>Ga0066662_10000864_pt1 | contig 13545 bp, 11 predicted proteins | sample GraSoiAngelo_111_FD_133939 | JGI IMG/M metagenome (GOLD analysis project Ga0066662, IMG submission 133939) | Grasslands soil microbial communities from the Angelo Coastal Reserve, California, USA - 14_0903_12_40cm | ecosystem: Environmental > Terrestrial > Soil > Grasslands | place: USA... | reverse complement strand
TGACCGCGCACGCTGCCGAGCCATCCCAGTGTCGCGGGATGGCCATCGATCACCGAAACGATACCGCAGTCACGGGACAGTGGCGTCAGCAACTTATCAATGTGGCTGAGATGCGGCAGCCCATGACGCTCGCGCCGCAATTTTCGCGCGGCAGTCCAGCCCGCATGCAGCCGGTCGGCTGACGTGACCGCGAGCAGCCCGATATCCCGGCGGCTCTCCCCGATCAGGCCGACGGCCTCGATGGCCTCGGGCGCGACCGCGCCGGCATAGGCGACCACCACATCGCAGTTCGGTCCCGGTTTGCGCAACCAATAGCCGCCATCTGTGATGGCCCTTTGCAAATCCGGGGTCATGATCCGCTGCGGCTGCTCGATCGTGCGCGTCGAGAGTCTCAGGTAGAGCGAGCCGCCCTCGCCGCCTTCGCGCTGCATGTGCCGGAAACCCCAGCCCATGATCACGGCGAGCTCATCGACAAAGGCCGGTTCGAACGAGGCGAGGCCATCCTGCGCCATTCCGATCAGAGGGGTCGCGATCGATTGATGCGCCCCGCCCTCCGGCGCCAGCGTAATGCCCGAGGGCGTCGCCGCCACCATGAAGCGCGCATCCTGGTAACACGCATAGTTCAAGGCATCGAGCCCGCGCTCGATGAAGGGGTCGTAAAGCGTCGCTATCGGCAACAGCCGCTCACCATTGATCTGATGCGACAGCCCCAGTGCCGACATCAGGATGAACAGGTTCATCTCCGCGATGCCCAGTTCGATGTGCTGGCCTTTCGGCGAAAAGTCCCAGTTGAAAGTGGAAGGTATCTTTTCGCTGCGGAACAGGTCCGCCTTCTCGGCGCGCGCGAACAGACCGCGGCGATTAACCCAGGCTCCGAGATTGGTCGAGACCGTCACGTCCGGCGAGGCGGTCACGATGCGCGAGGCCAGCTCGGTATCGCCACGCGCAATTTCATTGAGCACGAGCCCAAAACCCTGCTGGGTAGCCATCTGCGTCGCCGGCTTGAACGAAAGCCGTTCCGGCACCTCGATGATTGGCGCGCTCAGCCGGCGCGCGGCATCGCGGTTGAAAGGTGCATCGGCGAGAAAAGCCTCCAGCGCACTTGCCTCCTGCGGCAGACCTTCGAACTTGTCCCACTCGTGCCCCGGCCGGATGTTCTGGGCGCTGCGCCACTTTTCCATTTGGGCAACAGTCATCAATCCCGCATGGTTGTCCTTGTGCCCCTGAAACGGCAGGCCGATGCCCTTGATAGTGTAAGCGATAAAGCAAACGGGCCGATCGTGATCGATGCGCTCGAACGCCTCAACCATGCTGGCCATGTCATGGCCGCCGAGATTCGACATCAGATCGAGCAATTCGTGATCGCTGCGCCGGTCGATCAGTTGCGACACGGCGCCTTGATCGCCGATCTCGTTTTCGAGATGTCTTCGGAACGCCGCCCCGCCCTGAAAGCACAAAGCCGCGTACATCGCGTTGGGGCAGGAATCGATCCAGCGCCTCAGCGCCTCTCCGCCGGGTTCGGCGAACGCCGCCTGCATCAGCCGGCCATATTTCACGATCACGACATCCCAGCCGAAATTGCGAAACATGGCTTCGAATTTTTCCCACAAGCCTTCGCGCACTACGGCGTCCAGGCTTTGGCGGTTGTAGTCGACCACCCACCATGTGTTGCGCAGGCCATGCTTCCAGCCCTCCAGTAGGGCCTCGAAGATATTCCCTTCGTCCATCTCGGCGTCGCCGACCAGCGCGATCATGCGACCCTCGGGGCGTTCGCGCATCCAGCCGTGCGCCTTGACGTAGTCCTGCACCAGTGAGGAAAACAGCGTTTGCGCCACGCCGAGCCCGACCGATCCCGTTGAAAAGTCGACGTCGTCGGTATCCTTGGTGCGCGACGGATAAGACTGCGCGCCGCCGAAGCCGCGGAAATTTTCCAGCTTGTCGCGGCTCTGGCGTCCGAACAGGTACTGGATGGCGTGGAATACCGGGCTGGCATGGGGCTTTACCGCAACCCGGTCCTGCGGCCGCAGCACCGAAAAATAAAGCGCGGACATGATGGTGGCCAGCGAGGCGGACGAGGCTTGGTGGCCGCCTACTTTCAGCCCATCGGCATTGGGCCTGATGTGATTGGCGTGGTGAATCGTCCATGACGATAGCCACAGCACTTTGCGCGCCAGCGCTGACAGCATTTCGAGGCGTGCGGGCTCAATAGCCATGAGGGCATCCGCGGCGAGTAATTATCGCTGGCGATGTTAACTCTTCGGCCGCCCCTAAAAATCTCAATTTCCCGCGACAAGCCCGACGTATTTGGGATAATATCCCAATCCAGCCCTTCACGTAGCGAGTTTATTCCAATGCACGCGCTTGACCCCATTGACCGCAAGATTCTCAGCGTCCTGCAAAACGACAGCCGGACAACGATGCAGCAGCTTGCCGAATAAGTCGGGCTTTCCATTTCACCCTGCCACCGCCGCGTCAGGCTTCTCGAACAGCGCGGCGTCATCACGCGCTACATCGCGACGGTGGACCAGAAGTCGCTCGGGCTCCATGTCAGCGTGTTCATCTCGATCAAATTGGCGCGTCAGAAGGAGGAAGACCTCAACCGCTTTGCCAAAGCGATCTCGAAATGGGACGAGGTGCTGGAGTGCTACCTGATGACGGGCAACCGCGATTATCTGCTGCGGGTGGTAGCCGCCGATCTGTCCTCCTACGAGGCATTTCTCAAGAACAAGCTGACGCGGCTGGACGGAATTGCCTCGATCGAGTCGAGCTTTGCGCTCAGCCAGGTCAAGTACTCGATCGCATTGCCGGTGTAAGGCCTGTCCCATGAGCATCCGCAGAATAGTACCCAATATCAACTCCGCCGATCCGTTGGCCTCAAAGCCGTTTTACGAAGATGTTCTCGGGCTGCGCAGTGTCATGGACATGGGCTGGATTGTGACATTCGCGTCGCCTTCCAACCCGACCGCGCAAATCAGCATTGTCGCATCCGATACAAGGGACGAACCGCACGCCGACATCAGTATCGAAGTCAGCGACGTGGACCACTGTCATGCGATGGCCCAACGACACGGTCATGCAATTGTTTATCCGCTCACCGACGAGCCGTGGGGCGTTCGGCGATTTTTCGTGCGCGACCCCAACGGCGTGATCGTGAACGTCGTGAGCCACAAGGCCAAGCCAGATTAGGCGGGCGGCTTTGGTCAGGCGTCAGCGCCAGGGCTCGACGATGATCTTGGTGTGCCGCTCGGGGTTGGCGAGATCGGCGAACGCGCCGGCAACGCCGTCGATCCCAACTGTTGCGGTCACCAGCGATGCCGCATCGACCGCCCCCTCCGCGATCAGACGCAGCGAGGTGGCAAATTCATCGGGCGTATAGCCCAGGACATATTGAACATTGAGCTCCTTCATGATGCCCAGCATCGGCTCGGAGCGATCCGTTTCCATGCAGACCCCGACCACGACAATGCGGGCATCGCGGGGCGCGCCCTCGAAGGCCTGTTGCAGCAGCCCGGGTATTCCGACGCATTCGAATATCAGCGCGGGCTTGAGCGCGGGCAACCACGCCTGCAGCGCGGGACGCGCGGCCTTTTGTTCCGGCGACATCGTCGCATGCTCGGCCCACGTCACGTAAGGCTGGACTTGAGCCGGGTCGACGACAATGTCGGCGCCGAGTTTTTGCGCCAGCTGGCGGCGCGCCGGCGAGTAGTCCGCGGCCACGATCGGATGCAATCCCTTCAGTTTCAACGCCGCGATCACCGCAAGTCCAACGGGACCGCAGCCGATCACCAGCGGCACCTCGTCGCCGCGTATATTGGCCTTGGCCACGGCGTGCAGACCCACGGCGAGCGGTTCAGTCAGCGCCGCGTGTTCCGCGGCCAGGCCGTTTGGCACCTCCAGTAGTAGCGCCTCGCTAAGCAGCATGCGCTCCGCGTAGCCGCCGACGTTTTCGTTTGAATAGCCGATCCCCTGCGGGCCCTCCGGCGTGAGCAAGGCCGGCAACGAGCACACGCGCGTGCCGGGTTTTAGCCTGCGTTCCGAGGCCGGACCGTAGTCAAGCACCTCGCAGCAGAACTCGTGCCCGAACACGACATCCCTATTGATGTCCATCGGTTTTCGGCCGAGATGCCGCGCCATTTCGATCATGCGACCGGCGTGTCGCCGCGCGTGCAGATCGGACCCGCAGATGCCGCAGGCCAGCGTCTTGACGAGCACCTGACCCGCGCCCGGACGTGGTTCGGCCAGCGTATCAGCGACGATCTCGCCTTTTCTGAAAATGGCAGCGCGCAATTGTCGTCCCCCGGTGTAGTGGGGGTATTAGCCGCGCTTCCAAGCTTTCAGTCAACTGACCGAAGACGAGCGAAGGCGCTCGGTGTGACCGGGACGGATCACGCGTTGGGAGACAATTCGCCGTCCAGTGCCAACAACTGCGAACGCCTGATCCGTTCGCGGTGCGCGGTGTAAAGCCCGCTGCCGACGATGAATGCCGCGCCGATCACCGTCCACTTGTCCGGAAGCTCGCCAAAAATGAAAAATCCGAGAATGCTGACCCACACCAGTTGAGTGTAGGAAAAAGGCGCGAGCACCGATGCATCGGCGTAGCGAAATGCGAGCACCACGATCCACTGCCCCGCGGTCGAGGCAAGGCCGATGAAAATTCCAAACAGAATGTCGTGCCAGCCGGGCGCAACCCAGACGAAGGGGACCAGCGCGCATAGAATGCAGGCCCCGGTGATCGAGGAGTACGTCATGGTGGTGAGGGCATGTTCCCGCCCGCTCATCATGCGCGTCATGATCAGCGTGCCAGCCCAGGCCAGCGCCGAGACGATGGGGAAAAACGCAGCCGGATGAAACGCGCCGCTGCCAGGCCGCAGGATAATCAATACTCCGATCAGCCCGACCGCGGTGGCGATCCATCGCCGCACGCCGACGCTCTCGCCGAGAAAGACGATCGACAACGCCGTGACGAAAAGCGGTGACACGAAACCGGTCGCGGATGCTTCCGCAATCGGAAGAAACCGCAGCCCGGAGATGAAAAACAGCGAGGAGGCCAATAGCGCGATACCGCGCAGCACCTGCAAGCCCGGCCGCTGCGAGTGTAGCGAGTAAAGAGGCAACCCCGGCAGCATCGCCGGAGACATGATCAACGCGAACACCAGAAACCTGATCCAGGCGATCTCGATCGAGGGCAACGTTGCCGACAGGTACTTCGCGGTCACGTCGGAGACGCCGAGGAACACGGTCGAAGCGAGAATAAGTGCAATGCCGCGAAACGGCCGGTCCGCGCGCGCGGGCGCGGTACGTTTGGCGGGCGGCTCGTCGGGCACAGGCAGTCGGGGACGGTCCAGCCTGGCGGATGCGGCGGGTGGCGGTGTCACGGTTGAACTCGGGCGCAGGAAATTTTCGAACTGGGCGATGGGCCTAAAAACGATAATTGGCCGCGATCGACAAGCTCCGAAAACAGAAGGCCGATATGCGCGCTTGAGCCGAGAGCCGTTGAGCAACACGGATTTTGCTCGACATCCGATAATTTTGCCCAATCCTGCAAAGCGCGACGGCGCGTCTCACGAAATGAAACAGGTTTGAACGACACGTCGCGACGGCGCAGGAACCTTAGATCATTGGCAGGCCGCGCGGCTTAGGACCCAGCGGGAACGCCGTCTCCAGGGTTGCGATCTCAGCGGGGCTGAGCACGAGGTTTCCGGCCGCGGCGTTGTCGGCCGCGTGCGCGGGGTTTGAGGCTTTTGGAATCGCGAATAGCAGGGGATCGCGCGTCAGGAACGCGAGCGCGATCTGGCGCGGCGGAGCTCCATGCGCCTGGGCAACCGCGTGCAGCGCTTGGCCACCCTTGCTGTTGGCGGACGGAAAATCGTCTTGGCCGAACGGCGAGTATGCAACCACCGCGACGTCGTGCTGCTTGCACCACGGAACCACCGCATGTTCGATCGCGCGCTCGTTCAGGTGATACAGCACCTGATTGCAGGCGATCTTGCCCTGCCCGGCGACCGCCAGCATCTCCTCCAGATCGTCGGCATCGAAATTGCTGACACCCCAGGATCGGATTTTTCCAGCGGCGACCAGTTGCTCGAACGCCGCGACCGTTTCGGAGAATGGATAGGAGCCGCGCCAATGCAAGAGATAGCAATCCAACCGGTCGGTTTTCAGCCGTTTCAGCGAGCGCTCGCAAGCCATGATGGTGCCGCGCCGCGACGCGTTGCTGGGCAACACCTTCGAAACCAGGAAAATGTCGTCGCGCCGCCCCGCGATGGCGTCCGCGATGACCAGCTCGGCGTCGCCATACATTTCCGCGGTGTCAATGTGGGTCATTCCGAGATCGACCCCGCGCCGCAGGGCGGCGACCGCCTGTTGCCGATCGCCGCGATCGATGTTCCAGGTGCCCTGTCCGATGACGGGCACCTGCGGACCGCCCGGCCCAAATTGCCGCTTTTTCATTTCACTTCCACTCGCTGATACATGGTTGCGCTCAATTCAACTCGCCGAGCTCAGCCATAAGGATAGTACCGGTCACGGATTCCGTCACATAAAGGCGATCCCGGTTGGCACCGCCGATCGCAACATTGGTGCAGCTCGGTCCGGCACAGGATTTGATCCGCGCCAGCAGCTCGCCATTCGGCGCAAACACAAATACATGCCCGAGCGAAGCGTGAGCCACAAACAGCCGGCCCGCCTTGTCGATCGTCAACCCGTCGGGACCGCTGGCGCCAAAGGTCGAACAGAAGCGGCCGACCTTCGACACGTTGCCGTGTTTCATGAACGGCAGGCGCCAGACGGCGTTGTCCCGCGTCATGGCCACGAACAGCACGGTTTCGCTCGGATCGAGCACCAGGCCGTTGGGGCTGATGCCGGTATCGATCAGGCAGTCGAGACGGCCCGCGCGCGAAAGCCGATACACCCGCCCGGTCGGATCGTGCAGCCCGGTCTGGCCCTGGTCGGTAAAATAGATATCGCCATTCGATGCGATATGCAGATCGTTGCAGCCCTTGAACGACTCGGAGTTACGCGCCGTCAGAACCGGCAGCATCCGTCCTGCCTTGACGTCCAATTCCATGATGCCGTGCATGTAATCGGCGACAAACACCCGTCCGTCGTTGCCGATCTTCAGACCGTTTGGCCAGCCGTCATATTCGACCACCAGCGACCATCTGCCGTCGGGTGCGATCCGGAAGATCCGGCCGAACGGAATATCGACAATGTAGAGATTGCCCGCGCTATCGAATGACGGCCCTTCGATGAAACAGTCGGTCGGCTGACCGGGCCGGTTGGCGTCGGCCCAATCCGTTCGCACGCCCTTGCGCCGGAACTCCTCGGGCATCACTGTAAAAACTTCGGTGCCGATGAGCCGCGGCGGGGCTTCCAGATACATCATGTTGCGGCTTTACCTGTCGTTCGAAGCGGCAGGTAACATAAACAAGGACGCCGGTGCGGTCGACTCGGCCCGCGCTCACGCGTCCTCGGTCGCCGCCATCATCGGCTTCGGCACCGTTCCACCGCCCGGCTTTATTCGAAATTCGTAGCTCATCAGGTACCAGGGCGCATCCGCGGGCTTGCCGTCGGGCATTAGCGGATCGCTGCGTTTCTCGACCCTTGAAACTAGGTCGTCCTTGACTCCGAACACCACGTCGGATGCGAGATATTTGTCCCCCTCGATGAAGACGTGCGTGACCAGCGGCTCATATCCCGGCGCAGCGATCAGAAAATGCACGTGAGCCGGCCGCATCGGATGCCGCCGCGTCTGCAAAATCATCTCACCGACCGGACCATCGGTCGGAATGGGATAACTGCAAGGCAGGATGGTGCGAAAGAAAAACCGTCCATCCGCATCGGTGATGAACCGGCCGCGCGATGATGGGCCTTGCACCTCGTAGCCCGGCTTTTGTGAATCGTAATAGCCATCATCGTCGGCGTGCCAGATATCCACGGGTACGCCCTCCAGCGGCCTGCCTTTCAGATCAGTCACCCGGCTCTGCACGAACATCCGCTCTCCTGGAATGCTCGCGGAAATATCGGTGCCGTGCGGCATTGGCTTGTGCTCGCCGACATAGAATGGGCCAAGCACAGTGGTCTCGGTGGCGCCGTCGCGCTCGCGATGGTTGACGGCATCAACCAGCATGGAAACGCCGAGCACGTCCGACAGCAGAATGAATTCCTGCCGGCTGGCGCTGCACTTCTGGCCGACCCGGGTCAGGAAATCGATTGCGTAACCCCATTCGTCAAAGGTGAGGCCGGTCTTCCGGACGAATTGGTGCAGCGAACTCACCAGCTCTTCCATCAGGAACTTGACCCGCGGGTCCGGGGCCTCCTCGAAACTGCGCATCACGGCGGCGGTAAGCTCGGCGTCATTGAATTGGGACATTGCGGATTTCCTGGGGGAGCGGCTGGGCCAAGCCTACACCGGAGCCTGCGCAAGCGTAAGCACAGGGCCGTTGGAACCTGTCATGCTTTCAGGTATCAACTCCTCCCCTATCGAATTTGTCCGGAGATTGTGCCGATGTTAGCCCCTACCCCCGCCTCGCCCGAATCCGCTGGGATGTCCAAAGCCGGTTTCGAACGCATCGAAGCGCATCTCAAGCACCGTTACATCGACGCCGGCCGCTTTCCAGGAACCCAAATGCTGGTTTATCGCCGCGGCAAGGTGGTCCACAGCGCCGTACAGGGCTTCGCCGACGTCGAGCGCAAGTCGCCGATGAAAGACGACACGATTTTTCGCATCTACTCGATGACAAAGCCGCTCACCTCCGTGGCCTTCATGATGCTGGTGGAGGAAGGGCGCGTCGCGCTGGATGAGCCGGTCCATAAATACATTCCGGAATGGAAGAACCTCGGGGTATTCCAGGCAGGCACCGCGCCGGCGTTCCTGACGAAGCCGCCGTCGCGGCCGATGCTGATCGTCGACCTGCTGCGGCATACTTCGGGGTTGACCTATGGCTTTCAGCAGCGCTCGAACGTCGATGCCGCCTACCGCGAAATGAAGATCGGCGAAGTCGTGAAGACTGGCACGCTGCAGTCGATGATCGAGGATCTGGCAAAAATTCCGCTGGAGTTCTCACCAGGGGAAGCCTGGAATTATTCGGTCGCGACCGATGTGGTCGGCTACCTGATTGGAAAAATCAGCGGCAAGCCATTCGACCAATTCCTGAAGGAACGCATTCTTCAACCGCTCGGCATGAACGATACCGGCTTCTTTGTCCCCGCCGACAAGGCCCATCGCCTGGCGGCCTGCTACTCGGCCGACCCGAAAGGCGGGATGACTTTTCACGCGGCGGATCGAAAAGGAACGTTGACGCTGCAGGATGATCCGACCAAGAGCTCGTTCCTGTCGCCGCCCTCGTTCATATCCGGCGGTGGCGGATTGTGCTCGACCGTGGCCGACTACCTCACCTTTTGTCGCGCCTTGCTCAACCGCGGCGAACTTGACGGCGTGCGGCTGATCGGTCCGAAGACGTTGGCGCTGATGACCTCCAACCATCTGCCCGGAGGATGCGACCTGCCGGCATTGTCGCGCTCGCTGTTCAGCGAAGCGACCTACAATGGCATCGGCTTCGGCCTGGGCTTCTCGGTCACCATGAACCCGGCGCTCACTCTGATACCCGGCAGCGTCGGCGAATTTTCGTGGGGCGGTGCTGCGACGACGTCGTTCTGGATCGACCCGGCGGAAGAACTGATTGCCATTTTCATGACGCAGGTACTGCCCTCCAGCGCTTATCCGATCCGGCGGGAGCTGCGCACCATGGTATACTCGGCGATCACCGACAGCAATCTGTAGCGGATAGAAACGCGTTTAGCCGAAATTCTGTAGCGCGGGGAATGTCTCGAGCAACCAGATGCTCACCGAGGAAATCGCGCCGGTCAGGAAACCAATGCCGGTGATCACCATCAGCACGCCCATGGCGCGCTCGACGGTCGCGAGATGCCGTTTCATCCGCGAAAACGCGGCCGAAAACTGTTCGACCATGAAAGCCGCGATCAGGAAGGGAATTCCGAGTCCGAGGGAATAGACCGCAAGCAGCCCTGCCCCCTTGCTTACCGTGGCCTCGGCGGCGGCGACCGACAGGATCGCCGCGAGGATCGGACCTATGCAGGGCGTCCAACCGAACGCGAACGCCAGCCCCATCACATAGGCGCCCCCCAGCCCTACCGGTTTCGGCATTGGCAACCGCCCTTCCCGCATCAGCAGCGAGATCCGGGTCAGCCCGAGGAAGTGCAGCCCCATCGCAATGATGACGAGGCCAGCCACAATCGATAGCTCGGCAGACCAGGCGCGGACCAACGCACCGATGAGGGAGGCGCTGGCGCCGAGCGCTACGAACACGGTGGAAAAGCCAAGCACGAACATCACCGCCGATATCATCACCGCACGCCTGGCGGACGACGCTTTGTCCTCGTTGGCAACCTGCTCGATCGTCGCGCCGGTGAGATAGATCAGGTACGGCGGCACCAAAGGCAGCACGCATGGCGACAGGAAGCTGACCAGCCCCGCAATCAATGCCGCCGGGATCGAAACATCGTTGATCATACGTACATCGCCATATGTCGAAGCCGCCTGGATAGGCTACCGGACGGCGGAAGCGCGAAAGCCCGATCCAGCTTCATGGACCGGACAGGCGGGGTTGCGCAACAGAGCTGCCACCGCGCGGTGCGTCTTGTCGACAATGCTGCCGCATCCCGCGATCAAGAATACGGCATCAAGCCAAGGCTAGCCCCCGGAACGGTCTGCGCAACCGCCAATCGCCGACGCTATTTGATCACTTTCAGCACCGGACGCCAGCGCTGCGGGTGAAGCGGCTTTAGGTCTTGTGTTTTCGCCGGCGCATCCTCCAGCACGGCGTCACATAAAGCCTTCAATTCCGAATCGGAAACTTTATTGAGTTTCATCCGAATTTCGAGAATAGCCAAAGCCAGCAGGTGCGCGGCCTCGTGGCTGCCGCAGTCGATGAGGCCGGCCTGGCATTCCTCCAGCGCCTCCAGAATCGCATGCAGTCGTTGTTCTGAATCAGCCACCGCAGTTATTCCGTAACGGAGTTTTCGAGCTACCCTCGTGCAATGCAACTAACCTCGACGCTTCTCCACCAGCGCCGACTTGCCTCGCACGCTGGGCCTTTCCTGAAAACAGCCGATCGGAGGAGGCCGTTTGATTGCAGGCGAACTCGCGACACTTGTTTTTGTCTCCAAACCATGCCCGCAGGCCGTTTTGGTGTTCTTGGGGTATTCCGCCTTTGCCGACTGCGGCTAGCTGTCGCGGCGGTAACGCCTCCTTGGGAGCTGCGGGAAGATAATACCTTTACCGGTGAGATCACCAAGTTCGATGGGCTTTTTTACAGTCCGTAAGCGGCGGGGCGGTCTGCTTCACCGGACAACCAGATGTTGAAGCCGGCGCGCAAACAACGGATTCGTCGGTGCGGCCAAATCAAACCTGTATATAAGAGTGAATCCCCGACCCATCCGTTTGGGAGCTTAATCGACTGAAAGACGGTGAAGCAGAATGAATAAGTCAGCGGCCAAGAGAATGAAGCAGCGCAGCGCGGGCAAACCCGACATTGAACTCGGAAAACGAATCCGGTTGCGGCGGGTGGAACAGAAGATTTCGCAGGCGGAACTCGGGGACAAGCTTGGGGTCAGCTTCCAGCAAGTTCAGAAATACGAAAAGGGCGTCAATCGCGTTGGCGCCGCCCGGCTCCAGCAAATCGCCACTGCGCTCGATGTGCCCGTCACGTTCTTTTATGACGGTGACGGCAAGGCGCGCGAGGTCGAAAGTCTGCTCTTCCTCGACAGCGCGTTCAGCCTGAGATTGCTGCGAGCCTACAGCAAGATCAAGGATCAAACGGTGCAGCGTCAGTTGGTATCGTTGATGGAGTCGATAGCCGCCAACGAGGGCTAGCCGATCGACAGCTTGACCAGTTCGGAATTCGCCAGCTTCTCGCTTGCGGCGCCGCGGACGCGATCGATCAGTGCGAGCGCATCTGCCGGTAAGCTGTCGCCCCGCCATGCGACATGCTGGTCCGGCCGCGATAGTACCAGTCCATTGCTATAAACATTCGCCGCGCTTGTCTTGGGCACCTCAAGCACCTTGAGCGGCAATCGCCGGCTGTGAGCCGCGGATTGCAGCGCAGAAACGTCCAGCGCTGAATCGAATCTGAGCAATGTGAATTCCGGTCCCATCGCATCGTAAAGCGAGACGCCGTTCTCGAGCCAGACATGTGGTGTGCGACAGCCCGGAACGGTGGAGGGCGTATAGCTGTCCATCGTGTAGGGCGGATGCTCTGCGCCATCGTAGACGATGATGGGCGAGCGATCATAATAGCTTCCGAAATTGAGACCGGCGCAGGCATATTGCTGGACGTTGATCTCATAAGTGAGACGTCCGATCTCCTTGCGCGCGAGTTCGCCGTGCGGCCCTTCGTCCTCGATTTCATCGGGGATCGCACCACGCCGGCGAATCTCAGCCTCGGCATGGGACATGGCAAATCGCGAGACCTGGCTGGTGATGGGCCAACGCTCCGCCTCGTACGCATCGAGGATGGAATATGGCGCCCAGCCATTGAGATGCGCGGCAATCAGCCAGGACAGGTTCATGGCGTCGGCGATTCCTGCATTCATGCCGTAGCCGGCATAGGGCACCCAGATGTGCGCCGCGTCGCCGGCGATAAACGCACAACGATCGCGAAACTTGTTCGCGATCAGGCGTCGGCCGAACCAATCCTCTCTCGAGAGAATCTCGTATTGGAAATCAGGGCCGACGCCGAGAATAGTTCGGATCGAGGCGTCACGGTCGACCGAATCGAAATCGGCCTCGTCGGGTTTCAGGTAATTATGCACCAACCATCGCTCGCGGCCGTCAATCGCGTACACCATGCCGGCGCGGCGCGGGTTGATCGCGCCGGTGCCCCACGCGCGTTCATGGCGCTGGCGACCGATCAGGTCGGGTGCGCGGATGAATGTGGATTGCACGCGTTGGACCACGGCATCGCCGGTCAGCTCGGCGCCAATTGCCTTCCGCACGATCGAGCGCGCGCCATCGCAGCCCAGAAGGTAACGGCAGCTCCAATGCCTGACTGCACCGGTTTCGAGATCGCGCAGGCTGAGCCTGGCGCCGTCGCCTTCCACCACCACGTCTTCGACCGAAGTCCGGTTGATGATGTCAATGCGCGATTGGGCTGCGGCGTGCTCGAACAGGATCGGCTCGAGAAATATCTGGTTGATGCGATGCGGCGGCTCCGGCGTCGGCCAGTTGCAGTCAGGCCCATCTTTCCTCGTGAAGCGATCGCGGCGACAGGGAATTGGAATCCGCGTCAGTTCCTGACCGGTAAAGGTGGTTCGATAGCTGATGTCGTGCGGGTGGTCCGCAGGCAATCCGGCATTGCGCACCTTCTCGGCAAGGCCGAGCCGCCTGAAGATTTCCATGGTGCGCGCCGCGACGTGGTTGCATTTGGGGTCTGGTGCCGCGGCAGGCGCGCGCGTTTCCACCACCGTCACCTCGATCCCTCGCCATGCGAGATCGATCGCGAGCGTCAGCCCGACCGGCCCCGCCCC
>Ga0066662_10000862_pt1 | contig 13592 bp, 15 predicted proteins | sample GraSoiAngelo_111_FD_133939 | JGI IMG/M metagenome (GOLD analysis project Ga0066662, IMG submission 133939) | Grasslands soil microbial communities from the Angelo Coastal Reserve, California, USA - 14_0903_12_40cm | ecosystem: Environmental > Terrestrial > Soil > Grasslands | place: USA... | reverse complement strand
CAGGCGATCTCAGTCGCCCTTGAGTCGCTGGGCCTCGTGGACCCGCACGATCTCGGCGCCTTTGGCACCTGCCGACGACAGCCTGAGCATGCTCAGTCCGGCTCCAGCCAGCGCAAACCCAACACCGACCAGCAACGAAAGCTGAGTGCCTCGCTCCGGATAACGGGCCAACAGCAACGCCACCAATGCCGCGCCCATGGTTTGTCCCAGCAGACGCGCGGTGCCAAGCATACCGCTGGCGCCGCCGCTTCGCTCGCGTGGCGCCGCCGCAATCATGGTCCGATTGTTAGGTGTCTGAAACAGGCCAAACCCCAAACCACTGAGCGCCATGCGCCACACGATGTTCGCAATCGAGGGATCGGCCGGCAGCAGCGCCAAGCTTGCCAGTCCGGCCGCGAACAGCAGCAACCCGATCCCGCCCAGAAGTCCGGCGGGGTGGCTTTCGACCAGACGACCGGCCAGCGGCGCGGCGATCGCAACGGCAATCGGCCAGGGCGTGATCAGAAGTCCCATCTGCACCGCCGAATAGCCGAACCGGCTCTCGAGGTAAAAAGGCATCGCCACGAAGGCGAGCATCTGGGCGCAGAACGAGGCGATGGACGTGCAAATCGAGAGCGCAAATATCGGGATACGCAGGAGGTCCAACGGCAGCAAAGGCGACGAGACGTGTTGCTGCCGGCGCACCAGCGACAGGCCCGATACGGCTGCGATGCCAAATTGAAGCAGCCAGAACGCGACCGGCTCGCCATGGCCGATGCTGTCAACGGCCGCGATGCCAACTCCAAACGAGAGGGCGCTCAGCACCGCACTTTGCCAATCGAACCGGTGCATGGCGGTGCGAACGTGCGGTAGACAACGCCAACCCAGCGCGAGCGCGGCGATGCCAACAGGAATATTTATCGCGAACAGATATGGCCACGTCCCCACCGCTAGAATCGCCGCGGCGGCCGTTGGCCCGACCGCGGCGGAAACCGCCACCACTAATGCATTTAGGCCGATGCCACGTCCAAGCTGGGCGCGCGGATATGTAAAGCGCACCAGCGCGGCATTGACGCTCATGATGCCGGCGGCGCCGAACCCTTGTATGATGCGGGCCGCCGTGAGCAGGAGCAGGGTGTGCGATAGCGCGCAAAACAGGGATCCAAGCGTAAAGAGCAGCAGCCCCCAGAGATAGACCCGCCTGTATCCGACAATTTCGCCCAGCGACGCCAGCGGCAGCAGGGAGATCGTGATAGCCAATTGGTAGCCGTTGACGATCCAGATCGAAAACGCGGGACTGGCGTTCAGGTCCTTGGCGATGGTTGGCAACGCAACGTTGGCGATCGCGCCGTCGATCACCGACATGATGATTCCGAGCGCAATCGTCAGGATGGCCCACTTACGTTGCGGCAGCGGCAGGCCATCGGCATGCTCGGTGGCTACGGTCATGTCCAGCAGTTGATCCGCCTTCCCTGATCGGCTGGCCGTCTTTTCCCCTTCGCGCATAGTCTGAAACCTCCGCCGGTGGTTGCGGTTCCGGCAGAATTCAGTTCGCCCGGATGAGGCTTTGGAACTGTCGAGGCTCCTCGCGATTAATGCGCGGGATAAGGGAGTTCAGCAAATGGCTTGGAATTGGCGGGAGTTAGTTGCGCTGACGTTGTTTGTGCTGCTGTTCTGCGCCGCGCTGGTCGCAAATGTGACCGACGGCCCGATGTCGGGCGTTCGGGGCGCGTGGGTAGCCCAAGCCATGCGGTAGCCGAACTCAGCACTTCGCTGGGTTCTGACCGCTTACAGAAAAAGCCCCGCGAGAGCGAGGCTTTTTCGTGTCGATCGACGCCAACGGGCAGGGAGGGAACCCGCTTTGGCAAAATAGCCAGGGGCGCGATCGATTAAGCCGCGGCGTCCTCAGGTCTTGTCCCGAGCCACGAACTTGTGGAAGCGACTGATCTTTCCGTCCTTGGTTTTGTCCTGGTGCAGGAACTGCAGGTGGGCCTCGTCGAATTTCTTGAAAAATTCGTCCCAGCTGATCTCTTCCAGGCCTTCTTCCTTGGGGCCGAAATCAATCCGAAGCAGGCCCGCATGCCCACCGCGCTCGGTGTTTTTCACGGTGGCCGGAACGCCGTCGCGCTCCTTGACCCATTTCTTGATCTTGGCGTGGTCTGTTGTGGTGTGGCTTTCACTCATCGTGGGCAACTCTGCCGTGCATGTACGCCGTGTTAACGAGACATCTTCGCAGCGAGTTCGTGCGACGCGGATAAGTTACCAACGCTTAACATTTGTTAAGCGAGAGCGGACCGAGCGTGGCTCGTTGGTCATCGCGGCGGTTTCGAATGATGTCGGACGGAAATTTATCTGTTGCCTTGGCCGTTAAACGCCTCGGCGTAAAAAATCAGCCGGTACACGATGTCGCCGGATTCGCGAATCACCTCCATGCGCCACTCAGGGCCGGCTTTCAGAGCGCCGTCGAGGTCGCGGAGCATCTCGCCGCAGGCCGTGGTGGCCTCCACCCAGGCTGCCTCATCATCGGCCAGTTCGACTCCTTCGTGTGGCCATGGTGGCGCGCCCTCACCGTACGTAATTCGGTAAAAATACAGCGGCATCCGACTTGCCCGGGCGAAACGACTGACAATACTTTTATACCCCGCCGCGTTCCAGTCAGCCTCTGCGCGGCAAGCCGGCAAAAGAAAAAGAGCCGCCCGAGGCGGCTCTAGTTTGGCTTGGAATGTGTCCCCAGCTCGTGTGTACCGCCGTTACCTTGTTTGCGGCCATACCTTGGAATCCTAATCTGATTCGCCGTGTCCCTGATGACACAGCGCCGAGATTTGATGGTTGCCTCACCGGCTGCCGCTGGCCTGTAGCTCAGGGCGGTCGGCTTGCCCGGCCGGCACTACCTTGAACAGCTTCAGCTCCTGCATGATTTCTTCCATAACGCCGGTCCAGTCACCGGCCGTCCTCTGGTGAAATAACTTCATGGTCGGATACCAAATGGTCTCACGACCGGTTTTCGGCCATCGCCAATCGCAGTCGTGGTGAAGCATGGTCCAAACCGAAGCGCCGAGCGCTCCGGCCAGATGTGCAACCATCGTATCGACGGTGATTACCAAATCGAGCTGCATGATTCTGGCGGCGAGCGTCGTGAGATCAGGGACCGCGATGTCCCTGGCAGGGATGGTTGCCGCCAAGCCGCGAGCTGGCCCTTGTTGCAACGAAAGCAGCCGCACACCGGATTGCTCGAGCAGCGGCCCAAATAAGTGAGGGGGCACGGACCGGCTTAAATTCCAATTGCCGGCCTGCCAGACCAATCCAATCGATAGCTCCGAACCCGGCTGCTTCTTACACGCCGCTCGGGGGAGATAGGGGACACGGGCCGCTACCATCCGTGCCGTCGCGCGCACCGCATGCGCCAGCTCCATCATCTCGATGTCGACATCGAAGCTCGCGTCTGGCGTTCCATCGTGCAGCGGCAGTACATGGTCGACGCCCTCGACCTCTCGTACCAGCGGCAGCAGCTCAGGCTGGCTCCAGATGATTACCTCGCGGGCAATTTCTCGGAGCGGCTTGGCGAAACGGACGAACTGGATGGTATCGCCAAGTCCGTGATAGCAGCGAACCAGCACCGACTTCTTCGTGAGATCTTCGCCCTGCCAAATGCGCTGAAAATGGCGCTCTCCGGCGTACTTGATGGCGCCGGAGAGACGATACTCACCCAGACTTCGATCGCTGAGCTCCCAGGCTTGCTCGAACTCGTTCCGTCGCAGTGCATCGACCCATTCGCGGTGAAGAAGCGAATTCAACCTGCGTCTCGCAACTCAAAAAGCCCAGGCGGCGGGCATCCTAGCGGCCGGAGGATTTGGTGAGCGACTTGGCCGCATCGAGATGTTTCTGCAACACGTCGATTGAGGCCTTGGCGTACTGGCCGGCGGCGTCGGACTGCTTCGCCTCCTTCTTGTACTCGGCGAGGTCCTTCTGGTGATCCGTAACCATGTGTGTCGCGAAATCACGATCGAACCGTGCGCCGGTCATCTTCGACATCTTGTCGTATTCCGCCTTTTGCTTGGCACTCGGGCCATTCGGCGGCGTCATGCCGAGCGACTTCGCCGCATCCATCGCCTTTTGATTGGCGGCCGAATGGTCGTCCGTTAGCATCTGCCCGTATTTCTTGACGTCGGGGCTTTGCCCGTTCTGTTGCGCCAACTTACCCATCTCGATCTCGGCGTAGTTGCCTTCGATGGCCTTCTTCAGAAAAGTCTGGCTCGGCTTACTGGCCGCAAACGCCGGGGAAGCTGCGAACACTGCGATGATGGCGAGCGAGGTAAACTTCATTGCGGATGTCCTGATCTGGAGGATATGGGTCGATGCCTTAACCTGATCCTTGTCACCGAGTTCCACGTGGCCGAAAACTCAAGTGGATGATTGAGCAAGCCGGCCAACGCTGCACGCGAGGGAAAGCTCTAACAGCATCTTCTTCTTGTTCTTCTTCAAGGTAGAAGATGCCGGCGCTCGCAGCCGACATGGCGAGCTGCGCAGCGCGGGCCTACTATCATAGGTTAAGTAAATTCCTTTTTTTGCATCGTCCCGGTTCGACGGCGTGGCTTGCGCGCGCAGGCACCGGAACGAATGCTGACATCATACGTTCGCCAAAACGTACTTACCTTCGCCCATCGCATTTGGCACAAGCAGAGACAACATGCACGCTCCCAGTCCGCCGGCCCGCAAGGTCCGCATTGGAATCATCGGGGTCGGAAACTGCGCCAGCTCTCTCGTTCAGGGACTGAGCTATTATCGGGAAGCCAAATCGAATGAGCCGGTCCCCGGCCTCATGAACGTCAATCTCGGCGGCTATCACATCAGAGACGTCGAAATCTCGGCGGCGTTCGATGTCAATGCCGAAAAAGTCGGAAAGGATGTCGCCGACGCGATCTGGGCCGGCCCCAACAACACGCATCGGTTTGCCGACGTTCCCCGCACCGGGGTCACCGTTCTTCGCGGGCGGACATTGGACGGCATCGGACAATACCTCCGGGACGACATCGAAATTTCGGATGAAGAAGAAGCAGATGTGTCGGCGGCGCTGTCGCGATCGCGAACCGACGTGCTGGTGTCGTATTTGCCGGTCGGCTCGCAGAAGGCTACGGAATGGTATGCGGAACGCGCACTCGAGGCGGGCTGCGGCTTTGTCAACTGCATCCCCGTTTTTATCGCGTCGGAGCCGAAGTGGCGGGCTCGTTTCGAAGGCGCCGGCCTTCCTCTGCTTGGTGACGACATCAAGAGCCAGGTAGGCGCGACGATCATCCACCGGGTGCTTGCGAATTTGTTTCGCAGCCGGGGAGTTCGGCTCGACCGCACCTATCAGCTCAACTTCGGCGGAAATGCCGACTTCAAGAATATGCTTGAACGCGAGCGGCTCAAATCCAAGAAGATTTCGAAAACCCAGGCAGTCACCAGTCAATTTGACGTTCCGCTGGAGGCAGATAACATCCATGTCGGTCCGAGCGACCATGTGCCGTGGCTGACCGATCGAAAGATGGCCTACATCCGGCTCGAAGGCACCGCTTTCGGCGGCGTTCCGCTGAGCGCCGAATTGAAGCTGGACGTTTGGGATTCGCCGAATTCGGCTGGTGTGGTGATCGATGCGGTTCGCTGTGCGAAGCTCGCAATGGACCGTGGCATTGGCGGCGCGTTGATCGGGCCATCCAGCTACTTCATGAAGTCTCCACCCCAACAGTTTGCCGACGATGAAGCTCGTGAGCGGACTTACCGGTTTATCGCCGGTGACGCGTAGGGGCAACCGCGTGGCCACGCATATCCACCTCGTACGTCACAGTCATCACTCGCTTTTGCACAGTGTGCTTTGCGGTCGCATGCCGGGGGTGAGGCTGGATGAGTTGGGATGCACGCAAATGGAAACGGTTGCGGATTCGATAAGCCGGATCGGTCCTTGCTCATTGCAATCGAGCCCCCAGAGCAGGGCGCTTCAGTCGGCCGGGATTGTGGCTGCAAGGTGCGGCCTCGCCGTCGAGATCGTGCCCGCATTTGATGAGATCGATATGGGAGCCTGGACGGGCGTGGAGTTTTCGCGGCTCGCGCTCGATGAAGGCTGGCGGCGCTGGAACGAAAAGCGCGGCAGTGCCCGGCCCCCCGATGGCGAGAGCATGGTTGAGCTGCAAACGAGGGTAGTCGCACATATCCAACAGCTCAAACCGTTGGGTGGTCCGGTCGTGATCGTCAGTCACGCTGAGCCGATCCGCGCCGCGGTAATGCACTATCTAGGGTGGCCGCTGGATGATTTTCATTCAGTTGCGATCGATCCCGCAAGCGTCAGCACCATTTCGCTCGAGGGTTCGCGAGGACGCGTTGCACGGCTTAACGGCGAGGTCTCGGCGTGAAGATAGTAATTTTCGGTCTGACGATCAGCTCATCGTGGGGCAATGGCCATGCCACGCTTTGGCGCGGCCTGTGCAGTGCACTGATTCAGAGCGGTCATGACATCGTTTTCTATGAACGCAACGTTCCCTATTACGCGGAGATGCGCGACCTCCACGAAATTCCTGGCGGAAGGCTGGAGCTCTACGACGACTGGCAGAGCATACGGCGGCGAGCTGCCGGCGACCTGAGTGACGCCGATGTCGCCATCGTCACCTCTTATTGCCCCGACAGTCTCGCTGCAAACGACGTCGTGCTTGCAGAGTGCAGAGGGTTGCGAGTCTTCTATGATCTGGATACGCCGGTTACGTTGGCCCGCCTTGAGGCCGGTGAGTACGTCCCTTATATCGCGCCTTCCGGACTGGGCGATTTCGATTTGGTGCTGAGCTACAGCGGTGGCCGCGCGCTCGAGGAATTCCGAACTCGACTGGGCGCCCGCAGAGTCGCTCCGCTTTATGGTCATGTCGATCCGGATCTGCATTGTCCCGCCAGGCCGCTTCCGCACTATCGAGCCGATCTTTCCTATTTGGGCACCTATTCCGAGGACCGTCAGGAAGCACTCGAGGCATTGCTGGTGGCGCCCGCCCAAATGCGCTCGGACCAACGGTTCTTGATCGGCGGTGCTCAGTATCCGCAGCATTTCCCCTGGTCCTCGAACATCTACTTCGTCCGCCATCTACCGCCGGCCGAACACGCCGCCTTTTTCTGTTCGTCGCGGCTCACGCTTAACGTCACCCGCCGCGCCATGGTCGAAAGAGGCTGGTGTCCGTCGGGCCGGTTGTTCGAAGCCGCCGCTTGCGGCGCTCCGATCGTCAGCGATGTCTGGGAAGGACTCGACGCATTTTTCCAGCCCAATGAAGAAATCATTCTGGCCCACGGGTCCGGTGATGTGGTGGCTGCGCTCGAGTTTGGTGACCAACAACTGCAGACGATGGCGCGTCGCGCGCGTGAGCGAACCCTGCAAGAGCACAGCTCCCGGCGTCGCGCCACCGAATTGGTTCAACTGCTGGAAAGCGCATCCGATGCGCAGCCCAGTGCCATGGCTTCAGCGGGGGCGTGAGATGTGGGGCATCATTCCCGCGGCCGGTCGCGGCAGCCGAATACAACCACTGGCATTTTCCAAGGAACTGCTGCCGGTCGGCAGCAGGACCGACGCCGGCGTGGAGCGCCCGTGCGCCGTATCGGAGTATCTGGTGGAGCGGCTCATCCTGGGCGGCGCCGACAAGATTTGCTTTGTGATTTCACCCGGCAAATCCGACATTCTCGGATATTTCGGCGACAGTTATGGTGGGGCCCAAATCGCCTATGTCGTTCAGCCGAATGCGGAAGGTCTTTGCGACGCGATCTTCCGGGCGAGCTGCGTGGTCGGAGCTGCCGAAGCGGTGATGGTCGGGCTTCCGGACACCATCTGGTTTCCCGAAGATGCCCTTGCCGCTTTGCCGGATTGCGAACTGTCCTTTCTGCTTTTCCCGGTCGAGCATCCGGAATTTTTCGATGCGGTGGTGATGGACGAAGACCGGGTCACCGAAATTCAGGTGAAGCAAAAATCGGCGGCCTCGCATTGGATATGGGGCGCCTTCCGGATGTCGGCTTCAGGTTTTCGCGATTTGAAAGCGCTGTGGGAAGCCCGAGGCCGAAGCGACGAATATTTCGGAACGCTCGTCAACAGCTATATCGGCGGAGGCGGCACCGCGTTCGGAGTCCGAGCTGGCGAGGCATATGTCGATGTGGGTACGCTCCACGGCTACCGGACGGCCATGAGCCTGCTGCTGAGCCGCAAGGAACTAGGAGCATCCCGTCTCATTTCAAGAGGGCCGCTGGGGACAAGGGCGCAGGAAGCAGCCCTGCACGGAGCGGAGCCATGAACGCATTCTCGACAGAAGAGATTCGACGGCGCATCAACGCCCTCGGACCATGGTTTCACAATCTCGATCTTCACGGCGTGGCGACGGCACCATCGCATTTTCTCGGAGATTACCCTCAGGTGAAATGGCGGCGTTTCTCTGACGTGGTACCGACTTCGCTAAAAGGGAAGACGGTTCTCGACATCGGGTGCAATGCCGGATTTTATGCGATGGAGATGAAGCGCCGCGGCGCCGACAGAGTGCTGGGGCTGGACAGTCGTGACGAATACCTGGCGCAGGCGCGCTTTGCCGCCGAGGTGAACGACCTCGACATAGAGTTTCGCAATCTCTCTGTTTATGACGTCGGCACGCTGCGCGAGAGTTTCGATCTCGTGATCTTCATGGGTGTCCTCTATCATCTGCGCCACCCGCTGCTGGCGCTTGACCTCATTTACGAACACGTCGCGCGGGATATGATGCTGTTCCAGTCCATGCAGCGCGGCAGCGACCGGGCAGGCAAGTTCGATCAGGATTACGACTTCTGGAGCACGGACCAGTTCGACAGCGACCAATTTCCGAAATTGCACTTCATCGAGCACCGTTATGCCGGCGATGCGACCAATTGGTGGATTCCGAACCGAGGCTGCGCCGAAGCGATGTTACGCAGCGCTGGATTCAATATTGCCGCGCATCCCGAGCCGGAAGTTTATCTGTGCCGGCGCGGCAAGCGGCCTCAGCCCGAGGAGGCCTACATGGTCCGGAGGGATGGCAGATGATCGAAGCTGCCAAAATCTGGAATGAACCCAACAACAAATCGCATTGGGATCTGGAGATTGATCCCGGCTGGCCTAAATTTTCCGAAATGGCCATGCTGGCCGCAAAAGCCATTCGTGCGGTTCATCCCAGCTTGACCCGGGTTCTCGGCGGCATTTCGCCGATCGACCCCGGATTCATCAATCGCATGAAGTCCGCCGGCGTGCTCGATCATTTTGAGGCCGTGGCAGTTCACGGTTTTCCGCTCGACTGGAATCTGTGGCAGATCGACGAATGGCCGAGCAAGATCGCTGAGATCGAGTCCATCGTGTCTGTTCCGGTCTGGGTCACTGAAGTTGGTGTATCCTCGTTTGGCGCTGAGGAAGTTCAGGCGTGGGGGATCAAACGATCCGCGCAGCTCCTGAGGAATCGTTCGCCGCGGATTCATTGGTACAGCCTTTATGATCTGCCGACTACGTGGGAGGCGACCACCCGCCATCGAGAGGCGGAGGGCTCTTCCTATTACCGGCATTTTCACATGGGGATTTTGCGCGAAGACGGCACGCCTAAACTTGGATTGGCGGCGTTCGCCGAAGAGGTCGACATACTCGGCCTGTGCCAATGGTTTCACTTTGAGGACCATAGGCTGGATGACGCGGTAGCATGGATGCGGCGGCTCGGCGTGCGCCACCTTCGTACCGGCTTGTCCTGGGCCGACAGCTATCGCCCTGATGCATTGGCCTGGTTCGATCGTCAAATGGAGGCGCTTGCCGAATTTGAGGTGACGGTGACGTTCTGCTTCACGCCCGAGCACCGCGGCATTGCCCCACATCATACCAGCGCTCCAGTGGCGCCGGAGGAGTTTGCGGAATTCTGCGCCAAGATGATCGAACGTTATTGTCCGAGCCGATCTGTTGCAGGCGCGGTCGGCGCCAAACCGGAGCGGGTTGAATGCGCGCCATTGTCGTGGTGATGGATTCCGTTGGGATCGGATCGGCTCCGGACGCATCCGCTTATGGTGACGAGGGCGCTGATACCGTGGGACATATCGCCGAAGCGTGCGCTGCTGGCGCTGCCGATAGCGCGCTGCGCGAAGGCAGACTGAACATTCCCAACCTGGTTGGCTTGGGTTTGGGTGAGGCTTGCCGGTTGGCGACTGGACGGGAGCCGCCCCTTGTTCACGCTGCAAGGCGCGAGGGTCGTTGCGGTTGCGCGGCGGAGGTCTCCAAAGGCAAGGACACGCCATCCGGGCACTGGGAGCTTGCCGGCGTACCCGTCACATTCGACTGGGGCTACTTCCCGCGGATCGTGCCGTGTTTTCCAGACGAAATCGTCGCGCAACTGTGCGAGCGGGCGGGCCTTCCCGGCATTCTCGGCAACTGCCACGCTTCCGGTACTGAAATCATCTCTCGCCTTGGCGACGAGCACATTCGTTCAGGGAAGCCAATTTGCTACACCTCGGCCGATAGCGTTTTTCAAATTGCGGCGCACGAGCAGGAATTCGGGTTGGACCGGCTGTATCGGAGCTGTGAGATTGCCCGCGAACTGCTGGAGCCGCTTAATATCGGCCGCGTGATTGCCAGACCCTTTGTCGGAGCGCCAGCGTCCTACAGCAGGACTCACAACCGGCGAGACTATGCGGTGCCCCCGCCCGAGAAGACGATTCTCGATCTGGCTGCGGAGGAGTGTCGCGACATCGTCAGTATCGGCAAGATCGGCGATATCTTTGCCCATCGCGGGACCGGTCGGGTCTTGAAGGGCGATGGCAACGACGCGCTATTCGATCGCATGCTGGAGGGCTTCGAGAGTCTGGCGGACGGCGGATTGCTGTTTGCCAATTTTATCGATTTCGACTCGATCTACGGCCATCGCCGCGATGTGCCAGGCTATGCGGCAGCACTCGAGGCATTCGACAATCGCCTTGCCGGGCTGTTCGGACGCCTGAAAGCCGATGACATGCTCGTGGTAACGGCGGATCATGGTTGCGATCCTACCTGGAGAGGGACCGATCATACACGCGAGCAGGTGCCGGTGTTGGTGATGGGAGGCGACAGCACGCGAACAATCGGTGCTCGTTCCAGTTTTGCCGACGTCGGCGCATCGGTCGCCGCTCATCTCAAACTTCCCGCCACATCGAACGGCAACGCCTTCTGACGATTCACATACGTTATTAATTTATGTTAGGCGAAATTGTTGTTTGTACCTCCCAAAGGAACGAACAAACCCCGCAGGGTTTTCAAACTCAGACAGCCCGCGCGAACATCGATTCTCATTCCACTTCGCCATGCTGTCTCGATTTGACGCCCAACCAGGGCGCCGAAGTCCCGTTCCTTGGTCCGAGACTCACGAAAGAAGTTTGAATGACGCGAGTTCTTATCACGGGTGGCGCAGGCTTTATCGGCTCGCACACCTCAGACGTCCTGCTTGAAGCAGGCTACGACGTCACACTGCTGGACAATCTCACACCCCAAGTTCACGGGCCGTCGCGACAGCCGCCTGAGTATCTCAATCCTGAGGCTGATCTGATCGTCGGCGATGTCACCGATCCGGCGGCGGTGGACCGCGCGTTGCGCGGTGTGGATCTCGTGCTGCACCTTGCATCTACAGTAGGGGTCGGCCAGAGCATGTACGACATGGTCTCGTACGTGCACAACAACGAGGTCGGAACCGCGACATTGCTCGAAGCACTCTCGAAGCGCCCGGTCGCCCGGCTTGTGGTCGCATCTTCCATGAGTGTCTACGGAGAGGGCTTGTGCCGCGATGCCGCGAAGCGCCTGGTCCATCCGGCCGAGCGCTCCACCCAACAATTGCGCAGCGCCCGATGGGAGCTGGAGGATGCGAACGGCCGGGCTTTGACGCCGGTGCCGACGCCCGAGAGCAAGCCGCCATCGCTCAGCTCAGTGTACGCGCTCAACAAATATGCCCAGGAGCGGCTCTGTTTGATGGTGGGAAAGTCCTATGGCATTCCCGCCGCGGCGCTTCGCTTCTTTAACGTCTACGGCCCGCGCCAGGCGCTTTCGAATCCCTATACCGGCGTGCTTGCGATTTTCGCCGCCCGGCTGCTCAACGGCCGCTCTCCGATGGTGTTCGAGGATGGCCAGCAACGACGCGACTTCGTGCACGTGCTCGATGTGGCGCATGCCTGCCGGCTTGCGCTTGAATCGAAGTGCGAGGGCGAGGTTTTCAACATCGGTTCAGGGCAGAGCCGATCTATCCTGTCGGTGGCCAACGATCTGGCGCAGGTGATGGGCCGTCGCGATCTGAAGCCACACATCACTGGCAAATATCGTGCAGGGGATATCAGGCATTGCTTTGCGGACATTGAAAGAAGCCGCAACCTTCTCAATTTTGCTCCTCGCGTGGAATTTACGAGCGGCTTGAAAGAGCTTGCCAAATACCTCGCGGGCCAGATCGCGGATGATCATGTCGAGCGGGCCACCGAAGAACTCGCAAGCCGGGGATTGGTGGCATGAGCGCTCGGAAACTCGACCGCCCGATCCTGATTACCGGCGGATGCGGCTTCATTGGCTGCAATCTGGCCGATGCGCTTGCGATGCGGGGTGAGAAGGTCGTCGCCTTTGACAATCTTTCGCGCGCCGGCGTTCGGGAGAACGCGCAGTGGCTGAAATTGCGTCACGGCGATCAGGTCTCGATCGTGACCGGCGATATTCGCGAGGCGATCTCGGTCATCCAAGCGGTGCGCAACGCCAAGGCGGTGCTTCATCTTGCAGCCCAGGTGGCAGTTACCGGAAGCCTGCAGGATCCGGTGGAGGATTTCGAGATCAATGCCCGCGGGACATTGAATGTGCTGGAAGCGATCCGGATACACAATCCTTCCGCTCCGGTGATCTTCGCTTCAACCAACAAGGTTTACGGCCGGCTGGTGCCCGACAGCGGCATCAAACAAGCCGGTAGACGTTACGTGCCTATAGATTTGGCGCTCGCGGCTGGCGTCGCAGAAGACGCGCCGCTGGATTTCTATAGTCCGTATGGGTGCTCCAAGGGCGCCGCCGATCAGTACGTGCGCGACTACGCCCGCGTTTACGGCTTGAACACGGCGGTGCTTCGAATGAGCTGCATCTACGGCCCGCGGCAATTTGGTACTGAGGACCAAGGTTGGCTCGCCCATTTCATGCTGCGCTCGATCCTCGGGGAGCCACTGACCATCTTCGGCGATGGCTTGCAGGTGCGCGACGCCCTGCACGTTTCAGACGCAGCGGCGGCGTGGATCGCTGTGCTGGAGAACATCGGATCTGTTCGCGGACAAGTCTTCAATCTTGGTGGCGGCCAGGAGAATTCCATCAGCTTGCTGGAGCTGATCGAGCAGATCGCAATCATGCGCGGGGTTGCGCCTTCGATCAGTTTCGATCGATGGCGGCCGGGCGACCAGCCCTGGTATGTCTCGCGATGTGACGCTTTGACCGCCGCGGTGGGGTGGCGACCGCAGGTGCCACTTCGAGAGGGGCTTCCATCCTTGCTTGGGTGGCTCGAAGGTCGCTTCGGCCCTGTTGGCGCGGACTCGCCGAGGGAGTTGCGCGTATGACGCGGGTTGCGCTTATCAATCCTGATTGGCGCTACGACGGCAGCATTTAT
>Ga0066662_10000859_pt1 | contig 13599 bp, 14 predicted proteins | sample GraSoiAngelo_111_FD_133939 | JGI IMG/M metagenome (GOLD analysis project Ga0066662, IMG submission 133939) | Grasslands soil microbial communities from the Angelo Coastal Reserve, California, USA - 14_0903_12_40cm | ecosystem: Environmental > Terrestrial > Soil > Grasslands | place: USA... | reverse complement strand
TTGGCATTGGCGCCGCGATCTTCGGCGCCGCAGTCATATTACTCTCAAGCGCAGCGATCATTGTGAATCATGCCAGTGTTGCCGTGGTATGCGCACTCGCTGCGGGCCTGATCGTGATCGGGGTGAGCTTTCAAGTGATCGGGCACCGCGTTTTCGAAGGCCGCCAGCCGGCGCTGGTCGACAATCCAAGTCATCTGCTGCTCGGACCAATGTTTGTCATGGCCAAATTATACATTGCGCTCGGATATCGCCACGATCTTGCGAGCATTATCGGCGCTGCTCCGCGACCGACGCCTCGCAACTCGCGCCCGCCTGCATGACCCAGATTCTCGTAACCGGCGGCAGCGGCTTCATCGGACAACACCTCGTCTCAGCTCTCGTTGAGCAGGGCCGGCAGGTGCGGGTTCTGGACGTCCGGGCGCCAAGCTCCTGCCTGGCGCAAGTTGAATATGTGCGAGGCTCGGTGCTTGATCGGAGCCTGGTGGACGATTGTGTCCGCGGTGTCGATCAGGTCTATCATCTTGCCGGTTTGCCGGGCATGTGGATGCGAAAGAAAGCCGATTTTCATGCCGTCAATTGCAGCGGCACCGAGATTGTGATTTCAACGGCCCGCAAACACGGCATCGAACGATTCCTGCACTGCTCGACAGAATCCATCCTCTTCCGCTGCTCCCCATCGAATACCCTTGCTGAAGACACATTGCTGGCGGCGGACGAAATGCCCGGTCCGTACACGCGTTCAAAAATGCTGGCCGAACAACTCGCGGTGCAAGCTGCGCGATCCGGATTTCCGGTCGTCATTGGCACCCCGACGATGCCGATAGGGCCGCACGATCTCAACCTGACGCCGCCGACAGCGATGCTCCGGCACTTTCTTACCCGCCGTCTTCAACTCTATCTCGATTTCATCGTGAACCTGGTCGATGTACGCGATGTCGCCGCCGGGTTGATTCTGACCATGGAGCGCGGCCAGCTGGGCCATCGTTATCTTCTCGGCGGGGAAAGCATCCCCTTAAAGAAAATTCTTCGGCTGATGGCAGCAATCAGCGGCGGGCGACATGTGCACGTCCCTATTCGTGGCGCGGTTGCGAAAGCGGCCGCGACCGTACTGGAACTCATCGCCGACCATGTGACGCGAAGCCCCCCATCCGGCACGGCAGAGGGTGTTCGCATTGCCTTGCGAGCCACGGCACTTTCGAACGACAAGGCACAGCGTGAACTCGGCTACGCACCGGGCCCGGTCGAGCCGGCATTGCGCGACACCATTACGCATCTGCTCAGGACCGCACACTAGCTGGTGTTGTGCCGACAACGTTTGCCAGCGCGCCGCGATAAGGAATATAACTGCGAACATGGCGCATGATGCGAATTCATGGATAGCATTTGTCTGGAGCGGATGGATCGCCACCTGGCCTACCCAATTGCTGGCGTTGATCTGGATGGTCTGGCTTATCAGCTGGATTATTGGCGCTTTTTTCTCGGCTCGAACCGAGAAACACGTCAGAACATGGGACTCGCGAGCCTACCGCATTCCCATTCTGGCCGGCGCCATACTATTAACGCCCTGGACCGCGCAGGTGTTGGGAGAGCAACGGCTGTGGAATCCGGGAAACGCGCTAACGTACGTGCTCGCGGCGCTGACCTTGGCCGGAACGTTATTCACCTGGTGGGCGCGAATTCATCTCGGACGGTTTTGGTCGAACGCGATCACACGCAAGGAAGGCCATCGCGTCATTGATACCGGCCCATACGGCCTGGTTCGCCATCCGATTTATACAGGACTTATTGCGGCCATGCTGGCGACCGGCATCGCCGTCGGTACGGTGACCGCGTTGCTCGGCGCGTTACTGATCGCTGTCGGGCTTTGGCAGAAGGCCCGCATGGAAGAGGGATTTTTGACGACCGAACTCGGGGCCGATGCATACGGACCGTACTGTCGCCGCGTCCCAATGCTGGTTCCATTCCTGCGCCGACGCTGATGCACCCATGCGCAGGTTCGCGCACTTTCAATCATCGACGATCTGTCCGCCGTCATAACCGCAAGCGACCCGTCCGAGCGCCGCACGAAATTGTTCGGTATCGACCGCGGAGGCGAGCGCTGCGAAGTCGTCGGGTTTTGCAATTCGGCGGGCGCGACCTAAAAGCGACGTTATCAGGCTGGCATCGAGATAAGGCAGGCTCGCCCAAAATCCGCGCGCGAGATCTTGCGCCAACGCGTGATCGGGATGTTGCTTGTTTTCAGGGGCGCGGCCTATCTCATGCATGTGACGAACCGCGTGCCATGGCGCCCGCTCGGACGGGAAGCGCGCCATGATCTCAGGATGCTCCTGCGCGACATAGAAGCGGTTGAGCGTGTCGAAAAGAACGAAGCGGTAGCCCTGAGCCACAAGAAACGGTTCCCAATCCTGCCATGCCGGCACGCTCGCCATCGGCGCCACCGCCTCGGCGACGATCACCTTGGGCCGAAAGCGCGTCCAATCGCCGCCCAACAGAACATCGCCCTCCGCGCCTTCGACGTCGATTTTGAGGAAGTCGATCGAGCCAAGATTGTGGCTTTCGCACAAGTTTGCCAGCGTGGTCACCGGCATGCGAACGGTCTGGTAGTCGACGCCAAAACTTTTTGCTTTTTGCGCCAGCTCTTCCACTGTCGTCGAGAGCCCGTGCAGACGATCGACCACATGGAAGTCAATTTCGCCGCAGTGGCGGCCGATCAAACCGCGAACTGCGACATCGCGCGGACGCAGCCGCTGATACAGCGCCGCAAGTTCAGGCTGCGGCTCGACGACGATGCCGTGCCAGCCGCGCTCGTAGAACCAGAACGATACGTTGTCGGCAATCGGATGCCCTGCACCGACATCGATATAGGGGCCGCTGGCCTGTCCCGCGAAGGCAAGCGAGAGATGATAGTCCTCGAGGTTCTGTGAGTAGGATAACTCCATACGCGTCCTCGTTTCTCTCGGGCTACAATCGTCCTAAGCAGCCGCGCGCGGCACGCGGGGATTCTGGCCGTTCCTTCATTGTGTTCTAATTTCGGGACTTGGTGTCAATGTGAAACAACGCCGACACACTGGCGACCAGCCTGAGTGAGACGTCACTAGCTCACATCATCGACTAGCCAAAGTGGCTGTGTGCGAACCAGCGCAATACGCTAGTTGCGGGCGCTTGAGGAGGCAGCCGCAGCACTCGCGTTGGGCGGTGGCTTCTGCACTACCGAGATCTCTTTGCGCCGGCTGAACACCACCGCATCGATCGCGGTTATCACTCTCTGCTGCATGATCTCGTTCTTGTCGATGGAGAGGTGGCCGACTCCAGGCACGCCCTGGACATGGACATTCTCCAGCGCGCCTTGGAAATCCTTGGTCCGCGCGACCGGTTCGCCTGCCCCACTGGCGACGTAGAAGTTGATGTACCGCTCCGCATGACCGGCCAGCCTGGTGCGGAACACCGAATCCAGGCCGATCGCCAGTTTCACGGGCACGCCGAGCTGGCCCAGCCGCGCCACCATGTCGGGCAACGCCGTCGCGCCGGACGAGTGCCCCACCAAGATGATGTTGCGCACCCGCCCGCTCCTGTATTCCGCCGCCGCTTCATCCGCCAGTGACGACCAGGAAACAAAGTTCGCGACCGTGACCGGGATGCCCTGCGCGCGCAGCTTGGCGGCGATTTGATCGAGGCCAAGCGAAAAAATATTCAATACGCCGCGCAGCAGATAAACGTGAGCGCTCACGGGTGGGCCCGCCGGCGTGGCCGCACGGACGCCGACCGGAAAACCGACCAGCAAGACGGCGATAAGGATCGCTATCATCCGCGGCAGGCATGATCGATCAACACGCAAGCGGCAGCCCCAATCGGTTATGGCCAGTGTATGGCTTCATGAGCCCTCTCGAACACGTCTGATTTGTTGCGCGACCGTAGCCTTCGGGTGTTCGCATCTGCAACAGGACGCTCGAAAGTCACGAGATTTTACCCGCCATGCGTATCTTGCTTGCAACACGGCCCGCCCGCAAATTGGCGGTTTGTAGCGCCTTGACGATGCCCCGATTTGAGGATGACGCTGATGACGCGGCGAGCGTCGGAGACGCGAATTGGTGGGAGGTGCCCATGCCCGGAAAATCAAGCGTGGCCTTGGCCGCCGTGCTGTTGTGGTACGCCCTGCCCGCACTGGGCCAGCAATTGCCGGACGGACCCGGCAAGGAAATAGCCGAAGCCAACTGCAATAGCTGCCACACCCTGACAAGCCGCATTGGCGCCGGCTACACCCCTGAGGGCTGGACCACCGTACTGCGGATGATGGCCAATCAGGGCGTCGCGCTTCCCCCCGATCAGGTCGAGCCGCTCAAAGCGTATCTCGTCAGGACGTTTCCGGAGAAAGCTAAACCTCCGGGCGCCATCATCCCCGGGTCGGCCGAAGTTTCATTCAAGGAGTGGCAGGCGCCGACGCCGGGCTCGCGGCCGCACGATCCGCTGGCCGCCAAGGACGGCTCCTTTTGGTACACCGGCCAGATGGCTAACGTGCTGGGCCGGGTCGATCCCAAGACCGGGGAAATCAAGGAGTATCCGCTCAAGAGCGCGCATTCCGGACCGCACGGGCTTCAGGAAGATGCCGATGGCAATATCTGGTACACCGGAAATACCGGATCGCTGATCGGAAAGCTTGACCCGCGCACCGGCGCGATCACCGAGTACAGCACTCCGGAGCCGGGCGATCCGCATACGCTTATCTTCGACCGCGATGGCATCCTGTGGTTCACGATGCAGAACGCCAACAGGATCGGACGTCTCGACCCAAAGAGCGGCAACATCAAATTGCTGACGCCGCCGACGGCCAATTGGCGGCCCTACGGCATGCCGTTGAACTCAAGGGGCACGGTGTTCTTTGTCGAGTTTGGCACCAATCAGGTTGGCAGCATCGAGCCGAAGACGTTGCAGTTTCATGAGTACCGGTTGCCCGATCCGGCGTCGCGGCCGCGTCGGATCGCGATCACCAGTGACGACATCGTTTGGTACTCCGATTATTCGCGCGGCTATCTGGGGCGGCTCGATCCAGCCACCGGCAAAGTGACGGAGTGGCAATCACCGAGCGGACCGAAGTCCGAGCCGTACGGTATTTCCGCGATCAACGACATCATCTGGTATAGCGAGTCAGGCGCGACCCCGAACACGGTGGTGCGTTTCGATCCCAAAACCGAGAAGTTCCAGAGCTGGGCGATCCCGGGCGGCGGCAACATTGTGCGAAACACCTCGGTCACGGCCGAGGGAAATTTCCTGCTGGCCAACAGCCTGGTCAACGGCATAACGTTGGTGACCATCAGCAAGTGAATAGCATCCCTGGTCAGGAACAATCTTGCAGCGGAGGGCAGCTTGAAACGTTCGCGCAGGGTCGTTTTGACCATGATGGGCACCGCCACCGTCGGCGCGGTTTCGATGGGCTTTGTGCGACGGAGCGATTGTGGTCCCGGACGCATCCCCTATCTCGCTCACGAGCCGGACGGACAGCCCAGGGAATACTGCCGGGTGACCTATGGCGGGTTCGGCGCAGCGCTGCATCGATTGCACGGGCATGCTCATGCGCCTGGCGGCGGCTAGCAGCGCGTGATGCAGCGCATCGCGTGTCCAGAGCGCGATGATTGGCGCGTGACCGCCGACCAAACCGGGTTTGGTTTTCACAGTATCGACGGTGAGCCTTATTGGGACGAGCGCGCCTATTACGCGTTCAGCTTGCGAGAAATCGAAGACTGCATCGAACGGCCCACGGCTGAAATCGAGGCCATGTGCCTCGAGCTTGTCGGCGTCGCGATCGCCGACGAGGAATATCTGCGCCGGCTGCGCATCCCCGAGCCGTTGTGGCCGCTGATCTCAGAAAGCTGGCATAACGATCACGGCAGCCTCTATGGCCGGCTCGATCTCCGTTTTGACGGACGCGAACCTGCAAAGCTGCTCGAATACAATGCGGATACGCCGACTTCGATTTTCGAGGCCGCGGTGTTTCAATGGACCTGGCTCGAGCAGGCGGTCGCCCGGGGCATCATCCCCGCCCACGCCGACCAGTTCAATTCGATACATGAGCGGCTGATCGAGGCGTGGCGAAAGGTTGCCGAAGGACAATTCCTGCATCTCGCCGGCACAACCGACCATGAAGAGGACCTCGGGACGCTGAGCTATCTCGAGGACACTGCCATGCAGGCCGGCATCGCGACGTGCTTGCTCGATGTTGAGGAGACGAGAGGACGGCGGCTTCGTCGATCCCGATCATCGGCCGATGGAGCTGGTGTTCAAACTCTATCCTTGGGAATGGATGTTTCAGGACGCCTTCGGCGAACGACTGACCACGGCCCCGACTCGCTGGATTGAGCCGCCCTGGAAAGCAATCCTTTCGAACAAGGGGATTCTGCCGTTGCTCTGGAAGATGTTCCCGGATCACCCGAACCTGCTTCCGGCTTTCTTCGAGGATGATCCGCAAGCGGGGACGTTGAGCTCCTCATTCGTCCGCAAGCCGCTTTATTCGCGTGAAGGCGCCAATGTTGCGCTCGTCAGCAACGGCCTATCCGTTCAGGAGCAAGAGGGACCGTACGGCGCGGAAGGGTTTATCCGTCAGGGGATGGCTCGGCTGCCGAACTTTTCCGGGCAATATCCCGTGATTGGAAGCTGGTTGGTTGACCACGAGCCGTGCGGCTTATCCATCCGCGAGGACGAGAGGCTGATCACGGGCAATAGCTCGCGGTTCGTGCCACACGCGATCCTTTGAAGGTGGGCTCAACGCGCCGCGACCACCCTCAACCCATGCGGCATCAGCGGTGTCGCCCCGGCACGTATCGACCGATCGGGATTGAGACGATATAGCCCGCGCCGGTCCGGACAGGGCTTGAAGGCGTCGGAAATTCCGACCACCGATTCCGCGGCGCCGAGCATCAGCACGCCATCGGGCTCGATGCTTCGTGCAAGCCGCTCGAACACGCCCGTCTTTGTCTCCTGGTCGAAATAGATCAGAACGTTCCGGCAGAAGATCACGTCGAACATGCCGACATGGGAGAAGTCCTCCAGCAAATTGAGCTGCCGGTGCTGCACCATGGCGCGAATGTCGGCATTAAGCTGCCACAGCTCTCCAACCTGTGTGAAATACCTGACCAGCATCTGAATGGGCAGGCCGCGCTGCACCTCAAATTGGCTGTAAATTCCGGCCCTCGACTTCTCCAGCACTTCATTCGACAGATCGGTCGCAACGATTTCGACCCGCCATCCGGCCAAGCCAGTGAATTCCTTCACGTACATCGCGATCGAATACGGCTCCTGGCCGGTGGAGGATGCCGCGCACCAGATGCGCAGGATGCGGCGGCTTGCGCGCGCCTGCACCAATGCCGGCAACACCGACTGGCGCAGATGATCGAACGGAATCTTGTCGCGAAAAAAGAAGGTCTCGTTGGTGGTCATGGCTTCGACCACTTCCGATGTCAGCGCGTCAGCGCCGATCTTGATTTTCTGAACGAGCTCGGCGATGTCGTTAAGTCCTGCCCTTCGCGCCAGCGGCATCAATCGGCTTTCGACCAGATATTGCTTGTCGGAAGACAGGTCGAGACCGGAGCGCTCCTTCAGGAGCTTGCGCATGAAATCATACTCGAGCGGGGTCACGAGCGATCTCCCGAAAACAACCGCACTAGTTTCGGTGCAATCTGCCCGAGCGGCAGCACCGCCGCGCAGATGCCTGCGTTCGCGACAGCTCCCGGCATTCCCCACACCACACTCGAAGCTTCGTCCTGGGCAATCACGTTGCCCCCGGCCGCGACGACCTCCTTGCCGCCGCGCATACCATCCGAGCCCATGCCGGTCAGTACCAGCGCGAGCACGCCGCCGTGCCACACGTCGATGGCCGAGGTGAACAGCGGGTCCACCGCGGGCTTGCAGAAATTGACTGGCGCGCCGTCATCCAGGGCGATAACCGCGTCAGTGCCGTTGCGCGAGACCCGCATGTGGCGTCCGCCCGGCGCGACGTAGATCTTGCCGGGCGTAACGATCTCGCCATCGACGGCTTCGTGCGCGGGCCGATGACTTGAACGCGCCAGATGCTCGGCCAGGATCGTGGTGAAGGTGGGCGGCATGTGTTGGGTGATCAGAACCGGAAAACGGTCGATGACAGGACCGAGTTCGGTGACCAGCGTCATCAATGCTTGCGGCCCGCCGGTGGAGGAGCCGATCAACAGCGCGCGTGGCGCATGCATGCTGAACTCGCGGCGCAGCAGCTCCGGGTGCGCAATCGCGCTCCGCGGCAATGGTTCTCGCATCCGATGCGGCTCGACTGCCGGCGACGATGCCGGAGCGGCGCGGCGGACCTTGGCGCCAAGCGAGCGAATTTTCTGAATCAGATCGTGGTGGAAGATTTCGGCCGCGCTAGCGACCCGGGTGCTCTCGGGTTTTGGAATGTAGTCCGATGCGCCAAGCGAGAGCGCCTTGAAGCTGATCTCCGCGTTGCGGCGGGTCAGGGTCGAAGCCATGATGATGATGAGATCGCGCTTTTTCGCCAGAAGCAGCGGCAGCGCCGAGATACCATCGAGGTCCGGCATTTCGATGTCGAGCACCGCGACGTCGGGATTGACGCGCTCTAGCTGATTGACGGCGTCAAGTCCCGTGCGCAGCGACGCGGCGACCACCATGTCCGGTTCGGATCCGATCCAGCGGGAGATCAAACCTCTGATCACCACGGAATCGTCGACGACCATCACCCGCAACGGTTCTTGTCGCAACGGAGCCGGGGGGGAAGTTATTAACGCAACACTCATTACTCACCAGGTTCGGCTCAAATCGGCGTTTTTAATCGGTAGCTCCGAAGGCTGTCAGCCTCCGGTGGAAATAGACTTGCTCAGATGAGGCCGACTTCCTGAAATTTCGCGGTCACGATGTCCTTGTCGAACGGTTTCATGATGTATTCGTTGGCCCCAGCATGAAGCGCACGCGCGATGTGCGCGACGTCATTTTCGGTGGTGCAGAACACCACCTTGGGCTGATCCCCGCCCGGCATTCGACGCAGGTTTCCAAGGAATTCATACCCGTCCATCACCGGCATATTCCAATCCAGCAGGATGGCATCGGGCAGCCCGCGCCGGCAGACTTCTAGCGCCTTCTCGCCGTCTTCGGCTTCGACGATCTGGAAGTCCAGCCCTTCGAGGATGCGCCTAGCGACCTTTCGAATGACGCTTGAGTCATCGACGACAAGACATGTTCTCATTTCCGCCTCTACTTATTCCAATCCCTAAAAAAGGGAGGGGTGCATTTCCACCGACTAGGCCGCCAGCATTTCTGGTACGATTTCGAGAACGCGTTCGACATCGAGGATGACCATCAGCTGACCCTCAAGCCGATGCACGCCACCGGCGAGCTTGGCCAGGCGTGGATCCAGGTTGACGGGATTTTCTTCTCGCCCGTCCTCCGAAAGGCGCAGTACTTCGCCGATCTGGTCGATCAAGAGGCCATAGGATTCGCCGCGCAGGTCGACGCCCACCGCCATTGGCGGCTTGCCATCCTCGTTCTTCGGCAGCCCTAACCGGGCGCGCATGTCCACGACCGTAACGATCCGGCCGCGCAGATTGAGCACGCCGGCGATTTCGCGCGGCGACAGCGGCACGCGCGTCAGGCGCTCTGGCATGAACACGTCCTGCACGCGGGAGATCGGCAGCCCAAACAGCTGGCCACCAATCATCACGGTGACGTATTCGGCCACGACGCCTTCACCCGTTTCGGTCTTGTTGCTCATGTAACCCTCATTGCCTTACCGCTGACCTTCTTGATGACCGGTTATCTCATGCCGCCCGGTGCAGTTCGGAGGTCTGCTCCTTTAGCGCCGCGATCAGCCCGGGACGGTCGAACTTGGCAACGTAATCGTGGAACCCGGCCTGCCGCCCGCGTTCGATCGCCGCCGGCGAGACCATCGAGGAAAGCGCGATAATCGGCATCGTGCTCAGATGCTGGTCGGCGCGGATCATCTCGGCGAATTCGAAACCGTTCATGTCCGGCATTTCGATGTCGGTCAGCACCACGTCGAATGGCTGACCGGAGCGCAGAACTGTAAGGCCCTCCTGCGCATTGGGCGCGACGCGCACGCGATAACCGGCGGCTTTGAGAACCGGCGCCAGCATGTTGCGGAAAAACGCGCTGTCGTCGACCAACAGCACCGATTGAGCGGATGCGGAGGGGCGCATCTCCTTGCGGCTGAACCAGTCCGCGAATGCCATCGGCAGGAAATGCCCGACGTCGATTACTTCGGTGGCCTGGCCCTTGATCACCGCGGAGCCGAGAATGCCTTCCTGCTGGCCTGCCACCTCGATCGTGAGCTTCTCCTCCACGATGTCGATGATCTCGTCGACCACCAATCCCATCGAGCGGCCTTCGTCGGCGAACACCAGGATTGGCTGCGAGCCGGTGGTCTGCACGCTTACGCCGGCCATTTGGACCAGCGGCATCAGCTGCTCGCGGTATTGCACCATATACCGGCCATTGGAGAGTTCGATCTTTTCAGCAACGATCTCTTCCAGCCGTGTCACCAGCCCGAGCGGCACAGCTTTCGGTTGGGGCGAGCCGGCTCGGAACACCAGCAGCGAGGTCAACTGCTCGGCCGCAATCGCACGCGACGCGGCGTTCTCTTCCGAGATTTCGTGGGCGGTGCCGCCGGAGGCGCCGAGTGCCTTGGCAATGCCGTTCGGGTCGATGATCATGATGACGGCGCCATCACCCAGAATAGTGTTGCCCGAGAACATGTCGATGTGGCGCAACTTGGTGGACATCGGCTTGACGACGATTTCCTCGGTGTGAAATACGCCGTCCACCACGATCCCGAAGGTCTGGTTGCCGACCTGCGTCACGACGATGAAGCCATTTTCGGGATCGGAGGAGGTGCCATCGTCGACCTTGAGCAGCTTCTTCAGGTGCATCAGCGGCAACAGCTTGTTTCGCAGCCGTAGCACGGCAGTATCCTTGATGCGCTCGATCCTGTGCTCGGAATTAGCGCGCGCGCGGACCAGCTCGACCACGGCCAATTGCGGGATTGCAAAGCGGTCGCCGGCGGCTTCTACGATCAGCGCGGAGACGATGGCGAGCGTCAGCGGGATCTTGATGGTGACCGAAGATCCCTCGCCGGCGACTGACTTGACCTCGATCGTGACGCCGATCTGGTCGATGTTGGTGCGCACCACGTCCATGCCGACGCCGCGGCCGGAAACGCTGGTGACGGTGGCCGCGGTGGAGAATCCGGGTGCGAAGATGAATTTATGGATCTGCGCTTCGGTCATCTTCTCCAGCTCGGCCTCGCTGACGAGACCGTTGGAGATCGCTTTGGCCTTGATCCGTTCGGTGTTGAGACCGCGGCCGTTGTCGGCGATGCAGATGATGATGTGGCCACCTTCATGATAGGCGGACAGACGTATGGTGCCCTGCTCTGGCTTGCCGGCGGCCGCCCGCTCAGCCGGGGTCTCGAGTCCATGATCGGCGGAGTTACGCACCATATGGGGGAGCGGGTCCTTGATCAGGTCGAGCACCTGGCGATCGAGCTCGGTGTCGGCGCCGTGCATTTCCATCTCGATCTGCTTGCCGAGTTCACTGGAGAGATCGCGTATGATGCGCGGCAGCTTTTGCCAGGCATTGCCGATCGGCTGCATCCGCGTCTTCATGACGCCTTCCTGCAGTTCGGCGGTGACGTTGGAGAGCCTCTGCAGCGGTACCTTGAATTCGGTATCCTCATTACGGCGGGAGATTTCCAGCAGCTGATTTCGGGTCAGAACCAGCTCTGACACCATTGTCATCAGGTGCTCCAGCGTATCGACGTTCACCCGGATGGACTGGTTCGCGACACGATCGCTGTCGCCGATTTCGGTCTCGAGAATCGGCTTTTTCGCCGGCCGGTTTGCTTCTTTCGCCGCTGCGCGCGGCTCCCGGGCAGGTTCGGCTTTTTTCGCCGGCGCCGGCTTCGGGGCGGTCTCCGTCGCGGTCTCGCGGAACGCTCGCTCCAGTTCGTCGAGCGAGACTTCGCCCGGACGCAATGGGCGCTCCAGCGCCTGTGACACCAGGGAGCCTTGTGCAACCGCCGGCCTGGCGGGCTCGGCGGGCGTTACTGGTTTCGGCATGTCCGGCATTCCGCGCTCCACCATGTCCTGAAGCTTCACAATCAGGTCCTCGTCGGCGCCTTCAGGCTCGGCCTCGGTGGCTTCCAGTTTCGCCAGAATTTCCTTGATGCGATCGATGGTGCTGAGGATCAGCGTCACCGCTTCCGCGGTGACCGGCGTTCCATCGCGGAATTTGCCCATTAAGGTTTCGGCGGCGTGCGCGAGCGCTTCCAGGCGGGGAAGGCCAAGAAATCCGCAGGTGCCTTTGATGGTATGGACCAGGCGAAAGATGTTATCGAGGATCTTGGCGTTGTTCGGTTCCTGCTCGAACCGGACGAGCTGATTGTCCACCGTGTCCAGGCTCTCGCTGGTTTCGGTCAGAAACTCGCGCAACAGATCGTCCATGAAACTGGCCTTCGAGCACACCGGCGCGCGATTTCGCCACGCCATTCAGAGTGGGGCCAGCTTCTCCGCAAAGCGTTTAATATTGGTTGAGTAATTGGAAAAGAACGGGATCAACAAGGAGATAAGACAAACTCCAGAAATTCTACGGATAAATATTAACCATCGCTTAACCGCGCTCGGGTGCCCGCGGGGCTCATGAGGCGGTGACAACCACCGCGTCGCCTTCGGAGGCGAGTGCGACCTGAAGCCCGCAGGACTGCGCCAGCAGCCGCGTGTAGTAGGGCTGCACCGCATGGGCATCGACCGCCGAGGTCGAGGTTGAACTGAGGAGATCGGCAATATTTTGCGGCAGCCGCGCGTTCAGCCCACTCGCGACCACGCGAAAACCTGCTTTGTCGCCTTCGCCGATCGCATCGACGCTCAGCACGCCGCCGCGCGGGATTGTCTGCTGGGCGATCACCAGCATGTTGAGCAGCAGTTTGACCCTGTTCTTCGGCAATAGCAGCCGTGGCAAATTCCAGGCGATCTTGGTCTTGCCGTCCTCAAGATGACCGCGCGCCATGTTCTGCGCATCGCCAAGGTCAATTTGCGCGCCGGCCGACCCCGCCGCGCCAAAGGCGAGCCGGCAGAACTGCAACCGTGCCGAGGCCGTCCTCGCGCTCTTGCGGATCAAGTCGAGCGCGAATTCGCGATCTTCGGGCTTCGGATCATCGTCGAGCACCTCGAGCCCATTGACGATGGCGCCCACCGGGCTGATGAGGTCGTGACAAACCCGCGAACATAACATCGCCGCGAGTTCAAGGGCGTCAGGGGCGGTACGGGAAGTCGAGATGCCGGACATAGGATGTTCCTGTAAATCCGCTGATATTGCGGACCGAGGCGAATCACACATGCTCGCGGGTTTGATACACTGCCGAGCCGCGCGCTGCCACCACAAGGCAGCAAACTAAGGGGATAGTCCGAAAGCCAATGAAATCAACCCAAGAAGTCCGCCCATGAATGAGGCACGTTCCTCAACATCATTCGACAGTGACAAAGCCGCCGCGTTGCTGGAACCCTTGACAGAACTGGTCATCCAGGCCGGCGCGGCCATCCTCGCGATCAACCGTGC
>Ga0066662_10000857_pt1 | contig 13606 bp, 13 predicted proteins | sample GraSoiAngelo_111_FD_133939 | JGI IMG/M metagenome (GOLD analysis project Ga0066662, IMG submission 133939) | Grasslands soil microbial communities from the Angelo Coastal Reserve, California, USA - 14_0903_12_40cm | ecosystem: Environmental > Terrestrial > Soil > Grasslands | place: USA... | reverse complement strand
GACGATGGTGCGCGCGACGCGACCGGAGAATTTCGCATCGTCGAACGGCGTGTTCTTGCATTGCGACTTGAGGTCGGCCGGATCGAGCACCCAGGGCGTGTCGGGATCGATCACGATCACGTCCGCCGGCGAGCCCGCGCGGAGCGATCCGCCCGGCAAGCCTAGCAGTTCGGCGGGACGCGTCGACATCGCGCGGATCAGCGTCTTGAAATCGACGTCGCCGCCATGGATCAGGCGCAGCGCCGCCGGCAGCATGGTCTGCAGACCGATGGCGCCGGCGGCAGCCTCGGCGAACGGCAGACGCTTGGTCTCGACGTCTTGCGGGTTGTGATCGGACATCACCACGTCGATCAGCCCGGAGGCGACGGCTGCGACCAGCGCGAGGCGGTCCTGTTCGGTGCGCAGCGGCGGCGACAGCTTCAGGAAGGTGCGGTAGGGGCCGATGTCGTTCTCATTCAGGGTGAGATGGTTGATCGACACCGAAGCCGAGACGTCGAGCCCGGCGTCGCGCGCCCGTTGCAGGATCTCCAGCGACTCGATGCAACTAAGCGAAGCGGCATGATAGCGCCCGCCGGTCAGCGCCACGAGGCGCATGTCGCGCTCCAGCATCACGGCTTCGGCCGCGGTCGGCGTGCCCACGAGCCCCAGCCTTGCCGCGAACTCGCCCTCGTTCATGACGCCTTCGCCGACCAGGTTCGGGTCCTCGGTGTGATGCACGATCAGCGCGTCGAAATCGCGCGCATAGGTCAGCGCCCGCCGGATCACCTGCGCGTTGGTGACGCTGCGGACGCCGTCGGTGAAGGCAACGGCGCCGGCGGCCTTCAAGAGGCCGATCTCGGTCATCTCCGCGCCTTCCATGCCCTTGGTCAACGCCGCCATCGGGTGGATGTTGACGATCGCGGTATCGCGGGCGCGCCGCAGCACGAAGTCGACGGTGGCGGAGTTGTCGATCACCGGTTTCGTATCGGGCTGGCAGATGATGGTGGTGATCCCCCCGGCCGCCGCGGCCTGACTTGCCGAGGCGAAAGTTTCGCGGTGGCTGGCGCCTGGCTCGCCGACAAAGGCGCGCATGTCGATCAGCCCGGGCGCCACCACCTTGCCAGCGCAATTGACAATGTCGGTACCCTCCGGCACGCCGGCGGCGCCGATGCCGCGCCTGCTATCCCGGATCACGCCGTCGACGATCAGCACGTCGCCCGTGATGTCCAGATCGCGCGACGGATCGATCAGCCGGGCGTTGGCGAGCAGGATCGGGCGGCGGTCAGTCAGCATGGAGAAACCTCGCCGTCATTCCGGGGCGCGACGAAGTCGCCAACCCGGAATCCACAGGAGAGGGCGGTGTTTGTGGGTAGATTCCGGGTTGCGGCCTTCGGCCGCCCCCGGAATGACGGGGCGCTACGCATTGGGCAGGTTCCTTGCGAGCGCCTCAAGCACCGCCATGCGCACCGCCACGCCCATTTCGACCTGTTCGCGGATCAGCGATTGCGCGCCGTCAGCGACGATGGAGTCGATCTCGACGCCGCGGTTCATCGGTCCCGGATGCATCACCAGCGCGTCGGGCTTTGCGTAAGCGAGCTTCTTCTGGTCGAGGCCGAAATAATGGAAATACTCTTGCGTCGACGGCACGAACGAGCCGTTCATGCGCTCGCGCTGCAGCCGCAGCATCATCACGATGTCGACGCCGTCCAGCCCCTCGCGCATGTCGCGGGCCACCTCCACGCCCATCCGCTCGATGCCGCGCGGCAATAGCGTGGAGGGCGCGACCACGCGGACCCGCGCGCCCATGGTGTTGAGCAGAAGGATGTTGGAACGCGCCACCCGCGAATGCATGACGTCGCCGCAGATCGCGATCACGAGCCCCTCGAGCCGCCCCTTGTTGCGGCGGATGGTCAGCGCATCGAGCAGCGCCTGGGTCGGATGCTCATGCGCGCCGTCGCCGGCATTGATCACCGATCCGTCGACCTTGCGCGCCAGAAGCTCGACCGCGCCGGAGGCGTGATGCCGCACCACCAATATGTCCGGATGCATGGCATTCAGCGTCACCGCGGTATCCAATAAGGTCTCGCCCTTGCGCATCGAGGAGGAGGAGATCGACATGTTCATGACGTCGGCGCCGAGGCGCTTGCCGGCGATCTCGAACGAGGATTGGGTGCGGGTAGAGGCCTCGAAGAACAGGTTGACCTGGGTGCGCCCGCGCAACGAGGTGCGCTTCTTGTCGACCTGGCGGTTGAGCTCGACATATTCCTCGGAAAGGTCGAGCAGGCCGGTAATATCGTCGGCGGAAAGCCCCTCGATGCCCAGCAGATGCCGGTGACCGAGGACGAAGGTCGATTTCGATACGGGGGTCATTAAAACGAGAGCTATAGGCGGGGACGGCGGGCGGGGCAAGCGCGAACAGGCGGCGATGAAGTTATCCCCCGATTGATCCTGGTTTCGTCGTGCGCGGCTTCAAGCCAGGCGTCCACGTCTTTCCCAACCTTCCGTTGAAAAGACGTGGATGACCGGAACAAGTCCGGCCATGACGAGCTAAGTTCGTTAGACGCGGTGATCCGGACCTGTCCGGCCACCGATATAAAAAGGCCATCGATGGGTTCGCTTGAAAGTCCCGCCGGGCCGGCGACCCCGTTGCCGGCGCCGGCGCCAAAGATCTGGAAGTTCTGGGGCACCACGCTGTGGGGCGCGCTGATATTCGCTGCGATGTTCGCAGGGCAATTCCTGCTGGTCGCGGGATTCTTTGTCGCCAAAGGCCCGCCTTTCGACTTCGGCTCGATCAAGACGGTTGCCGGCAGCGGCACGGTGATTTCGCTGTCGGTGATTATGGGGCTGCCCGCGGTGGTCGCGGTGCTGTGGCTCGCGATCAGGTTATCGGGCACGCCGTTCGCCGAATACTTGGCCTTGCGCCGGACCTCATGGACCAACCTCGCGATCGGCATCGTCGCGCTGATCGCGCTGGTGATCGGCTGGGACATCGTGTCGCGCGCGATCGGACGCGAGATCGCGCCTGGGTTCATGGTTGACGTGCTGAAGTCGGCGCAGGCCGACGGCGCCTTGTGGCTGCTGGTGATCGCATTCTCCGTCGCGGCGCCGGTGACCGAAGAACTGATGGTACGCGGCTTTCTCTACCGCGGATGGTCGGAATCCTTTCTCGGGACCACCGGCGCCATCGTGCTGTCCTCGCTGGTGTGGACCGCGATGCACGCGCAATATTACGACTGGTTTCCGTTCAGCGAGGTGATGTCGATCGGGCTGCTGCTGGGCTACATGCGCTACCGCAGCCGCTCGACCTGGCTGACGATCATCATGCACGGCCTCAATAATTTTGCCGCCACGGCGCAGACCATCTGGCTCGCGGGGCAACACTGAGCGTCATTGCGAGGAGCACTCGACGAAGTAATCCGGTCCTTGTTGGGCCCTCTGGATTGCTTCGCTTCGCTCGCAATGACGAGAAACTACGGCCGTCCCAGCACTGCCAGCCGGTCCAGCGCGCCCTGCAGGATGAAGATCGCGGCGTGCTCGTCGATGACCTTGGCGCGCCTGGCGCGGCTCATGTCCATGCCGATCAATTCGCGCTCCACCGCCACCGTGGAAAGCCGCTCGTCCCACAGCGCGATGGTCAGATCGGTAAGACGCGAGAGGTTGCGGGCAAAGGCGCGGGTCGATTGCGCGCGCGGGCCTTCGCTGGCGTCCATGTTGAGCGGCAGGCCGAGTACAAAACCTGCGGCGCTGCGCTCTCTTGCGATGGCGAGCAGCCGCGCCGCGTCGGCGGTAAATGCCTTGCGCGCGATGGTCTCAACGCCGGTGGCGAGCCGGCGGTCCGGATCGGAAACCGCAACGCCGATGGTTTTGGTGCCGAGATCGAGACCGATCAGCGCACCGCGCGGAGGCCAATGCGTGGCGGCTTCGACGAGTGGCAGGATCGGTGCAGGCATGGCCCCGCATAGCACGCGGTTCGACCCGAGCAAAACGCCGGTCCGCAATGGTGCCACCACGTAACAATATCGTCGGAGTACGTCGTCTCGCATGCTTGAAGGGACAGCGCCGTGGGGATGACGACCTTGTGATTATCGGCAGAGTAAGCGGTGCCCTGATCATTGGCGCGCTGATCGGCTTTGAGCGAACCTTTCACGGCCGCCCGGCCGGATTTCGCACCCACTCGCTGGTCTGCATTGCCTCCGCAATCCTCATGATCGTGACGGTCTATCAAAACCAGTGGATGACCTTCGTGGAGCACGACGCGATCAGGACCGATCCGACCCGCATGGCGCAGGGCATCATGACCGGCATCGGCTTTTTGGGCGCGGGAGTGATCTTCAAGGAAGGTCTGACGGTACGCGGGTTGACCACGGCAGCCTCTATCTGGGTCACCTCAGCAATTGGCATCCTGGTCGGAATCGGATTCTGGTTTGCAGCGGTGGTCGGGGCGATCGCAGCGCTCATCGTGCTCGCCTTGTTTCGATACATCGAAGCCAAGCTGCCCAGCGAATTCTACGCCCACCATATGCTGCGGTTTGCACGCGATCACATCATCGGCGAGGACGAGGTGCACAGGCTGATCCACGACCACGGATTTACGATCGCCAACCTGTCCTCTCGTTTGAGCGAGACCGGCCAGCAGTTTGAATATCGGATGACCATCAAAAGCCGGGATCGCAAGAACGCCGAGGCATTATCTTCATACCTTCGCGGCCGCCCCGAGGTGATCGAGTTCAGGATCACGCCAACCGGCGATTAACACGCGGGTCGCTCAAGGCGCCCAGTCCTTGGCGCGTTGCGCTGCAGGACAGTCAGAACAAACCTCAACGCATATCTTTCCGATTGCCGGCCATGCTAATGGAATTACATGCAGCCACGACACCGTGGCGCTGCCTCTCTATCGAGCAAACCATGATGTGGCCGGACCGCAGATTTCTTGACCTCGTCAAAACCGAATTTCCAATCGTTCAGGCGCCGATGGCGGGCGTGATGGATGCCGAGCTCGTCATTGCCGCGGCAGAGGGTGGAGCGCTCGGCTCGCTGCCGTCCGCGATGCTGTCGGCGGAGAAGGCGCGCCAGCAGGTCAACATCATCCGGCAACGCGTCTCGGCGCCGGTCAACATGAACTTTTTCTGCCACACGCCCGTCGATCCCGATCCGCAAGCCGAGGCCCGATGGAAGCAGCGGCTGGCGCCTTACTACAGCGAGCTCGGTGTCGATCCGGCCGCGCCGAACAACGCGGCGAACCGGGCGCCGTTCGATGCCGCGATGTGCGAGATCGTTGAAGAGCTGAAGCCGGAAGTGGTCAGCTTCCATTTCGGCCTGCCGGATGCGGCGCTGCTGAAGCGGGTGAAGGCGGCCGGCTGCATCGTGATCTCGTCCGCGACCATCGTGCGCGAGGCGATCTGGCTTCAGGAGAACGGCGCCGATATCATCATCGCGCAGGGCGCCGAAGCCGGCGGTCATCGCGGCATGTTCCTGACCGAAAATATCGCGGAGCAGCCCGGCACCTTCGCTTTGGTGCCGCAGGTGGTGGATGCGGTGCGCGTGCCGGTGATCGCCGCCGGCGGCATCGCCGACGGGCGCGGCATCGCCGCCGCGTTTGCGCTGGGCGCCGCCGGCGTTCAGATCGGCACCGCCTATCTGCACTGTCCGGAAGCGAAGATCATCCCGCCGCATCGCGCCAGGCTCGCCGCGGCAGGCGATGATTCAACGATCGTCACCAATGTGATGACGGGGCGGCCGGCGCGCGGCGTCGTCAACCGGGTAATGGGCGAGGTCGGCCCGATCTCGCCGGATGCGCCGGCATTTCCCCATGCCGCGACCGCGCTGGGGCCCTTGAAGGCGGCGGCCGAGAAGCTCGGCAAGGTCGATTTCACCAACCTGTGGGCCGGCCAGGCGGTCGGACTGCGGCGCGAGCTGCCGGCCGCGGAGCTGACGCGCGCGCTGGCCGAGGATGCGCTGAAACGCTTGGCGGCGCTTTCGGGCTGATCGCTCTTTGTTTCGTCATGGCCGGCTCGGAGATTTGGTTGCGGCGCAAAAGCCCGGTCTGCTATAGGGCGGGCTGATTTCGCCAAGCCAAAAGGCCTATACAATGTCCGTGGATGCCGACACCGTTCGCCGCATCGCGCATCTGGCGCGGATTGCGGTCGAGGAGGCCGAGATCCCGCATCTCCAGGGCGAGCTCAACGCCATGCTGGCGTTCGTCGAGCAATTGTCGGAAGTCGACGTCAATGGCGTCGAGCCGATGACGTCGGTGACGCCGATGGCGATGAAGAAACGGCCGGACGTGGTCGATGACGGCGGCATCGCCGACCAGATCGTCGCCAACGCGCCCGCCAGCCAGGATCATTTCTTCCTGGTGCCGAAAGTCGTCGAGTAGGCAGGAGGTTCCGATGTGTCTTCTATGCGACGACGAAAAGGCCTATCAGGCCTACATGAACTACCTGGACGCCATGGCGCGCCAGGGCAAGGCGGCCGATCCCGACAAGGCGATCGACGTCGTGCTCGATCAGCTCGAGGCCGCCGACAAGGCGCGCCGCGACGACCCGGCCAACGACAAAACGCTGTCGCCGTTCTTCTGCAGCCCGGTCAATAAATGACCGACCTGACCTCGCTGACCATCGCCGAGGCCCGCGAAGGGCTTGCGGCAAAATCCTTCAGCGCGCTGGAATTGACCGAGGCGCATCTCGGCGCGATCGCAGCCGCGCGCGCGTTGAATGCCTTCGTGCTGGAAACGCCGGAGCAGGCGCGCGCCATGGCCCGCGCCGCGGACGAAACAATCGCGAGAGGCGAGGGCGGTCCACTAGTCGGCATTCCGCTCGGCATCAAGGATCTGTTCGCGACCAAAGGCGTGCGCACCACCGCGTGCTCGAAAATCCTCGGCGATTTCGTGCCGGCTTACGAATCCACGGTGACCTCGCAGCTGTGGCGCGACGGCGCGGTGCTGCTCGGCAAGCTCAACAATGACGAGTTTGCCATGGGCTCTTCCAACGAGACGTCGTGCTTCGGCGCGGTGATCAACCCGTGGAGACGGCGCCACCCGGCGGTCAACGCGCGGCCCGACGACTCGAAGGTCGGACGAATTGAATTTCCGGAATTCGACGATGCGGGTCTGGTGCCGGGCGGCTCGTCCGGCGGTTCGGCGTCGGCGGTGGCGGCAGAGCTCTGCATGGGCGCGACCGCGACCGATACCGGCGGCTCGATTCGCCAGCCCGCGGCGTTTACCGCAACCGTCGGCCTGAAACCGACCTATGGCCGCTGCTCGCGCTGGGGCATCGTCGCCTTCGCCTCCTCGCTCGATCAAGCCGGGCCGATCGCGCGCACGGTGCGCGACGCCGCCATCCTGATGCGCTCGATGGCGGGCCATGATCCGAAGGACACCACGTCGGTCGACCGCCCGGTACCGGACTATGAAGCCGCGATCGGAAAGTCCTTGAAGGGCATGAAGATCGGGATACCGCGGGAATACCGCATCGACGGTATGCCCCAGGAAATCGAAAGGCTCTGGACCCAAGGCGGCGACTGGCTGAAGTCCGCCGGCGCCGAGCTCGTCGAGGTGTCGCTGCCGCACACCAAATATGCGCTGCCTGCCTATTACATCGTCGCGCCCGCGGAAGCCTCGTCGAATCTCGCGCGCTACGACGGCGTGCGTTACGGGCTCCGCGTGGAGGGGCGCAATATGATCGAGATGTATGAGAGGACCCGCGCTGCGGGTTTTGGCTCCGAGGTTCGCCGCCGCGTCATGATCGGTACCTATGTGCTGTCCGCCGGCTATTACGATGCCTATTATCTGCGCGCCCAAAAAGTTCGCACGCTGATCAAGCGCGATTTCGAGGACTGCTTCGCGCAAGGCGTGCACGCGATCCTGACGCCGGCGACGCCGTCCGCCGCGTTCGGGATCGGCGAAAAAGGCGGCGCCGACCCGATCGAGATGTATCTGAATGACATTTTCACGGTGACCGCGAACATGGCCGGCCTGCCGGGGATCGCGGTTCCGGCCGGCAAGGATTCGCAGGGGTTGCCGCTCGGCCTCCAGCTGATCGGACGGCCGTTCGACGAGGAGACGCTGTTCTCGCTTGGCGAGGTGATCGAGCAGGCCGCCGGCCGATTCGCGCCGCAGCGGTGGTGGGCGTGAGTTCCGCACGCGCGCAGCGGTTTTGGATTGCGTTTTCGAAGGTCTTTCGCCATGCTCGATTCATGGGGATGTCTTGGTTATGAGTGCCGACGAGGGGATTCCGTCGCAACAGGTCGATCAGCTTCTAAGCTCGTCGACGCTTGTGCGGGCGATCGAGAACGACCGCTATAAACACCTGCTCGACCACGTGCCGGTCGCGGTCGCGATCTCGCGCGGCACCGGGGACGCGCAGCACATCGCCTACATCAACAAGGCGTTCGAGATCCTGATGTCGTTGCCGACGGCCGACGTGGAAGGCCAGAGCTGGCTCTGCCTCGACGGCTTCCTCAACGAGGACAATCCGGCGCAGACGCTCGGCCAGGCCATTCTGCGTGGCGAGGATTTCCTCGGCGTGTTCCGCCCGTCCGGCCCGGTCGATCGCCTGGTCATCGTGCAGGCCTATGCCTCGGTGATCGACAGCGACGAGGGCGTGGAAAGCTTCCGGATCGCGGCGCTGGTCGACGTCGGCGGCCGCGAGCGGGCGCAGATCGAGCAGTTCGAGAACCAGATCCGCGACCGCGACATGCTGATGCGCGAGCTGCAGCATCGCGTGAAGAACAATCTGCAGCTGATCACCGCGCTGGTGCGGCTGGAGGCGCGCTCCGCGGTCGAGGGCGAATCGGTGGCGCTGGCGCGGCTCGCAAGCCGCATCGACGCCCTGACCGTGCTGTACCGCACGCTGTCGGCGGAAAACGCCGCCGCCGATATCGATCTCGGGCAATATCTGTCGGATATCGCGACCGCGGTGATGCATGCCAATGCGATGCCCGGAATCGAGATCGATCTGCAGGTCGGCTATTGTCCGCTGTCGATCAACGTGGCGATGCCGGCGGGACTTCTGGTCAACGAGATGCTCACCAATGCGCTGAAATACGCCTTCATCGGGCGCAGCAGCGGCCTGTTGAAGCTGATCTGCAAATGCGAGAACGGCAGCGTCACCGTGGTCGTCTCCGATGACGGGGTGGGGCTTGGCGAGAACCAGCACTGGCCATCGCCGCGAAAGCTCGGCGCGCTGATCCTGCAGACGCTGAAGGAAAACGCGAAGAATGTCGTGTTCCGCGCCGAGAGCCTGCGCGGCCAAGGCACCTGGTTCACCCTGACCTTCGACGCCTCGCCGACGCCGGCGCCGAACTGATCCCATCAATTCGCCGCCGGCCGCTTGGAAACGGCGGCCGAAGGGCCTATGCAGGGCGCCGCCGGACGACGTCTTTCCATGACCATTGCGGACTTCAAATCCAGCCTTTCCGATTCTCATCCCGCGCCGGGCGTTTCGCCGCCGCTTGCGGCGTTGTGGTGGGCCGCCAAAGGCGACTGGGGCAGGGCGCACGCGATCGTGCAGGACGAAGCCGGCGTGGACGCGGCGTGGGTGCATGCTTATCTGCACCGGGTCGAGGGCGATGCCGGCAACGCCGGCTATTGGTATCGCCGCGCGGGGAAGCCGGTTGCGAGCGGATCGGTCGAGGCCGAATGGGAAAACATCGCTTCGGCATTTCTGCAAGGTGAACGGTCATGAGCACGGCAAGCGCGAAACTGGTCAGGGGCGCGAGCGGCGATTGGGAGGTGGTGATCGGGCTTGAGGTCCACGCCCAGGTCACCTCGAACGCGAAACTGTTTTCCGGCGCCTCGACCGAATTCGGCGGCGAGCCCAACAGCCACGTCTCGCTGGTGGACGCGGCGATGCCCGGCATGCTGCCGGTCATCAATGAGGAATGCGTCCGGCAGGCGGTCCGCACCGGGCTCGGCCTGAACGCGAAGATAAATTTGCGCTCGGTGTTCGACCGCAAGAACTATTTCTTCCCCGACCTGCCGCAGGGCTATCAGATCAGCCAGTACAAGCAGCCAATCGTGGGCGAGGCCGAGCTCACGGTCGACCTCGATAATGGCGACAGCGTCAAGGTCGGCATCGAACGGCTGCACCTCGAGCAGGATGCCGGCAAGTCGCTGCACGACCAGCATCCGAGCATGTCGCTGGTCGATCTCAACCGTTCCGGCGTGGCGCTGATGGAGATCGTCTCGAAGCCGGACATGCGCTCTTCGGAGCAGGCGCGCGCCTATGTGACGAAGCTGCGCTCGATCCTGCGTTACCTCGGCACCTGCGACGGCGACATGGAGAAAGGCTCGTTGCGCGCCGACCTCAACGTCTCGGTGCGAAAGCCCGGCGGACCGCTCGGCACCCGCTGCGAGATCAAGAACGTCAACTCGATCCGCTTCATCGGCCAGGCGATCGACTACGAGGCGCGGCGCCAGGTCGGCATCCTGGAGGATGGCGGCTCGATCGAGCAGGAGACCCGGCTGTTCGATCCCGATAAGGGCGAGACCCGCTCGATGCGCTCCAAGGAAGAGGCGCACGACTATCGCTATTTCCCCGACCCCGACTTGCTGCCGCTCGAGTTCACGCAGGACTTCGTCGACGCGCTGAAGGCCGATCTGCCGGAATTGCCGGACCAGAAGAAGGCGCGCTTCATCGGCGATTTCGGCCTGACGCCTTACGACGCAGGCGTTCTGGTCAGCGACCACGAGAGCGCCGATTTCTATGAAGCGGTGCTGGCAAAACTGGCGAACAGGGCCCGCGACGGCAAGCTCGCGGCCAACTGGGTGATCAACGAGCTGTTCGGCCGCCTCAACAAGGAAGGCCGCGACATCCCAGCCTCGCCGGTCTCCGCCGCGCAGCTTGCGGCGATCGTCGATCTGATCGGCGAGGCGACGATCTCCGGCAAGATCGGCAAGGACCTGTTCGACATCGTGTGGAGCGAAGGCGGCGATCCCCGCGAGCTGGTCGAGGCGCGCGGCATGAAGCAGGTCACCGATCTCGGCGCGATCGAAAAGGCCGTTGACGAGATCATCGCGGCCAATCCCGACAAGGTCGCGCAGGCAAAGGCGAAGCCGCAACTGGCCGGCTGGTTCGTCGGCCAGGTGATGAAGTCGTCGGGCGGCAAGGCCAACCCGCAGGCCGTGAACGACATGCTGAAGGCGAAGCTCGGCATCTGAAGCCGAACGCGTGCGCGGCGCGCGGTCATCGTGCGCGAGCGCGCAGCGAGCTTTCGGCACGGCGCAGCGGCGCATTGCAGTCCCGAATCGGCCTCGCGCGATTCGCGCTGAAATCAGGTTTTGACGAGGGCCGATGCCGCGCGAAGGCGTCGCGCGCAAAAATTTTTTCGTTGCCAAAATTCGCGACTCAGAGTCCGCGCGACGGGCTTTCGTCTCATGCAGAGGAGTCGCGACGAGACGGACGCAACGTTGCGCGCGCGTTGCGCGCATATCGAAAACATCTGCGGCACAGGCATTTCCCGCAATATTGACAATCGGCGACGTAGAGATTTCGGGCACTATTCGCATCGCGTCGATGCAGCGTCGTGGCATCTTCGTTGCGTGCGCTTCGCGCGCGCTGACATCCGCGCGTCAACACTTCCTTAAGCGGGACGCTGTTTTTTTCAATGTGTTGGTGTATTCGGGATGCAGTGCATTTCGATTCCCGAATGCACGCAGCGACTGAAGCCATCTCACTACATCAGGAGGGCAACATGGCCAAGAAAGCGAAGAAGGCAAAGAAGGCGAAGAGCGCAGTGAAGAAGACTGCGAAGAAGACCAAGAAGGTTTCCAAGAAGAAGTAATCTCGCCTGAAGCATTGCCGGCAGTTCGATGCCGGCAGCGTCACGGGAGCCGACAGCAGGCGATCTGTTTTTCGAAGCAGATCCAAACCGGCGGCTCCGGTCGACGAAAGAGGGTGTCGGCGAGACATCAGGTCAAACGGCCGGGCCGTAGTTTCCACAGAGCTCGCTCTTTGCGAGACCGGCGCGGCAGAAGAATCCGATACTGCTTTATTGGCGTTCTTCATTCGGTGCGGATCCTTGTGGCTCCGCAATCTCACCGGCATCGCCGGCGTGAGGTTTGGTCCTGACGTGTTCGCCGACGCCCTCGTTCGGCATCCGGCGCGTCGTCGCCCGGGTTTCTCTTTCCCCAATTCGGAAATTCGATCCTCACGCATCGCCGTCGGCGCCGCGTATCCTCCGCGTTTGTTTGCGATGGTTATCGGTTCGCCAAACCGCACGGTAAACCGAATCCCGAAAATTCGCGACAATCCAGCAAAACCAGCATTTCCACGATTTCGCGACAGGCGCAGGGCGCGTCGCGTTCAGATTCGATTCATTGCAATGCTTAAACTGCTCTTCAAATTTGATCGGCCATGATGATCCCAACAAGCCGACAAACGGCGATGGCGATAACGGGACGTTGACAGTGGACGGGGGCCGCGCTCGGGCAGGCGGCAACAACAAAAATCAGAAGGACGGGGGAGATGTTTCAGGGACACTTCGATTTGCAAACCGCGACGCCCGCGGAACTTTGCGCAAGCGGCGACGTGCTGTTCGATCTGGGCATGCTTCATGCGAGCGGACGCTCCGGATTGGTCGACCTGGTGGCGGCGCATAAATGGTTCAACCTCGCGGCGCTGAAGGGACGCGTCGATGCGATTGCGCTACGCCGCGAGGTGGCCGAGCTGATGTCCGAGGTGGAGATCGCAACCGCCCAGCGCGAAGCCCGCAGCTGGATGTCTTCGCACTAGGTGCGGATGAAATGGTTGCGGCAGCGGGAACCTGTCGCTGCTTATATAAGTAAGAGAGAGGTCGCGTTGAATCCCGCGGAGCCGGAGGGATTCGAACCCTCGATAGGGCTTTACAACCCTATAACGGTTTAGCAAACCGCCGCCTTCAGCCACTCGGCCACAGCTCCGGAGCGCCCGATATGCCCGACGCGGTGCCCTGCCGCAAGCGGCAGGTTGCCCGAATGTGCCGAAGCGGCGCGCAGGACATTCGCAGCTGCGCGCGCCACACATCTATAAGAGTGTCGATTCGTATCCACTCCTTAACGAACGTTAACCATTAACAAGGCGTTTTCGCTCGCTTGCCGCAGGGGAATCGCCTGATGCATGACCGATTTTCTCCGGCGCGAGATGCCCTTCCAAATTCAGTTCCATCACCTCGTTTGCGGTTTCGATTCGGCGCATTTGCCCTGTTCGCCAAGCTGGCGACCGCCCACGCCTGCCCAGAGGTTGAACTGCGACACAATTGGAACTTTTTCAAAATCCTCTTTGATTCCAATGGCTTATCATCCCTGTTCCATCACGATTGCGTGTTATTTGTGCAACACATTTCTGAAAACGGCTCGAACGGGGCGCTTGTGCGTCGTTCTGTTGTTGCGTGTGCAGAACTGTTCATGGATGTTGATCGTGCGACGGAGGGGGGCATCCCGAGGTCGTCCCGTTAAGTGGTTCGCTTAAGTCCCTCGCGTTGATGCGGGTGTGTCCGAAGACGCGAAACGACTGAAGCGGTTTTTAAGGGATTAAGGGAACCAACCTTAGGGTGTTTCGCACCCAGCGGATCCGGAACCTTCCCAACAGAGCAACTTGGAGGTTACAATGAAGATGGTTAAGAGCCTTATCCTCGGCTCAGCGGCGGGTCT
>Ga0066662_10000854_pt1 | contig 13659 bp, 10 predicted proteins | sample GraSoiAngelo_111_FD_133939 | JGI IMG/M metagenome (GOLD analysis project Ga0066662, IMG submission 133939) | Grasslands soil microbial communities from the Angelo Coastal Reserve, California, USA - 14_0903_12_40cm | ecosystem: Environmental > Terrestrial > Soil > Grasslands | place: USA... | reverse complement strand
GGTGCTCGTGTGGGAGATGGGGTCAGCGTCAGTAAGATGCACGTGTGTACCATGGACGCGATAGCGGTAGTGCACGGAATCCGGTCTACGGGTGTGCAGTCGCAGATCGCGTGCACCTTCGGCTTGCCGGGCTTGATCGCGATCCCGTGCACCAGGACGCCCGGCGCACCGAGCCGCGCCACGACCTGCGCCGTGAGATCGCGCACGGACACCGACGACCCCGCCGACAGCACCACGGCGTCCGCCCCGTCGACGGCCGCGCGCAGCGCCTGTTCGAGCTCGGCGGCATCGTCGGCGACGATCCCGCACGGAACCGCCTCGCCGCCGGCCCGCGCGACCACCGCTGCGACCGTGGTGCCGTTCACGTCGCGAACCTGCGCCGCTGCCGGCACCGCGCCTGCGGGGACGACCTCGTCGCCGGTCGAGAGGATCGCGATCCGCGGCCGCGCCCGCACCTCGACGCGGACGATCCCGAGCGCCGCGAGCCCGCCCACCTCGGCCGCGCGCAGCCGTCGCCCCGCCGGGATCGCCACCGACCCGGCCCGCACGTCCTCACCGACGGTCAGCACGTTCTCGCCCGGCGCCGCCGCGTCGAGCACCTCGACCTCAGCTTGCCCTGAGCCCGTCGCAGGGTGGAGGTTCGTGTCCTCGACCATCACGACGGCGTCCGCGCCCGGCGGGATCATCGCGCCGGTGTGGGTGCGCGCCGCCTCGCGGGGCCCCACGGGGATCGCCGGCACCACGCCCGTGGGCACGTCGTCGACCAGCCTCAGATACGCCGGCGACTGCTCGGATGCGCCGGCCGTGTCGGCGGAACGTACCGCGTAGCCGTCCATCGTCGAGCGCGCGAACGACGGCAGCGTCTCCCGGGCGACCAGATCCTCGGCGAGCACGCGGCCGAGCGCCGCCTCGAGGGGAACGATTTCGGTCCGCTCGATGCGGGAACAACCGCGGCCAAAGACCGCGAACGCGTCGCCGGGCGGAAGCACGGTGAACAGCTCGCTCATACGAGGCGAGGCACCGCTACCAAGCGAATCACGAACCTCTTCCCCCGGTCGCACCGAGGAGCACGCCGATTCTCACGTTACCGAATCGTTCGCAGTCCTTCGACGAACATCTGTCAAGCCTCGGCTTGGGCGGCGTCGGGACGGTCTACCGCAACCAGAGCCCCGCTCAGCTGTACGAGCACGCGCTGGCCCGGCGCGAGGGCGTCCTCGGGGCCGGCGGGCAGCTCGTGGTCGAGACGGGCAAGCACACCGGCCGGTCGCCCAACGACAAGTTCTTCGTGCGCGAGCCGGGCAGCGAGACGCACATCGACTGGACGGTCAACAAAGAGATCGATGCCGCTGCGTTCGACGCGCTGCTCGCGCGCACCGGCGCGTACCTGAGCGGCAAGGACGTGTTCGCGCTCGACTGCTACGTCGGCGCGGATCCGCGCTACCGCCTGCCCGTCCGCATCGTCACCGAGTACGCGTGGCAAAACCTCTTCGCGCGCGACCTCTTCATCGACACGGCCGACCCTTCGACGAGCTCAGGGCAGGCTACTGAGGACACCTTCTCGCCGGAGTTCACCGTGATCGACGCGGCGCTGTTCAACGCCGACCCCGCGCGCGACCACACGAACTCCTCGACGTTCATCCTCGTCAACTTCGCGCGCAAGATCATCCTGATCGGCGGGACGCGCTATGCGGGCGAGGTCAAAAAGTCCGTGTTCACCGTGATGAACTACCTGATGCCTCTGCGCGACGTGCTCTCGATGCACTGCTCCGCGAACGTGGGGCAGGACGGCGCCGTCGCGATCTTCTTCGGCCTGTCGGGCACCGGCAAGACGACGCTTTCGGCCGATGCGAACCGCCCGCTGATCGGCGACGACGAGCACGGCTGGTCGGCCGACGGCGTGTTCAACCTCGAAGGCGGCTGCTACGCAAAGGCCATCAAGCTCTCGAAGGAGGCGGAGCCGGAGATCTGGGAAGCGTCCCACCGGTTCGGCACGGTGCTCGAGAACGTGGTCATCGACCCTCAGACGCGTCAGCTCGACCTCGACTCCGACGCGCTCACCGAGAACACGCGCGCCGCGTACCCGGTCGACTTTCTGCCGAATTTCGTCAAGAGCGGGATGGCCGGGCACCCGAAGACGATCATCATGCTGACGGCCGACGCGTTCGGCGTGCTGCCCCCGATCGCGAAGCTGACGCCCGAACAGGCGATGTACCACTTCTTGTCCGGCTACACGGCGAAAGTCGCCGGCACCGAGCGCGGGGTGAACGAGCCGACCGCGACGTTCTCGACGTGCTTCGGCGCACCGTTCATGGTGCACCATCCCACGGTGTACGCGAACCTGCTGGGTGCGCGCATCGCGGCGCACGAAGCGAGCTGCTGGCTCGTCAACACCGGCTGGACCGGCGGAGGCTACGGCGTCGGCAAGCGCATGAAGATCGCGTACACGCGCGCGATGGTGAACGCGGCGATCGACGGGCGCCTCGCCGGCGCGACGTTCGAGACCGAGCCGTTCTTCGGGCTGTCGATCCCGACCGCCGTGCCCGACGTGCCGACCGAAGTCCTCAACCCGCGCAACGCGTGGGCGGACCGGGCCGCGTACGACGCGCAGGCCAAGAAGCTGGCGGGGCTCTTCGAGGAGAACTTCCGGCGTTTCGAAGCGCACGCATCGCCGGATCTGTTGGCCGCGGCGATCAAAGTACGCTGACAACCTATCAGGACTGATAGTCCTAGGGTCGATGGGTCCAAGGCGACGGGAGCCGCCTGGCCGGTCCGTTTAATTGCGTAGGCACGGACGCAGGCATTTATGCGTTCGCTCGCCCGCTTTTCTGGGGCGGTCTCTCTCTCGCTTTTGAGGAGGGGTGTCTGTGAAGACATCTTTTTCAGCCCGTAGCGGGCTCGCACTCGCCGCATTGCTGGGCGCCGCAGCTTTGGCCGCGTGCGGCGGCGGTGGCGGCTCGACCACCGTTCCGCCGGCCCAAACGGTAACGGCGCCGCCAAACGGAAGCGTGCCGATCAGCTCGTTGGATCTCTTGCATCCGGCGAGCTCCAGCGCGGTCAACGTCACGAGCTCGGTGCCGGCCTCGCAAACGGTCGACGTGCGCGACCAAGCAACGACCGCGCTGTCGGACCGTCCCGGCGGCACGCCGGACGTCTCCAACCCGTCGCAGCACGCCTTCGCAGGGACCTTGCGCGGCCAGTCGACCGCGAGCAAGAGCCGCTCGGCGAGCTCCGTCGCGGTCAACTCCTTGTTCGACCTCGTGTACCACGGCGGCACGGTCGTGGGCAGCTCCGTCCAGCACAACATCTTCGTCAATTGCGTCGCGGCGTGCCGGAACGCGCAGAACTACTTCCCCGGCACGTTCGAGAACAACCTGAACAACGACTCATTCATCACCGTGCAGTACCAGTATCTCACGACCCCGGGCGTTATCGACTCGACGCCGATTACCGGCCGCTACCCGAAGGGTCCCGGCGGGGACATCAGCCCGACGTACGCGTCGCCCCGTCCGAGCAGCACGAACCCGTACTACGGGCAGCTTTCGATCCTGCTCGCCGTGCTCAACGCGGCACCGACCCTCGGCGCGCCCTCCGACGGTTCCGGTTACGGCCACATCTACCACGTCTTTCTTCCGCAGAACGTCGACACGTGTTTCGAGAACCCGCTCGGCACGCCGACGACCACGTGCTACTCACCGGACAACGGCGCGACGTTCTTCTTCTGCGCGTACCACGGCAGCTTCACATCCAGCGGCAAAGTGTATCTGTACACCGTCGAGCCGTACCAAGACGTGAGCGGATGCCGCAACAACGTTCGCAATCAGGTGCTGCCGAACCGCGTCAGCCCGACGGTCGATCCGGCGGATCCGGGGTACTCGACGCTCTCCCACGAGATATTCGAGACGATCAACGACCCGCGCGGCAACGCCTGGTGGAACAACTTCACGCAAGGCGACGAGATCGGCGACCTGTGCGCCGACTTTGACAACTTCGTGTCGATCAACGGCCAGACGTACGTGCTGCAGTCGGAGTACTCCGACCTCAATCACTTGTGCGTCTCGGGCAACCTCGCGGGCGCGGCGCAGACACCGCAATCCGCGGCGCGAAGCGTTCACTGACACCAGCGGTCGGCTGATCCGAGCCTGAAGCACGAGCGAGCCTCGGCGGACCATCCGCCGGGGCTCGCTTCATATCCGCCGCGGACGCTGCATCCGCCGAGGCCTCGGGCGCATTGTAAGCTGACGACGTGAAACTTCCGCTCGGCATCCTCGATCAATCGCCCGTGCTGGCCGGTGCTCGGCCGCGCGATGCGATCCTCGAGACGATCGCGCTCGCGCGCGAGGCCGAACGGCTCGGCTATCAGCGGTACTGGCTCGCCGAGCACCACGCGATGCGCGGGCTCGCCGATCCGGCGCCGGAGGTCCTGCTCGCGCGCATCGCGGCCGAGACGTCGCGCATGCGCGTCGGGACCGGCGGCGTGCTGCTGCCGCACTATTCCGCCCTGAAAGTCGCCGAGCAATTTCGGCTGCTCGACGCGCTCGCGCCGGGGCGGATCGATCTCGGCATCGGGCGCGCGCCCGGCGGCTCGCAGCGCGTGTCGATGGCGCTCGAATCGCGCGAGATCGCGCGCTTCCCGCGCCAAGTGCAGGACGTCGTCGGATTTCTCGACGGGTCTTTGCCCGAGTCGCACCCGTTCGCGAAGCTGACGGCCATGCCCACCGCCGAGACGTCGCCGGACGTCTGGCTGTTGGGCTCCTCCGACTACAGTGCGGCGCTCGCCGCGGAGCTCGGCCTGCCGTTCGCGTTCGCGCACTTCATCAGCGGTGACGCGGCCCCGGTGACGCGCATGTACCGGCGGCATTTTCGCCCGTCGGCGCGGCTGGCCGCGCCGCGCGCGATCGTGTGCATCGCGGCGATCGCGGCCGAAACGCCCGAGCGAGCCGAAGAGCTCGCCGCGACGATCGATTTGTGGCGGTTGCGCATTCGCCACGGTGTCGATCTGCCCGTGCCGTCGCGCGACGAAGCGCGCGCTTACCCGTACACCGAGTACGACCGCGAGGAGATCGCCTACAACCGCCGCCGGCTCGCGCTCGGCGCACCGCGTGCGGTGCGCGACCGTATCGAGGCGATCGCGCACGCGCACGAGGCCGACGAAGCGATGATTTTGACGATCACGCCCGACTACGCTTCGCGCACGCGCTCGTACGAGCTGTTGGCCGACGCGTTCGCCCCGGCACCCGCGCTGACGGAGACTGCACGCTGATGGCTCGCATGCCCGCCGTCTTCTTCGGCCACGGCAACCCGATGAACGCGCTCGACGACAACGCGTTCACGCGCGCATGGTCGGCGCTGGGCGCGCGCATCCCGCGCCCGCGCGCGATCCTCGCGGTCTCGGCGCACTGGTATCTGCCGGGCACGCACGTGACCGCGATGGCGAACCCGCGCACGATCCACGACTTCGGCGGCTTTCCGCGCGAGCTGTACGACGTCCGGTACCCCGCGCCGGGCGATCCGGCGCTCGCGTCGCGCGTGCAGGAGTTGCTCGCGCCGGTAGCCGCGGTCGGGCGCGACGAGCACTGGGGCTTGGATCACGGCACGTGGTCGGTGCTGGTGCATGCGTATCCGAACGCGGACGTGCCCGTGGTGCAGCTCGCGATCGACGAGACGCAGCCGCCGCAGTTTCACTACGAGCTCGCAACACGCTTGGCGCCGCTGCGCGACGAGGGCGTGCTGATCGCCGGCAGCGGCAACGTCGTGCACAACTTGCACGCGTACGCGTGGGGCCGGCACGCGTCGCACCAGTTCGACTGGGCGGTGCGCTTCGAAGCGCGGGCGCGCGAGCTGCTCACGGCGCGCGAGCACGGACCGCTGATCGACTACGAGTCGATGGGCGAGGACGCGGTGCTGTCGGTCCCGACGCCGGAACACTACCTGCCGCTGCTGTACGTCATCGCAACCCAGCAGCCCGGCGAAAGCGCGACGTTCCCGGTCGAGGGCGGCGACGGCGGCTCGATCTCGATGCTGAGCGTCCAAGTCGGCTGATGCGGGCCTGCGGCCCACGAAACGATCGCGGGCCTATTCGCGCACCCCGAACGCTTTGAATAGCACGCGTTTGGGGCGCATGCCGTCGAACTCGCCGTAGTGCACGCGTTCCCATGGGCCGAGGTCGAGCCGGCCGTTCGTCACCGGCACAATTACTTGGTGGCCGAGCAGCATGCGCTTGAGGTGCGCGTCGCCGTTGTCCTCGCCGGTCTGATGGTGCGCGTAGTCGGGCCCCGCGGGTGCGAGCTTCTCCACCCATTCCAGGATGTCGCGCCACAAGCCCGGCTCGTGGTCGTTCACGAACACGCTCGACGTGATGTGCATGGTGCTGACCAAGATCGTGCCGTCGAATAATTCCGCCGCCGCGCGCACACGCTCGACGTGCTCGGTGATGTCGCGAATCTCGTAGCGCGTCTTCGTTTTGATTTCGAGATAGTCGGTGTGCGTCGTGATGTTCGTCATGCAGCGTCGTGCTCAGCATCCTGTACTGCCGCCCGATGGTACGTCGGGCTTAGGCGAGTGATTTCATCCACAGTATTCCCTCGTTTTTCGCTTTAAGACAGTTTAAGAAACGCCGCGAAATATTGCCTCGGCTCGACGGCGGTGTTTTCCGATTCGTGTTGCATGACGACGTTCGCACCGAATCCGGAAGCCGTGGCGCGGGTGCCGCGCGCGATCGCGTACCGCTACGACGCGCTTCCGCTCAACGTCGCCGACGGTGTGCTCACGGTCGCGCTCGCGGTTCCGACCGACACGGCCGTCCTCGACGCGCTGCGCACGGCGACGCGGCTGCGGCTCCGGCCGCTGCCGATGGAGCGCGACGCGATTCGCGAGAACCTGCGCGCCGCATACGGTGAGCCGGCAATAGCCGCCGAACGCGGTCGCGGCGACGACGCGCCCGCGGTGCGGGCGGTGGAGCTGGTGTTCGCCCGCGCCATCGCCGCGCACGCGAGCGACATCCACGTCGAGCCGTGCGCGAGCGGCGGCCGCGTGCGGCTGCGCGTCGACGGCATCCTGCGCGAGCTCGAAACCGTCCCGGCCGAGCTCTTCCCGACGTTCTCCTCGCGGCTCAAGCTGCTCGCGGGCATGGACATCGCCGACCGGCGCCAACCGCAGGACGGGCGCTGCGGCATCCCGTTCGAGCAGCGCGAGATCGACGCGCGCGCCGCGTCGGTGCCGACGCTCGACGGCGAGAAGATCGTCGTGCGCCTGCTCGACCACTACGCGGCCACGCCGGATCTCGCAGCGCTCGGCATGCCCGCTGACATGCTGCGGCGCTATCGCGGCGCGGTGCACGCGCCGTGGGGTTTCGTGCTCGCGACGGGCCCGACCGGCAGCGGCAAGACGACGACGCTGTACGCGTCGCTCGCCGAGCTCGACGCGCGCTCGCGCAACGTGTGTTCCGTGGAAGACCCGGTCGAGATGCGGCTGCGCGGCGTGTCGCAGGTGCAGGTCAACGTGCGTGCGGGGTTGACGTTCCCGCTGGTTGTGCGCGCCTTCATGCGCCAAGATCCCGACGTCGTCATGATCGGCGAGATGCGCGACGGCGAGACCGCGGCCGTCGCGGTGTCGGCGGCGCTGGCCGGACAAGTCGTGTTCACCACGCTGCATGCCAACGACGCGCCGCGGACGATCGACCGCCTCGTGGAGCTGGGCGTCGCGCGCCATTCGCTCGCGGCCGCGCTGACCGCGGTCGTCGCGCAGCGCCTGGTGCGGACGCTGTGCGAGCAATGCCGCGTCCGCGAAAGCATCCCCGCGCAGCTGCGCGAGACGTTGCGCACGACGCACGACGCATGGTACGCCGCGCGCGGCTGCCGCGCGTGCGCGGGCACCGGCTACCTCGGCCGCACCGGCGTGTACGAGCTCATGGACGTCGACGACACCACGCGCGACGCGATCGCGACCGGCGCGTCCAGCGTTCACGTGGCGCAGCTCGCCGCCCGCAACGGCTACCGGCCGATGCGCGACGACGCGCTCGCCAAAGTGCTGGGCGGCACCACGTCGTTCGACGAGCTCACGCGGGTCGTCGCGTGGAGCGCCGCGCGATGAGCCTCGGCACGGTTCGCGTGCACGATCTCGTCCGCGGAGCGCGCGCGCGCAACGCGACCGACGTGCACTTCGGCGGCGCCGACCGGCCGGCGCTGCGCATCGACGGCCGGCTCGTCGTGCTCGACGCGCCGCCGCTGGACGAAGCCGCGGCCCGCGCGTTCCTCGCGACCGCGCTCAACGCGGAGCAGCTCGCGCGGCTGGATTCGCACGGCACCGCCGACGGCGGGGCATCACGCGACGCCGAGGGCGGACCGTACCGCGTGCACGCCTACCGGCACGCCGGCGGCGTCCGCGTCGCGATCCGGCTGCTCGCCGAACGCGTTCCGACGCTCGAACAGCTCGGGCTGCCCGCGGTCGTCGCGACGTTCGCGCAGCGGCCCGCGGGCCTGGTTCTCTTCACGGGCCCGACGGGCAGCGGGAAAACGACGGCGCTCGCGGCGCTGATCGATCGCATCAACCGCAGCGCCGAGCGCAACGTCGTCACCGTGGAGGATCCGGTCGAGTACGTGCACGTCCCCGCGCGCTCGTTCGTGACCCATTGCGAGATCGGCCGCGACGTGCACGACTACGCCGAGGCGCTGCGCGGGTTTCTGCGCGCCGACCCCGACGTGATCGTCGTCGGCGAGATGCGCGACCGCGCGACGATCGCCGCGGCGCTCACGGCCGCGGAGACCGGACATCTCGTGTTCGCGACACTGCACACCAACGACGCGGCGCAAACCGTCGACCGCATCGTGGACTCGTTCGCGGCCGACGCGCACGCGCAAGTGCGATCGCAGCTCGCGTCGGTGCTGGCCGGGATCGTCGCGCTGCGGCTGGTGGCGCGCCATGACGGCGCCGGGCGGCGCGCGGCGGCGGAAGTCCTGGTCGGCACCGACGCGGTGCGCGCGCTGATCCGCGAAGGCAAGACGCACCAGCTGCGCAACACGATCGTCACCGGTCGAGCTGCGGGGATGCAGACGCTCGAGACGCACCTGTGCGAGCTCGTGGTGCGCGGCGAGATCGCGCTCGCGGACGCGCGGGCGGCGACCAGCCGCCCGCACGAGATCCGCGCGTTCGAGCGGAGCGCGTCGTGAGCGCGGGGCTGTACCGCTACACCGCGCGGGACGCCGGCGGCGAGCTCGTGCGCGGCTCGATGGAAGCCTCGTCGGTCGAAGCGGTCCTCGCGAGCCTTCGCACGCGGGCGCTCTTCGTCACCGCGGTCGACCGCGAGACGCTGCTGGCGCGCACGATCGGACGCTCGCTGCACGTGGGCGCGCCGTCGCGGCGCGCGCTGCTGGCGTTCTTCCGGTCATTCTCGACGCTGATCCGCGCCGGCGTGCCGATGCGGCACGCGCTCGACGTGACGATCGAGCGGGCGGCCGACGGCACGCTGCGCGAAGCGCTGCGTTCGGTGCTCGCGGACGTGGAGCACGGGACGTCGCTCAGCGCGGCGCTGGGGCGCCGCCCGAGCGCGTTCGCGCCGCTGTACGTCGCCATGGTCCGCGCCGGCGAGGCCGGCGGCATCCTCGACGACGTGCTCGAGCGGCTCGCGTCGCTGCTCGAGCGCGATGCGGACTTGCGCAAGAAGGTCCGCGCCGCGCTGGCCTATCCCGCGGTCGTCGTCGCCGCCGCGCTCGCGCTCGTGCTGTTCTTGATGGCGCGCATCGTGCCGATGTTCGCGCAGATGTTCGGTGCCTTCAACGTGGATCTGCCGCCGACGACGCGCGCGCTGCTCGCGGCCGGGGACGCGCTGCAGCGCCCGGCGACGTGGATCGCGAGCGCCGCCGTCATCGCCGCCGCAGCCGCCGCGTTCGCGGCGGCCGCGCGCACCGGGCGCGGCGCGCTCGCGCTGGACCGGCTGCGGCTGCGCCTGCCGGTGTTCGGCCCGCTGCTGCACAAAGCGATCACGGCGCGCATCGCGCGCATGCTCGCGACGCTGCTGCGCTCGGGCATCGAGCTCGTGACCGCGATCGAGGTCGTGCGCCCCGTGGCCGGTAGCCCGGCGTATGCCGCCGCGCTCGAACGCGTCGACGTCGCGCTGCGCGCCGGCGACGCGCTCACCACGCCGCTCGAAGCGGCACGGCTCTTCGACCCGCTCGCCATCGCGCTCGTGCGCGTCGGCGAGGAGACGGGTCTGCTCGACGAGATGCTGCTCAAAGTCGCCGCCTACTTCGAGACCGACGTCGAGGCCGCGATCGCGACGCTCGGCGCGGTGATGGAGCCCGCGCTGATCGGCGTGCTGGGCGGCGTCGTCGGCTTCATCGTGTTCTCCGTCTTCATCCCCCTCTACGCCTTGATCGGAAGCGTCGCAAAATGACTCAACAGGAACACGCCGTCACCCAGTACAGCGCGCATCGCACCGTGGAGCGGCGCAACGCCGTCGTGGACGCGCACCGCTACCTCTGCCTGCGCGGCGCGCGCAAGTTCAAGCGCGCGCACAACGACCGCGCCGACTTGGAACAGGTCGCCGCCGTCGGATTGATCAAAGCCGCGACGAACTACCGCGCCGACATGCAGACCCCGTTCCAAGCCTACGCGTGGATCATGATCGTCGGCGAGCTGATGCACTACGTGCGCGATCACGAGCGCATGGTTCGGGCGCCGCGCACGCTGTTCGCGCTGGAAAAACGCTACATCACCGCGTGGGACGCGTTCACGGTCCGCCACCACCGCGAACCGACGACCGGCGAGATGGCGGCGGCACTCGGCGTGCCGATCGAGACGATCACCGAACTGCGCAATCTGCGCCGCGTGGAGCACGTCCCGTTTCCGGAGGCGGATTCCGACAACGGCCCGGAGCGCGTCGAGTTCCTGGCCGACACGCCGGCCGGCATCGCGCTCGAGGAGCGGATCGCGCTCGCGATGGCCGTCGACGAGCTGGGTGAACGCGAACGCTCGATCGTGCTCGGCACGTACGGCGCGGGCCTGACGCAATCCGAGCTCGGTGCTAGGCTCGGCCTCTCGCAAAGCCACGTCTCGAAGCTGCTGTCCCGCGCGCTGGAAAAACTGAGCCGCCGCGTCGCGTAACGCGTAACCGGCGCTCGTTACTTCTGGGCCACGCGGGCAAGGACGTCCGGGCCGCATAAGTAGAGGGTGAGCCTGCTGTCCCGACGCGTTTCCGCTGGTTGGAATGGGTCGTGATCGTCGTCGGAGGCGGGCTTTGGACGTTCAACACGTACGCGAACCCGTCACCGGACCGCCTCGCGCCGTAGCGCTCGCGGGTACGGCGTGTCGCTGCTCACACGTCGGTGACATCGAGCAGGCATGCGCGCGCCGCAGGGGACAAGCCGTCGTGATGCGCGTTTCCGGGCGCCGCGCCGCCGTCATGTCCTTCGTGCTCCTACTCCTTCTCGCCGCGTGCGCAGGCGGCGGCGGAACCGTCGCCTCGTCTGCAGGCAACTCGTTGCCCGTGTCGGCGCCGACCTCGCAGCCGCCGCCCGCCGGCACGCCTACGGTCGCCGGCTGCCGCGTCTTTCCGCCGGACAATCCGTGGAACGCGGACGTATCCAACGCGCCGGTCGACGCAAACTCCGCAACGTATCTTGCGAGCATGAACGCCGCGACGACGTTCTTGCATCCGGACTTCGGCAGCAATCCGGCGTACGGGATCCCGTACACGCCGGTCGGCGCGGGGCAACCGCCGGTGCCGATGGCGTTCGACTACGCGAGCGAAAGCGATCCCGGACCGTATCCGATTCCGTCGAACGCGCCGGTCGAAGGCGGGCCCGGTGCGACGGGCGACCGTCATGTGCTGGTCGTCGATTCCAGCACGTGTAAACTCTACGAGCTGTACGCGGCGCAATACGTCGGACCCGGCTGGCACGCCGGTTCGGGCGCGGTCTTCGATCTCGGCTCGAACGCGCTGCGGCCCGACTATTGGACGTCCGCGGACGCGGCGGGATTGCCGATCCTACCGGGACTCGTGCGCTACGACGAGGCCGCGCAGAACGGCGAGGTCGATCATGCGCTGCGATTCACCGTGCGCCGCACGCAGCGCGCGTTCATCCATCCCGCGACGCACTACGCGAGCGCGTCGACCGATCCGGCGCTGCCGCCGACGGGGCTGCGCGTGCGGCTGAAATCGAGCTTCGACGTCTCAGCGTACACCGGCGCCAGCCGGGCGGTGCTGGTGGCGCTGAAACGCTACGGGATGCTGGTCGCCGACAACGGTTCCGACTGGTTCATCAGCGGTGCAACCGACGGCCGCTGGAACGACACGGACCTCAACCAGCTCAAGCGCGTGCCGGCGAGCGCCTTCGAAGTGGTCCAGACGGGACCGATCATCCGCTAGCGGGCCGGGAGCCGCCCGGAAGCTTTCGAGAGATCGCTCGGTAGTAATATCTACCAAGGCGAGCTTTCATAGTTTTCACAGAATCGGCGTTTTGGCCGATACCCTAGCTATGGTGGGCGAACTGTCAGTTCAGCCGCGCGCCGGCGACCGCGAAAGGTGCGCCGCATGGCTGCGTGATTTGGAGGCGAGCCGCGATCTCGTCCGCCCGCTCACGGGCATCGACGAGCAGGCGTTTCCGCAGGCGGCCATGTTGCGGCGCTACGTCGAGGGGCTCAGGGCGGAGATGCTCGATTTCCGCGCGATCGTCGAGGCGGCCGCGGAGATCGCGGCGCTCAACGCCGATCAGCTGGACCATGTCGTCGCGAATACCGCCGAGCAGAGCACCGTCGTGGAACGCGCCGCCGCGGCGATCGCGGAGATCGATCAGGGCGCGGCGCACGTCGCCCAGACCACGGAGAGCCTGCGCGCGCTGACCGGTACGCTCGCGGAATCGACCACGCGCTACGACAGCGGGATCGACTCGGTGCTGACCGCGCTGACCGACCTCGTGTCGACGGTGGAGGGGGCCGCGGCATTCGCGACCGCGATGGAGTCCGGCTCGAGCGAGATCCGTTCGTTTCTCGAACAGCTGCGCCGCATCGCGCGCCAAGCGCGGCTCCTGGCCATCAACGCCGCGATCGAGGCAGCGCACCTCGGCGACGCGGGCCGCGGCTTCGTCATCGTGGCGAGCGAGGTGAAACAGCTCGCCGGGTCCACGGCGGACTCGGCAGCCAACGTCGCGGGCATCGAGAAAGAGCTGCACGAAGCGAGCCGCCAGGTCGAGACGGCCGTCGGCGAGTCGGCCGGCATCGTGCGCACGCTGGCAGCCGACCTCCGCACGGCACGCGAACGGTCGGCGCAAACGCGCGAGCAGGTTCGCGAGCTCGACGGCGCGATCGGCGACGTGGCGACGATCGCCGCGCAGCAGAGCGCGAGCCTTTCGGCGATCGCGGGCGGCGTCGACGCGATGGCGCGTCACGCCCAGGACGTCGCGAGCGCCGCGCAGCGCGCGGCGCGGCTCGCGATCGGCGACGCGATCGAACGGCTCCAGCGCTCGATCGCCACGTATCGTCTCGGCGACCGGGGCGCGGCCCTCGAAGGCGCGACCCGCATCGACGAGCTTCCGGCGGAGCTGCGCGATGCGGCCGAGCGGCTGCGCGCGCGCATCGATGCCGATCAGCGCGAGATTCTCACGCTGATCACGGCGATCGCCGTTTCGATCGCGCGCAACAGCTACGAGTGGAAGGCGATCGCGGCGG
>Ga0066662_10000853_pt1 | contig 13661 bp, 7 predicted proteins | sample GraSoiAngelo_111_FD_133939 | JGI IMG/M metagenome (GOLD analysis project Ga0066662, IMG submission 133939) | Grasslands soil microbial communities from the Angelo Coastal Reserve, California, USA - 14_0903_12_40cm | ecosystem: Environmental > Terrestrial > Soil > Grasslands | place: USA... | reverse complement strand
TACAGTCACCTTCTCCGAAGCCGTGACGGGCGTTGATGCGGCGGACTTCGCTGTGACGACAACGGGCAGTGTCACCGGCACGTCTGTTACGAATGTCACTCCGGTTGACGCTAGCCACTACACCGTAACGGTTGACACAGGCAATGGCGACGGCTCCGTGCGTCTTGACTTCGTTAATGACAATTCGGTCAAGGACGTTATGAACCTCTCGCCTACTGGTAACTTCACGGCGGGCGAGGTCTATACTGTCTCGAAGTCCGATCCTTTCGTGGTCTCAATCAAACGAGCGAACTCGAACCCGACGAATCTGGGAAGCGTTGACTTTACAGTCACCTTCAGCAAGCCCGTCACGGGCGTTGACACAACAGACTTCGCGCTGACGGTTAATAGCCTTACTAGCACATCTGTTACGAATGTCACTCCGGTTGACAGCAGCCATTACACAGTGACGGTCAATACAGGCAGCGGCGACGGCACACTGCGCCTTGACCTGATTGACGATGATTCAATTGTGGATACAGGCGGCAGAAAACTTGGCGGCACAGGCACAGGCAACGGCAATTTCACTTCAGGCGAAGTCTATACGATTGACAAGACGAAGCCGAGCGTGTCGGTCGCTAAGGCGTCAGGCCAGGCAGACCCCGTGACTGGTCCGACCAACACCACAGTCATCAACTTCACAGTCACCTTCAACGAGGCTGTGACGGGATTTGACTCTGCGGACGTGAGCATCTCAGGCACGGCTAACGCGACTGTAGCCAACGTCTCGCAGGTTGCGCCGAACGACGGCACGACCTACAACGTAGGCATCGAAGGTATGACTTCGAGCGGAGCAGTCACTATAACAATTCCGGCAAACGCTGCATTTGACTTGGCGGGCAACGGAAACACTTCGACTGGTCCGTCGAACACGGCCACAGTTACCTTCAACAAGGACAACTCCACAGCGTTCGTCGTCAACACGACTGCGGATACGGACGACGGCTCTTGCGACCCGCTCGGCACTGGAACGGGCAATAAGGACTGTACGCTTCGTGAGGCAATCAACGCGGCCAACGCTGACGCTGGCGCGGAGACAATTAGCTTCGACCCGACGGTGTTCGCTTCGCCCGGCCCGTACACGATCAATCTCACGAGCGCGCTGCCTGATCTAGCAAGCGACATGACCATCAACGGTCCCGGCGCGAATGTGCTCAGTGTGAAGCGCAACACGGGCGGAAATTACCGCATCTTCACAATACCGAGTGGTAACAACAACGTGACCATTAACGGGCTGACCATTAGCAACGGGAACAGTGTCGGCAGTAGCCCCGACGGCGAGGGCGGCGGCATTCGCAACGCCAGTTCCGGGACCGTGAACGTCACCAACTCGACAATCAGCGGCAACGCTGCTGGTGCTCAGGGCGGCGGCATTTTCAGATCGGGTATTGGCGCGTTGAACGTCACCAACTCGACAATCAGCGGCAATACCAGTGACCAAGGCGGTGGCCTTGCGACCACTTCTTCAGGCACGGTGAGTATTACCAACAGCACTATTAGCGGCAACACTGCTAACGCCAATGCTGGCGGCGTGTTCATTTCCAACGCCACGATAGCATTCACCGGCAGCACCATCACCAACAACCGCACCGATAACGACAACAACGGCTCAGGCTCCGGCGGCGGGATAGACAGTGTTAGCGGCACCGTCACGCTAAAGAACACAATAGTCGCAGGCAACTTCAAAGGCCCAAGCCCCTCGACGACTGCCGACGACATATTCGGCACAGTTGACGCCGCAAGCTCCTTCAGCCTCATCGGCACGGGCGGCTCGGGCGGGCTTGTCAACGCCACTAACAGCAACCAGGTCGGAGTCCCAGACGCGGGCCTCAAGCCGCTAGCAGACAACGGCGGCCCGACCAAGACACACGCACTGCAATGCACAAGCCCTGCGATTGACAAGGGCAACAGCTTCACTTTGACCACAGACCAGCGCGGCCTCAAGCGCGTCTTCGACCTTGCAGATTCAGTCTATCCGAACGCCGCTGGCGGCGACGGCACGGACATAGGCGCTTACGAGTCGCAGTCGGGCGGCGGCTGCGTCCCCCTAGCAATAGCGCCCAACCCGCAGCCTTCGACGAACGAAGACACGGCGGTGATTGTTACGATGACGGGCACGTTCTCTCAGAACACGCCGCTCACCTTTACAGTCACGCAGCAGCCTTCACACGGCGCTCTCTCAAATCAGGCTTCGCCCAACTGCTCGTTCGACGCAGGGACATCTACGAACACCTGCACGGCGACCATTCAGTACAAGCCGTCGCTGAACTACAACGGGGCTGACTTGTTCAAGTTCAAGGTGAGCGCGCCAGTCGGCGGTGGAACGCTAGACTCTGAAGATGCAGAGGTTGACATCACCGTCAACGCGGTCAACGACGCGCCCGTTACAGGCGGCAATCAGAATCTAACGACGGACGAAGACACGCAACTTCCAATCACGCTCACGGGCACAGATGTGGATAGCCCGTCACTGACCTTCAGCACCACTAACCCGTCGCACGGCACGCTCTCAACTCCCAACGTGACCTGCCCGACGCCCGGCAACTGCACGGCGACTCTGACCTACACGCCTGCGGCGAACTACAACGGCGCGGACTCGTTCACCTACAAGGTCAATGACGGCTCGTTGGATTCCACGCCAGCGACCATTTCAATCAACGTCCACTCAATCGCAGACACGCCCAGTGTGACGCCTGCTTCGACTGCAATCAACAAGCAGACCACGAGCGGCCTAGTCATCACGCGCAACGCTGTTGACGGCTCGGAAGTCGGGTCGTTCAAGATTACGAACATACAAAACGGCACGCTCTTTAAGACGAACGGCACAACGCAGATCAATAGCGGCGACTTCATCACGGCAGCCGAAGCGGGCGCTGGCCTGAAGTTTACTCCCGACCACAATCTTGCGAGTCCGGGAACGGCCTTCAGCTTCGACGTGCAGGGGGCCAACAACGGCGCGGGCGACGGCATTAGCCCCGTTGCAACTGCGACCATAACAGTCAACTGCGGCGCGACGACAGTCGTCACCAACACAAACGATGGCGGCGCTGGCTCTCTGCGCAATGTCATTACGAACGCCTGCCCGGGCAACACGATTACCTTCAACATCCCGACAAGTGATCCGGGCTTCAATGCTGCGACCGGCATCACGACCATCAAGTTGACGAGCGGCGAACTGGTTGTTGACCGCGACCTGACCATCACGGGAACTGGCGCGGACAAGCTGACCATAAGCGGCAACAGCGCGAGCCGAGTCTTCAACATTCAATCCGGCACTGTTGCAATCTCCGGCCTGACGATCTCTGGCGGCGCTGTGACGGGAAGCGGCGGCGGCGGCATTCTCAATGGCGGCACGCTCACGCTCACAAACAGCGCTGTCAGTGGCAACAGTGCAGACGGCGGCGGTGGCGGCATCTCGAACTCCGGCACGCTCACGCTCAACGGCGACACCATCAGCGGCAACAACGCCACTAACTCAACGAACGGCGGCGGCATCTATAACGCCTCGACCGCGAGCGTGTTGACCATCTCGAACAGCACCATCTCTGGAAACACCTCGAACAATTTTGGCGGCGGCGTTTACAACGATAAGACGCTGACCATTACGAACAGCACTATCTCCAACAACACCTCGAACAATTTTGGCGGCGGCGTCTATAACCACACGCCGAACACGTTTAATCTGACGAACAGTATCGTTGCTGGCAACAACAGCCCGTCAACTGACAAGGATATTTCCGGCGCAGTGCAGACGGGTGATTACAACTTGGTCGGATCAACGGCAGGCATCAACGGCGCTCTGCCCGGCACGCACAACATAACGAACCAGAACGCAAACCTTGGCGCGCTCGGCAACAACGGCGGCACAACGCAGACGCACCTGCTGCTTCCCAATAGTCCTGCAATCAACGCGGGCGATCCTAACTTTACTTCGCCTCCTTCGACAGACCAGCGCGGATTCGCGCGCACGGTCGGCGGGCGCGTTGACATAGGAGCGGTCGAAGTCAACTACACGAACACAGCTACGGCGGGCACGCCGCAGAGCGCCACGATCAACTCGACCTTCGCTACACAACTGAAGGCCACGATCAAAGAGAACAATATTCTGAAGAGCGGGATCAGTGTGACCTTCACCGCTCCGTCTTCTGGCGCGAGCGGAACGTTCCAGGGAAGCGGCTCGACCGTCACGGTCAACACGGACTCGAACGGCGTTGCGACCGCTCCCGCGTTCACGGCAAATGGCAAGGCTGGCGGCTACAACGTGGTCGCAAGCCTTGCCACAGGCCAGCCCACAGCGAGCTTCGCTCTGACGAACAACACGGCGGCGACTTCGACGGCGCTTCAGTCTTCGGTGAACCCGTCAGACTTCAATCAGTCCGTGACTTTCACTGCGACAGTCACTTCGACGGCGGGGATACCGACAGGGCTTGTTCAGTTCAAGGACAACGGCGCAAACCTCGGTAGCGCTGTCGCTATGAACTCAAGCGGTGTGGCTATCTTCACAACGTCCACTCTAGCCATAGGCACTCATCCGATCACCGCAGACTACGCGGGCGACGGAAACTTCCTCCCGTCCAGCGGCACAATCGCAGGCGGGCAGGTCGTCAAGAGCCAGCTTTCAATCAACGATGTCTCGTTGGCTGAGGGCAACGCCGGCACGACCAACTTCAGCTTCACGGTCACGCTCTCGCAGGCCAGCACCGTTACGGCGAAGGTGGACTTTGCCACCTCGGACGGCACGGCCAAGGCCGGAAGCGACTATGTTGCTACAAGCGGCACGCTTACATTCAATCCGGGAGACACTCAGAAGACCGTCACCGTTCAGGTCAACGGCGACACGCTAAACGAGCCAGACGAGACCTTCTTCGTCACGCTCACAAACCCCGTGAACTCGACGATCACACGGGCGCAGGCCACTGGCACAATCAAGAACGATGACGGCCCGCCCTCGCTCTCCATCAACGATGTCACACAGTTGGAAGGAAACTCTGGCACGACCAACTTCAACTTCATCGTTACGCTCTCTGTCGCAAGCGGGCAGACTGTGACCGTCAACTACGCAACAGCAGACGGGACAGCAACAGTTGCAGACAACGACTATCAGGCGGCGAGCGGCACATTAACGTTCAATCCGGGAGAGACGCAGAAGACCATCACGGTCAAAGTCAACGGCGACACGAAGGCCGAGCCGGACGAGAACTTCTTCGTCAACCTGAGCAATCCGGTTAATGCCCCAATCTCAGACAATCAAGGACTGGGCACAATCCTCAGTGATGATACGCCGCTCGTTCAGTTCTCTGCCTCCAGCTACACAGTGTTGGAGTCCGGCCTGCACGCGACCATTACGGTCAATCGTCTGGGCGATCTATCGAAGCCTGCTACAGTTGATTACGCCACAACCGATCCTTCGGGGCTTAACAACTGCTCGCAAGTTACGGGCAATGCTTCGCAGCGCTGCGACTATGCGATCAGTGTTGGAACATTGCGTTTTGCGGCGAATGAATCCAGCAAGATTATCTTCGTGCCCATAGTCAACGATGTCTATGTCGAAGGACCTGAGTTCTTCACTATTACGCTCTCCAACCCTGTTGGTGCTGAACTGGGAGCGATTCCATCGGCACGCGTGAACATCACGGATGACGATAACGGAGGAGCAATCAACCCGATAACAGACGATGCCTTCTTCATTCGTCAGCTTTACATAGACTTTCTGGACCGCGAACCAGACCCGGCAGGGTTGCAAGGGTGGCTCGACATCCTTCATAACACGAATGGTCAATGCAAACTGCCAACGGATTGCGATCGTATAGCAGTAGCTTTAGGATTCGTCCGAAGTCCTGAGTTCCAGGATCGCGGCTACTTCATCTTCCGCTTCTACACAACTGCTCTGGGAAGAAACCCGAACTACAATGAGTTCATCCCGGACATGGCGAGAATCTCTGGATTCTTAAATAGCCAGGAGTTAGAGGCTAATAAGAGTGCCTTCGTAGATCAGTTCATGTCGCGTCAGGAGTTTAAGAATCTTTACGACTCGACACTGAATGATCCGGCGGGTTATGTGGATAAGCTATTGAAGACCGTTGGACAGCCCAATCATCCGGGCAGAGACGGCTGGGTAGTGGGCTTGACGAACGGGACACTCTCAAGAGCGCAGGTGTTGCGTCAGATGATAGAAAGCACTGAGATTTATACGAAGTTCTACAATCAGGCTTTGATCGTGATGCAATACTTCGGATTCCTACGCCGTGACCCGGATGCCGCGTATCAAGGGTGGGTTGACCTTTTCAATCACTCGGATGATTACCGCATCCTTGTTAATGGATTTATCAACTCGCCTGAGTATCCGACCAGATTCGGGCCTTGATGCCGTAGCGACTTTCCCGAAATGGGGAAAGAGCAGCCGTAACAAATAAGCCCGTAGTTGTTTGAGAGAACAGCTACGGGCTTATTTTATGGATTGCATACTCCTGCCTTTTAACTGCCTACTGCTTTTCCTTCATCCTTGCCTTTCGCGCACGCGCATAGGCTCCGATTCTTCCTGCCTCTGCGTGCGCTCCTGCCTTGAATTGATTTGCGCTGCGGGTGGCGGTGGATTCGCAACAAGTCTTTCGAGCGCAACGTCGAGCGCTTCGCTTATACGCGTGACCAGAATTATCTCTAACTCGCGCCGCACATCTTCTGGAATGTCTTCCAGATCGCCCTCGTTGCGCGCAGGCATGATGATGCGGCGAATCCCAGCGCGATAAGCAGATAAGACCTTTTCCTTAATTCCTCCAACTGGAAAGACCAGACCCGAAAGCGTTATCTCGCCAGTCATCGCCGTGTCCGGTCGAACACGCCTTCCCGTATAGAGCGATGCCAATGCAGATGTGATGGTCACGCCAGCGCTCGGTCCGTCCTTCGGGATCGCGCCCGCAGGCACATGCAAGTGAACGCCGTAGCCTTTGAACATCTCAGGATCAATGCCGAACTCCGCAGCGTGTGACCATAGATATGAACGCGCGGCACGCGCTGACTCCTGCATCACTTCGCCTAGCTGTCCCGTGATGGTTAAGCCAGAGCCTCCAGGCAGAAGCGTCGCTTCTATGAAGAGAACTTCTCCGCCCATCTCTGTCCAGGCCATGCCTGTAGCAACGCCAGCGGGCAACTCTTTCCGCGCCTCCTCTGGATAGAATCGCGGCGCGCCCAAATACTCTTTAATATCGGTCGCATCAACGACCAGCTTCTCCGTTTCATTCTGCGCTATCTTCAAAGCGACTTTGCGAACGATGCTGCCAATGGTCCGCTCCATCTGCCTGACACCTGCCTCGCGCGTGTAGCGCGAGGCTATGAGTTCAAGCGCAGCATCTGTAATTTTGATCTGCTCAGGCGTCAGCCCGTTCTCTCGAATCTGTCGCGGGACCAGATACTGTAGCGCAATGTGAAGCTTCTCCTGGTCCGAGTAACCTGTGAGTCGAATCACCTCCATGCGGTCGCGCAAGGGCGCTGGAATTGGTCCGAGTTGATTCGCTGTCGCAATGAAGAAAACGCGCGAGAGATCGAAAGGCAGATCAAGATAATGGTCACGGAAAGAGTTGTTCTGCTCCGGGTCAAGAACCTCAAGAAGCGCAGCCGACGGATCGCCTCTGTAATCATTCCCCAGCTTATCAATCTCGTCCAGCATTATCACAGGATTGTTCACACCAGCGCGGCGTATGGTCTGAATGATGCGACCGGGCATTGCTCCTATATAAGTGCGGCGATGACCGCGAAGCTCCGCCTCGTCGCGCACGCCGCCCAGACTCATTCGCTCAAACTGGCGTCCCAGAGAGCGCGCAATCGAACGACCAAGAGAAGTCTTTCCGACTCCCGGCGGCCCGACGAAACAGAGTATAGGACTCTTCGCTTCCGGCTTTAATTTGATGACGGCTAGAAATTCTAAGATTCGCTCCTTTATGTCCTCAAGCCCGTAATGATCTTCATCCAGAATTCGCCGCGCCTCTTTCAAATCTAACTTGTCTTCCGTAGATTTTCGCCAGGGGAGTTCGAGTATGTATTCCAGATAATTGCGAATCACATGATAGTCGGGCGCGGCTGCGGGCAACTTCTCCATGCGCTTCAGTTCGCGCTCTGCCTCTTTGCGCACCTCGTCGGGAAGGTCTGCCGCTTCCAGACGTTCGCGCATCATCTCTGCCTCTGCGCGCTCGCCGCCCTCGTCGTCGCCCAACTCCTTCTGAATAGCTTTCATCTGCTGGCGCAGTATGTAATCGCGCTGCGCTTTGTCCATCTCGCTCTGCGCTTCTGTAGCAATGCGAGAGCGAATCTGCATTATCTCAACTTCGCGCGCCAGAAGACTGTGCGCTAGACGTATGAGTTCGTCCACAGTATTCGCTTCGAGCATCTTCTGTTCCTGCTCTACGCCAAGGTTTAGAATTGAAGCGAGAAAATATGCTAGACGGACAGGATCATTAGCACTCATTACAGCCGCGCGCACTTCGGACGGCACTTGCGGCAACATCGCAAGCGCACGCTGAATCAAACCCTGAACGTTGCGCTTAACGGCCTCGACCTCTTCCGCATCTTCCGTCTTCAACTCCGGCAGAATCTCTACGCGCGCTCGCAAGTGTGGTTGCTCCTGCGTCCACTCTATAACGCGTATGCGCTCCGTGCCCTGCACGATGATGTGCATCTGCTCTTCATCGCGCATCATGCGCTTAATCATTACGAGCGTTCCGACTGTGAAAAGATCGTTTGGGTTCGCGTCCGAGCCTGTCACGTTCTCCGCGCGAATCGTTATACAGGCCAGAAGTTTCTCTTCCGTTGCGAGCGCGGACTCAACCGCTGCGACGGAACGGGCACGCCCGACAGCCAACGGCACGACCGTTTCGGGAAAGAGCGTTGTCTGCTGCAACGGCAACATACTTATCTCGAAAGGCACAGCCTTTTGAGATTGATTAGCCTGCTGCGGTGCGCCCGCCGGTGTTTGTCCCTGAGTGTTTTCAACCATAACAATTCAAGAGGATGAGGGATGAGGGCGGCAGCGATGAATGAAAAGCAGTTGGCTTTACTTCATCGCTGCCGCCCTCATCCCTCATCCCTGCTTTCACAATCCTCTTCACTGCGAAGGTGAAGGAACAAGAGGCCGTCCCGGTAATCTCGAAGCAGCGATGCGCCATCTATCGAGCAGGGAAAAGAGAGCGTCTTATCGAAACGACTGTACGTGATTTCGAGTTGATGATAGACAATGCCCTCACCAAAGAATGTGTCACGACGGCAACCCCTTATCGTCAACGTGCGACCCTTTATCTCTATCTCAAGGTCGTCCGCGTTGACGCCCGCAAGATCAACCTTGACGATCCACCCGTCCGAAGTTTTATAAACGTCCGCATCAGGCCGCCAGAGGCGCGCACCGGGCCGCACACGCCTTTCGACATGCAGCATACGAAAATAACGCTCGACCGATTCAGACATAAAACAGCAGGCAGTAGGCAGTTGGCAGTTAAGATTAAATTCGTTCTTGCTGCCCACTGCCTACTGCTAACTTTTCTTACCCAAACATTTTGCTCCAGAACGAAGAGCCGCTGGAAATATCTTCGAGGGCGTCTGCGAGTTCGCGGTCCTCTTCTGTCTCCAGCGCTACGTCGGCCATAGAGATGATGCCGAGCAGGTTGTTGTTGTCGTCCACGACAGGGATGCGACGCACCTGCTTGTCGCCCATCTTGCGTATGACATCAACGACGCGGTCGTTCGGATGCGCAGAATGCAGGTCTGATGTCATAACCTCTTCTGCGCGAGCCGTGCGCGAGTCTTTGCCTTCGGCAACTGCGCGAAGCACTATGTCGCGGTCCGTGATGAGGCCGACGAGTTTGCCGTTATTCTTCATCCTGTTCGCGCGTCCGTTCCCGCCGTTTCCTTCTGTAGCTTGTGCGCCCTCATGTTCTACGACAGGAATCACGCCTGTGTCTTCGTCGCGCATCATGGCCGCAACGTCCAGAAGGCTCGTCGCGCGCGTTGCTACCGTAACGTCGCGCGTCATTATGTCGCGGCAGCGCACGTGCGAACGCGTAGCTCCTCCTGCGCGAGCACGTCCTTCATCTCTGCCCGTAAAATAATCGCGCGCCTCTTCATACCAGGAGCGATCATCGTAGCGGTCATCACCGCGCTGACGCCGCTCGCCTCCGCCAGAGTAGCCCGCATAACGCCGCTCGTCCGGGCGATAGTCCGCGCGCTCGCCGTAGCTACTGCGCCCGTAATCGGTGCGACCATAATCACCGCGCCCGTAATCTTCGCGTCCGACGGCGCGGCCACCGCCCATGTTCGCGCCGCCACCTACGCCGCGCCGCCCGCCGTATGATTCGTCGTAACCCATATCTCTATCGAGCGGGCCGCTTCCTCGACCGTAGCCGCCCCGCTCCTGACCGTAACGGTCCTCGCCGCGCGAGCCGCCGCCGTGATAATCTCTGTCGTCTCTATCGTAACGATTCCTTGACATGACATTCCTCCCTGTTTGCTAATGAACCAATCTACCGCCCCGCCTCAACGAAAAACGTAGGGCGAGCCTCGGCGACCCGCACACTCATTTGCTGAGACAAGAGCAAGGTCGCCGCACAAACTCAAAAATGCAAAGGGGAACTTGTCGGAATTATACAACGTTCGACAGAGATTGCCAGAGTGGAAGGCAAAAGGAAAAGGTAAAATGCAAAAGGGAAGACGAAAGACTCGCTCTTCCTTCTTCCCTTTTACCTTTTACCTTTTGCCTTCTATCGCTCTCATCATGCGCGCTTCAAACGGAATGCCTTCCTGATAGATAGTTACTGCATCAGGTTTCGGCTCGCCTGTCACTTCGACCGTAGCGCCCACGCGAAACCAACTCTTGTTTTGAAAGCGTCGAGCGTTGAGCAGCAGATATTTTGTGGTCTTCTCGTCCGTGTCCACAATAACCAGCCATCCGCCTGCTTCCACAGTCTGCGCAAGATGCCCGCGTATAGTCATCTCTTTTGTCGAAGCCTGAATTGTCAAAGCCGCAAAGAGCGCGAGCACGATTGCAATCATTGAAAGACGTTTCATCATTTCCTTCTCCTAATAACCTTGATGTATATCATGCACCGAGAGAGCGATGTACACCATCGTCCCACTTCAGCTAAAAGAACGCGAGTGAACTTCTAACTTGCGCGCCGTCTGGCAGAAGCGCGCGCCCATTTGCTACGATTCCGTTGTGCAATCCTTCAACTCAAAGTTTGGAAACTTCAAAAAGCCTCAACGCGAGGGTCAACTTGTAGCGGTCGGTCGTGTTGAAGATGTTCCGGCAGGGCGCGTAGCAACCGTAGAGTTACCGAATGGGACAGAGCTTGCGCTCTACAATGTGAACGGAGAGTTCTACGCCGTCGAAAACTTTTGTCCGCACAAGGGAGCGCCGCTCGCGGACGGCCATCTATGCGGCCACACAGTCGAGTGCGATTGGCACGGCTGGCGCTTCGACCTTCGCACAGGCCAGTGCCTGACCAACAGAAGCGCAGTCGAAACTTATGAAGTGCTTATTGATGATGGGTGGATAAAGATAAGAGTCTGAAAACGAAGTCTAAAGTCGTCAGCCGTCATTGCCAATCGCTTCAACCGGACAGGCCGTGAGAGCCTCTTCACATAGCTCGCGCTCGTCTTCCGTCTCCGGCTGCTTGAAAACGTATGAGTAGCCGTTCTCGTCCGAGCGCGTGAAATTGTCCGGCGCGGTATCGCGGCAAACGTCGCAGTCTATACACTGCATGTCAACGTAATATGCGCCAAGAACATTCTCCTTGACGCGATCTGTCGGGTCAGCCACTGCTTCCTCCCAGTGAAAAGTGAATAGTGAAAAGTGAATAGTCAGAACGCGGTTTTCACTATTCACTATTCACTATTCACTTTTCACTGCTTTTTACTTTATTGCAAGCATTCGGTCAAGCGCTATGCGCGCCCAGCAAACAGTATCTTCCGGCACTGTTATCTGGTTGACGACCTCGCCCGCTATGAGTGATTCGAGCGACCACGCAAGATTCTGCGGCGCTATGCGAAACATAGTGGCGCACATGCACAGGTCCGGCGCTAGAAGTTGAATGTGCTTGTCCGGGTGCAGCGCAATCAGGCGATTGACCAGATTGATCTCTGTGCCGATAGCCCACTTCGAGCCGGACTGAGCGTTCTCAAGCGTCTTGATAATAAATTCGGTCGAGCCATTCAGGTCCGATTTCTCTACAACTTCGTAAACGCACTCAGGATGAACGAGCACATTGATTCCGGGAACTTCAGCGCGAACCTGATCCACGTGCCAGGGACGAAAGCGTCCGTGAACTGAGCAATGCCCCTTCCACAAAATCAATCGGCACGCGCGCAAATCCTCTTCAGTGTTTCCGCCCAATTCTTTGAACGGGTCCCACACAACCATCTCGTCAAATGGAATCCCGAACTTGACGCCTGTGTTGCGCCCAAGGTGCTGGTCCGGGAAGAAGAAAAGTTTATCCGCTTCCTTCAAACTCTTATCAAAAAGCGGCACTGCGTTAGATGAGGTGCACACCACACCGCCGTTCTTCCCGCAGAAAGCTTTGATCGCAGCGGTCGAGTTCATGTAAGTGATCGGCATCACGCGAAAATCTTTGAGAATGCCGAGCGCAGCAATCTGCTCCCAGGCATCCTCGACCTGTTCGGCTGACGCCATATCTGCCATAGAGCAACCTGCGCCAAGGTCCGGCAGGATGATCTTCTGCTCACCGGGCTTCAAAATGTCTGCCGACTCGGCCATGAAGTGAACGCCGCAGAAGACTATGAATTCTGCATCGGGGCGGGATGCCGCAAGCTGCGCGAGCTTGAAGGAATCGCCCGTGTAATCTGCATGATAGATAACGTCGTCGCGCTGATAGTGGTGGCCCAAAATCACAAGCCGCGAACCCAACTCTTTTCGCGCGGCCTCAATTCGCTCGTTCAACTCCGCATCCGACAGCCCGAAATAATCTTCGAGCGCCGGGGCTTTCTTCATTTCCAAAACAGCCGTCATTTTATCTCCCCCTTGCACAGTCTGGACCGGGTTAAAAAAGGCGCGTGCGCCAAACCAATAACTATAAAGGCTACCAGCGCCTCGCGCAAACAGAGAGCGCGCTCCAATCTCAGCCGAACAAAAATCGAGCAGGCCGAGCAGCCTAAAACCCCTCTCACGCCTGCATGAATTTAGATGCGAAATCAAACCTGTAAGATGCAGGAAAGCAGGGATGAGGGCGGAGGGATGAGGGATGAAGTAAATTTCTACTTCGTTGTTCCAGCCTTAACGTTTTTCACCATCGTTACGAACATGGCTATTAACTCTTCAGTCTCTTGATGAAGCGGCTTGAGCCTATCCTCCGAAAAGATATTCGCCTCGCCGAGTAATTCTAGCCAGTAAAAAGTCTCCTCTAATTCTTGCAGCCCGCCCTCGACCTTATTGATAAAATCTGCATCTGATTTTGCCCGACAAGCCTCATGGTAATGCGCTCCGACCGATGTTCCCGAACGCAATATCTGTTTACCCAAAACCTGAGCCTCAGCACTCTTAGGCAAAGCCGCATAAAGCTTGATAATGCGGAGAGCAAAAGCCTTCGTTCTCTGCTTCAAATCCTGACGGCTTTCCATATTCATCCCTC
>Ga0066662_10000852_pt1 | contig 13670 bp, 24 predicted proteins | sample GraSoiAngelo_111_FD_133939 | JGI IMG/M metagenome (GOLD analysis project Ga0066662, IMG submission 133939) | Grasslands soil microbial communities from the Angelo Coastal Reserve, California, USA - 14_0903_12_40cm | ecosystem: Environmental > Terrestrial > Soil > Grasslands | place: USA... | reverse complement strand
GGTCGATGCGATCACCACGCACGCGGCCGGTTTGCAGGATCATCCCCGCGTATCTGTCGTCACGACTAGGGCGCTTAGTCATGGTCGATACTCCCACGCCGTGGACGTGACCACCGGGAAGCAGCACGCGCCGGGGGTCATCGTTCGGCGCTGGCCGTCGTCGGTCACGAGCACGAGCGGATACGGCACCCCCTCATTCGTGAACGTGACGCCGACACGGCGCCCGAACGCGAAGCGCAGCGTTTGGCCGGGGGCCAGGGGGATGCACCGCGTGCCGCAATGCCACGCCGCCTCATTGCGCACGGTCGCCACCACGTGGCCGGGGACGCGGGGGCCGCGGTGGGACATGGCGCCGACCACGACGGCCAGGGCGACCAGCAGGGCCAGGGGTACGGCCAGGGCGACGGCGCTGGCCCGGCTCACGACGGGCGCCTAGCGGCCGTACGGGCTAGCTCGGCGTTGAGGGTGGCGACCAGCTCGGCCGGGCCGCGCGAGGGCTGTACGGGCCGTGTGGGGGCCAGGGCGAGCCACATGGCGACGGTTGCGAGGTCTACAGCCATTCCAGCTCGGTTACGTCGGTCATGTCGTCGCAATCCTCGCACAGTCGACCCCCGCCGCTGTCGCCCCCCTCGGCATCTTCCAGCTCGCAGCCGCACTCATCGCACGTGTCCGCGTCCGACTCATCCTCGCCCCCGCGGCCGTAGTCCATGAACCCGAGCGATTCCGCCTCATCGTCGTCGCCGCTGTCGTCGTCGGCATAGCTCATTCGTACCCCACCACCTTCCCCCCGACCTTCACGGCCGTCTTGTACGGGCTACACACGTTGCACGTACCCGCACGGCGCTTAGCCGCTTGCTCGTGCTCGCAGCGGTCCCACGACGCCGAGCGGCGCGGGGGAGTAGCGGCCCTGCGGGGGCGTGGCTTAGTCACTGTCTTTGTCGTCGTGACAGCCGGGGCCGTGGATATGGCCGGGGGACCATCGGCCATGACCGCGGGCGCATCGGTCGCGGGGGCCGGGGGCGCGGCGAGGTCGACGGGCTCGGCATCGCCCCCGATGGTGGCCCCCTCATGCACGGCAATAGCGCGGTCACGGGCCGAGCCTTTGAGGGTGCGAGCCATGTACCCGGCCGCGACCTTGTGCGCTTTCTGCATCGACTCCGATTTCATCAAATGGTCATCGGCCGCGAGGATTTCCAGCGTGTTATAGAGCCCGGCAATGTGCGTATTCATACGGTAAGCCTGGCGCTCTAGGTGCTTGCCCTTCTTCCGCATGTGCTCGGGCTCGTACCCCTTCACGGCGAACAATGCGCCCGTGAGGAACGACCGGCATACGTACATCATGTTTGTGAGGTCTTTCAGGATGCTGTTTACCCGGTTCTCGTGCTGCGTGATCCAATACACGTCTAACAGGAACTTGCGCGCCTGGCTCATCTTGAATCGGGCCACGTCGGGAAAGACCATCGACTTATTGGAGGGGGCGTACAAGTGCGCCTCATCAATGATGACGACGGCATTCTCTAACTCTGCGAACTGATCCCAGCCGCGGAACATGCGCCATTCGCCCGTCATGCCGCGCAGCACTTTCACCCGGCCAACGGGAAAGGGGTCGCCCCCAAAGAACGCGGTTTGACATGTCAGCTCGCGGGCAATCCATTTGTTCTTACGGCCCTGCGCCGCGTACCCATTGACCAGCTCGCGGCCGTCAAGGTTCATCGTGAAATTGGTTACGACGTTGGCGCCCCGCTTTAGCTTGCGGTACGCCATGCGCACGGCCATGTAGGACTTACCCGAGCCCATGCGGCCGACGATGCCCACGACCTTCCCCGAGCCCCCTTTAGGGGCCGTCTGAGCGTTCATACGACGGTTCGCCACCACGAGCACGAGCAGCAATGGCAGGGCCAGGAACAACAGCCAGACGTGGCCCCACGGCAAGTGCGGGGGGTCCGGTAGCGGCGACTTCACGTGCTGAACCGTGGTGGCCGTCGTGTGCGGAATGGTCGAGCTGGTCGAGCTGCGCACCCACGGCGCGGGGGCGCCCATCACCCGGCCCCCGGTCCAATACCGAGAATGTCGGGGATATGGCGCCATATCCAGTTAGCCGCCACGTACAGCAGCATTGCCGGAATCCATATGGTGACCAGCATTCCTAACATGCTCGCCAATTCGGCAAGGGGTAGGTAGGCATTCCACGGGGCCATCTTGTCCCCGAGCGAAGCGGCGAACCCTGACGCATCGCCCACGAGCCCGCTTAGGCTCGTGGTCGGCAATGAGCCAAAGACCCATTGCAGAAACGACGTAATGAGGGCAATGGTCTTGTCGATTATCACGTTTATCTAGCCCCCGTTGACCACACGTTGAGTGGTCTTTAGAACTGCGAGCCCCGTGGTTACTGCGAACAGGGCGAACAGGATTCCCCGAATCAGCGCCAGGTCGGACCCCGAGTTATGCGGCATACACGGGGCCGTTGTCTGCTGGTAGTTCGTCACGCCCGGTATGGGAGTACCGGCCGGGTTTATGTCAATGGTCGGGCACCGTTCGGTCCCATCGTCGTAACGAGTGTTCGACACGTGCGTCTGAAAGGCGCCCACCGTGTTCGGAATGGCCGTCATCACGTCGTGAACCACCGAGAAGGGCGCGTGAGTCGTCACCGTGTCCCATAGGTGTTTGAGGGCATCAATGGACGATTGCGAGGGAACGAACATCTGTAGGAACAGGTTTGTTAACCCGTTTAACAAACGCCCGAGCATGTCGCCCATCGCGCAGACCAGCTCGGCCGTGGAATCGAGCACGCCACCGATGAGGGGAATGGACCCGAGCGGCCCGGCCGAACACCCGCTGTTACTTCCGCTCGGGGGCGCCGTGGCTGAGGTCGGCGGGGGCGTGCTGTTCGGTGGGTTGATCGTGGCTTGAACGCCCGTGTTCGGTTGCGAGAGGTCCACGAGCACGGCACAGCTCACGGTCAGGGCGCGCGGGTCGGTCCCGAACGATGCGCCCGTGACCACGTTCGGCAGGGCGAACCCACCGACGCCGTAATCCGTCGTGGCGCGCAACGTGGCCGAGCTGGTCGACGCGCCCGACGTGGTGAACGCGGCCAGCACCGTGCCGTAGCTCTTGCCGTCAACCGACACGGCCAGGTCGCCGAACTGGCCCACCGCGGAAAGCGTGGCCGTGTGCGCGCCAGAGGTCCACGTCTGGCCCGTGGTCGAGCCCTGCGCGAGCAGGTCGTGTAGCTGTTGGCTGTTCAACGCCTGCGGGATCGGCGCCGAGGGGGTCCAGCTCGTGGCCCCGTTGAGTAGTTGCCGGTTGGCATCCTGCGCGCCCACGTTCCATGAGTAGGTATGGCTCGCGTCGTCGGGGGGGAGCTGGTACACGCCCGACCACTTGAACACCCACCCGCCCACCGGAGGCGCGCTCGGCAACGTCTGCGCGGCCGGTTGGTTGCCGCTGAGCGGCGCCGTGAGGTACCCGCCCGACCATGCCTCGCTCGTGGTCGTCGGGCTCGGCGTAGGGGCGCTGAACGGGCCGAGGGTGGCGAGCTGCACCGACCACGCCCCGGCCGATTGCGTGAGCGTACGTTGACACTGGTAGCTCGGGGGCGCTAGCGGGCTAGCCGGGGGAGGGCCACCGGGAGAGCCCCCCGTCCAATACTGCGACGGGTAGTCGAGCGTGGTCCCCACGGGTACGACGTTGCAACCCATCTGCCACTTCCCCGAGTAGCCCGGCCGACCTACGAACAGATGCCCGGCCCCGTCGCAAACCACCGCGTCAACGTCGTACGTGCCGAACGATCCCGCGATGACCACCGAGGCGCCCACGTCGGGCGTGCGCTCGCCCGTGAATGACGGCCGCACACTTCCCCCCGTGTCGCGCTGCGTACCGGCCATGCGGAACGTGCTCGGGCTCGCCCCCGCGCCCGTGGCGGTCGTGTCGAGCGCGTGCGAGATCGAGCCCGAGTTACCCGGCCCCCCGTAGGCCAACGCGGGCTCCGGCCCCGTGGCGCTGTCCCACGACGCGTACCAATCATCGACGCCGAGCCAGTCGCTAGACGTAGCGAAAGCGGGCGCGGGCCACATGACCGAGCTGTAGTTGCAACGAAACGCTATTTGCACTTCGTTCAGGTTCCCGTACGGGCTCGTATTTGAGGAAAAGTGCTGTTTCTGAACGTTGCAATAGCCATAGTTGCCATTGTCGGTTTGTGTGGTGATCGGCCCCGTGGCGCCAGCGGGCGCGGCCGACAGCACGAGCTGTACCGGGAGCAGCCCGCAGCACAGCGCCAGCGCCACGAGGGCCGAGAGGGTTCGACGGGCGCGGCTCATGCCTCTCGCGCCGCCCATGTCACGAACCGCACAAGCACAAAGATCCCGAGCGCGGGAACCAGCAGGTACGTAACCACCGTCGCGGCGAACCCCGTGATCGAGCCCGTCATGCTCCCCCCTTGCCTATCGGCGGGGGTGGTCACCATCGGCCCCGCGGCCGTGGTGGTCGTGGTCGGCGCGGCCGTGGTCGTGGTGGTCGGCGCGGCCGTGGTGGTCGTGGTGGGGGCCGCTGTCGTCGTCGTCGTCGGCGCGGCCGTGGTGGTCGTGGTGGTCGGCGCCGTGGTGGGGTCGATGCCGTTTGCGTAGTGCGCCGAAACCTGCGCGGCTGTCAGGGCCGCGCCGTAGATGGCGACCTCATCGAGCACGCCCCGATAGATGTTCGTTCCAATGTCGTGACCGATAAGCACGCTTACCCCCGCGCTGGAACAGGGATGAGCGGTCGCGGCCGAGGCGACCTGCGCGCCGTCTTTGTAGAGGCGAAGCGTCGTGCCGTCGTAGACCTCTACGACGTGGTGCGTCGTGTTCGTGGTGATCGTGGCCGGGTCCGCGATGGATGACCACCCACCGTTACCGACGAACGCTGTCAGCTTGCCGCCAGCGATGCGCAGCAGGAACCCACACGCCCCGTTGCCGCCCTTCTCCAATATCCCTTGGTCGGCCGTGGTGCTGGTCGAAATCCACGCCTCAACGGTCACGGTGGCCGTGAAGTTGAGCGCGTTCCCTGAGTCGGGATACTGCCCATAGGCCAGCGTTGAGGGGCCGTACAGCCCGGCCCCGTTCGTGTCGCCCGCGATGAGCCCGGCCGTGGTGGCCCACGTTCCCCCGCCCACCACGTTCGCCGTGCGGGCATTGCCCGATGAGTCGGCCAGCGTGGTCGCGCCGCTGGCATCCGCGAGGCGCCAGTACGCCGCGGCCCCGTCCCCCGTCACTACCGAGCTGTAGTTGTACGCGGCCCACGCCGGGCGCGCCGTCACCCCCGCCAGCACGGCCACGAGGGCGCCGCACATGACGGCCAGGGGACGGGCGCGGCGAATCACCGACGACGCCGAGCCCGAGCCTTAGCGGGCCGTCTGCGGGCCAATGAACCGAGAATCACGACAAGCAGCAGGGCGCCAGCCACGGGCAACCCGAGCCCGTGCGCCAGCATCGACCCCACGGCCCGGCCGAACCCCGTAGCCGCAGCTCGGCCGAGCTGGTTCCCGAGCTGGCCGCGAGCGGCGACGGCGAACGACATAGCGGCGAACATGGCGGGGGCCGTGCTCGGGTTCATCGCTCAACCCCCCCAACGCGCACGTACAGGCGCCGCAGTTGCCGGGCGCTCGCACCCATCACGGCAACGAACCCCACGAACACGAGCCCGAACATGGCGACCAGCACCATGCGCGCCGGGGGCGCCATGTGCGCATCTGTCGCGGTGGTCCACAACCGCGAGCCGATCACCACGAACCCGACGCCGTACATGGCCCACCGGGCCGCGTCCAACAGCCTGACTAGAAACCTCATCGCATGATTCCCCTCTTGTACGCCTGCGTGCGAACGATGCGCGGCAGGGCGCGTAGGCAGAACACGGGAACCCCTATGAACCACGCCCACTCTGCGACCTTCCACCACACATGAACCTCTCTCTATAACGATCACTAATGCGCTAGTCACCATGACAAGTAGCCGGCGGCGCATATGCCCTTCGTGGAGCGGCCCCCGTCGCTCGCCCACGACAGCGGGGGTGAGCGGCGGGGGCCGTCCCTGAACTGCTTGTGTTACGCGGCCTTGGCAGCCTTGCGCACGTACTTCACGAGCACGGCAACGCCGACGCCGAGAAGCAGCAACGTGATGATGACGCCGATGCCAGTCGTGACGTAGCCGCTCATCTTCGTCTGCGATGAAGCGAAAGCGTCGTTAACGGGATCGGTGGTCTGCGCCATTGCGGCCGTAGCGCCGAGGGTCACGAAAGCGACCAGGGCGCCGGTGGCGGCCAGGGCGCGGCCGAAACTGTTGCGGATCATTGGAAATTCACCCCCTTTCGGTGGGTCGTGTGCGAAACGGCCAGGCGTACCCCGGCCGCGAGCAGCCCGAGCGGTAGCCCGAGCACAACTGAGAGAACAAGAGCGGACACGCCCGACGCGGAGTAGTCCACGATCAGCGCACCAAACCGGCGATGCCGACGACGACGAACAGGGCGAGCGCGACGCGCTGCACGAGCAGCGCACGACGGCCGAGGGCGATCACGAGAACGTCACCCCTTCACCAGTTCCACCACGAACAGCGCCGACAGGATCAAGAGCCCGAGCACCATCCCCGTGAGCAGTTCCAGCCGCAGGGAGTCCACGTCTTTCGCCATCTGCTGTAGACAGCTCGGGTCCACCGTGTTCGGCGTTGTGTAGCTCGGCTCTGAGCACGGGGCCGAGGCGATCAGCAACAGCCCTTGTGAGCTGTTCAATGTCGACGCCCGCGCCGAGCTGGCCGAGGTTGACGGCGACGGCGCTGCGAGCATCGCCACCGCGAGCATCGGCAGCAGCAGACGCGTTGACCGTCTGGCGAATGTCCGCCACGACACCCGCCAGCGCCCCCGCCCACGCCTCGGCCGCGGCTTTGCTGCGATTCCTCTGCCCACGTACGAACTTGAACACGAGGAACACGACGAGCCCGACGAGCAGCCACCCGAACGCCTGAGCGATGACAGGGGGATGCTTACCGGCGCCAGGGGGGGGAGGGCCGAACGACCGCGCGACGAACAGGGCATGAGTCAACGCGCCGCCCTAGTCGTCGTGGTGGGGGCCGAGGTCGTATGCGCCCGCTCCACGCACCGGGGCAACGCGGCCCGGTACGTCGAGAGGGAGCACCGCTCCCGGCCGCTCATCGCAGCCATGTCGGCACCGTACGCGATTGCCCGATTTGCGCAACAGGTCCAATCGGATCATTTCGGGGGGTCCATTTGAGCCACGTTTCTCGTGGCCCTACCCGGCTAGCGAGCCCCGGCAAATCGGCACGCGCACGCCCGGCTAGGTGACAGATGGGGTTTATGCGGCTAAGGTCATACGGTATTGCGCCCGATACATATTTCCGGGTACCGTTCAGCTACCGGGCTAACGGCCATCGACTAGGGAGAAAGCCACTATGGACAACTGGGGTACACAGATACGCCTCGCACGCACACGGGCCGGGCTCACGCAGCAACAGCTTTCGCAGCTCACGGGGGTGAATCAAGCCACGATCAGCCGCGTTGAGTCGGGGGACGCGTGGCCGTCACGTGAAACCGTCAGCAAACTCCTAAGCGCGCTTGCCGAGGTCCAACCCCCCGAGGGCATGGCCGTACCGGGGGCCGAGGCGCCCGGCAAGATCAGCAAAGCGGGGACGGGGTACGGCGAGCTGCACGAGCTGGCCGTACCGGACCTGCTGAACGTCGAGCCCGAGCCCGTCGAGTGGATCGTTCACGACGTGGCCGCACGGGGGGCCGTCACGATGCTGGCCGGGCGCTACGGCCAGGGCAAGAGCCTGTTAGGTCAGTCGTTCGCGGTGGCCGTCGCGCAGGGGGACGGCGAGGTCGCAGGGTTCCGCGTCGAAGCTGGCCGGGCGCTCGTGCTTGACGCCGAGAACGGCGCGAACCTCATTCACGCCCGCTTGAAAGGGCTCGGGCTCACCGAGAAGGGCGCCGCCAACCTGCGGGCCGTCACGGCGCGCCAGTTCGACCTAGAAGCCGATGAGGATAAGTTGCGCCAGCTCGTGGACCACGGCGCGCACACGCCCGACCTGCTCGTGTTGGACACGTGGACCTCGCTATGGCGGGGGTCAGAGGCGTCCGTCGAGCAGGTACAGGATTGCTTGAACATGCTGCGCGACGTGGCGCGCGACTACTCCCTCGCCGTGATCCTGCTGCACCACACGACAAAGAGCGGCGAGGGGTTCCGCGGCTCGGGCGCCATCGGCGCCACCATCGAAGCCGTGTTCACGTTGGACCGCGACGACGACATGGGCCAGGACGTACGCGTGGTCGAGTGCGAGAAGCTGCGTATAGCGCCTGAACCCACCCCCCGGTACTTCCGCATCGGCTACCCGTTGCGCGCCATCGACGGGGCCGAGGGGGGCGACGACGAATGAGGGCGCACCGCTGCGAGCCATGCGGGCGCGAGGTCGGGGGTCGCGCCTCGGCCACCCTTCACGAGCTGGCCCGTCACGACGGCGAGCACACGTGCTCGGCCATCCCCCGCCGCACCGTGCGCCACTTCCTGCGGGCGCTCGTGCGAGCCGGGTACCCCCGCTGCGAATGTTGGGGGGTCTGTAAGTGCGCATAACGAGAGAGCCCCCGGCCATCTGGCCGGGGGCTCTTGCGCGTCAGGGGTCGAACAGCCCGAGCTGTTCGGGTACGTCCTCGGGTTCAGGTTTCGGGAGGGCGCGCCACACGAGCACGTCGGAGCACCGCGGGCATGAGTACGCATCGCGCACGCCCGGTACGGCCATCTTCGCCGTGACGTGACGGCGCGCCTTGCATCGTCGGCACCACCACCCCCACTCAGCCATCCCCCCTCATCGCTCGGCGCGAGAGCAGCACCCACACGGCCAGGTCGACCAGGGCGAGCCCGACGTACCCGAGCGCGAACAGCACGACGGCCCACCCCTGCACCATCCATGACGGCGCCGCCACGACGAACAGGGACCACGCGGCGAACGACCACATGGCCGGGCGCCGCCACACGGTCACGGGCGCGCCGAGGCGCCGTTGCCATAGCGCCGAACCGGCCAGCATCGGCGCGGACACGTACGCCGAGCCGCACACGAGCCCGGCCAGCGCGCCCGTCACCCTCCCCACCGTGAGCCGCGCAGCCGGGCCACGTCGGCCGCGGTGGGGGGTTCGGCGTCGTCGTCTGTCGGCTCTAGTTCCTCCAACATGTCGAGCAGCGCCGATAGCCCGTCGTACATGGCGCCGACCATCATCACGAACGGCCCGTTAGCGCCCCCTTCCGCGGCGGGGAACATGTCGGTTGGCTCATGTAGGCCGCGCTGCGCCATGAGCAGCGCGGCCGCGGCCGTGCCGAGATGACCGCGGGCGCCTGTCACGTCCACGAACCGGCTCAACGCTTGGCCCCCTTGCGCGGCGTCGGGCCGCGCTGGCCCGAGGCGCGCCGCTCGGCCCTGTTCGGCTCGGGGGCGCTGCGACGGTCCATGACGTGAGACACGCCGATGAGCACAACCAGCATGAGCACGGCCCCGACCGCGAGCCCGATAACAAACAGCATCTTTCCTACCTTCCTGCTAGCGCCTAGTCGCTAGCTCGCTAGTTGAGTGTAACGGGAGAGGTCGCCACGGGGGAGGGTCACGTCGCCGGGGGCGATGCTCGCCACGAGCTGGCCGCGCATCCGCGCCGAGCGCGTGAACACCCGTTCCGCGACCTCTGCTGTCGGCGCCCCGGCCACCGTGTAATGCCACGGGGCATGATCCCGGCCACACGTTGGGCACGTGTGGCGCATGACCTGCGGCCCCCGTATCTCGCATCGAACCATCGTGGCTTTGACGCGCCAGCGCCCCGGCTCAACGCCTGCGGGCTCGGGGCCGAGGTCCAACCCCGTGACCACCGCGTCCGTGTCGCAGTAGAGAACATCGGGGACCACGGCCAACGCCTCGCGCCAGAGGCGCCCCCGTACCCGTGCTGTTGTCTCCGATGCGATGTACGCCGCCTGCTGTTGGGGGAGAGGCTTAGAACGGACGTGAGCCACCCGTACGGGGCGCCTGGCCCAACGGTCGCGCCATCGCACCGTCGCGCCGCCCGTGTCGTCTATGGCGAACTGGCCCCATAGCGACGACGTGAGCCCTTTCACCACGGCCCCGGCCGCGCCGGGGAGCTGGCGCCCGTCGCGCACGAGCTGCCACCACGGGCCGAACAGGTCAAGGTCGGGAATCCCTGCCCATAGTTCCTCGATGCGCACCGAACAGCCCGCGTCGCGCGCCATGAGCAGCTCGCGCGCGGGCCACCATCCCTCGGCCCGGCCGAACCCGTAGCAGATGGCGCCTTTGCCGACACGTACGGGGATCGGGCACCACCTAAGCGGCGGAATGCGCACCGTGGCCCGAGCGAGCCCCACGAGCCCGGCTAGGGCCGTCTGCGGGGACACTTGAACCATGCGCGACGGGTAGGGGTGCGCCGCCATGCTGGCCGGGTACGCCGCGCCGAGGTCGTGGTAGCGCGCGTCTGCGTAGTCGCCGGGGAACGGCGCCTCTTGACGGCCCCCGAACAACGCAGCTCGTGCGGGCTCGGGTGGCCCTGCGAGGCGCACGGGCCGCGTGAGCGTTGAGCGCCAGAGGTTCCAGCCCATCGCCCCGAGCGAGCCCGGCCACACGCCGAGCCCGTCGAGCCAGTCGAGCGCGGAGCGCAGCCCTTCCACCGCGGCGAACGGTTCGACGCCGACCAGCGCGCGGCGCACGGGATGCACGGTCGGCCCCCCGTCCAACTTCACACGCACTAGCGCGCCCTTCCACGTGAACCCCTCCCATTGATCGGCGCCAACGGACAGCACCACGTTTGTCAGCTTCGCCAGGCTGTAGACCTGCTGGCCGCGCAAGGGTTCAAGCAGCGCACGGCACCGGGCCGGGCCGTGCGCTTGCCGTAGTTCGCCGTCGTCGTTCACGAGCGCCAGGGCGCGCGGCCCCGCGCCGATGATGACGTGTACCGGCACGCGAGCCTTGCGCCGCATGGGTGGCGTGATTCGGTAGCTCACGCCCGCGCGTCCTGCGCGGCCAGCTCGGCCAGCTCATCGCACGCGTACTCCCACGATTGCGCTAGCGGCCCCTTGTGCATGTCGCGCCCGTTGTTCGCAGCCGCGAACGCCTCGCACGCCCCCGCGCACAGTTCGGCCGGGTGGTCGTGCTCTTTGGCGACCAGCTCAAACAGCCCCTCGGCGCTGTCAAGGTCGACCGCGTGATGTAGCTCGCCGTCGTCGTAGAGGTCCACGGCGCCCCCGCATTTCCGGCAATGCTCTTGCTCTGTCACTGTTCTATGCCTCCCTAGTCATGGCCGATAGTGGCCCCTACATATGAACGGTCTAGGGCTCGTACTCCCACTCCACGTCGTAGCCCTCGCCCTCGAAATACTCTTTGATTTCCCACAAAGTGTCGAAGTCGGGGATGGCGAGCGTTTCCGTATCGCCATCCTCAAATTCAACGTCGAGAATGAACACCCGCCACCCCCTTTGTCACGATGCGGGGGTGACTACAAACCGGAGTCGGCCGGGCATGTTGCGCGCCGTCGATTCCGGCAGTACGGACAGCACGGCCGCGGTGATCGGGGACAGCCCCGCGTCGCGCAGCCAAGGGGGACACGTGTGCTCCCACCAATCGAGCAGCGCGGCGTAATCGACCTCGCCCCCCGTGGCGATTTGGCGCCGCACCGCGGCCGGGGCCGCAATGGTGGGTACACGCCTGCGCCGTCGGGTACTGTCGCTCGTGGTCACCGCTTGCGCCTCATCCCTAGTCGGCCGAGCGAGCCCGCCAGCCACGAGCCCCCCGCGAGCAGCCGGGGGGCTCGTGTCGTTCCTAGCGGGCACTTGACCGCTTGCGGGCGCCCGCGGCCTTTGCTGGCGCCTTGGCCGTGTCCTGCGCGGCCTTGGCCGCTTGCGCCGCCGCCGCCTCTCGTGCTGCGCGACGGTCGGCCAGGAAGTCACTCAGGGCTATCTGAGCCCGTCGCAGGTCGCTCGGGCGCGGCGGGTTCAGGAAGTAGGCCACGTCGCGCTTCACGATGGTTCCCAGCACCCACGGCGCCTCGGGGTTGGCTTTGGACAGCTCGCGCCGTGGCTGGTCCCACGGCACGGGCACCCGGCCGAGGTCTACGTAGGTCTTTGAATCTTCCGCGTCGCCGCGGACCTCCACCGCGTGGCAATCGGTCGCCTCGCGTTGACGGCCCGAGCCGTCCGGGGGTTCGTACGGCACGGTGCCGAACGGGTACAGCGCGAGCAGCTTGTCCGTCAGCAGCTCGGCAATGGGCGGGGGCGAAGGGATCGTGAACTTCACGCCCCCGCCAAAGTCGTCGCCGTTGCTCATGGGCACTTCTCCCTAGTCGTGTGGTGCTACGGCCCCGCGCCTTGCGGGTACCGGCCGGGGGCGCCGCTCGGCACGGCGCCGCCAGCCGCTACCCGTGACGCCGCGCCGGTTGTTCGACGTGGCGAACCTCGGGGGCGAGGTCCAACGCCCCGAGCTGGTCGAGCGCCAGCCCGAGCACGTCGTAGAGCTGCGCCGCCTCATCGGGCGTGAGGTTCGTCACCACGCCCCGCAGCTTGAACAGCACGCCGCGCAGGTCGTCGGCCGGGGCCACGGCCAGGCGCGGCGACACTTCCGCCCAACCGTTGCGGGGGGCCGTCATGCGGGGACCACCGCGGCGGGTTCGGGTTCACCCTCAGCGTCGTCGTCGGCCGGGGCCGCGTCGAGCGCCCCCGCGTCCCTGAGCAGTTGCCACACACGGCCCGTGGAGATACCGAGCACCCGTGCGCATTCCGCCTGCGGCACGCCCGAGCTGTACGCCCGCACGAGCGCGCCGACCTCATGGCGCTTCGCCTGATCGCGCATCTTCTCGATGCTTTCGACCTTCTCGTGTGCGGCGATCAGACGTTGCCGCGCCTCGCGGCCCTTGCGGTCGAGCTGCGCCACCACGAGCGCCGCCCGAGCTTCCGCCTTACGTCGGTCATCCTTACCGGCCATGCCCTACCCCTTTCAACGTGAGCCCCCTAACGGGCTCGTGGTTACACGCTAGCGGGCTAGCGAGCCCGAGCGAGGCATACGACCGCGCCCGGTACTGCTCGCATTCCTCCCGGTCGTGCGCGGCGACCACGAGCAGCAGGGCCGTGGCGTCGTCGTCGTCTACGTACACGCGCAGGTCACACACGTCGCAGCACATGACGGCCGTGCCGTCCCCGTCCCCGAGCGTGGCCCATGACCACGAGGGGAACCCGTCGCGCAGCTCGGCCAGCTCGCGACCGATCAGAGGATTCGGCGCGGGGGGTACGTCGAACAGACGCAGCTCAACTACAGCCACTTTGATTCCGCCTTTCCCTAGTCCCGAGCCCCTAGTAGCTCGGCGCTAATGGCCTAGCACGTACACGTAGCACCCCCGCGCATGTCGAACGGCCGTTCCCGCTACGTTGAGTAACGGGGGTGGCGAGCGGCGGCGCCGCCTAGATCGGTTGACCACGCGGACCACCCCCGCCCATTCGATAAGTGCCCTTATGGGTGCGAGCCGGGTAAGTGTTTCCCGTAGTGAGCACGGGTTTCCCGTAGTGATGATAAGTACGCCTATGGGATGAGTGTTTCCCGTAGTGGCGAGAAACCCTTATGGCGTAAGGGTTTCTCCGATGGGTGCGCCTATGGGGGAGGGCC
>Ga0066662_10000849_pt1 | contig 13708 bp, 15 predicted proteins | sample GraSoiAngelo_111_FD_133939 | JGI IMG/M metagenome (GOLD analysis project Ga0066662, IMG submission 133939) | Grasslands soil microbial communities from the Angelo Coastal Reserve, California, USA - 14_0903_12_40cm | ecosystem: Environmental > Terrestrial > Soil > Grasslands | place: USA... | reverse complement strand
CGTCGGGCCGCATCAACAGGATGCGCGCCAGCGCCACGCGCATCTTCCAGCCGCCGGACAGGGAACCTACGTTGCCGTCCATCATCTGCTGGCTGAAGGAGAGGCCCGCGAGCACCTCGCGGGCGCGGCCCTCCAGCGCGTAGCCGTCGAGCTCCTCGAAGCGGTGCTGCACCTCGCCATAGCGCGTGATGATCTCGTCCATCTCGCCGGCGCGCTCCGGGTCCGCCATCGCGGTCTCGAGCGCGTGCAGCTCGGCTGCCACCGCGCTCACCGGACCCGCGCCATCCATCACCTCAGCGACCGCGCTCCGCCCGCTCATCTCGCCGACGTCCTGGCTGAAATAGCCGATAGTCACGCCGCGATCGACCGCGACCTGGCCCTCGTCGGGCTGCTCCTCGCCGGTGATCATGCGGAACAGCGTCGTCTTGCCGGAGCCGTTGGGGCCGACCAAGCCGACCTTCTCGCCCCGCTGAAGCGCCGCGGAGGCTTCAATGAACAGCAAGTGATGGCCGTTCTGCTTGGAGATGTTGTCGAGGCGGATCATGCGCCGCCGGCTTCTCGCGCTATCGCCTGCCAGCCGATGTCGCGGCGGCAGAAGCCGTCCGGCCAGCGAATGCGATCGACCGCGGCATAGGCGCGGCGCTGCGCCTCGGTGACCGTTTTGCCCGTAGCGCAGATGTTGAGCACGCGGCCGCCATTGGCGAGGATTTTTCGGTCTTTTGCGATCGTGCCGGCGTGGAAGATCTCCACGCCTTCGACCTTGGCAGCCTCCTCGAGACCCTCGATCACCGAACCCTTGCCGTAGGCCCCGGGATAGCCCTTGGTGGCCATGATCACGGTCAGCGCCGCGTCGTCGAACCAGCGCAGGCTGAAATTCTTCAATTGCCCGTCGGCGCAGGCGATCAACGCCGGCAACACGTCCGACATCATCCGCAGCATCAACACCTGGCACTCCGGGTCGCCGAACCTCGCGTTGTATTCGACCAGCTTCGGCCCTTGCGCCGTCACCATCACGCCGGCGTAGAGCACGCCCTGGTACGGCGTCCCCATGGCTTTCAGCGCGCGCAGCGTCGGCATGATCATCTCGTCCATCACCCGCGCGCTAACCGCATCCGTCATCACCGGCGCCGGCGAAACCGCGCCCATGCCGCCGGTGTTGGGTCCCTTGTCGTCGTCGAAGGCGCGCTTGTGGTCCTGGGCGGTGGCTAGCGGCAGCGCATGCTCGCCATCGCACAGCGCAAAGAAGGAAGCTTCCTCGCCCGCCATGAATTCCTCGACGACCACTTCGGCGCCGGCCTCGCCAAGGCCGCCGCCGAACATCATGTCAACGGCCGTGAGCGCCTCGTCGAGCGTCATCGCCACCACGACGCCCTTGCCGGCGGCAAGCCCGTCCGCCTTGACCACGATGGGCGCGCCCGTCGCTCGGATATACGCCTTTGCCGCCGCGGGATTGGTGAAATGCTGGTACGCCGCGGTTGGGATATTGTGCGCTTTGCATAGCGCCTTGGTGAATTTCTTCGAGCTTTCGAGCCGGCCGGCGGCTTTGGTCGGCCCGAACGCCTTGAAGCCGGCGGCGGTGAGATCGTCGACGATACCGGCCGCGATCGGCGCATCGGGGCCGACCACGACGAAGTGGACCGCATTGGCGCGGCAGAAGTCGATCACCGCGGCATGGTCGGTGATGTCGAGCGGCACGCAGTCCGCCTCGCGCGCGATGCCGGCATTGCCGGGCGCGCACCATAGCTTCGTCAATAGCGGCGAAGCGGCGATCTTCCACGCCAGCGCGTGCTCGCGGCCGCCCGATCCAAGCAATAGGATGTTCATGGCTGTCGGTTAGCCAAACCGCGGCGATGATACAAGGGAAGCGAGGCGTCTTGCGAACACGTTTGGGGAACCATTGGCACGCATACCGATTAATTTTGCGCGATCAATAACCGCAGGAAACGTCATGGCAAAGAAAGCGAAGAAGCGGAAGTACTCCAAGAGTGCGGGAAATGAAGTCAAGAACGAGATGCGCCGTTACAAGAAGGGCAAGGCCAAGAGCGGCCGCGGCGGCAAGGGCGGCAAGGTAAAGAGTCGGAAGCAGGCGATCGCTATCGGCCTCTCCAAAGCCCGCAAAAAAGGCAAGAAGGTGCCGAAGAAAAAGAAGTCGTCCAAGAAGAAATCCTGACCTGATCCTGTTCTGACAAAACCCTGCCGACCGGCAGGGTTTTTGTTGTGGGCCGTAGGGTGGGCAAAGCGAGAAGCCGCGCGAGGCGCGGCTGATCGCGTGCCCACCATAAGCTATAACAAGACCGGTAGTTTGAAGATGGTGGGCACGCCGCTGCGCGGCTTTGCCCACCCTACGACAGTTCGATGATCTGTTTGAGATACGCGACATGGCGGGCGAAGGCGGCACGGCCTTCGGCCGTCGCGCTTGCCGTCGTCTGGGGCTTCTTGCCGACGAAAGCCTTGGCTACCGCGACGTAGCCTGCTTTTGCGAGCGTCTCGATATGGGCGCCGAGATTGCCATCGGTGGCGCCGGTCATCCTCTTCAGCTTTGCGAATTCCAGCCCGTGCCCGGCGGGCAGCGCATTCAGCGCCGCCATGATCCGCAGGCGCAGCGGCTGGTGAATGATGTCGTCGAGCTCGGTCATGGCATCAATTCCGGCGCATCCAGGACCCGCCGAGAACGAGCCCGCCGCCATTGACCACGGCCATCCACAGATCGAACCAGCCGCCGGCGAAGAAATAACCGGTCGCGGTCAGCGCGGCGATGCCGAGGCCGATCGCCACAAAGGCATTTCCGAACCACAAGCCGGCGATGCTGTAGGCCAGCATGAAATAGATCGGCCAGAACGTGCCGAGTTGGCGCGGCGTGAAATGACCGAGGACGATCGTGCAAAATATTCCGAATGCAACGAACAGCGCGAAGGCCGTGAATATCCTGACGTCGAAGGTGCGAACCCCTTCGCGGGCGTAATCGAAACTCGAGATGACGAACGAGCCCGCGATCCCGGCCAGATAGATCGCGGTCCAGAGATAGCCGGCGCTGCGCGGCCATAGATAGGATCCGATATAGCCGGCAAAAACCAGTCCGCCCCACATGATCATGATCAGGCTGGCGAGGTTGTAGATGCGCGACTGGCGGACGCGGCTGACGATGGAATCGATATCCGACAGCGCGGAAGCGGCTTGCTCGCGGTCGATGCTCATGAGCTGAGCCCCGTGGTTGCGACATCATCGGCGATGATCGATACCGCCGCCGGATCGCGGACGATGCCCATGTGATTGACGCCGTCGATGATCCGCACCGCAGCGCGGTTGCCGACCGCTTCCCGGTATTTGCCGGACAGCATCAGTTCATCCGCGGAGCCGGCGAAAACCGCAATGGGTCGCGTGGCTGACGCCAGGTCGCGGCGAAAATCCCGGCTTGCGGCGAAGTTTAGCATCAGCCCGTACGAATAACTCGCGTTCAGCGCGCTCGTCGAGTTCGACGGCACCGCGAACGCGACCGTCGGCAAAGATTCTGCCCAGGGTGCGCCGATCCGGCGCAGCACCGACAATGCAATGAAGCGGGGAATGTCCGGGGTCGCCCAGCCGCCCGAATCGGCACGCGTGCTGGGTGCGTCGTAGCCGAGATAAGGCGCGAGCAGCACGGTCCGGGCGAACAGGTTTTGAATCGGCGAGCCCGCAACCCGCAACGCAAATCCGCCGCCCGAGGAATGACCGATCAAGGTCAGCGGCGCGGCCGGGTTGGTTTTGCGGATTTGGCCGACCAGGTCGGCGAGATCGTCCTCAAGTTGGCCGAGGTAGCGAATGTCGCCCCGCGTGCCGGACGAACCATGGCCGCGGATGTCGACGGCGTAAGTTTCCACTCCCCGCGCCGATAATGCCATGCTCAGGGCGTGGATAGCGCCGCGGCTGGAACCGGATGAGCCGTGCACCACAATGGCGATTCGATCAGCCAAGGCAGCGCGTGGCGGGTAGTGGCGATATCCAAGGTCGGTGCCATCGCGGGCCTGAAACCGTTCGATTGCGGGCAACGTTGCGAAATTGATCGATTTGCGCGACTCCGAAATCGAGGCCAGCTCCGGGGGTTGCCGAAGCGGCCAAGCGAGCATGGCCCAATAGCAGCGTTGCGGCGCCGAGGGCCGCAAGCGCCCAGAGCGCGGCCTTGAGGCCGGCTGAAATTACCTTGGCGACCATTTGCACGACTCCCGCTCTACTTCTTTGAGATAGAGTACTCTATATCACAGAGTATTTGAGCCGCAACAGTTAATTGGCGGGGGATGGTGAAAATCGCGCCCCTTGCAAGCAGCGAGAAAAAGTCCGATTCGATAGCGATGGCCGTTGCCGAAGCCTTGATCAACGCACCGGAATTCACGGTGTCGGAACTCTCCTCTGCCCTGAAGCGGACGGTGGAGGAGGCCTATGGCCACGTCCGGGTGCGCGGCGAGATCTCCGGCTTTCGCGGCGCGCATTCCTCCGGGCATTGCTATTTCGCGCTGAAGGATGAGAGCGCCAAAATCGAGGCGGTGATCTGGCGCACCACGCATGCCCGGATGCGGTTCAAGCCGCAGGAAGGCCTGGAGGTGATCGCCACCGGCAAGCTCACCACCTATCCCGGCTCGTCGAAATACCAGATCGTGATCGAGGCGATCGAGCCCGCGGGCATCGGCGCGCTGATGGCGCTGATGGAGGAGCGCAAGAAGAAGCTCGCCGCCGAAGGCCTGTTCGACGAGGCGCGCAAGCAGCTGTTGCCGTGGCTGCCGGCGGTGATCGGGGTGGTGACATCGCCGACCGGCGCCGTGATCCGCGACATCCTGCACCGGCTGGCGGACCGATTTCCGCGGCGCGTGCTGGTGTGGCCGGTCAAGGTGCAGGGCGACGGCTCGGCCGAGCAGATCGCCGCGGCGATCCGCGGCTTCAACGCGCTGCCCGACGGCGGGCCGACACCGCGGCCGGATCTGCTGATCGTGGCGCGCGGCGGCGGCTCGCTGGAGGACCTGTGGTCCTTCAATGAGGAGGTCGTGGTTCGGGCCGCGGCGGACAGCATGATCCCGCTGATCTCCGCGGTCGGCCATGAGACCGACGTGACGCTGATCGATTTCGCCGCCGACAAGCGTGCGCCGACGCCGACCGCCGCCGCTGAGATGGCGGTGCCGGTGCGCGCCGAATTGTTCGTCGAAGTATCGAGCCAGGCGCGGCGCATGATGCGGTGCTGGCAGCGCGGCCAGGAGGGCCGTCGCACCGAGTTCCGCGCGGCGGCGCGCGCCTTGCCGGCGCCGGGCGAACTACTCGCGCTGCCGCGGCAGCGGCTGGATGCCGCCACGGGCGCGCTGCCTCGCGCGCTGAAAGCCAACTCGCACGCGCATTTCCGCCGCTTCGCGCTAATCGGCGGCCGCCTCACCTTGCGCGTGTTGCGCGCGCAGGTCGCGCACGCGGCGCAGCGCCTGACCGCGAGCGGCGAGCGGCTGGACCTGTCGGCACGTGCACTGCTCTATCGCCGCCGCGATCGGTTCGCCGCACTTCGGATGCGGTTGAGCGCGTCAAGGCTGGCCAATGCCCAGGCGCAGCGCGCGGCGATCGCGCGTCAGCGCGAGCGTGCGTTGCGCTTAACCGACCGCGCCCGCCGCGCGCTGTTGACCGCGATGCAGCGGCAGGACGCGCGCATTGCCCACGCCGGGCAGTTGCTCGGCGCGCTGTCCTATCGCGGCGTGCTCGCCCGCGGCTTTGTGCTGGTGCGCGACGCGCAAGGACGTTCGCTGCATGCCGCAGCAAATATCGGCCCAGGTGCGCGGCTCGACCTGGAATTTGCCGATGGCCGCGTCGCAGCGGTGGCTGACGCCGAGCGGCCTGCCGCAACGGCAAGGCCGGCAAGCCCGCCGAGGCCAGCCGCGGCGCCGAAGGCAGCGGCGTCCCGGCGCATCGGCAAGTCGGCCGATCAGGGCAGCCTGTTCTAGCGCGCGAGCCACTCCGCCACCCGCTTTTGCGCATCGGCGCGCGCGTCGGGATCGCCGCCGATATGTCCGTGTTCCGGAGCGCTTGCATCGGTTGCGGCAACGGCGTGCAGCGGCACATTGGCGCGGTCAAAATCATGCGCGGCGTGTGGATAGACCACGATGCGGGTCAGCGCGCTGCGCCCGCGCGCCCCGTCGACCATCTGCCGGCAGGCCGATGGCGAACTGACGTCGTCGCCGGCGCCGATCAGGAGCAGCGTCGGCACCCGCGCGCTCCAGCCTAGGCCGGACGAAATCCGGCAATCCGGATAGAAGGCCACCGCGGAACGAAAATCCGGCTCGACCTTCTGCGCCAGTTGCGGCCGAACCGCCCACAATACGGCGCTGGCGCCATTGGCCCAGCCGATCAGGCTGATGCGATCCGCCGCCACCCATGGCTGCTGCAACACCCACTGCCGCGCGGCGACGATGTCGGCGACCCGCTCGCGGCGCGCCAGCACGCGGCGCTCCTTGGCGCGGCACTGCGGACCGAGCTCGCGCGAACCGTAACTGTCAGGCAGCAGCACGGCGTGGCCGGACTCCAAGAGCTGCCCGGCCCAATCCCGGTAGCGCGGCTGGACCTGGTCCATCTGCCCGTACAATCCGCCGCAGCCATGCAGCGCGATCACCGTCGGAAACGGCCCCGAGCCCTCCGGCTTGAACAATTGCGCGTGCAGCGTGCCGGCGCTTGCGGGAATCTCGACCTGCTGCGGCAAAGGTAGGGTCGCGGCCGTTGCAGGACCGGTCGCGACCAGGGCCAACATTGCGAGGGTTGCAACTAGCCGCATCGGTTTCACCGCGCAGGGGACAAGCGAATTGCCGGCCATTGGCGACAGATAACACGCAAGCCCTGCTTCGATTATCACAAATCGGTGGGTTTGACCGGGCGACCGCCGAGCCTATCTGTGGTAGGACATAGCCGACTTAAGATGGCCGTGTCGGCGGCGGAACGAAGCGAGGATTTTGGCGGTGTTGGACAAGTTCGGTCCGTCGGGACATGGCGAGGCGCAGGTGCAATATCTCGATGGCGATTTCCGGGTGGTTTCGCCGGGCACCTATGTGCGCTGCGCGGTGAGCGGTTCGCCGATCCCGCTCGACGAGCTGAAATACTGGAGCGTCGACCTGCAGGAAGCCTACGCGGTTCCTTCCGCTGTGCTGCAGCGCCATTTTCCCGGCGCGCTGAAGGCGAAGCCGTAGCCGTAGGATGGGTAGAGCGTAGCGAAACCCATCAAGCCTCCGCGATGTGATGGGTTTCGCTTCGCTCTACCCATCCTACAGGCTCAGCGATATTTTTTGGCGCGCGCCTTGAATAGCCGGTCGGTCACAAAGCGCTGCAGCCTTACTTCGTCGTGGAAGCGCAACGTCACTGCGAACGCGACGATCTCTAGCTCCGGCACCAGGGCGCCGCCGCGTCGCAGTCGCGCAAAATCCTTTTCCGTGGTGACCAGGGTGAGCCCGTCGCGTTTCGCCGTCGCAGCCAAGGCGGCGCTCTCGCCCTCCGTGAAGGCATGATGGTCGGCAAACGTTTTTTCGAAGGCCACCTCGACCCCGCAGCCGCGCAGCGTTCTGAAGAATCGTTGCGGATCGCCGATCCCGGCAAAGGCCAGCACGCGTTTGCCCCGCAGGGCCTCGACCGAGGCCTCGGTCGGCGTCAGATGCGCGCGCAGCACCAACCCGCCTTGCGCGGTGATCGCGGCGGCCACCGGATCCGCGGCGCTGCCATCGCCAACCACAACGAGCGCATCGGTGCGGGCAAGTTGCGGCGCCAGCGGGGCGCGCAGCGGCCCTGCTGGAAATACGCAGCCATTGCCGAGGCCGCGCTCGCTGTCGATGACGATCAGCGACGCATCCTTGGCGATCTCGGGATTCTGGAAACCATCATCCATCACAATCACGCTGGCGCCCTGCGAGCGCGCCAGCGCGACCCCGGCGACCCGCTCGCGCGCGACAGCGACCGGTACGCGTGCCGCCATCATCAAAGGCTCGTCGCCGACGTTCGCGGCCGCGTGCCTTTCGCAATCGACCTTGATCGGCCCGCGCAGCTTGCCGCCATAACCGCGGCTGAGCACGATCGGCGCCTCGCCCGCCTCACGCAGCAACTCCACCAGCGCCAGCACGGTCGGCGTCTTGCCCGCCCCGCCCAAGTGATAATTGCCGACGCAGAGCACCGGGATGCCGGCATCCACACCCGCGCGCGCCAGTCGCTTGGCCGCGACCGCGCCATAGGCGGCGCCAAGCGGCATCAGGAGACGCGCGAGCGTCGATCGTGGCCGGTACCAGAAGGCCGGCTCACGCATTCGCGGCTCCCGCCTCTAACCGCAATTGCACGAGATACGGTTCCAGCGCGGCAAGCGTGCGGTCCAGCGCGCCACCCAGCCGGTCGACCACGCGCGTCGCCGCCGCCACCGACGCCTCGCGCGCGCCGGGATCCGCGAGCCACTGCCCGAGTTGCTTGACCAGGGCTGCCGTGGTGTCGGCCTGCCTGGCGCCACCGGCGCTATCCAGCGCCTCGTAGACCTCGGTGAAATTGAAGACATGCGGTCCGTGCGCGATCGCCGCGCCAAGCTTGATCGCCTCGACCGGGTTCTGGCCGCCATGCTTCACCAGCGAGCCGCCCATGAACACGATGGGCGAAAGGCGATAGAACAGGCCGAGCTCGCCCATCGTATCGGCGATGTAGATGTCGGTGGTCGCGGTCGGCAGATCCTCATGCGACCGCGCGGCGACGCCAAGCCCGGACGCCGCAACCATGGCCGCAATCGCTTCGCCGCGACCCGGGTGGCGCGGCACGATCACGGTCAGCAGCGAGGGGAAATAGCCGGCCAGTTCGCGATGCACCTCGACCAGGATTTCCTCTTCACCCGGATGGGTGGACGCCGCCACGATCACAGGACGGCCGCGCGTCACCGCCATCAGCCGCTCCAGCCTCGCGCCGTCGGCGGGCGGGGCGGGAACGTCGAGCTTCAAATTGCCGGTGGTGACGACGTTGCGGCTGCCCAAGGCAGCGAACCGCTCGGCATCGAGGCCGGACTGCGCCAGGCAGACCTCGAAGCTGCCGAGCAACGCCGCGATGCTGGCGGCGATCCGGCGCCAGCGCGGGAACGAGCGCTGCGACATCCGGCCGTTGATCAGGACCATCGGCAGCCGCCGCGCCGCGGCACCCAGGATCAGGTTGGGCCACAGATCGGATTCGACGAACAATGCGAGCGAGGGCCGCCAGTGACCGAGAAAGCGCTGCACGTAGCCCGGCGAATCGTATGGTACGTATTGATGGATCACCTCCGGCGCAAACCGCTTCGCTACGATCTCAGCCGAGGTCACCGTGCCCGAGGTCACCAGCACCTGCAGATTCAATGCCCGCAGCCGCTCGATCAGCGCCGCCGCGGCGAGTACCTCGCCGACGCTGGCGCCGTGAACCCACACCAGCGGCCCAGCGGGGCGGACAGCGCCGGTCATTCCCCGCCGCTCGCCGACGCGGGCTGGATCTTCCTTGCCCATCTTCAGCCGGCGCTTGATCAGCGCCGGCGACAACGGCACCGCGGCGGCGGACAGTTTCTGGTAGACGCGCAGCAGCATCGGCAGCGTGCTTGCCATCATGCCGCCTCCGGACGCCCGACCTTCGCATAGGCGCGGCGGGTCGATTCGTTCAGATACTCTTCCAGCTGCAGGCGGAGCGCTTCCATGGTCGCGGTGTCCGCATCCGGCGGCACCACGATGGCGTCGATGCCGACCACCGCACCGCGCCCGAACGGCAAATTCACGGTGGTGCGGTCCCAATTGTTGAGGCGAATGAACCGGCTGGTCGCCATCGCAAACGGCAGGATCGGCCGCCCCGATTCGCGGGCCAGCATGATGATGCCGAGGCCCGCGACGCGCGAGCGCTTCGGCACATCGGCGGTCAGCGCCATGTTGTAGCCCTGCTCCAGCGAGCGCACCATTTCCTTGAACGCGCCGACGCCGCCCTTGCGGGTGAAGGCCGAGCCGTGGTCGCCGGAGCCGCGCACGGTCTCGACCCCGAGCCGCTCGGCGACGATGGCATTGAACTCGCCGTCGCGATGCCGCGACACCAGCACCTTGGCGCGATAATGGTCCTTGGTCTTGATGAAGGACGTCAGGAAATGCTGGCCGTGCCAGAACGCAAAGATCAGCGGCTGGTGCGGCTCGGCGCGTTCATAGACGTCCGGCGGATCGAAGGTGAATTTGTTGGTGCGCCACACCAGCCGCAGATACTCCGCGACGAGGAAGCCGACCGCCAGCTGAAACCAGCGGGCGCGCAGCAGGCTGCGTAGCAGTTTCTTCAATGGCCGGGCTTCGTGTCTTGAGCCGGATCGAGCAGCCGGTGCAGGTGCACGACGAAGTAACGCATATGGGCGTTATCCACGGTCTGCTGCGCCTTCGCCTTCCATGCCGCATAGGCGGTCGCGTAGTTCGGAAAAATACCGACGATTTCCACCTGATCGAGATCCTTGAAGGTCGTGTGCTCGAGATCGGTGAGTTCGCCGCCGATCACGAGATGAAGCAGTTGCTGCGGGGCACTATCGGACATGATTCGCTTTCCTGACGTGATCCCGGCCAGCGGATTTTAGACGATTGTCGAAATCGCTCAAGGCAGCGGAGGATGACGGAAATGCTCAATGATTTCAGCGTGACGGTCGCGGCCCGCCGCCACCAGCACCCCGTGCGTCACCTCCCGGCGATTATAGCAAATCGCGTCGCCCGAGAGCGCGGTCAATCTACCATCGGCCTCGTGCACGATCAAATCGGCCGCCGCAAGGTCCCAATCATGGCTGTTGCCGCCGGCAAAAGCGGCATCGAGCCCGCCGTCGGCGACCCGGCACAGCCGCAGCGCCAGCGAGCCGATCCGCGGATGCAGCGTGATCTCGCCCAGGGCTTTTTTCATCCGCTCGACCAGCGGCTTCGGGCCGGCCACGCGGGCAAAATCCAGCGCGGTCCCTGAGGTCGCCTGCAACGGCCTGCCGTTGCACGAGGCGCCCTGCCCGCGCGCGGCGAAAAAGAATTCGTCATGAGCGGGCGCAAACAGCGCGGCGAGGAGCGGCGCGCCGTTGTCGACCAGGGCGACGCTGACGCACCAGTCCTCCTTGCCGGCGAGATAATTCCGGGTGCCGTCGATCGGATCGACCACCCAGAGCAGTCGCTGGTCGAGGCGCGTGAAATCGTCGGCGCTCTCTTCCGAGAGCCAGCCGTAGCCCGGCGAGGCCGGCCGCAGCCGCCGTTCCAACAGGTCGTTGACGGCGATGTCAGCCTCGGAGACCGGCGACGAAGCGCCCTTGGTCCAGTTCTTGAGCTCGGTGCGGAACAGCGACAGCGCCAGCGCACCGGCCTCGCGCACGGCATCGGCGAGCAGCGCGCGATTGGCGGCGATGACGCGATCGCCCGGGATTTCGGCGCTAACGTCCGCCAACCGTCAATCCCTCGATGCGCAGCGTCGGTGCGTTGACGCCATAGCGAAATTCCAGATCGTTGGCGGGCGTGAGCGACTTGAACATCTCGATCAGGTGACCGGCGATGGTCATTTCGCTGACCGCAAAAGTGATCTCGCCGTTCTCGATCCAGAAACCGGACGCGCCGCGGCTGTAATCCCCCGTGACGCCGTTGACCCCCGAGCCGATCAGATCGGTGACGTAGAAACCGCTTTTGATATCGGAGATCAGCTCAGTCGGGCTCCGTTCGCCGGGATCGAGATGGAGATTGTACGATCCGGGCGAGGGCGAGGACGAGACGCCGCGATGGGCGTGACCGGTGGTCACCATGCCGAGCTCGCGCGCGGTCGCCGAATCCAGCACCCACGAAGTCAGCACGCCACGGTCCACGATCGCCAGCTTCTTCACCGCGACGCCTTCGGCATCGAATGGCTGCGAGCGCAAGCCGCGCACGCGCAACGGATCGTCGACGATGCGGATATTGTCGCCGAACAGCTGCTGGCCGAGGCGGTCTTTCAGAAAACTGGTCTTGCGCGTGATCGACGCGCCATTGGCGGCGCCGACCAGATGCCCGACCAGCGAGTTCGATACCCGCGGGTCGTACACCACCGGCACCTTGCAGGTTTCGACCTTGCGCGGCCCGAACCGCGCCACGGCGCGCTGGCCGGCGGTGCGGCCGACGCTTTGCGGCGCCGCCAGGTCGCAGGCGTGCTGCGCGGAAGTGTAATCGTAGTCGCGCTCCATCGCGGTGCCGTCGCCGGCGATCGCGGTCATGGAGATGCCGTGGCTCGAGCGCAGATAGGCGCCGTGAAAACCGGTGCTGGTCACCAGCACCATGCCGCCGATTCCGGCCGATGCCGAAGCGCCGCCGGATTTGGTTACGCCCTTCACGGCAAGACCGGCGGCTTCCGCTTCCTGCGCGCGGCGTTCCAGCTCGGCGACCGACGGCGTTATCGGATCGAGCATATCGAGATCGGGAAACTGATGCGCCAGCAGGGACGGATCGGCGAGCCCGGCAAAGCGGTCCTCCGGCGCGACCCGCGCCATCGCCACCGCGCGCTCGGCAAGCCTTGCCACGCCGTCCCTCGAGATATCGTTGGTCGAAACCACCGCCTGGCGGCGTCCTACGAGGACGCGCAGGCCGACATCGTCGCCTTCGGAGCGTTCGGATTCCTCGACGCGGCCTTCGCGCACTTCAACGCCCTGCGAGACGCCGCGCACCGCGACGGCGTCCGCCGCATCGGCGCCGGCGCGCCGTGCCGCCTCCACGAGACGCTCGGCCAAGGCCGAAAGCGCGCTCTGGTCGAGTAAATCGGAAGTGGCGGATTTTGCGGCAAGTGCGGATTGGGCCGATGGTGAAGAGATCACAAAGCAATTCCCGAGGTTTGAACTTGAAGGCGCAGCCCTTATCAGATGTGCCCGATTTATGCGGACTTCAAGCATTTGAACGCGCAGGAAAGCAAGCAATTTCGACGCAGTCGCAACCACTCGTCAATCATGCGGGCCAACGCCTTGTCAATCATGCGGGCGAATGCAGGGCAAGGTACCGCCGATTAACCAGGCTTTTTAAGGCGATCCGGACGCGGCTCGCTTATGGTCTCGCGTATCGACCGGGAACATAATCCCGGCGGGGAGTTAAAACCGTGAGGCGTCAAACTTCTATCAGCGGGATCAATCCCGCCGGGTCGAGCCGCGTTGTGCGGCTCGACCCTCTCTCACTGCCGGTGAGCTTTTCCGCGCATGATATCCGCGCCGACGGCGGCGTCCGGCAGGTCGAACTTCATCGCGAACGTGTCATCCTGCGCCGCGCCGTGCACGGCATGCGAATGGCGATCAACGTCCGCGTCAGCGATTTCCTCGGCGTCGCCACGCGCGATCACGCAGACGGCCAGGCGCTGGTGCTGGTGCACCGCGATCCGTCACTGTCGATTCCGCTCTGTGTCAGCGCCGACGGCGAAGAGCTCGCCTCGGCCTGGCAAATGTGGAGCGACATTTTCGCGCTGCCGCAGCTGCACGATTCGTCGCGCGAACCTGCGGCCCGCCGCCGCCGCCGCAACGCGATCCGCGCCCGGCGTCCGAAATTCCTGACACGGCGACGCTTGGGCAACGCGTCCAGCATCGCGACCATCCATCACGGCGAGCGCGAGATCATCGCGCGGGATTGAGCTTGAGTGGTCCCAACAGCTCACCTCCTTCGTCATTGCCGGGCTTGACCCCGGCAATCCATCTACTTCGAAAGAGTCTAGCGAAGATGGATGGATACGCGGGTCAAGCCCGCGTATGACG
>Ga0066662_10000845_pt1 | contig 13741 bp, 15 predicted proteins | sample GraSoiAngelo_111_FD_133939 | JGI IMG/M metagenome (GOLD analysis project Ga0066662, IMG submission 133939) | Grasslands soil microbial communities from the Angelo Coastal Reserve, California, USA - 14_0903_12_40cm | ecosystem: Environmental > Terrestrial > Soil > Grasslands | place: USA... | reverse complement strand
GCATGACCTTGAGGCACGGCGTACGGCGATCTTGGAGCGTGCCAACATACACTCCCACTACATCCGGAATCGCGAGCAGCTCCTTGTCATGAGCGGCGAGTACGGCGTTAATGTCCCGCTTCGGAGAGGACGAGCTATTTTGGGCCATATTTTGTGCGCAAACGGAGAGGAAAATTAGGGCAATCCAGACCAAGCATAGAGCAGGTCGCGGCCATCGTCTGCACGATTGCATTCCTTAAAGATTGAATCGCAACGCAAAAAAATCCAGCCGCACACGAAAGACGGGAGCTCAGAGATGTCAGTTTCTACCAGCGCGGCATCACTTCCCTAGTCGCGCTTGTCCGCCCGACGAAGAGCATCCACGACGTCGATCTTCGCGCTGTGAAAAAGAAGATCAAAGACAAAGCCTTTGCTCGTGCAGTCAATCGCGACGACTTTGTCCGCGGCGCGGAACAGCTCGGCATGCCACTGGACGAGGTAATTACAAACGTAGTCGCTGCGCTAAAAGCAGACGCGGAGCGGCTTGGGCTAGCCGGCACGAGGCGCTAGGGAGGCCGTTATGCGCCTAACCGCGGCTACGGGCACCGTTTTCGCCGTAGGAATTTTGCTCTTAAACCTCGACCTCGGCCACAGCGCCGTCGCGCTGGATGCGCTCGGCCTTTACTTAACGAAGAATGGATACGGCGGAGCGCAACTCATTCCCCTGGGAAACTTTTACCATCTCCCGATTAATTCGAATGGTAAGCCAGCCAATCTTATCATCGACACGGGGTCACCCGCCACGCTGATTTTTCGATCGAGCCTGAAGGCGCTCGGTCTTACCGAATTGAAAACAAACGCGCAGCTAAGTAGCGTATTTGGACAGAGCCGCGAATTTTACGGCACTGCTATGATCAAGGCGCTTGCGGCAGGCAATTGCATGCTCACAAATGTGCCAGTGGCTGTTATTCCGGCACTAACTGACAGCAGTCGCTACGGCAACCCCAGCGGCGTACTTGGGTTGCGCGAACTGAACAAATTTGGAGCCGTTCTGGATCTGCCGCATCAGCTGATTTATTTCCGTCCACCGCGCACAAACTTCGAAGCGGGCCAAACGGCCAGATTGATCTGGACTAAAAACGGCTGGAGACCGGTCGCGCCGGGCGCCGAGGTGAGCCAAGCGATGCGCTCGATTCTTACTGAACAGGGCTGGACGCCCATTGCATTTTCGATCTCGCGTCGGCACCTGCGTGTTCCAGCAGAGATCAACGGAGTTTCATGTTACTTGATGGTCGATACCGGCGCGTATTTGACGATGCTGGACGCTGACTTCGCGAAGCGCGCTAAAATCGGCGGCGTGCGAACGCGCATCTCGGCGCAAGGCATCGGAAAGTCTAGTGGCGAGATCAGTCTGGCAGTTTTCCCCTCGCTGCGCGTCGGTAGTTACGAAATCAAAAGGGGAAGCGCAACGGTCGGCGTTCTAGATCCAGAAGCAATCGGCCGCGGCACAGATTCCGAGGTTGCTGGCTTGCTCGGGGTCGAGCACCTGGCAATGAACTCAGCTATTTTCGATTTCGTGACCAGAACGATGTACTTGCGGCCGCCACCGCGCTGAATCTGTCTGACGATGTGCTGCCCTTGGGTCGTCTATGGTATATTGACCGGGACGCGGTGAGCAATGCAATCGGCTACGCCAAGTTCTATAGCCGTTCACGTGACGCTGTGATTCGCGTTTACGATGAGGCCGGCAACGTGATCGAAACACGCCATTTCCTGCTTGCTGTCGACGAGAGTCGCCGCTAAAACGCTCGACGGCGGTTGTCGCGTCAATCGCGGCTGTTGACTGCGGATGAAAGGTTATGAACCGAGTCAATTTATATGACACGTACTTAATGGGAAAGGCGTTCCGCCTTCTTGAACAAATCCAAGTAGGAGTAGTTCCCGCAACCATCGTTTCGGATTTGATGGTTCTGCAAAGTTGGCTGCGACATCTGACAAATAACACGCTCCTTTCGTCCGGAAAAGCTCACGAGCACGCAACTATTCTTCACTCCGCCGTTTCTTATATGCTCACGGAATGGCTTAATGAGCCACTGCGCGAGGAAAGAGCGATCATTATAAAGAGTGTGTTTGAGATGCTTGAGGCGATCTTATCGTCTGAGTTTGCCAAGCTGCACACTTATTATATTCCTTCGGTAGGCATCTTCTCCACTGATGCCTTGCTCAACCAGCCGGAGAAGATGTTCTTCGAAAGCACGAACCTAATACCTGATGAAACGCTAATCGAAATACGAGAAGTCGGAAAATGCTTGGCATTTTCATCGCCGACGGCTGCCGGGTTTCACCTTATGCGTGCCGTTGAGTCGATGCTGAGGCATTACTATGAAGTGCTTTCCAAGGGGGCGTCACGTCCGGCGCGTGGCGCGATGGGAATCTATCTCGACACAATTCTACGGTTGCCGGGAATCGATAACGAACTACACGCGGCTCTGAAACAGATAAAAACTCTTTACCGCGACCCGATTGCACATCTCGAAGTTGTGCTTACAGGGCCAGAAGCAATCAGCTTACTTGGAGTGGTGCAAAGGGCGATCAGCCGGACGCTGACGCTAATTAAATCTACGGCGTCTTGAGCACGCTGGCGATTTCAAAGAGTGGTGAGACGAAAGCGTCTGCCGTTTGCGCCTGCCGGAGCCGTGGCTGACCTTGTCGCTCGCTAGGACGAAGAAGCTTCTATGAAGTGGGAAATGCTTGCGGCAATTGGGCAGCTGGCTGCGGTGCTCGTCGGAATCCCTTCTCTTATTTATATGGCCGTTCAGATCAGAGCGCAAACCCATGGAACGAGGCCAATCAGCTGTGAACGCTCTGACGGTGCAGTGGGGGGATCTCACAAACTCTCTGCACAATAGTGCAGAGTTTACTGTGATTTACGTTCGTGGCATGCAGCTTTTCGGCGACTTGGATCCGGTATCCTCGGATTTAGCGCGTTTTTCTTTACCCTCTTTCAGCATTTCCAGGGAATGTATTTCTCCCGGCGAGACGGCGTGGTCAGTCCATCATTGTGGGCCCAGATCGAGCGGACAATGATCGATTTTCTCGCGTATCCTGGAACGCGCCAGTGGTGGGAAACGCGCAAGCACTGGTACACGGAGGATTTTTTGCCTGCGTCGTGGATGAAATTATCGCAAAAGGCAGTGAGCCCAAAGCGTACGCAACCTATGATCTAAGGAACTTGCCGAGTTCCTAACCAAGCGCTGCAGCCAACGGTTCCGCTGGGTCATCCAACCGATGCACGTTTACCAAATTCGCCCACGCAGCGATAAACGCGGGGTTGATCTGATTTCCGATGCATTGCCTTTCGTCGTCTCTGGTATACCGAGCCAAACGCAATCAGCAATACAATCGGCTACGCAAAGTTTTTCAGCTGTTCACACGATGCCGTGATTCGCGTTTTCGATGAAACCGGCAACGTTATCAAGACGCACGAGCACACGGCAGATTTCAAAGAATGGTGATCGGTTTGTTCGCATCAGGTCATGCACGCGATCAAACAGCTTTTCGGCTTGCTCTCGCCGGGACTCGTCGCTAAAACGTTGCTACGAAATAATTGAGGAGGCCGTTCGAGCATGAAGACACGAATCCCAAACATCAATGTAGTTCGATCCACTTAGCGCCGAGTCAAAAAGGACATAAAGGACGCCATAATTCGTGACCTGAAACCAGTAAAAGACGTCAAAGGTGGCGGCGGTGTTAAGGGCGAATCCAAACCCACCACAGGCGGCACCGGCACCACGGGTACCACAGGCAGCCAGTGATAAGGATTAACAGTGGCATGGCCATTCGATCCGCGAAATCGTTATTCAAGTTAGGATACTACCGATCTAATCAGTGATGCGCTGCCATTCTGTCGGCTGTGGTACGGCGAGCCGGATACAGTCAGCAATGCAATCGGCTACGCCAAGTTCTTCAGCCGTTCACATGATGCTGTGATTCGCGTTTACAATGAAGCGGGCAACGTGATCGAGATGCACGAGCACACTGGCGATTTCAAAAAGTGGTAAAGTTTTCTCATCGCGCCGGGCGTCTGTTCCCGATAATTTGGTCGCGGGTCCAAGAGAACGAAGAAAGCCGATGACATCTCGCGCCGCGCAATGAAATGGTATGGAAACCATTCGAGATAACGGCCACAGCGACCGAGTAATTAAAAAATGCCAGCGCATGGCCGGACTGAAAGCCCTGCTCAAAGAATGGGAGCTATCCGATAATCTTGATCTTGATTATGTTCGAGGGCTGAAGGCGCGACTGCTATCTGTCAAAAATCAACTGAAGAACATGTGCGGCCATGACGGATCAGAGGGAATGGACGATTGGTAGTTAGTGAGCAAAACAAAAAGCCGGCACGCGGCGAAGCGTGCACGGCCCTTTGCGAGATTACTGCCTTGATTCTCGCTGCTTTACTGGTTGTTTAGAACAGTTTGCAGTGCAGGTTTCCTCACTTCAAGCTGTGCGCTCACCTTCTGCAGGCCCGCGCTAAGAGCTTCAATTTGCTTTTGCTGCTCCGCAAGCTTGGACTCAAAGTCCTTCGTTAACTGTTCCAATTTTCGATGCTCTTTGAGGAATTCGTTGAGCAGCATCGAGTTCACTGCATCGTAGCGCACGGTGTACAAGGTATCAGAACGCCTCGCGTTCGCGCGTACGCGCGAACATTTGCCTCTACGGGCTGTCTAGGTGTAGGTGTCCCAGCTGCGCAGGATCCATGGCTAACGTCCTACCACTGCCTGCATGTGGGCAACGTGTCGTCCCGCGCCTATCTCTTTATCAAATCGATCTGCGAATCTCTTCATTGATTCGCTGAGGATGCGTGTTTGAGGTCCGCCGCCGACGTTATTCTCCCAGATTCCGTCATACCGGATCCGTCCGTCGCCAACGTCGTAGGCTTGCTGGTGAACAAGACGCCGACCGCTGCCGCCTTCCTGTTCGAGGCGCCAGACAAAGTCATTAAAGGCCCAGCCCATTACACCCGAGTCACCCTTATCGCCTGCTTCCCAAACGCCGTCGTAACGGATCTCTCCGCCGCCTAGGTTGTAGGCCTGAAGGTGAACGAGGTGCCGACCGGCGGCGGTTTCTCGGGCGAACCGTTTGGAGAAGTCCTTCAGAGTCCAGCCCAACACAAATGACGTATCGTGGTCGCCAGGCTCCCAAACGCCGTCCCAACGGATCCGCCCACCGCCCAAGTCGTAAGCCTGCATGTGAACGAGACGGTGACCTGCCGCGGTCTCGGCGTTGAAGCGAGCAGTGAAGTCACGCATTGTCCACCCCAGGGCCCTTGTCGTCCCTCTCGGCGGATTGATTGGACCTGCCTCCCAGACGGCATCCCACCGAATCTGTCCGCCACCAATGTCGTAGGCCTGCATGTGGACGAGATAGTGGCCCGCCGCGATCTCGGCGTCGAAGCGGGGAACGAAATCGGGGAATGCCCAGCCGATAGCGCGCGTCGTACCGCGGTCCCCTGCCTCCCAGACTGCGCTATACAGGACCTTCATTGCCGTGAGGCGTGCACGGTTCTGGTTGACCAACGCATCCTGCACTCCCGCAGCCTGGTCGGGAGTAATCCGGGCCGGGAGCCCCCGACAGGTCTTGTCTCAATAATTCATGATATTCTCGCGGTCGGGTTGGAAAGCGAACGAGACGACTTCACCATCTGGCCATTGCACGTCGAACCTCAACGTGCCCTGGTCGGCTGCGCAGGGATTGAGACCCTCGTTCTTGAACACGTCTGGCCCAGGGTCGGGTGGGGTGTCGGTGATGCAGTGGATCGTGGGGTAGGCGACACAGATTGATAAATCCCCGTCAAACGCTTCCAGCCCTCGGTTTCTCGGCAGCCCGCTGTTCTGGATGAACTCACGGATCAGAGACCGGACGCCCTTCTCGCCTCTAATGTCGTCAAGGTGCGAGACGCCAGGCCCGAACGTGTGCACCAAGTGGAGGTAATGCCCAATTTCATGACTTAGAACCAGTCCAGGAGGCGACGGTCCGCACCGGACGAACGGGAAAAGATGGTTCGAGAAAGACCCCGCTATGCCCCCCGGGACATCCTCCCAGTGTTGCGTTGCTTCGTTCCAACGTGGGGCCCTCCCAAAGGCAAAGAACACGACGAGCTTGCCCGGATACAACTCGGCCACACGTTTGCGTTCGTTGTCGTTCGAGTTGTACTCGGGAAAGGGCTTGATGTCACAGGCGGGCGGGACATCCTTCGGGCCGCTGAAGTCGGCGTCGGGTGCCAGAATGCAATCGCGGCTCAGGAGATCACTCGGCATCGTGACCACGTCACTGGCAGGGTCGAACAGGAACTCGACCTCCGCGAGCCTGAAGACATCTGTCGCTAGCCGGAGTGCCTCGCGGATCTCCTCCGGCGTGACCCAAGGCGCGTCGCTACCGTCACTCATGGGGGCGAGGATCGCTTGCACTCGAACGGTATAGGCCATGTCAAAAACTTACTATCACTCAGAGAAGAACTGTATTCTCGCGTTTAGATCTGCAGAAGCACTTTTTTTCCTCGTGTTTGCAATCAAAGTCCAACTTGCCTGATCGCCAAATCAAGTTCCAGAAAAGCCGAGCCGTCAGCTTTTCATCCGCACGCACAACAAAACGCTTTTCGTCGCCGCGATGCGCGTCAACAACAAAGATGATCTTCTCGTTGGAATCAATCGCTGAGACGCAGCCCCAACTCCAACCAGCTCGATTTGCTTTTTGACCTCGGCGGACATTTCCTGCGTGCGGATTAGAAATTGTGTGCGGATTTATGGCCTGGGTCGAGGCCAAACGCTTTAGGCGGCAATCGACGGCGATAAACGCCACATTGGAAAACACGCCTGTTTATCGCTTGTGCACCGGTCAATGGGGGATGCAGCCACCCCTCCTTTACCTGCCTAGGATGGTAAGCATGCTTGTGCACGTATGCCTCGTGCTACGCTCCAGGTTGACGCAGGAAGCGTCCTTCGTACGCTGCCGCTACCCTAACCCTTTTAGTAGCGTTACGGCTGCTCTGCGCTCTTCTGCGGCTCGTGCCGATGGCCTACGTTGATGCTCATCTCTCCGCCGATAGAGAGCATGTTCAGTGAGAGGCCGCCAGGTGGAATGTCGTCCAACTGCAAAGTCCGGCGCGCAACCAATCCGGAAAGGCTACACTCGCGTAAGCCGCAACGGAAATGAGGGGGTCTCCGCTCCAAAGCTCAACACAAACGGAGAAAAATTGCTAGCTCAATATTCATAGTACGCTCCGCCATAATAACTGTACCACGGGTAGTACGGATAATAATCCGGCCCATGATAAATGTTGTAGCGGTACTCCGGTGTGTGATAAGCATCGGCGTAATACTCATTCTCTTCAGCGCATCCACTAAGTGAAAGGACAAAGAGGCTCGCGCACAGCAGCGAAACCATGGCTGCTGCCACTTCGCGACGCGTATTCGTAGTCGTTTTCACCAGAAACCCCACTCTGGAGAAAATCTCGCTATGCTGTCAAGCTAAAAGAAAGCCGATGCTCGCTTACGCGAACCACGGCGATTGAGGTCAATCGCCCCTACCTCGAATCATTGATTGCCATTTGCGCCGCAGGTTTGCGTGGATGATCGAAAAACCAATTGCATTTGCATCTGAAGCTAAAGCACGCGCATTCGAAAAGTACTTAAAGAGCGAATCTGGGCGTGAATTCGCTCGCCGTCACTTCTAAAGACGTTCTCTCTACCGTCTTCAAATGCGTGATTTGTGTTTTGAAGCAGTTCGAGCGAAAGCTTGCAACAAAGAGGCGTTTATGATGTTTAATCGACGGAGCAAGCTAATGAGACGATTCACCGTTTTGGCGTTCGGGTTGACCGGAGTGCTCATCATTGGCGTTCGTCCCGCTCTCGGACAGATAAACGCGCCGGTCGTGCAAAATAGTTCCCATCCGGGGGTGAGCCACGGCGCGCGCGGAAGTGTCGTGCGTTCAGCTGCACCGACTTCGCAGAATTTCGCTCGTGGACTAACTGCTGTGGGCCCGCGGGTAATCAACTCGCATCCAAGCGCGATGCCTTTGCATTCCGGCGTGAGCGCACGATCAAATTATTCACCATATATGCGACCGCTGAATCCCACGCTCGCGGCAATGAACGCCCGACAGAGAGCGCGAATTGACCCTGTGCAACCAACTTCCAGTCTGTCGGCCAGGAACGAATTCCGCCGCAACAGGCTGGCGTTCGCAAACGGCCAAAACGACAACGACACCCGAGACCGCAGCGTGCAACCGACGGCGGCTATGTTGGCGAGACGCCAACTGGCAACGCGCTCGGCCAGCGGTGATTTGACGGAGGCCAGCCTGACAACGACGCAGAAGGATTTCGACGTTGAGAGGCCAGCCACGAGTTCTCAAGCACCTCACGGTGCTCTAGCGCCGCGCGAAACACTCCACAGCGGAGAGAGGCACAATTGGAACGGAAGAGACAAGCCGTTGAGCTTTTCTGATGCGCGCGGTTGTCATTGGCACGAGTGGCACGATCGCGATTGGTGGCGACAACATTGCACCACGATCGTTTTTGTTAACAGCGGGTATTACTTTTTGGACGCCGGCTATTGGTATCCGGCTTTTGGCTACGACCCCCTCAACAGCTATTACGATTACGACGGACCAATCTATACCTACGGTAATTTGCTGCCCGACGAGGTGATCACCAATGTGCAGGTCGCTCTCCAGGATGCCGGCTACTACTTTGGTCCAATCACCGGATCACTGGATGTTGAAACGCGCGCAGCGCTTGCGAATTTCCAGCGCGATTACGGCTTGCCGATTACCGGGGCAATTGATCAGCCGACGATCGAGACGCTCGGGTTGTATTAAAAGCCTTCATCGGCATTTTAATCAACGCAACTGTTCGTTTAATCCACGTTGGTTCAAACACTCGGCGTACGCTATCGTCTGAGGAAGGAAGATGCAGATGAAGAAATGGCGGAGCTTCTGTCTCGGGTTCGCGGTTTTGCTCCTTGGTTCGCTGGCGATGGCGCAAGAACTGGGTGTCGTAAAGCCCCAATTACTCCTGAGCGAGATCGTGCAAGGGATGCCCAAGGGCGAGAAGCAGGAGGTACGCGTTCTCACGGCGAGCTTCCAGCCGGGCGATAAGACCCTGCTCCATACACACCGTTTCCCAGTGACTGTTTATGTATTGGAAGGCACGTTCACGCTAGAAATGGAGGGTCGCGAGGCAGTCACAGTGAAAGTTGGTCAAGCCATAACGATGCCGGCGCACGTGAAAATGACCGGTTACAACCGCAGCAGCACCGAGCCATTGCGACTGGTGCTCTTTAATGTGAGCGATCCAGACACGCCGTACCTTGACCCCGTGCATTAGTATCGGCGCATGAATCTACGATTCTGCGGTGCCGCGCTGATGTCTGCGGCGATCTTGCCGATCTCACTTTACGCCGAAGCGCCGTTCACCTTCGAGAGTACGCCAGGCAAGCTGCCAAAGGCTGTGGTGCCGCTGAGTTACGACATCCAACTCAAACCAAACATCGAGAAGCTTACGTTTACCGGCTCTGAGACAGTCGTTCTGGATGTTCGTAAACCGGCGAAGACGATCACGCTTAATGTGAACACAATGACGATTGCGTCGGCAAAGTTGCTCGGAGCGAATGGCAAGATCGAGCAAGATGCGCGCGTCACCATCGATCCCAAGGAAGAGACTGCGACGTTGACCTTTGATAAAGAGATCCGTCCCGGCCAACATCAGATTTCCGTCGAGTTCGCGGGCAAGATTAACGAAGCACCAAAGGGGCTTTACTACACGCGTTATCAGGTGGAAGGCAGCCGCGCGAAAAAGCTGATGCTCGGCACCGACATGGAACCGAGCGATGCGCGGCGCATGTTTCCATGTTGGGATGAGCCGTCCTTCCGCGCCAAATTTCGGCTAACCGCGACGGTGCCCGAAAATTTCACCGCGGTCTCTAACATGCCTATCGAACGCGAGACGAAAACAAGTGCTGGTAAGGAAGTGCGATTCGCAGACACGCCGCCCATGTCGAGTTATCTGATTGTCTTTTGCGCGGGTGAACTGGACGCGATTTACGGCGAGGCGGACGGCGTGAAAATCAGCGTCGTGACTACAAAGGGCAAAGCGGAGACGGGCCGTTACGCGCTGGAAAGCGCAGAGAAGATCCTAAAATATTACAATGAGTATTTCGGAGAAAAATATCCGCTTCCGAAGCTCGACCTGATTGCCGTCCTTAGCGGAAATTTCGGAGCCATGGAGAATTGGGGTGGCATCACGTTTGACGAAAGCATCCTGCTGTTTGATCCCGCGAAGTCATCTGAATTGACTAAGCAAAACATCTTCGCTGTGATCGCTCACGAAATGGCGCATCAATGGTTCGGCGATCTGGTGACGATGGCGTGGTGGGATAACCTTTGGCTCAACGAAGGATTCGCCTCGTGGATGGGAACGAAATGCTCGGATCATTTTAACCCGCAGTGGCACATCTGGCTTCGGTCAAACGCCGACAAGCAGCGTGCTATGACGACCGATGCGCTCTCAGCTGCGCACCCGATCCAGCAGCCGGTGAAAACGGAAAGTGAGGCAGCCAGCGCTTTTGATGAGATCACGTATCTAAAGGGACAATCGTTCCTGCGCATGCTCGAGAGCTATCTCGGCGAAGAGGATTTCCGCGCCGGCATCCGCAGTTACATCCAGGCGCACAGACTTTCCAATTCCACGACCGCCGACCTCTGGAACGCCTTGGGCGAATCATCCAGAAAACCGGTTACGGCGATCGCCGCCAGCTGGACCGAACAGCCCGGTTTGCCGCTTGTTTTGATGACGTCCACGGAATCTTCCGTCACGGTGAGCCAGGAACGGTTCACAGTGCATCAGAAAAGCCCCAAGCCACTCGAATGGAAAATCCCAATTGTTTACCGCGATCTATCCAGCACGACAAGCCCCGCCCGAGTATTCCTGCTCGAAAAGAAATCCGCAACGCTGCCGGACGTTCAACCATCCCAGAATGTGAAGTTGAACGCGGGCGATGTTGGATACTTTCGCACGCAATACGACCACGCGCATTTCGAGAAGCTGAGAGCTTTTGCGCCTCAGCTTCCGGAAGCCGATAAAGTGAATCTGGTAAGCGACACGTGGGCGCTGGTGGAAGCGGACCGGGGGCCGATCTCAGATTATTTCAAACTGGTCAAGGCTTTGCGCGAGGACAACAGCTTGGCACTCTGGGAGCAGATCACTGCCACGCTCAGCGCTATTGATTTCCTCTACTTGGGAAACAACGAGCGCGCGGCATTTCAAGCCTACGGTCGGTCAATTCTGAAACCGATCTTCGGTCGCGTAGGCTGGGAACCAAAAAAAGGCGAACAAGTTGCGGACGGATTGCTCCGCGCCAAGTTAATCGCTGAATTGAGCGAATTCGGCGACGAGGATGTGATTGCCGGCGCTCGAGAACGCTTCAAAAAATTTCTCGCTGATCCGAACATGCTCCTGCCAGATCTACGCCCAGCGGTTCTCAATGTTGTCGGCCGTTACGCGAACCAAGAAACGTGGAACAAACTTCATGAACTTGGACTAAAGACTCAGAGCGTCGAAGAAAAGGGGAACTTTTACCATGCGATGGCGGCAGCGCTCAGCCCTGAGCTCGCAAAGCGGACACTTCCGCTGTCGCTTACGGATGAATTGCCTGCCTCGCGGGCGATATTCCTCATCGCGTTGGTAGCGAGAGCCGGCGAGCAACCGGAGATCGCATGGGACTTCGCACAGGCGAATCGCGAAAAGCTGGATGCAAAGTTGAGCGCAGTGAACGCCGTTCGCTTCGTTCCGTATCTGATGCGGGGTTTCTCCGACCCTCAGCGCGCTACCGAGCTGGAGACTTACGCGCAAAAGTACATGCCCCCTGGCGCAAAGAGTGAAGTCGAAAAAGCGGCGGAGGAGATCCGTTTCAACGCAGATCTCAAAGCGCGGATAATACCGGAAATCCACAAATGGCTTAGCCGCGAAAATCCACGTTTGAAGAGCTGAGCATGGGCGTACTCATCGTAATCGCTTTAGCGTTGACCGGAATCGCTCTGGCGTTGGCGGAACAACGGAGTGACAAGATTCTCATCCAAGGCAACGCGGCTGGAACGCAGACTGTGCAGACCGACGCCGCGGGCGTTGCACACGTCGAATATTCCTACAGCGATCGCGGGCGCGGTGATCACATCATCGCAATCTGGAAGTATCCCCAAACTCGGAACGGGCGAGGCAAGTCAGGTTCCTTGGTGCGCAGCCGAATGAGCGCGACAGCGGTTAATGCAAGAAAGAGCCAGATTGCGAAGATCACGAAGGAATACAATTCTTGGTATGTACCGGTTAACACGAGCAGGATCGCCACACAGCCCTGAAAGATCACAGCACCACTCGGAGTGTGGAAGACGGAATGGATTCGCTTCGCAAAGGCAAAGAAATGACCATCGCGAGCCATTGCAAATGGAATCCTAGGGCCGGTCAGGAAATTAGCGTGCAGCGATCCGAACGCAGAAACAATCATGGCCACTGTGATCCACTTGGCACCACTGTTGCCGATGAGTAACACCATTGCATCGGAAGCCACGTACTGAGACTGTGCTACTCGGGAGAACCCTAGTATGTGAAAATACGTCCAGTTAATGAGCACATAAAGGCTGATCACCAACAGTGATCCGAGTATCGCCGCTCGTGGAATGTTCCTTCCTGGATTGGATATCTCCCCCCCGAGTTGTCCCAACGTTTGAAATCCGTTGTAAGCCGCCATGGCTGGTACAATGGCCATCAGAATTGCGCCGATGCTATCCTGAGCAGGTGACGTAATGAGTACGGGATGAATTCCGCTAAGCTTGCCCAGCGTTATCCCAAGGATCACGATTGCAACCACGGCTCCAACTTTCAATGACGTCAGAAATACCTGAGTTCATCGCGCGTCCCCAGGCGTTTCGAAGATGAGTAGTGCCGCCGACGGCGCCGATCCGACCGTTGAATCTCTTGAACGATGTGACGGAAAAACCCTGGCCACTTCGGGTAGCCTTCTTTCGTGGACCGGACGGCGAGCTGATCGAATTGCTGGAAGACAAGACGGGTTACACGTGATCGCACAGCGGGATCGGCCGTAGGTGGGATCACGTGTTCATCTTGGGCGCGCCGCGCTTTCAGGATGTTGGGGTTTGGCGCGGATGGAACGCACCAAATCCCATGATCCATCAGAGCTGGAATCTCGTGCCAACACTCTCAGCACATAGAGTTGTAAGCAAGACGCCGTTTGGGTCATAGACTTGGACGGTTGCGGGCCCCGAATTGGCGTTTCCTGTCGCATCCACAGTTATTTGCAGTATAGTCGCCCATTGACACGGAGGAGAATAAGTGATGAACACTACAAGGAAATGTCTGTTGTTCGTTGTTCTGGTTGGTTTGACGGCAGCGATGGCGGCGGCTCAGTCTTGGAACCATGATCCGAATTCGCCAATCGGACCGAACCGCTGGGGATTTCTGGGCGGCAACTATAACTCCTTTGCGACTTGCGGATCGATCGTGGGCGCAAGCACGTCGCTGAGGGAGGTCGGCAAGAAGCAAACTCCCGTGGACGTTCTGCCCGCCAACGCAATTACTTCCGTTCTCCAGGATATTGCTTTCCGTTATCGCGATACACCGTTCGTAGTGGAGAACACAGGGCATGTCGTGGAAGTGCGGTATGAAAACGGCAGCGAACTTAGAATCGGACCCGG
>Ga0066662_10000844_pt1 | contig 13746 bp, 15 predicted proteins | sample GraSoiAngelo_111_FD_133939 | JGI IMG/M metagenome (GOLD analysis project Ga0066662, IMG submission 133939) | Grasslands soil microbial communities from the Angelo Coastal Reserve, California, USA - 14_0903_12_40cm | ecosystem: Environmental > Terrestrial > Soil > Grasslands | place: USA... | reverse complement strand
TATCCCGGAGGCGGCTCTTCAGCCTCAGGCCGGGCCGCCGTGGATGCCGTGAAAGCCGGCAATGACATGCTGCTGCTGCCTTCCGATCTTGACGGAGCCTACAATGGACTGCTCAAGGCCGTGCGTTCCGGAGAGATCCCGGAAAAACGCATCGACGATTCGGTGCTGAAGATCCTGAAGACCAAGGCCAGCGTAGGGTTGAACAAGGCCAGAATGGTGGACGTCAACACCATGTCATCCGTCATCGCCCGGCCCGAGAGCCTTGCCGTGGCCCAGCAGGTGGCTGAAGCCTCCATTACTCTGGTGCGCACTAACGGGAAGGTGCTTCCCCTGAAGAATTACAGAACTTCCCCGCCCTCTGCTGCGTATCCAACTGTAGAACGCCAGGGGAACGGGCTGGTCTGCCTGATCCTGACGGATGACGTGCGTACGGATAACGGGCGCCAGTTCGAGCGGGAGATACGCTGGCGTGTGCCGAATGCTAAGATCTTTTATATTGATCCACGATTTGCATCGGCTATGGCTCCGGAAGTTCAGAACGCCGTAAACTCGGCGGAGAAGGTAGTTGTGGGCGTGTATATGATCCCGACGGCAGGACGCGTAGCCAGGCGTGAAGGAGATACGGCGGTGAACAGTGTGGCGCTTCCGCAGACGCCCGCCGCTCTGTTACAGTCCATCCTGGAGAGCGGGCGCGACAAGACTGTGGTGGTCGCCTTTGGATCACCCTACATTGCAGCCGACTTCCCGCTCATTGAGAATTATCTTTGTGCGTACTCTCACGTCCCGGTTTCCGAGAGCGCTGCGGCCAGAGCATTGTTTGGGGAGATTCCCACACAGGGCCACTTGCCGGTGACGATTCCCGGTTTCGCCGACCGTGGAACCGGCATTCAAAAATCTGCTGTGGGCCACTGACAGGAGTATTTATGAGAACAAACCAGAGACTTCCATTCGCGCTGTTGAGTTCGATTGCCATCCTGCTGCTGATCGGTTGCAGCATTCACGCCAACAAAGATGAAAAAGGCAAAGAGAAAGACGTCGATATCAAGACTCCCTTTGGATCATTGAGCGTCCATAAAGGCAGCGGCGATGCCAGGGATACGGGCCTGCCGCTCTATCCGGGAGCGAGGATGAAGAACGGCTCCGATGACGATGAGAACAATGCCAATGTGAACATCTCCAGCTCCATCTTCGGCCTGAAAGTAGTGGCGCAGAAGTTCGAGAGTGACGATTCACCAGACAAGGTTCTCGGATACTACGAGAAGCAGATGGACAAATTCGGCAAGGTGCTCACCTGCACCGGCGGCAACGCCAACGTGCGCTTTCACCGCCATGACAAAGACGCGCCGGTTTCCTGTGATGGCCACTCCGGACACGATTACGAAAAAGAACTGAAGGTCGGCACGGAAAATAATCAGCACATGGTGGCAGTCAAGCCCAGCGGCAAAGGATCAGAGTTTATGCTGGTGTATGTACGCGCTTACGACAAAAACGACACCATTTAGAGCGGGCCATTGGATGTGGTAAATCAGCGTCATCAGCAGTAAGGTTTTGGTTTTATTTAAGATTCCTCTGCGTCCTCTGCGTCCTTTGCGTTCTTTGCGTCCTCTGCAATGCTATTCGTCAAATTCTTCTCGACTCGCGAAAGATTATCCGCGCAGCCGAGGGCGGCCAATGTCACGTAAATTCAAATGCCTACGCCGCCACGCCCGTGCAGATTGCCAGGATTGCCATTCTGACATAGACGCCGTTGTGTACCTGCTCTTCAATAACCGCCTGCGGAGAGTCTGCCACTTCGGTCTGGATTTCCATGCCACGCACCATCGGACCGGGATGCATGACCAGGGCATCGCTTTTAGCCAGCGCCAGCAACTCGGTGGTGAGCTGCCAGTGCGCCATGTAGCGCGGAACGTCTATGTCCAGCCCCACCAGCCTTTCTTTCTGCATGCGCAGCATCATGACCACGTCGGCATCGCGCACCGCCTCTTCCAGGCGGCGGCTGATGGTGAGGTTGGGAGCAAGCGTAAGCGCGACTTCCGGCAGAAATTCCGGCGGACCGCAGAGCACAACCTGGGCCCCGAATTTGGAGAGTAGATGGATATTGGAGCGCGCCACGCGGCTGTGCTGAATGTCGCCGATCATGGCAACTTTCAATCCTTTGAGCTGCTTTTTGTAGCGGAGCATGGTGTAAGCATCGAGCAGACCCTGGGAAGGATGCTCGTGCATGCCATCGCCTGCATTGATGATGGGCACCCGCAGATTGCGCGCCAGCACGTTGGGAGCGCCCGACGATGGATGGCGCAGCACAATGCAATCCGCCCCCAGCGCCTGCAGAGTCTTGCCGGTATCCACCAGCGACTCGCCCTTTTCTATGCTGGAGGCGTTTGCGCTGATGACCGAGGTGTGCGTGCCCAGAAGCTTGGCGGCAAATTCGAATGAGACCCGGGTGCGTGTGGAAGCTTCGTAAAACAACAGCGCGATGCGCTTGCCCTGCAGCAACGGGCGCGGCTCGCTGGATTGCATTTCCCCGGCCAGCTTCAGGATGGAAGTGATTTCTTCCGGACTGAGATGTTCCAGATCCAGTAACGAACGGGGGCGGGCCATGCTGGCTACGATATACGCTCCACCAGCAGCACCTGTTCATCTTTATCGATTTCGGTGAGCTTTACCTCGATGATCTCCTTATCCGTGGTCTGCACCGTGCGGCCAATGAAGGCGGCTTCAACAGGCAATTCCCGGTGTCCACGGTCGATCAGGACGCAAAGCTGCACCCGCTTCGGCCGCCCATGGTCGAAAAGAGCGTCCATGGCGGCCCGCGTGGTGCGTCCGGTATAAAGCACATCATCTACCATGATGACGTTCTTCTTGGTGATCTCCACGCCCAGAGGCGTGGTTTTCTGTATGACCGGGCTGATGCCTACGGTTGACAGGTCATCGCGGTAAAGAGTGATGTCGAGTGTGCCAGTGGGCACAGGCTTTTTCTCGATCTGCTGGATAAGCTTAGCGATGCGGTTAGCCAAAGGCACGCCCCGGCGCTTGATCCCGACCAGCACCAGGTCCTCGATGCCGTTGTTTTTTTCCACGATCTCGTGGGCCAGGCGCACTAGCGTGCGTTCGATTTCCGAGGCGGACATAAGCCTTCCCTTCTCCTGCAGGTTGGGGAGGCGATGCGAAGTTCCTGTTTCCATGTTCACCGCATGATAGCTGATGGGGATAAGGTGCGACAAATCACGACTGGCTGCGATTGGAATCTATGGACGCCGTAATAGCACCCACAGCGGCTGAAATAACCAGAAGCACTATGAGGAAAATGATTGTGCTCATGATCAGCAATGTCACAAATCCATCAGGCGACGAAGCCCAGCGCAGCATGTCCTGATACTGCGGATCCTGGGCGGCACGCTGCTGCAGGGGCCGGAGCATGGCTTCACGAATCGGCTGAGGATCAGCGGAAATGCGCAAAGAGTACAGGGGGATAAATGGAAGAAAGCTCAGCAATGCTGTCAGCATCCCAAGCCGCGCCCCGTCAGAACGGTTGAAGGGAGCGGGATGATCGCGTCTGTAACGTCTGATGCAGTAGATGATCGAACCAGCCAGGCAGAGCAGGCCTATCAGTGGAATGAAGCCCAGCAGGAGGCCGCTGGCGAGGCCAAAGGGCCAGATTTGGCGCAGGAACCTTTTCCTGGGAACAATTATCCTTCCGTCAAAGTGCACGGGCAGCGCGGGTGGCTCAATGGATGCCGGTGTTCCCGGTTGGAGTGAAGGCGTAACCGGCGCGTCTGAAGTTAACGGTACCTCCTGAGCTGCATTCACGCGGATTTGCGGAGCTCCGCACGAAGCACAAAAAGCAGTCTGCTCCTCCACGGCAGCCCCACAACGGTAGCAGGAATATTGCATTCTCTTAGGTTACTGGATAAATCGAACCCCGGTCATCTAAGCGCCGGGAACTGGCAGGAGAGTAAGGGCGCAGCGGTGGTCACAATATCTTCTTCAGAATCCTGACCAGAGCCTGGCCGTCTTTTTCAGGAACAACGGCATCAATGCCGGCCGGCAGATCGCCACTCACAATCTTGCCGCGCACCACCAGGATTACGCAGATATCCGCCTTGATCATCTTCAACGATTGCGCCACAGACCAGTTCTCGGTGACCACGAAATTCTCCTGATCGAGCACTACGGCATGGACGTTGTTATTCACGCATATGGCAACTGCATGATCCGGCGTGAAGGTAGTCATCAGGCGGAAGCCCGCATCTTTCAGCACCTTGGACGTCTGGCTCTGGCGGCGGTCCGCCAGCAGCAAGACCGCCCCTGCGGATTTCTGTGCTACCGCCATGTGGTTGCAGGTCTGAGATCAAGGCCGACCAATACTCTTTCGGTGTTGGAAAGGTCGCCAATGATTTTTTTCACCGGGGTTGGCAGGCGTCGTACAAGTGTGGGCACAGCAATGATTTGATCACCGCTGGCAAGCTTGGGACACTCGAGCAGGTCGATGACCTGGATTTTATAAGCGCCATGCATGTGCTCTTCACATAGTCTTTTGAGGTTTTCAAAGGCGCGAATGGAGGTGGGCGTCATTCCCGCCACGTACAGCCGCAGCTCCCATACCGGCGGCTTGAATGGATGCCCGTCCTGCCCGGTCTTGCGCCTTGAATTTGCCTCAATGGGCTTTCGCGTGGGTTTGGTAGTTGCCATTGATCGAAATTCCTTTATTGCTCAAGGTAAAGGTATGGTTGCGCGTATCGTGCGCCATGCCCCGCGATTTCAGCAGGTTCAGAGTCCTGGTCCTCTCAGCGCCATCCGGCAGGTCGCACAGCACCAGCCAGGCATCCATGAGTGACGAGATGCCAATCTGTGTTTCTTCGACTTTTCCCTGAAAGACCAGATTGGTAAACATGGCCGTAATAGCTTTGATCTTGAGATAGTCGATCAAGCGGGTCAGCATGGCTTTCACCGAGACAAGATCGCCGATAGAAACCAGGTTGGTGATGGGGTCGATAATCACCACGCTGGGATTGGATTCCTGAATCTGCTTGTACATGATGGCCAGATGGCCTTCCAGTCCGGTGCTGGTGGGCCGTGAAGAATGGATCTTCAGCAGACCGCGCTTGAGCCATTGATTCAGATCAATTCCAATCGAACCCATGTTGCGCAGAATCTGGCTGGGCGATTCCTCAAATGCGAAGTAGAGAGCGCTCTCTCCGTGGGAACAGGCGGCATCGGCAAAGGCAGCGGCGAAGCTGGATTTGCCTGACCCGGCAGTGCCTGTAACCAGAATGCTGCTGCCACGGAAGAAGCCTTTGCCTTCCAGCATTTCGTCCAGGCTCTCGACTCCGGAGGAGATCCTCTCAGTGGAAGCGTAATGTGTGAGTCCTATCGCGGTGATTGGGACTACGGAGATGCCCTCGTCATCCAGCAGGAAAGGATACTCATTCGTACCGTGGGATGATCCGCGATACTTCATGACCCGCAGACGCCGCGTGGAAATCTGTTCGGTAACGCGGTGGTCAAGCACGATCACGCAATCGGCGACATATTCCTCAAGTCCGTAACGAGTAAGGGAGTGTTCTCCTGCTTCAGCAGTGATAACGGCTGTAACTCCTGCTTCCTTCAGCCAATGGAAGAGGCGGCGCAATTCAGCGCGCACGATGCCTTCATTTTGCAGGCCGAGAAAGAGTACCTCGATGGTATCCAGCAGCACGCGCTTGGCTTTGACCTGGTCAATGGCATGCCGCAGGCGAATAAACAGGGCCTCAAGATCGTATTCCCCGGTCTCTTCGATCTCCCGGCGCTCTACGTGGATGTAATCGATGCAGAGTTTCTTCGCCTTGATGAGAGTATCCAGATCATGACCAAGAGAGGCGATATTGGTGACCAGTTCTTCGGCAGTCTCTTCAAAGGCGAAGCACACGCCCGCCTCATTGAACTGTGTTGCTCCCTTGACCAGGAACTCCAACCCGAGAAGGGTTTTGCCGGTACCTGGACCGCCGCAGACCAGGGCTGTCCTGCCCTTGGGAAATCCTCCATGAGTAATCTGGTCAAGTCCTCTGATGCCGGTCGGGACTTTTTGCAGCGCCATCTCTTTCAGCATAGGATATCTGAGTTGCTCTTGGCTGGCTTAGTCGCCCTGATTTGAGTAGGCATAAAATTTTTAATCCAAAGCGAATTCTAGACTGAGAACTAGATCCCGCGTGAAACTCACGCGTGTTCCCCTCCATCTTTTTGATCATGCTGCAGCACGCGCGCGAGCGCATCCAGAAGCGATTGCGGCCCTTCGTCCAATTCCACTTGCTCATCGGCTACCTGCCGCAGGCTGCGCGGGTCACTCATCTTACAGAGCATCACAATCGGGACTGCCGGTTTTAACTGCTTCAAAGTTGTGCCTAGCTGCTCGCGGTACTCTGCACTCATGGAGTCGGCCAGCACCACAGCATCTACATTCGTCTGCTTGACTCGTTGCACAGCTTCCTTCAGATCACCGGCAGCAATGACCCGGTAGCCGGCCCGCTCCAGAATCAGGTTACGGGTGATCTGGGTGGCAGAGTGCGGGCTTATCGATAGAATCGTCCAGTTCATCGCCAAACAAACCAAAATGAAATCAGAAAAAGTCCGCTCAAGGCCGCGTCTTACTTTGCTCGAACAGAAACGACAGGAACGCCGGGATCCAGCTTCCTGTCAGAGGGCCATAAGTACCCATTTGCTGGATCATGCAGCAGTTCGTACTTTCACCAGCAAGAATTCTGATGCGGACTCGGGCCGTTTTAGATGCTTTTGGGCTTAATGGATGGCCTGCGTTCCAGGATTTCAGAGATGGTCTGGAGCAGTTCCGCCGGAGAGTCGGTTATCGTAAACATAGAGCTTTCAATTTCAGGAGAATACCGGCACATCTCCAGGATCGGTACCCCGGAGCAGTTTTCCCGGATCTTTAACCCCAGGGCTTTCTTGATCCTGGCTTCCAGGTCATGGCCCACCAGCGCCAGATCAAATTTGCCGTGTTTGCAGGCCTGTTCGACGTCACGGAAATTCAGGGCGGGAATTACCTCATAGCCATGGCGTTCAAGAAGCAGTTTGCGGGTTTGTAAAATGGCTTCTGTGGCAGAAATACAGAGGATCCGATGGGGCACGGTCAGTATTGTAACCTGAGACAGTATCGTTTTAGGTTAAAAGTCTTCATGCGATTGCCCTGGCTGCAGCTCTGCGGCGTTGCGTCCTTGCAAGGGCCTTTTGCCGCTTGACGCCAGTCTCAACCACAGCCAAACTCAGATATACATTTTTGGAAAATCCATGAGCACCACCACCGCCGTATTCAAGCAAAGCACAAGCACAATAGAAACCCATCCTCAAAGCGTGCCCTGGACAGTGTGGACGTCGCTTATCGCCACCGTCTCTGCCGTAGTCGGAGGTATCTGGGATATTTCCTGGCACGTCTCCATAGGCCGTGATACCTTCTGGACGGCTCCCCACCTGCTCATCCAACTGTGTGCCATCACAGGAGGATTGACGGCACTCTACCTGATTACCCGCACAACGTTCTCCGGTGATGAGCTGACTCGCAGCGCTTCGGTGCGACTCTTCGGATTACGCGCCCCGCTGGGCGCATTCCTGTGCGGATGGGGAGCGCTTACTATGCTCACTTCCGCCCCTTTCGATAACTGGTGGCATGAAGCCTATGGCCTGGATGTAAAGATCATCAGCCCGCCGCACCTAGTGCTGGCGCTGGGAGTTTTCGGCGTGATCTTTGGCGGCTTTCTGCTCACCATGGCGCCGCTCAACCGGGCCTCTGCCGCTCTCGCAAGCAAGCTGGAACTGATTTTCATCTGCCTGATGGGCCTGTTGATGATGGGCGCGCAGTCAGAACTGCTCGAATTCTCCAACCGCGTGCTCATGCACAGCGCCCTGTTTTACTGTGCCATCGCCATCCCTTTCCCGGCAGAGATGCTCGTTGTGCGCCGCATCTGCACACGCAAGTGGGCGTGTACCCTGGCTGCCTGTATATACATGGCATTGTCACTTACGCAGGAATGGGTGCTGCCGTTCTTTTCCGCCGCGCAGAAGCTTGGCCCGGTCTTTCAGCGCGTGCCTTACATGGTTCCGCTGGGATTTCCGTTCCTGATCATTGTTCCCGCAGTCGTCATCGACCTTCTCTGGGAGAAGATTCGCTTCTGGAATGGCTGGAAACAGGCTTTGGTCCTGGGGCCGATGTTTCTGGGAACGTTTGTGGCTGCACAATGGCCTTTTGCAAAGTTCCTGATGACTTCATGGTCGGCAAACTGGATATTCGGCACGCACTATCAGGTCTATATGGTTCCTGCAGATAGTCCTTTCTTCAAGCCTGAGTTCTATCCCTATGAACATTCTGCGGCGGAGTTCTGGCGAGGCATGGCCATGGCGCTGGGAAGTGCTCTGCTGACCAGCCGCCTTGGTCTGGCTGTCGGCACATGGTTGCGGAGCGTGCGCCGGTGAAAGCAGCCAGCAAAATCCTATTGGTATTGTTGTCGCTGGTGACCACAGGTGCAGCCCACGTGGGCAGCCCTGATGTCTACTACGAAGATCATGCCGGCCCCTATCCGCTTTCCGTAGTAGTGCGCATGCCGCTCGTTGTGCCTGGTGTGGCCGTGATTGAGGTGCGGTCTCTTTCAGACAATCTGAAATCAATACAGGTCGTGCCAACTCGCATACAGGGAGAAGGCAGCAAATTCGCTCCGGTGCCGGACGTGGCAGAACGCGCCAGCGATGATCCCAAGCTGTTCCGCGCTCACCTCTGGATCATGATGCGCGGAGCATGGAAAGTCCAGATTACCGCCGATGGCGAGAAGGGCAAGGGAGAATTATCGGTTCCACTGGCAGCCGCTCCAGGTAACAGCCTGGCATTGCAAGGACCGCTCAAGTGGCTGCTAACCGGGTTGATGGCAGTGCTGGTGATCGGCCTCGTGGGAATTGCAGGCGCGGCGGTGCGCGAAGGCATGTCCGACCCAGCAACTGCTCCTGTGCCATCTTCTAAGCGCCGTTCTGCGCGGCGGGTGATGATCTGCACCGCGTTGCTGGTGATTGCTGTGCTGGCTGCCGGAAAGTTCTGGTGGAATTGGGAAGCCGCGTCTACAGCACAAGCCGCCTACACAGTCCCGCGTGTGGTTACTTCATTGAGTGCGTCGAACACCTTGTTACTCCGATTGCAGAGGACTGACAGTGGACGCTGGGCGGAGCGCATCCAACTCGATGATCTCATCCCTGATCACGGCCATCTCATGCACCTGTTCCTGATCCGCTTCCCGGATATGGACCGGATGTATCACCTTCATCCGCACCAGGATAGCGCCGGGCAATTTTCGCAGAATATGCCTGCCTTGGAACCCGGAAGGTATAAGGTATTTGCCGACGTCGTGCACGCCACCGGATTTCCTGAAACGCAGACCGCAGAGATTACATTACCGGAAACTCACGAAGGCACCTTGCAGGGTGATGATTCATTCGCAACAGGAATATCTCTGTTATCTAAGATTCAGAATACCAACGTAACCTATCTCGAGGATGGCGGCCGAATCATCTGGCTGGACAGTAATGTCTTTGTTCCCCCAAGGGAACCGGTCAAACTGCATTTTCGCGTGGAAGATGCCTCTGGAAAACCAGCCACCGATCTCGAGCCTTACATGGGCATGGCCGGACATCTGATACTCATCTCGAGCGACGGCACAGTATTCGCACACCTGCACCCCAACGGCTCTCCACCTATGGCAGCCGTGCAACTGGCCAACGGCACTGGTATGGCGGATCATGCCGGCCACAACATTCCGTCAGAGATCAGCTTTCCTTATGGATTTCCCAAAGCAGGGCTATATCGGATATTCGTGCAGTTTAAGCGCGCCGGTAGAATCGAGACTGGTGTCTTTAACGTGTCAATTGTCCAGGCGATCGACAACTGAGTCAAAAGATTCATGGCTATGCTTGGAAAACGCAAACCCGTACCGCAGCAAGCCACCAGCGGCCGCTTTGAAATCGAGCGCGACGGCCAAACTGCTTATCTGGAATACACACTTGCCGGGAAAGTGCTTCAGCTTATCCATACCGAAGTGCCGGAATCTCTGCGTGGTCACGGCCTGGCATCTGAGTTGGCCAAGTCAGCCCTCGATTGGGCGCGGGAGAATAAGGTGAAGGTTGACGTGATCTGTCCATCAGTCGCCGAGTACCTGGAGAAACATCCTGAATACTCCGACCTGGTGATCTAAGATTTCTCCGTGTACCTCAGTACTACAAACCATCAAATTCGTTTCAAGCCGCGAAGAATTCCCGGTAGCTTTTCTGCGCGTTTAGCTCGTGGGCGCGTAATACCCTTTGCGGGCCTGCACCTTGTAACCGCCTTTGGTTTTGATCTCGATCTTGCGGAAGCTGCCGTCGTGCTTGTCGTTATCCGGCGTATAGCCAATGCTGTACTGGCTGCGCAGTTCGTTGGAAATCTCCGTAAAGGCTTTACCAATCTTGTCCGGACGATCGACGGTGATAATGCGCCCGCCGGTTTGCTCTGCCAGATCGTGCATGACTCCGTAATCAGAGCCGTATTGCGGATCACTGAGCAGCAGCACGTAACAGATCACATCAGCTTTTTGGGCAGTCTCAATGGCTTCTCTCAGCTTCACTTTGCTGCCTTGATCCACGCCGTCGGTGAGCACCACCATGGCCTTGCGTCCCACCTGCTTGCCCAGTACGTCGGAGGACGCAAGGTAAACCCCGTCATACAGCAGCGTACCCTTGGGATGGGAAATCGGTATCGGGCCCTGTCCGGCTCCGGGAATACCGCTGCTGCCGCCGCCCACGTTGATGTGGGCCTTGTCCAGCCCGGCGCGCAACAGATGGACATCACTGGTAAGGTCCTGCAGAAGGTCCACGCTGATGTCAAAGCTGATCACGAACGCCAGATCTTTCTCAGTGATCACCTGCCGCAGAAAATCACCTGCCACGACTTTTTCTTCCGGCAACATGCGCTGCATGCTGCCGCTGCTGTCAATGAGAATGCCCAGCGTCAGTGGCTGATTGGATTCCGACGTGAAATACCGGATCGTCTGCGCCTTGCCGTTCTCGTAGATCTCAAAATCTTCTTTCGGCAGATTAGGGATAAGAGCGCCGTGCTTGTCTTTCACATTGAAGAACACATTGACTACATTCACGTTCTTGCGGAAGGTGGGGGTCTGGTCCTGCTGGCCGGTGTCTTGCCCAATCAGGGCTACAGGAGACAGGAATGCAGCGATCACGAATAAAACGGCGGGGATACGCATGAAATGACAGACTGCCTTTCTTTGCTGCTGGTCTTTAATTACTATTGTATTAGCTTCCTGATGCATTTTGCGGGCTCGTATTTTTTTGGAGGTTCAATGTCCAGGTCGACGTCTGTGGTCCGTGCTCTCATTTCTTTTACCCTGCTGGCCTGTCTGCCCGCCGCCGCGCAAAATGTACCGGATGCTCCTACGCCTAAGCCTTCTGTGCCATCCAACAGCCCGTTTCCGACAGGAGCGCCTCCGGCCCCCAAAAACGCGCATCCGGACAATACGCCGGCAGACCAGCCCGCGGAGACGCCTTCAGACGTTCCTCCTCAGGCTGCGCAACCTGCCCAGCAAAAGCCCGGCGGACTGGCTTCTTCACGCAATGATCTTTACACCATCAGCGTGAATGTGAGCTTCGTTCAGATTCCCGTCACGGTCAAAGACCGCTCCGGCCGCCTGGTTGAAGGACTTAGCCCACGCGATTTCACGGTCTATGAAGATGGAACACCCCAGAAGCTGAGTTTTTTCAGCAGCGAGCCCTTCCCTCTTTCTGCCGCTGTAGTTGTAGACACGAATTTGCCCGCAGGGTCGCTCAAAAAAGTGAATGACACCCTGCCCGCGCTCGTCGGAGCTTTCAGCCAGTTTGACGAGGTGTCCCTCTACCGCTACGGAACCACGGTGACCCAGGTCTGCGGATTCAGCGGATCGGGCTCCATCTCAACCGCCTCTCTGCAGAAGCTAAAACGGCCCGGACGCAACGAAGGACCACCGGTAACCAGCGGACCGCTGGCCAATCAAGGAGCTGTTATCAATGGACGTCCTGCCGATCCCAGCGCACCACGCATCTATACGCCGCCGCAGGAATCCTATGTGCTGAATGACGCCATCCTGCGCGCCGCCCAGGACCTGAGCCGCAGGGATAAAGTTCGCCGCCGGATCATCTTCGTGATCAGTGATGGCCACGAATATGGCAGCACGGCGCACTATGAAGAGGTGCGCAAGGTACTGCTCTCGCAAAACATTACAATCTACGCACTGGGCGTAGACACCGCCGCAATTCCCGTGTATGACAAATTGAATCGCATACGACTGCCCGGCTTCGGCTATGGAGACATCCTGCCGAAATATGTTTCTGAAACCGGCGGCGATATGTTTGCCGAGTTCAGCAAAGACTCAATCGAGCAGGCTTATGCCAAAATCACCGAAGTGGCCCGCAATCAATACACGTTGGGCTATAACACCAAGGTTACGCCCTCAAGCACCTATAGGGCCATCGATGTGCACGTGCATCGCCCCGATCTGGCGGTGACGTCCAAGGGCGGTTACTACCCGCTGCCCCCGCCGCCGAAGTAAGGCGGTACTTTCGTAATTTTCAGAGGCTAAAACCACTGAAGAAGAACGTTGCTGGACATTTACAATCCACTATCATTCCGATCAATGTGATATAAAAAATCTTTCAGCAGCACAGATGTTCGGAATCCCCACGCGCGGCACCCTGCGCCGCGCGCGTCCCGAATGCGAGGAATGGTTTGAGCTTTATCAACTTTGCGGCCCGCGAAATCAATTGCAAGATTGTCTATTACGGTGCAGGTCTGGGCGGCAAGACCACGAACTTGCAATATATCTTCGATAAAACCGCAGACAAGCAAAAAGGCAAGATGATCTCCCTGGCCACCGAGACAGATCGAACCCTGTTCTTCGACTTCCTTCCACTCGACCTTGGGACAGTACGCGGATTCAAAACTCGTTTCCATCTCTATACCGTTCCCGGACAGGTCTTTTACGATGCCAGCCGCAAGCTTATCCTGCGCGGTGTGGATGGCGTAGTCTTCGTTGCTGACTCGCAGCAGGAGCGCATGGACGCCAATGTCGAGGCATTAGAGAACCTTCACGACAATCTGAAGGAACATGGCTACGACTTCGCCAAGATTCCTTACGTCCTGCAACTCAATAAGCGCGATCTTCCTAATGCCATGGCTGTGGAGCAGCTAAAGAAAGATCTGAGCAAAAAAGCCGAGCCCGTGTTCGAAGCCGTCGCCTTCCAGGGCCAGGGCGTCTTCGAAACCCTCAAAGAAGTCGCCCGCCAAGTACTGGTGGAGCTAAAAAAAGGCTAGCTCAAGTTCGCCAGTTTGACACTCAGCAGTTGGCATTCAGCCCCTGACCATTCTTCCACCTCGAAAAGAACACGCCGCGAGGCCACGCGAAAAAGACGCCGGTGAAATTCCTTTGTTCCGTTGCGTCCTTAGTTAGCGCCCTTTGCAATGCTATTCGTCAAATTCTTCTCGACTCGTGAAAGATTTATTCCCGCAGCCAAGGGGCGGCTAATGTCACTTACTTTGCACATTCGAGTATGAATTTAAAAGAATTTTCGCACGGCGGGCAGCAGCGGGGCAGATTCCTCCGCCCTACTCACGCGCTGAAGAAAACGCGCGTGAGCTTAACGGGCGTTCGGAATGACATCTCTCATTGGGATACAGCATGGTGTCCCTAAAGTAAG
>Ga0066662_10000842_pt1 | contig 13774 bp, 13 predicted proteins | sample GraSoiAngelo_111_FD_133939 | JGI IMG/M metagenome (GOLD analysis project Ga0066662, IMG submission 133939) | Grasslands soil microbial communities from the Angelo Coastal Reserve, California, USA - 14_0903_12_40cm | ecosystem: Environmental > Terrestrial > Soil > Grasslands | place: USA... | reverse complement strand
CCGCGGACCAAGATCAAGCTCGGATGCCAAGGTCTCCGTTTCGACACCGAGTGGATCGAGCGAACGAGCCACAGATGCATCGCCGACGAAGACCGTTTCGTGCCCCCGCTCGCGGAGCGCGAGGGCGGCAGCCACCAATGGCTGAAGATCACCGCCCGCCCCGGCCGTTGCAACCACCAGCACACCTTCCGAAACGGCACTCACCTCCCACCGCGAACGACGTCCCCGCGAGCCTAACCCAAGCGGCTTCCCCATCGGTGGGCAAGCATGCTGGAGCGGGCGGCTTCTGCTCCGGGAAAGAGCATCACCGAGAGGGCCGGGCTGAGGGTGGGCCTCGAGCTCCGTGCTGCTCCTAGAGAAACCGGAAGCCAGCAGAGCGTCAGCGACCGGCCGCGAGAGTGATCAGATGATCGAGGAGCAGCAATCTCCCCTGCGCTGGTGCTTTGCGCCGATTGCACTAGGCCAGTCGTGGCCGGTCCTCCCACCGGAGGCAACCGGCCCTCACGAGCAAAGAACGCGTCGCATCCCCCACCGGGCCGGCCCGACCAGCGCGCGCACTCGCGGGTTGTGCCGACGCGCGAGCTCGACGCGCAGCAGGCGCTCATGTTCGAGTCGAGTGACGAGGCGAAGGAAGCGGGCGCTCACTAGCCCGCGACGATCTATGCCCGCCCTGCCGCCAGCAGCACTAGGTTCGAGAACTTGACCGTGCCGTCGTCCGAGGCCCTCTCCTCGACGGCCTCCAGGATCGCGTTCCACGCCGCATCCGGGTTATCCGGCGCGTTCTTCTCGATCATGGCGACGAGGGGCGGAACCGTGTCCTTGACCATGGCGACGAACTCGGAGGCGGACTCCCACTCGAAGCTGACCTCGGTCTCCTCGACCTCGACGTCGGAGAAGCCACCGCCCTCGAGCAGTCCGCCAATGGCCTCCGGCGTCGGGCGCGACAGCGGCCCGGGCGTTCCGGGCGGTGGCGGATCGACGCCGAGAGTGCGCATCGCCGTGCCCATCGGAACCGCGATGAACGGCACGCGCTCCGGCGGCCCCCACGAACTGATCACCATCCTCGAACCCGGGACGACGAAGCTCCGCACCCGGCCAGCCGTGGCTTCAGCCTCTGGCTCGAAGATGATCCCGAAGCGGGACAGCGCCGCATCGAAGCTCTCAGCCGGGAAGTCGAGGCTGGCCGCCTCGGACTCCACGAACTCGACGTTCTCGAGGCCGGCCGCCGCTGCGCGCTCACGGCCGTAGGCCAGCATCTCGGGAGAGATGTCGGTCGCCACGACCTTGCCCTTGGGTCCCGCCACACCCGCCGCCGTGAGCGACGGCTCGCCGTAGCCCGCGGCCACGTCGAGCACGCGGCTCCCGGACTCGACGCGCGCCAGCTCCACCATGCGCTTGCTGACGGGAGCGGTCGCCGCGTCGATGAAATCCGACCGCTTGCGCCAGCCCTCGGCGCCCTGCTTCCACTGCTGCCGTTGTCCATCTCGGAACTCAACGGCGTCTACTGTCTGGGAATCCATCCGACCTCCTGGTTGGCCGGTGCCAACCCTATGCGATCCCTAGCGCCGGGGGAACGGCTTCACTCGGGGCTCCCGTGTCCCCATAGGGGAGGCGCTTCGAGCAGCGATCACGCCGCGTAGGTCGTCCTTCGCGCGCTCGTCAGCATGCGCTCTGCTTCCGCGCGATCAAGCCCCGGGAACCGTGATGATCGCATCCCACTCGTCCTGAGCCTCTTGCTTGACCATCGGCGGTATCCGCACGAGCTCGGCCTCGGTCACCGACGAGGGATCGATATCCCGCAGGCGCGTGGCATGAAACGGCGGGCGCTCGTGAGCATGCACGAGCAGGGCGCGCAACCGCTCGGTCCGGTAGCGCTCGATCCGTTCGCGCAGCCAGTCAACGCGGGCAATGTGGTCCTCAAGTACCGCCCGCGCCGCATGAAGGTGCGCGGCACGGCGCCGCTCATAAGCCGCCCGACCGATGCGGCCCGTCGATGGCACCACGCAAGCGTAAAGGCGCACTAGGGTGCCTCGGCATGCCCCTCCCTAATCCCAGCATCTCGGACCTTCACCAACTCGCGGCGAAATTCCACTTCAGACTGTCCGAGGCGGAGGCCGAGCAATACCTGCCGCCGGTGGTGGGCACGGTCGAGGGCTATGCCGCGCTGGACGAGCTGCTCGCGGGCCCGGCCCCGCCCGAGTATCCGCGCAATGCCGGCCACCCACCGAGCCCGGACGAGAACCTCCTGCACGGTTGGGCCTGGCGCTGTTCGATCAAGGGACGAGCCGACGGCCCGCTCGCCGGGCGCACCGTGGCGATCAAGGACAACACCGCCGTGGCCGGGTTGCCGCTCCGGCTCGGCACGACCGTGATGCGCGACTTCGTTCCGGACGAGGATGCGACGGTGGTGACCCGGGTGCTCGATGCAGGATCAGAGATCATCGGGAAGACCGCGGTCCCGTCGTTCTGCTTCGACGGAGCCGGGTTCCTAGGGGAGTTCGAGCCGCAGGTGCTCAATCCGTCCGACCCGAGCCGCCTCCCGGGCGGCTCCTCGAGTGGGAGCGCAGCGGTGGTGACGGGCGGCGAGGTGGACCTGGCGTTCGGAGGCGATCAGGGCGGCTCGATCCGGCTTCCCGCGAGCTTCTGCGGGTGCTGTGGCCACAAACCAACCTACGGACTCGTTCCGTACACCGGCATCTTCCCCGTCGAGCGAACGCTCGATCACGTCGGTCCATTGGCGCGAAACGTCCGCGATTGTGCACTGGCGCTCGATGCAGTAGCGGGACCGGACGGCCTGGATCCCCGACAGTGTGGGGTCTCCGCGATCGAGACGCTCTCTCACGTGGACCGAGGCGTGAAAGGCCTCCGCATAGGTCTGCTCCGCGAAGCCTTCGAGATCGCGGAAGCATCCGAGCGGGAAGTCGATGAGGCTGTCAGGACGACGGCTCACGCGTTGCGCGATCTCGGGGCTGAGGTCGGCGAAACGTCGGTGCCGATGCACGAGCACGGGGTCGCGATCTGGAGCGCGATCGCGGTCCAGGGCTGCACCGACCTGGTGATTCGCGGCGACGCCGTCGGCACGAACGCCACCGGGCAGACCTCGACGCAGCTGACCGACTTCTTCGCAAAGGCTTGGCGCGAGATGGCCGACCGGTTCCCGCCGACCCTGAAGGTGACCCTACTCGCCGCCGAGCACGTCACCCGGCACGCTCACCACCACTACTACACCAAGGCGCGGTGGTTGGCGCGGGCGCTGCGCGACGCCTACGACGCCGCGCTGGCGGATTTCGACGTGCTGGTGATGCCCACCACCGCCATGCGGGCGTTCCCACGACCGCCGGCGGAGGCGCCGGTCGAGGACATCGTGGCCGTGGCGCTCGGCAACCTGCACAACGTCGTGCAGTTCGACCTGACGGGACAACCGGCCCTAAGCCTGCCCGTGCCCAACTACCCCGGGCTGCCGATCGGCTTTCAGATCGTCGGACGTCACCTCGACGACGGAACGGTCCTTCGAGTCGGTCGAGCGGTCGAGTCCTTATAAGGCGTCTGCGTCGAAGAACTCGACGAGCAGCCCGTCGACCCGCTCGGGCTCGGGTGGCTGTCCATGCCGAGGAGTGCGCTACGAGATCGGCGCTGAGTTGGCCGAACCTGACCGGGCCGACGTCCCGAACCTAGAGCGCGTTGTGCGCCTGGCGGACGCGACGCATTCGGCCCGCCCGCGCCGCGGAGACGACTGCATTCGCCCAATCCCGAGCGCGACGCCGGACCTACTCCGCTCGAGTCGTGCCGGGTGCCGGCGACCCGATTCTGGCAAGCGGGTGCTGCATCGTTTCAGAGCACGGGGCGCTCCCCTGTGCGCGTCACATCGGGGGGGCTTCCGGTAGGCTCGCGCTCGATTCATCCAGAGCGACCCGAGGGACCTGGCCCGATGACGGTCCGGCATCCGGCTTCGGCGCGGTGCCAATGCCAGGATCGATGAAGGAGGACTCCATGGCCCACCTCGAGGCGCTGCGGTTCCGCCTCGCTGGCTCCGACGATGCGCAGGCCGTCGCCAATCTTCACGCTGAGAGTTGGCGCCGTAACTACCGGGGCGCCTACTCCGACGCCTTTCTCGATGGTGACGTCTTCACCGACCGCCTGGCGGTGTGGACCGAGCGGCTGCGGGAGCCCGATCCGCGCCGTTGCACGATCCTCGCCGAGGACGGCGGCCTGGTCGGCTTTGCCAACACATTCTTTGACGACGACCCGACGTCGGGAGCGCTGCTCGACAACCTCCACGTTGCCGATGGGCACAAGCGTCGGGGCATCGCCTCGCGTCTGCTGGCGTTGACGGCCGAGGCCGTCGTAGCGCGGCCGGAAAAGACCGGTCTTTACCTGTGGGTACTCGAACAGAATCTGGCTGCTAAGGCCTTCTATGAGGCCCGCGGCGGCAGACGCGTAGACCGAGCGCCCACCTCGCCTCCGGGCGGGGTGACGAGCCGGCTCAACGGCTCGTCAGCCAAGCTGCGATATGCCTGGAGCGATCCCACCGTGCTGCTCGCTTGAGGTGATATCGGCTCCGACGATGCGCGGGCACCCGGCGTCACTTGTTCTCGCCTACAAGGAACTGGCGCAGGCCCTGGGAGCAGAACCACAGCTCCTCGTCGTCGTGCTGCAGGCGCGCGGCGGGCGGGCTGCGACGAGCTCGCGGCAGACGGGGTCGCGCTGCTCTTCACGGACGATGAGGCGAAAGAGCCGTATGGGGCTTTCGACGCCGCGCAGCATTCGAGCGCCGACCGGCTCGGCGCGGTATGCCGCGCCAACCGCTGATCGCCTTCCGCTCCGAAAGCGGCATGCACCGCCGGACACGGCACAGTCCCGAGCAGATGGTCGGCGATTGCGGCGCTCGTTAGATCGCCGGTCCCGCGTCAGGCGTTGGGCTGGGCCTACTCCGTCACCCGGGCGGCCGCCAGTGCGCTTGCCCAGTCGGGGAAGCCCGATTCCGCGCGTACGACCTTACCGGCCCTCAATGTGTAGATCGAGAAGAAGAGTTGCCGGTAATCCAGCCCGCTGCTCGCGCCGGTGGCGGTCCATAGCTCCCTGACGACGACACGATCGCCCGCGTCGACGTACTCCTCGACATCCATTCGGAGGCCAGGGAGGACCTCCAACCAGCCCTCCACCAGACGACGGAGGGCCTCAAGTCCGGATGTTGACTCGGCCATCTCGCTGTGATCGACATATTCGACCTCGGGATCCGAGAAGCTCAGCCAGGCGTCGATGTCGTGCGCGTTTAGGGCCGCGTTGGCGCGCCGGAGCGTCTCGACATTCTCCTCCGACATTGCGTGCCGCCAGTATCCCGCACCGACCAGCAACGCAGGCTTGACGCTCAGTGCCGCTGCGGTGGGGTTGGAGCACGCAGCCGCGCGTGCTCTCAGAAATTGGCATTACCGGGCCGACCCTCGGGCTGGCGCTCGGCCCCTTCCCGGTGAATCGAACGCTGCCGGCCCGGCTGGGTCCGGACGCGATCGCTACCGCGCGCCGGCGATGGCTGGCCTTCGTGGCGCGTTCGAGAATGCGCCCCGCCAGTGGCATGTCGGCGGAGCACCACACGTGCCGCTTCTCGTAGGGCCACGCGTAGACCGGGTTGCCGTCACGAACCAGCTCGAGCAGCCGTGGCTCGCGAAGCTCGTCCGCGGACCACGCGTACACGCGCTGTAGCCGCGGGACGATCACGGCGTAGTCGAGCAGCCGACCGAGATTCTGCTCGTCGGCGATATAGGCCTCGACGTCGCGCGTGAGCGGATAGCGGTAGGGGAGCACACGGCGGAGCGACAGGAACGCCCCGGCCATCCCGAGCCGTGGATCGCCGAGCACGCGGCCGAGCGGGGCGAATCGCCCTACCGCCAGGCGCGCCGCCCCAACGAGCGCGTGGGCATAGAGGACACGGCCGAGCGCGACGTTCATGAAGAAGCGCTCCGCCGCGCCGGGCTTACTGGGGGTTAGCGTCACGGCGGAGCGTTTCGACCGCCTCGATGAGGCGATTCCCTGAGGCGCGTTCGGCGCCGGTTCAGCGGACCGTGGCGCCCGCGCCGGCCAGCTCTTCCAGTGCCCGCTGCGAATCGCCGGGTTCGACGTCGATGCCCCGGATGCCCTCGGTATCCAGGACGACGTCGAATCCTTGCCGAAGCGCGTCCAGTGCGGTGTGGCGCACGCAGTAGTCGGTGGCCAGCCCAACGACGGTGACCCGGTCGATGTCGTGCTCGCGCAGCACCGATTCGAGGCGCGTCTTCTCGAACCCCGAGTAACCATCGAGGCCGGCCCGAAATCCCGCGTCCACGACGACGTCGATCTTGTCGGTGTGGACACCGGGGTGGAGCTCGGCCCCCTCGCTGTCCTGGATGCAATGCGGCGGCCACGGCCCGCCCTGGTCTTTGAAGGAATGGTGATCGGCGGGATGCCAGTCGCGCGTCGCGATCACGAGATCGAAGCGGTTGGAGTCGATCAGCTCGTTGACCCGGTCGAGGATCTCGTCGCCGTGGGGAACCGGTAGCGCGCCGCCCGCCACGAAGTCGTTCTGGAAGTCGATGATCAGCAGCGCCTCACGCATCAAACTTCGACCTCTCGCTCCCCCGGTGGATGGCGGTCCTCCGGTCGATGACCACCTGCCTGAGTGGTATGTCGAGCTCCTCGCCCAGCCGCGTGAGCATGTCGGTCTCGACCCAGTTCGCGCGATGCGGGGGATGCGTCGCCACGATCACCTCATCGACGTCGTAGCGGCGCAGCTCGTCAGCCAGGCCTTCGATCGGGTCGATCGGGTCGCCCACTTCGCCGGTCGCGTCGAAGCCATGCTCCCTGGCCGAGATGAGGGTCTCTTCCAGGCGCCGGTGGGCGTCCTGGGTCTCGCGGTCGATGTCGGTGGTGACGAAATGGGTGCGCGACTGGAGCACCGGCGCCAGGACCTCGACGACCGCCCGCTCGCCATCTCGCTGGCGCAGGTCTTCCCACACGGCGTCTTCGGCTACGGCCTCGTTGGCGATGAGGAGTGCGCGTCGCTCGCCGCGCCCATGCGGCGCCTGGCTTTCCCGTTCGGCTTCGCGCAGCGACCTGTGCCGATCCGGGTCGCGCCTGTCCAGGTCCCAGAAGAGGGCAGCCGCGGCGATCAGGATCAAGAGCGCGATGCCGACCAGCGCGCCAAAGACGTATCCCACGAGCAGCGCGACGGCCACCACGAAGGCCAGCACGTAGGTCAGGCGAAAAGCGTCGCCCTCAGATTTGACCCGGAGGCGCACAGGCCACTCCTTCTCCACCGCTATTTCCCGCCTGCCGGACGGGGAAACGCTATGAGGGCCGAGCCGTCCGACCTGCTCGGGCTGTATCTGCGATCGAGCATCGAGCCCGAGCGGGCGGGCGAGCAACTCGTCGGAGCAGGGCGCGCCCCGTCCGACACCGCGCGGTTGCCCACCCGCCGCGACGCCGCCAAAGAGCTACTCGAGAGACACCCGCCCGCCAGGACCCCCGGTATACACCTGCCCGACGCATCAACAGCTGCGTCCCCTGTGGGCCGGGCCGTTTAGGCCCTCAATCGCTCCACGGGGTCCTAAATCCCCCCGGAACCTCCCGTATCCACGCGACGAGGCTCGCGGCGCAAAACCTCCGGCCTAGTCGATTTGCAGGGACTTTCCGCCTCAAGCGCGCTCTTGTAGGGTCTCTGAAAATCGTTGCGTCCCCGGTTCGATTCCGGGCCTCGCCATGTCTGGGAATTCCTGGTAATTGAAAGAGGAGGAGGATCGATGATCTGCAGGCCGTTGGTGTTGTCGTTAGTACTAGCTTCGACCGGCGCATTGGCCGCGGGTTGCGGCAGCAGTTCGTCCTCGAACAAGTCAACCAGCACGCCGGCGAGTACCACGCCGGCGACTTCAGCGACGACCACGACCTCTGGTGGCGCCACGTCCACCCCCGGCGCGAGCCCCGCTAACAACCCTGGCGTCGCGCAGGCCGTGGCCAACTGCAAATCCAGCGTAAACGCGCAGCCGACGCTCTCCGCGAGCGTCAAGTCCAAGCTCACTGCGATTTGCGACAAGGCGGCGAGCGGCGACGTATCGGGCGCCAAAAAGGCGGCAGCCCAGGTTTGCCGGGAGGTCATCAAGTCAAGCGTGCCGGCTTCAGCGCAGGCGCAGGCGCTGGCTAGCTGCCCTAAGCCCTAACGGATTCAGCACCGCTTTCGGCCCGTGGTCCCCTGGAGGCGCGGGGGACCACGTGTCCGCATTGGTTGATCTGAAGCTCACGTAGGTCGGCGCCGGGCCGAGGAGCACCCGCCCGAGCCCGCTCTGGCCCGGCGGCTGATCTCTGACGCCCCCGGCGGGGCGCGACATCCCGTCCCGCCCTGGCCGCAAAAGGCCTCCCACCCACGGAGCGCCACGCCCGCCCACCCGCACGAGGTCCGGGGGCGTCGGCGCCTGGGGCAAGCGCGCTATCATATGCATATATCTAAGTAACTATGAAAGTTGAACGGTGCCCAACTTGCTCTTGATCCCATTGGACGACGCTGTCGTCTTCCCCCATATGTCGGTGACCTTGCCGCTCGAGCTCGGCGATGCCGAGGAGCGCGTGCTGCTCGTGCCGCGCCATGAGGGCTCCTACGGACGCGTCGGGACCGTCGCGGAGGTGGCCGAACGGGCGCGCCTGCCCGGCGGCGCTCGCGCGGTGGCCCTGGTGGGTCTCCACCGTGGCGTGGCGGGTGCTGCGCGGACCGATGGGGCGGGCCTGCTGCGCGTGGACGTCGACGAGCACCGAGACGACGCGCCGCAGGACGGGCGGGCGCGGCAGCGCGCGCGCGAGCTCGAGCGCGAGTATCGCGCCGTGATCGAGGAGATCCTCGAGCTGCGCGGAGATGACGGGAGCGTGTCCGCATCCCTGCGGGCGATCACCGAGCCCGGCCCGCTGGCCGATACCTCGGGCTATTCGCCCGATCTCTCTTACCAGCAGAAGGTGGAGCTGCTCGAGACGCTCGACGTGACCGACCGGCTGGAACTCGCATTGCGCCTCCAGCGCGAGCGGCTGACCGAGCTGCAATTGCGCAAGCGGATCCGCGAGGACGTTCAGTCCGGCGCAGACAAGCAGCAGCGCGAGTACTTCCTGCGCAAGCAGATGGATTCGATCCGCAAGGAGCTCGGCGAGGACGAGGGCTCGGTCGTCGAGGAGTACCGAAAGAAGATCGCCGACGCCGATATGCCCGAGACGGTCGCCGAGCAGGCTAACCGCGAGGTCGACCGACTGGAGCGCATGGGCGACGCCTCAGGCGAGGCTTCGATGATCCGCACCTACCTCGACTGGCTGATCGCCGTGCCGTGGTCCCAGCGCTCCCAGGAGCGGCTGGATCCGGTGCACGCGCGCGAGGTCCTCGACGCGGACCACGCCGGCCTGGACGACGTCAAGGAGCGCATCACCGAGTACCTGGCCGTGCGCAAGCTGCGCCAGGATCGCGGGATCGCCGAAGACAAGCGCTCGGGCGCGATCCTCACCCTGGTCGGCCCACCCGGCACAGGCAAGACATCGGTGGGCGAGTCGATCGCCCGGGCGACGGGCCGCGAGTTCGTGCGCATGTCGCTGGGCGGCGTGCGCGACGAGGCCGAGATCCGCGGGCACCGGCGCACCTACATCGGCGCGCTGCCGGGGCGCCTCGTGCGCGCGCTGCGCGACGCCGGGACGATGAACCCGGTGATCATGCTCGACGAGGTCGACAAGGTCGGCGCCGACTGGCGCGGCGACCCTTCGGCGGCCCTGCTCGAGGTGCTCGACCCCGCCCAGAACCATTCCTTCCGCGACCACTATCTCGACGTCGAGCTCGACCTGTCCGAGGTCGTCTTCATCGCCACCGCGAACGTGACCGAGACGATTCCGGGGCCACTGCTCGATCGCATGGAGGTGATCCGCTTCGACGGTTACACCACCGACGAGAAGCTCGCGATCGCCCGGGGCTACCTGTGGCCGCGCCAGCGCGAGCGCAACGGCCTGCGCGAGGACGAGGTCAGCATCGGCGACGACCTACTGCAACTAGTGGCCACCGAGTACACGCGCGAGGCGGGCGTGCGCCAGCTCGAGCGCGAGCTGGGCACGGTGCTGCGCAAGACCGCGACCGCGATGGCCGCGGGCGACGCACAGGCCCCAATCGGGATCGACCTAACCGCGGTGCGCGAGGCGCTCGGGCGGCAGAAGTTCTTCCAGGAGGCCGCCGAGCGGACCGCCACCCCGGGTGTGGCCACCGGCCTGGCGGTAACCGGGACCGGTGGCGACGTGCTGTTCGTCGAGGCGTCGGCGATGAAGGGCAGCGGCGGCCTGGTATTGACCGGCCAGCTCGGCGACGTGATGAAGGAGTCCGCGCGCATCGCGCTCTCGTACGTGCGCTCACATGCCGACGAGCTCGAAATCGATGACGAGGCGTTCGACGACCGCGAGTTTCACGTCCACGTCCCGGCGGGGGCGATCCCCAAGGACGGCCCGAGCGCCGGCATCACCATGACGACCGCGCTCGCCTCGCTGCTGTCAGGCCGCGCGGTCAAGCACACCGTCGGCATGACAGGCGAGATCACGCTGCAGGGGCGCGTGCTGCCGATCGGCGGGATCAAGCAGAAGACGCTCGCCGCGCACGCCGCCGGGCTCACCGATGTGATCCTGCCCGAGCGCAACCGTGGGGACCTCGACGACGTACCCGAGGACGTGCGCGAGCAGATGACCTTCCACCCGGTCATGACCATCGGCGAGGTGCTGGAGCTCGCGCTCGAGCCGGCCCGCGATGTGGCGCTGTCGTAGCTGTCCCCCCGTCCCCGAGGACGTCCGCCACGCGGCGGACGTCCTCGAGCGGCGCGGGTCGATGGCAATCGTGTACGCCTGCCACACCGGCGCGACGCGGTTCAACGAATTCGCGCGCGCGGTGGGCGGCCTGGCGCCCCAGACGCTCGCCAACCGACTCGTCCAGCTTGAGGACGCCGGTCTGATCGGGCGCGTGGTGCTCGCATCACGGCCGCCGCGCGCCGAGTACAGGTTGACCCAGAGCGGACGCCGTCTGGCCGAGGTGCTCGAAGGGGCTCTGCCGCTAGTCGCCCACGCGGGCAGCGCCAGGACCAAGCCAGGACGCCTAACGTGACGGCGCGAAAGCGCCGTTGCTGCTCGGCAGACGGACGGGGCGGGATTTAGGGGTGGCTTCGGTTCGGGAGACCGGTGTCGAGGGTCACACCGAGCGCCTGGTCGATTTGCTGGATCAGGGAGCGCGATGGCGCTCTTCCCGAGCCTGGGAAGGCGGCGCTGGCGAGGAGTGGCTGCGGTCGGCCGCCGAGGCTGAGCCGCACGTCGCCGCAGCCGCTTGGGTTCACCAGGGCGATCGCCAAAGGTGCCCGGCCCCGCCGTGGATAGAGCACGAGCCGCACGGTTGTGCCGAAGTCGGCGGGGCAGGAGTGGACACCGGGCTGTGCCGCCGGGAGGCTGTTCAGGAGCGCGACGACGGCGCGGATCTTTTTGCGGTTGGTGACACGGATCGGGCGCTGGCGGGATCGGTTGGGCGCCAGCGAGCTGGTCACGCTTACCCGCAGGCGCCGGGCACCCGCGGCGATGTGCTCGGACGCCGGCCGAGGCACCAGCCATACGACCTGCGCATCGGCACGAAGCCCCGTCGATCCGTCCTGCAGTTGCGTGACCTCGACGATCAGCCAGCGCTCCGACAGCACGCCCGTGACCGCAGGCCGGGCGTAGCCCGCGATCCGGTAGCTGGTCCCGGTCGAGGTCGTGCCTGAGCCAGTCAGGACGCGAACCGAGCCGGCTGGAGGGTGGGCGTCGATGTAGCTGAGCACGGGCGACGGCGTGCCTGGAACGACCCACCAGACGGATTGGTCGATTGCGTTTGGAGTCACAGGCGGACCCGACCCGGGATGGGAAAGCACCGCGCCGTCACCGGCCGGCTCGGTCGATGACGGCACCGCCCCGGAGGGGAGCGAGAGGCTTGCCAGTAGCGACGCCGCGTCCGCCCGCGCGGCAGCCTCGTTTGACTCCGCCGTGGCCGGGACGGCGGGCGTCGGTCGCGCGATGGAGGCTGCCACGTCTCCGGCCGCGCTGAGAAGACCGGCCGACAGCACCATCGCGGCTGCGCGCCCCGCCCGTGGCATGGCCCTATCCAACCCCCTTATGGCCCGGCATGCAAGCGCGGCCGCCAGGCTCAGCTCATCCGCCGGTACCGCCAGACGCACAGCGGTATGAACACGACCAGCAGGCCCCCGATCCAGGCCGCCGTTTCGCCCAGCGAGCTCGGGATACCGTGGGTGAGCGCGTACGAGCGGGCGACGTCTGCGGTCAGCGTCACCGGGCTCGCTTCCGCAAACGTGCGCAGCCAGTCGGGCATGCTGGTCACGGGCACGAAGACCGAGCTCGCGAAAACGAGCGGGAAGATGGCCACGAAGCCGGCCGCCTGGGCGGCCTCGGCGCCGCGCACGGTCAGGGCCACAAACGCAAATATCCAGCTCAGGGCAAACCCGAACGCGGCGACGACCGCCACCGACGCCAGTGCCTGCGGCGCTCCGCCGTGAAAGCGAAACCCGATCAGGTACCCGATCACGATCATCAGCCCCAGGATCAGGACGTTGCGCACAAGATCGGCCAACGTGCGTCCGAGCAGCACCGCCGATCGCGTCATGGGCATCGAGCGAAACCGATCGACGACCCCGCGCTCCAGATCCTCGGCCAGGCCAATTGCGGTCTGGGTAGCCCGGAAAGCCACCGACTGCACAAAGATCCCCGGCAGCAGGAAGTCGACGTACTTGACTCCGTGGGGCAGCGAGCCCCGCACCGCACCGCCGAACACGTAGACGAACAGCAGCACGAACATCACCGGTTGGATGGTCGAGAAGATCAACAGCTGTGGCTGGCGGATGAAGTGGCGCAGATTGCGCGCCGTGACCACCCACGCGTCGGTGACCGCCGAGCGCAGCTCCCGCCCAGAGGGAGGGCGGAGCCGCAGAATCAGCCCACCGTGCCGGATCGCCGCGGACCTCAAGGCGGTATTCGTCGTCGGCGGTGAGGCGACCGGCGGCGGGCCCGCCCCGTCCTCGCTCGGAGGCAGGCCGGTGAGCTGCAAGAACACGTCGTCCAAGGTCGGGCGGCGCAGCCCGAGATCGCTCACCCCGATCCCGGCGCTACGCAGCTGGGCAGCCGCGTCTGCGATCAATTCGAGGCCATCGCGCGGGGCGGGAAGCGTCAGCTGGTCCGGCCGCGCGCCCGGCGCGGGATCGCCGCAGCCCACCCCGGCCAGCACCGCCTGGGCCCGGTCGCGCTGCGCCGAGCTGGTCAGCTCGACCTCGAGGAGCTGTCCACCGACGCGGTCCTTGAGCTCGTTGCCAGTGCCCTGGGCGATCACCCGCCCGTGATCGATGACCGCGATCTGGTCGGCGAGCTGGTCGGCCTCCTCGAGATACTGGGTGGTCAACAGCAGCGTGGTTCCCTCACCGACGAGCTCTCGCACGATTGCCCAGATCTCGTTTCGGCTGCGAGGATCGAGGCCCGTCGTGGGCTCGTCGAGGAACAGGATGCGCGGACGCGTGAGCAGGCTCGACGCGAGGTCCAGCCGGCGGCGCATGCCGCCGGAATAGGTCCTCGCCGGGCGATCGGCTGCATCGGCGAGGTCAAAGCGTTGAAGCAGCGCGTCGGCGCGCTGCTCGGCCTCTGCACTAGAGAGGCCAAACAGGCGGCCGAACATGTGCAGGTTCTCCCGGCCGCTGAGAATCTCATCGACCGCCGCGAACTGTCCGGT
>Ga0066662_10000841_pt1 | contig 13782 bp, 15 predicted proteins | sample GraSoiAngelo_111_FD_133939 | JGI IMG/M metagenome (GOLD analysis project Ga0066662, IMG submission 133939) | Grasslands soil microbial communities from the Angelo Coastal Reserve, California, USA - 14_0903_12_40cm | ecosystem: Environmental > Terrestrial > Soil > Grasslands | place: USA... | reverse complement strand
TCTGGATCGCGCCGGAAGATGCCGGCGGCGAGCTCACGCCATTTCCCGCCGGCTACGACCACCTGCGTGCCGTCCCGGTGCGGAGGGCGGCGACATGAGCGAATTTTTCGGACCGCTGGATTCAGAGGCCCGCGTGCCGCCGCGTCAGCAGACGCGCGTGTCCGCATTCCTGGTCTCCGCTCATGGCGCATTGGCGCGGCAATTTGCGCTGGCCTTGCCGGCCAGGCTCGAGTCGGCATGGCAGACCGAATTGAATGCGCAATTCTACCGCGAAAGTGAGATCGTCTCGCTGTTGCTCCGCGCCACACGGTGGGTCCCCGATCTTGCCGCCGGCTATATGGCGGTCGGCTGGGAGACCGCCTGGTTTCCCAAGCCGGCCCAGGGAATTCCAGATCAAGCGCTGGCGCTGGCGGTCGATCTTGCGACGCGCGCGCATGCCGTGCATGCGGGCATTCGGCCCGCGGCGCTGCTCCCCTTGCAAGTCGACGCAATCGATCCCTTCGTCATGGCGCTCAGGCGCCTCGAATTCGAGAGCGGGCGCCTGCTGCAGGCGCAAATCATCATGCTCAAGGGTCCGAAGCTCGCGCCTTTCCGCGACGCGGTCAGCTCCGCCCTTGAAGCGCGTCACTCCGAGGTCCGCAAATTGTGGGTCGAAGCGCTCGAAGGCATCGGGATTGCGATCCAGCGGACGAAGCCTTGACGCAGATCAAGACACTGCGGCGAGCCATCGCCAACATCCATTCATCGCCCGCTTCCGTTGATCCGCCGACCGGAGTTCGAATATGAGGGCCGTTTCCGTCGAAGAAGCTGTTGCGATGATCCCGGCCGGCGCCAGCGTGATGGTCGGCGGATTCATGGGGGTCGGGACGCCGGAGCGATTGCTCGATGAAGTGGTGCGGCAGCACAAGGGCGGGCTGTCGCTGATCTGCAACGACGCCGCCACACCCGGCAAGGGCGTCGGCAAGCTGTTCGATGCGGCGCTGGTCTCGCGCCTCACGGCCACCCATATCGGCCTCAATGCGAAAGCGCAGCAGCAGATGCTGTCGAAGCAGATCGCGGTCGAACTGGTGCCCCAAGGCACCTTCGTGGAGCGCATTCGCGCCGGCGGCTGCGGCCTCGGCGGCGTGCTGACGCCGACCGGCGTCGGCACGCTGGTCGCGGAGGGCAAGCGCCAGATCGAGGTCGACGGCCAACCGTTCCTGCTCGAGGTCGCGCTGCGGGCGCAGTTCGCGCTGGTGCATGCCTTTCTCGCCGACTACTCCGGCAACCTCTCCTATGCTCTGACCGCGCGCAACTTCAATCCGATCATCGCGATGGCGGCCGATACCGTGATCGTGACCGCGGAGCACATCGTGCCGGTGGGAGTGATCGCACCCGATCACGTCATGACGCCGGCGCCGCTCGTCGACTATCTCATTACCAACGGGTGATCCATGGATGCACAGACCATCATCGCCCGGCGCGTCGCCAAGGAGCTGCACAGCGGCAATCTGGTGAACCTCGGCATCGGCATTCCGACGCTGGTCGCCAACTATGTTCCCGCGGAGCTGAAGGTGTTCTTCCAGTCGGAGAACGGCTTGATCGGCACCGGGCCGATTCCGGAGCAGGGAATGTCGCATCCGACGCTGACGGACGCCGGCGGGCGGCCGATCAGCGCGCTGCCGGGAGCCGCTACGTTCGACAGCGCGATGTCGTTCGGATTGATCCGCGGCGGCCATGTCGACGTCACTGTGCTCGGCGGCCTCCAGGTCGACGCGCAGGGGCATCTCGCCAACTGGATGATCCCCGGCAAGATGGTGCCCGGCATGGGCGGCGCGATGGACCTCGTCAGCGGGGCCAAGCGGGTCGTGGTCGCCATGCAGCACGCGGCCAAGGGCAAATCGAAGATCGTGGCGAAGTGCACGCTGCCGCTGACGTCGGCAAGGCCGGTCCATCTCGTCGTCACCGACCTGGCGGTGATCGCTTTCCCCGAAGGCAAGGCGACGTTGATGGAAACGGCGCCGGGCGTGAGCATCGGCGAGGTCATGGCGGTCACCGAGGCCGAACTCGTCGTTCCCGACCATGTTCCGGAAATGAATATCTGACCGGGAGAGGGCATGCGGATATTCGGCAGTTTCGACGAGATCAAATCCGCCGTCGGCTCCGAGATCGGCGCCAGCGAGTGGATCGAGATCACCCAGGACCGCATCGACCGCTTCGCCGAAGCGACCTGCGACGAGCAGTGGATCCATGTCGATCAGGAGCGTGCCAGCAAGGAATTGCCGGGTGGCAGCACCATCGCCCACGGCATGTTGTCGCTGGCGCTGGCGCCGATGTTCATCCGCTCGGTGATGGGGCTGACGGGCATGCGCAACACCCTGAACTACGGCGCCGACCGCATCAGGTACCTTTCGCCGGTACCGGCGGGCTCCAGGCTGCGCGGCCGCGTCACGGTCGCCGCAACGGAGGACGTGCCGCCGAATGGCCTGCGCGTGAACTACCATCTCGCGATCGAGATCGAAGGCGGCCAGCGCCCGGCCTGCGTCGCGGAATTGATCGCGTTGCATTACCGCTGAGCGGTACGCCTTCCATCAATCGATGATGTGATAGCCGCCGTCGATATAGAGCACGCTTCCGGTGATCAGCTTGGCGCCGTCGAGCGCGAGGAACGCGGTGGCATTGCCGACGTCGTCGATCGAGACGAGGCTGCGCGACGGCGCCTTGGACTGCGCCTTATCCATCAGCTCGTCGAATTCCGGAATGCCCGACGCGGCGCGGGTGGCGAGCGGTCCCGGCGAGATCGCGTGCACGCGAATGCCTTTCGGGCCGAGTTCGGCGGCGACGTAGCGGACGGAAGCCTCCAGCGCCGCCTTCGCGACGCCCATCACGTTGTAATTCTCGACCACCATCTGGCTGCCGTAATAGGTCATTGTGAACATGGTGCCGCCCTGCTTCATCAGCGGCTCGGCCAGATGCGCCATGCGCATGAATGACCAGCAGGAGACTTCCATGGTCTTCAGGAAGCCGTCGCGGTCGACATCCACCACGCGGCCGTGGAGAGTTGCTTTCGGCGAGAACGCGATCGAGTGCAGCAGGAAGTCGAGCTGTCCCCATTCCTGCTCGATCCGCTTGAACACTGCCTCGGTCTGTCCCTCCGCCATCACGTCGAGCGGCATGAAAATCGGCGCCTCGAGCGCCTGCGCCAGCGGCTCGACGTGCTTTCTGGCACGCTCGTTCAGGTAGGTGACGGCGAGGTCGGCGCCGAGCGCGCGAAAGGCCTTGGCGCATCCCCAGGCGATCGACTGGTCGTTGGCGATGCCGACGATCAGGCCTTTCTTGCCCTTGAGGGCGACCTTGGTCTCCGGAAATACGGGAATCATGAGGCCCTGGCCTGCTTCGGGTTGGAGGAGGGCTGGTTCATCAAGAGCGACAGCGTGTGCTGCGCGATCATCAGCTCCTCGTCGGTCGGCACGACGTAGACCGGAATGCGGCTGTCGGACCGCGATATCAGGCGCGCATGGCGTGAATTCTCGGCCGGATCAAGAGCAACGCCGAGCCATGCGAGCTGCTCGGCGGCGCGGGCGCGGATGGAGACCGAGTTTTCGCCGATGCCGGCCGTGAACACGAAGGCGTCGACGCCCTGCAGGGCAGCTGCAAGCATGCCGGCGCTGAGGCCTATCCGATAGATGAAGTACTCGACGGCGAGCTTGGCCCTGGCATCATCGCTCTCCTGCAGCTCGCGCATGTCGTTGCTGATGCCGGACAATCCCTTCAACCCGCAATCGCGATAGAGGAAGTTCTGGACGTTGGACGCAGACATTCCTTTCTCGGAAATGAGATAGAGGACGACGCCGGCATCGATCTGGCCGGGGCGGGTTCCCATCGGGAGTCCGTCAAGCGCCGTAAATCCCATGGTGCTCTCTACGCTTCGTCCGGCGTGCATCGCGCACATCGATGCGCCGCTGCCGAGATGCGCGACGATCACCCGCCCCTTGGCGATTTCGGGGGCGATCGTGGGCAAGGTTTTTGCGATGTATTCGTAGGAGAGGCCATGGAACCCGTAGCGGCGCACGCCCTCGGCATACAGCTGATGCGGGATGGCATAGTGGTCCGCGACAGCAGCATGGGTGCGGTGAAAGGCGGTGTCGAAGCAGGCGACCTGTGGAAGCGCCGGAAAATTGGCCAGGATCGAACGGATCGGCGCCAGATTGTGCGGCTGATGCAGCGGCGCCAGCGCGACGAACCGTTCCAGGCGAGCGACCACGCCATGGTCGACCATCACCGGACGGTCATATTCCGGGCCGCCATGGACGACCCGGTGCCCGACCGCGATGGGCTGGATGCGGAGCTCGTCACGCAGCCAGCTTCCCGCGATGTCCATCGCGCCCGCGACGTCCGCCACCGCCTCGATCGGATAGGCGCGGTCGGCGAGCGGGTCGCCATTGGCGCCGCTGACCCGCAATCGCGGTCGGCTGGCGATGCCGTCGATCTGTCCCTTGAGCTGCCGCCGCAGCTTTCCTTCGCCCTCGACAGAATAGATCTGGAACTTGACGCTGGAAGAGCCCGCATTGACGACTAGGATGGTGTCCATGGCGCTCACGCGGCGATCGTTGGAGCATGCTGGCGGCGCGCGTGGGCATAAAGCGCCGCGACCGCGCAGGAGGCCATTCGCGCCCGCGCCGTGTCGGCGCGCGACGTCAGCACGATCGGCACCCGGGCTCCGAGCACGATGCCGGCGCTGTCCGCCTTGGCGAAGTACGCCAGGTTCTTTGCGAGCATGTTGCCGGCCTCCAGGTCGGGCACCAGCAGGATCTGCGCCCGGCCGGCGACCTCGGACTTGATGCCCTTGATCCGCGCCGCCTCCATATCGATGGCGTTGTCGAACGCCAGCGGGCCGTCAAGCAGTCCGCCGGTAATCTGGCCGCGGTCGGCCATCTTGCAGAGAGCAGCCGCCTCGATGGTCGAGGGAATCTTGGACGTGACGGTCTCGACCGCCGACAGGATCGCCACCCGCGGCATGCCGCCGAAGCCCGCCTGGTTGTAGAGATCGATGGCGTTCTGGACGATGTCCCGCTTGGCCTCGAGGTCGGGAAAGATGTTGATCGCGGCGTCGGTAATGAACAGCGTTTCCGAATAGGCGGGCGCGTCCATCACGAATACATGGCTGATCCGCCGGTCGGTACGAAGGCCTCCCGCTTTCGCGGTGACAGCGCGCATCAGCTCGTCGGTGTGCAGGCTGCCCTTCATCAGCAATTCGCCCCTGCCCGTATGGATCAATTCGACGCCCTTGGCGGCGGACTCGTCGCTGTGCGCGGCGTCGACGATCTGGCAGCCGGATAGGTCGAGACTGAACCTTGCCGCCGTCTCCCTGATCTTCTTGTCCGGACCGACCAGGATGGGTTGGATGATGCCCGCATTCCCGCTATCGAGTGCGCCGCGCAGCGACGTCTCGTCGCAAGGATGCACCACGATAGTGGGCGTCGGTGGCACGGCCTTGGCGGCCGCGATCAGCCGATCGTACTTGCTGGGAGACTGCACTGTTCTGGTATCGGCTGACATAGGTGGCTCCCGATGTTGTCGCGTTACGACGCCTGTTCCTTGGGGTCGAAGGGCGCAACGTTCGCTCTGGTCTCCGGACGTTGCGTTGCATCGACCCCAAACAGCTCGGCGATGCGCTGCAGGCGGTTGGCGCGCTCGCCCGTGATGTCTTCGCTGGCTGTCAGCACCTCGCGCATCGCCGAGAACGCCGCATGGCGTTGGCCGGCATCGTCCGGCAAGAGCTTCGGGATGGCGGCCAAAGCCGCTTCGCGGTCGAGCAGCAGCATGAAGAACTGCTCGCGGACCAGCATCTTGAACTCAGCCAATGTCAGCCGCGGCCCGCTGTAGTCGCGCCGAACCTGACGCAACGCCTCGATGCTCCGCTCATCGACCATCCCTCGCGCCGAGCCGACATAGAGCAGCGCCCGGAGCGTCGCTTCACGAAGTCCTCCTGCGCCGATCTTCGACTTCAATTCGGCGATCCGTTTCTCCAGCGCAGCACGGTGCTCGGCTGGCATGTCGCGGCGGCGCGACGGCGCGGACTCCGGATCAATCCCGACGGCGGCCTGCAGCGCAGGCAGTCCATAGACGTTGAGGAAGACCGCCTCACTCAATGCTTCCTGCGCATCGCGCCAGCCATCCAGCGCAGTCACGACCTGCTTCGAGATATTCTCCTGCAATGCCAGAAACGGATTGCCCCTTGAGACCGGCTTGCGGTTGTCTTCGATATCTTCCGCGGTCGACTTCACGGCGGCCATCCAGGGACTTTGGCTGCTGAACGCTTCGTAGTGCACCCGCAGCGGATGCAGGTTGCGCATCAGCTCCGCCATCTGCGGCGCCACCATGGTCTTGATCCACGGCTGCAGGAATTTCTGATAGGCGGCGAGATTGAGTTCGGAGACGCGCTTGGCTGCCGCGAAGCGCCGCTCGTCTTCCGGCGAGTTGCCGCCCATGGCGCGGATGTCGTCGAGCGTTCGCGCTTCGCAGCGCATCACCCACTGGCCGACGACGAGATCGGAACTGGTGGTGGCGTCACCCTTGGCCTCGAAGGTCGCTTCATAGAGTCCCGGCGGGAGCACATCGATCAGGTCTATGTTGGTGGAAAACTCCGCGTGCTCCTTCTTCGCCACGCCGCCGGAGACGAAGATGCCGAGATGGCCGACATTTTCGTGAACCGTGTACACAATGGTCTGGCCATAGGCCCTGATGTCCTCGACGTCGGCGTAGCAATCGAGGATCCAGCCCAGCGCCTGCTGCGGCGGGGTGATGTTGTCGCCCTTGGAGCAGAAGACCACGATGGGGGAGCGGATGTTCCGAAGATCCACGAGCTGGCCGTCGGACATCTTGATGTTGCCGGCAGCCAGGTTATTGCCGACGAAAAGCTCATCGACGATGAACTGGATCTCCTCGGCGTTCAGGTTGACGTGCCCGCCCCACCAGCGCTCGAATTCGAGGTAGCGATCGGCCTCGGTATCAACCTTGGAATAAACGTTGTATTGCTTGGTCCACAGCGTGTTCGAGGGATTCTGGCTTTCGAAATTCTGCACCAGCCATGCGCCGTCGAACTTGCCCGCCCCGAGATCACTGGTCAGTGCGGTAAGCCAGCTGCCGCCCAATAGCCCGCCCGAATAGCGCATCGGGTTTTTGCCGTGCACGCCCGCCCAATAGGCAAGCGGCGCACCGGCGATGATCAGCGGGCCGAAAAGCTCGGGCCGTAGCGACGCCAGGATCATCACCGCCCAGCCGGCCTGGCAGTTGCCGATCACGCAGGGCTTGCCGTCCGCATCCGGATGGCGGCTGATGACCTTCTCGATGAACAGCGCCTCGGCCTGCGCCACGCGTTCGATGGTCTGCCCCGGCATCGGCTCGGGGAGAAAGCCGATGAAATAGCAGGGGTGACCGGCTTTCATCGCGACGCCGATCTCGCTGTCCGCCTTGAACCCGCCGATCCCGGGACCATGCCCCGCCCGAGGATCGATCACGATGAACGGCCGCCGCGCTAGATCGATCTCGACGCCCTTGGGCGGGATGATGCGGACCAGCGCGTAGTTAACCGGCTGCTCCAGGGCGCGGCCGTCGATGATTAATTCGGCGGCGTATTGCAGGACGTGCGGCGCCGTCTGGGCAAGGTGTTCGCGATACTGGTCGCCGCGCCGGCGCATCACGTCGAGAAACAGGATGCTGCGCTGTCCCGCATCGACCATGTATTCGACGGCCGAGGCGACAACTCCGGACATAGCGCCGCCCGGCAGTGCTGGTATTTCCGTCGACATGGTCCGACCTCATCCTCGTTTTCATTCAAGGCGGCTTCGCTGCGGACGATGTTGATTTAGGTCAAAGCTCGGACCGCAGGCTGCACGGGCTCGACATCCTCGGTGCGGATCCAGGCCACCATCAGCTGCCAGGCCACTGACAGGATGATCGGTCCGATAAAGAGCCCAATAATTCCGTGCGCCAGCGTTCCTCCGATGACGCCGATCAGGATAACGAGTGCCGGCGTGGTCAGGCCGCGGCCCATGACCAGCGGTTTCAAGATGTTGTCGAGCAGGCCGACGATAACGAGGAATGCAGTCAGCGCCAGCGCGATCGGAAAATCCTTGTCGGTCCAAATCCAGATGATGACGGGAACCATCACTATCGTTCCGCCGATCTGCACGATGGACAGCAACAGCACGACGAACGCCAACAGCCCGGCGATGGAAATGCCGGCTAGCTTGAACCCTATTCCGGCCAGCAGGGATTGGATGATGGCGACCCCGATCACGCCTTGCGATACCGCGCGGATGGTAGCGCCCGCCAATTCGAGAAAGTGCTCGCTCTGGTCGGGCACGATGTGAGACAGGAAATTCCGCCCCGCCGCGACGAGCTGCGGTCCGTACGGAAACAGCACGCCGGCGATCGCAACCGACAGCAGGAACTTGATCGTGCCCACACCGGCATTGCCGGCTAGCCCAAGCAAGGTCGCGGCCACTGGCTTAAGATACGGCACGACCTGGCGCAGAAGCGAACTGAGATTGGTCGACGCTTGGTCCCAGACGTCGAACAGTTTCGGGCCGACGACCGGCCATTCCCTGAGCGACGGCGGCGGCGAAGGAAGCGCGACCTCACCTGCGGTCAATTGTCCGGCAAGATACTTGATGCCGTCTGCCGCGCCCAAGCCGAGCCAGGTTGCCGGCCCGATGACAATGGCGAGACTGATGAAGGTGAGGATTGCCGCCGCCAGCTTAGGCCGGCCGCCGAGCATCCTGGCGAGATGCTGAAATACCGGATTGAGCGCGACCGCGAGCACGACGCTCCAGGCTAGGATCGGCACGAACGGTCGGATCAGCACCAAGGTCCAGACAATCAGGACCGCGAGCAGGCCGAGCCTGATCACGAGCTGGACAATCTCGTCTCCAGAGAGAATCTGGCGTAGTGTTCTCACCGATGCGCCCTCGGCGTGGCCACGCATGCTGCCGACGAAGCTAGCCGTTGTTAGCCCGCGACCGGCTTGATCCAGATCAAGCGACCGGCGTCGGTCGGCGGAAGCCCAGATCATTTAGCGCGTGATGGCCTCCTTAGAGCTGCGGCCCCGAAAGCTTCATCTCGCGCTCGGCGCGGAACACGTTGCCGTAGAGGCTTGCTATCCATTGCCGGCCGCGCGAGGTCACGTTGAGATAGCGTATCGCCGCCTGGATCTGCGGCGCGACATTATTCCAATAAAACTGCGGATATTTGTAAACGAGATCGGCCGGCGTCGCGTAGCCGAGCGTCTTGTTCAGCCCGATCTCTTCGAATTCATAGAACAGCGCGTTCGACTTTCTCAGATAGTTGGGATCGCCGAGCTGGCCGATCAGATCGGCGGCCCGCAGCAACAATCCTTCCTCTTCGACCAGGCTGTCGTTCGAGGACATCGTATAGGGCACTCGGGTATATTCGATTGCTCGCGCGACGCGGTTGGCGTCCACCTCTTCGACAGCGTCGAAGCGCTCGAGCACGAACAGCTTCGAGCGGTCGACATGGTATGGCGCAAGGGCAGCGTCCGACGATCCCCGAGGCAGCCGGATGGTGCCGCCATTGACGTCCGCGATGAAGGACTCGTCCTCGTCCCCCTGCACGACGCCGCGGACGTAGCCGATGTCATGCGCGAGGCAAGCCAGAATGAAGTTCGCATAATCGTTCGCGGTGGTGGGCCGCAACAGCGCCCGTCCGGTGAGAATGTCATGGCCGGCCAGCGTCACGAGCAATGTGTGCTCGATATTGTGGTAGAGCGCGTCACTGTTGCCGATGCATTCCAGCGTGAGCTTCGCCGAAAACGGGAGCAGCTCGGTCAGGCCTGCATGCGAGGTGCGAAACCGGTCCTTGGTTTCCGCAGTGAGAAAAGCGCCGAGGGCCTGCGAAACCAGTTCCGGAACTGTGATCATCTCGATCCCCATTCAGCGCGATGGCGCGACCCTTGGAAGAATAATCCGGACCATAGTACCCCCGCCGGGTTCGCTGTCGAGTTTCAGGCTGCCGCCCAGTCGCTCGGCTACGATATTGTAGACGATATGCAGGCCGAGACCCGTCGCCCCCTCGTGCCGACGAGTGGTGAAAAACGGATCGAAGGCCTGGCGCCTGATGTGCGGTGACATTCCGCATCCATCGTCGGCAAAGACAATCTCAACGTGGGTATTCCCGGATGCGCCCACCGAGACATTGATGTTGCCCGTTCTACCCACCGGGAAAGCATGGGTCATGGCGTTGAAAGCCAGATTGGTAAGAACCTGCCCCAATGCGCCAGGGTAGCTGTCCATCGAAAGATCGGCGCCCCGCTCAATATTCATGGCGATATCGCCGCCCTGCAACTCGTGCTGCAAACGGGAAAGAACCTGTTCGGCGAGTTCGCCGGGATCGAACGTGCGCCGGTTGAGATGCTGTTGATCGGCCGCCGCCTGCTTGAAGGCTTGCACCAGTTCCGCGGCGCGGTCGAGGTTGGCTACCAGTTGGACCGATGCTGAGGTGATGAGCTCAAGGAAGTCATTGAGGCTCGATCTCCTGAGGTGGCCCCGCGCAGCTTCTGCCGCAAACATCTCCGCTTTCCGCTGCAGCGTCGATGCAACCGTCAGGCTGATGCCGACCGGACCATTGATCTCATGTGCGACCCCCGCCACCAGCCGGCCCAGTGCCGCTAGCTTTTCGGCCTCGATCAGCGCGTCCTGGGTCTCGCGCAAATGACCCAGCGCCGTCTCCGCGGCGTCTTTTGCCTTGCGAACTTCCTGTTCGGCACGCTTGCGTTCGGTGATCTCCTCAGCGGCGACGTTGACCGCGACGATCTCGCCGCCCGGCGAACGCAGCGGGTGCCAGTACGTCATCCATGAACGTTCTTCCGCCTGGCCGGCGCGCTGCCCGGCCACTTCGATGCCGATCACCGGTTCTCCGGTCTCCATGATCGAGCGGACGATCTCCTCGACTGCGTCCGCAAGCGCCGGCACACAATCCCTGACGGAGCGGCCGAGATGGTCTTCGATCGATATGCCGCAAATTTCAGTGAGACGCTGGTTGATCTGCAGGTACCGGCAGTCCAGCGACAGGCACGCTAAGCCGATCGGCGCTGTGTCATAGATTTGCTGCAACGCCGGCTGTTGCGACAATAGCACGACCCCCGACGATGATTTCGGCACCTGCAACAAAAACGCTCCCCTAAAATGCTGTCAGTCTGCCCGGGAATGGCCATGGACGGCTTCTGCACGGCGCGCTTGATCCAGATCAAGCGACTGCGGCGGGATTCATGAGCCAGTCCAGCCAAGCGTCTTTGCCTGACTCGCCAGAAAGAGCCCATGTCGGACGTCTCCCATTACAGCGTGCGAGAGCATTTGCGCGACGGGACTGCGGTGGAAATCAGGGCGCTCCGGCCGGAGGATGAGGCCGAGATGCTTACGGCCCTTGAACATACCAGCGCGCAGTCGTTGCAGCGCCGGTTCTTCGCGATGAAGCGGCATTTCTCCGACAAGGAGCGCGCTTTCTTTATGCATGTCGACTTCAAGAATCACGTCGCGCTCGTGGTGCTGGCCGAGCAGGCGGGACGGCAGACCATTATCGGAGGAGGCCGCTATATCGTCTTCGAGGCTGGGCGGGCCGAGATGGCATTTGTCGTCATCGATGCCTGGCAGGGACGAGGCGTCGGCTCCCTCCTGATGGATCACCTGGACAGGATCGCGAGCAACGCCGGACTGCAGGAGCTCACGGCGGAAGTCCTGCCCGAGAACAAGGCGATGCGAACCGTGTTCGGCAAGTTCGGCTTCAGGCCGGCTGCCCACCGCGACCCGCAGACCGTTCATCTGGTGCTGCGGCTCGGGCAGGATCGCCGGTCTTCGGACGAGCGCCAACAATAAGGCCGGCATTTCTGCCGGCCCCATTGAGACACGTTCGCCTTGCGCGTCAACTACCGCTTCGGCTGGGGCGCCAGCCCGGTGGTCGCAAGGTACTGAGCTGCTTCTTCACGGCGAACGGATCGTCGTGGGAGCAGGGGGTTGATCGTGCCCGCGTAGACGATCAACCCCTCGTCTACTTTCATCCGGGCGAAAGCCCGCGCGTCGGCTTCGCTCTGGAACCTCCGGGTCTGCCGCGGGCTTCGCCGCTTCGGCAAAGTCCCGCGCTTGTGCACCTCAAACGTGACGTACCAAGTCTGCGGCATCCGCTGGCGTCCAGTAACGAGCAAGCGAACATCCCAGCAAACGACCGTCGAGATCATGTCGCTGCTTGGCTCTCCCGGGTAGAACTGTTCGCAGTAGGCGTGGTGCGGGAGCCCTCGTTATTGATCTGCATCAACGGTCCTGCCGGCGAGCGAAGACGGTTTCCGCCCTGGCGATGCCGCATCGCAGCCGCTCACCAGATTTGATGCCCGAACCAGCTATAGCGCAATGATCGCGCCACGAGGCGCACGCCCGGCGCGCTTTGCTTCCTCGCAATCTTGTCTTGGCGCTGCGGCTTCGGTTCAAGCTTCTGCGGTAGGCGCGGGCGAGCGCCCGCGTCAGGCGGTTGTAGCTGGGCGAATGCCTCGCGCGCCTGCGCCTGCGCAGGGTCGGCGCTTGCCACCCTCATAGGAGCGGCCTCGAGCGTTGCGACTACCGCCGGCGCGATCGTGGGCTGGCTAGTGTCCAGAACGATGCGCTCCGGCCATTTTCGCTCGGAATGAATACGGATGGTCGCCGACACGGTGCGGTGCTCGCGTGGCGCCGTCAGGCTCGGGAGCCATGCATCCGCAACGAAGAGCAATGCGAGCAATACTTCGCCGACATAGAGAAAATACCGCGCGACTGGCATTGGTCGCTCCACGCACGCTCATTGCACACGTGCATCGTCTTGCGTTTCGTCCAGCTTCCGTTGAGCCAGATCAACGAAACGAATTTCGCGCGCAACGTCGGCAGCGACCTCGTGCGGGTAGGCCGATCCCACGTGTCCGCTGCGCCGAGGAGGCGGGGAAGCGTCCCCCTAAGTCGCCGCGGCTCGGCGGATCGGCTCGACCAGCGAGTGCGCCGGAAACGGTTTTGCAAGATAGGCCGCGCAGCCGGCTTCCAGCGCCGCATGCCGCGTCGCGTCGCTGTCATTGCCGGTGATGAAGATGACCGGCAATGAGACGCCCAGTTCGCTCAAGTGCCGCCGCAACTCGATGCCCGAGCCGTCCTTCAGATTGATGTCGAGGACGATGCAAAACGCGGCCTCAAGATCCGCGCACGCCTGGAACGCCTCGACAGAGTCGAAGACAGCGACGCTGAATCCATATTGTCTGAGCAGGCGACCGACGCTCCTCAGTATCGCGCGATCGTCATCAACCAGGATAACCGATTTCTGAACGTGCAAAATTGTGGCCTCTAATGCAATGCGAGGCTTTCGCGTCAACTCAGCCGAGTGATGCATTCCATTTGGGTTGTTACTCTCTCGTGGCCGCGTTTCCTATTGTCCCAAGGGACAGCGCAAAGCCTGTCTCGATGCAGGCCGCGGCCCCACGCCGCGAGCGCACAGGTGCCGTGCTCGAAACATGCTTTGCCTGATCGCAAATGCCGAAGCTGCTGGCTGACCCCGCTTTGCTTAGATATGTTGATCTAAAGCAAGCCTGCCGCCGCCAATTTAGGAAAGGTCTGTTCGGTCGCCCGAAACGAGACGCTACCTCAAGCCTGCGAGGTTGATGTCATGCCCTATGTGCTAATCATCGTCAGCTGGCTCGGCGTTGCCAACGGCGCCGTGACATCCACCCAGGAATTCAGCAGCGCCGAGCGGTGCGAGGCCGCGCGGATGGCCCTGATC
>Ga0066662_10000839_pt1 | contig 13789 bp, 10 predicted proteins | sample GraSoiAngelo_111_FD_133939 | JGI IMG/M metagenome (GOLD analysis project Ga0066662, IMG submission 133939) | Grasslands soil microbial communities from the Angelo Coastal Reserve, California, USA - 14_0903_12_40cm | ecosystem: Environmental > Terrestrial > Soil > Grasslands | place: USA... | reverse complement strand
GGGCAGCAGCGGGGCAGATTCCTCCGCCCTACTCACGCGCTGAAGAAAACGCGCGTGAGCTTAACGGGCGTTCGGAATGACATCTCTCATTGGGATACAGCATGGTGTCCCTAAAGTAAGTGAGTTAGCCGAGGGCGGCTGCGCTCCATAAAGATTTTTGTTTTTATTGCCGGCTCGTCCTGCTGCGCTCCATAAAGATCTTTTTAGTATCTGAACAGATATGAGAGTTTCACAAACACCTGCCGTCCATCGTTGAGGAAGGTGCGCCGGGTACGCAGCAGGCCGTCAGGCGTGGAAGCCAATGACGGATCAAGATTCTGAAGATCGCTGTTATATCCCACGTAAATGGCAGTCCCGGGATTCAGAAGATAGGTAAACAGCACGTCTCCATTGAACTGCTTGGTGTTCTGCAGGGTCGTGAGGGCCGGATTGGAGATGGTGGTCACATACTGCCCGATCAGGCGCAGGGAGAATTCCTTAGTGAACTGGTAGTTCCACTTAGACCGCGCGATGTGATTGGTAAAGATATTCAGGCTGGTATCGCGATCGATGAACCGGGTAAGAAAATAGGCATTTTCAATCGTAAGGCTCTTCGTGGGACGCACGGTCGCCCGCAACTCAGCATTATTGTTATAAGCCAAGGTAGGCCCCCCGGCGCGCGGGACAAAGTTGGTTGCCGTCCCCCAGTCCATTTCGCCATTCACATTGAGCCATTTCCAGAACTGTGTGCCTGCATCGATTCCGCCGTTGACATGGGCATAGTCCACATTCCGGGTAAGCGCCGAGAAATCGACGGGCCGCAGCCGTTCGTGCTCAAGGCCTGTGACAACCGTGAAAAAGCTGTTCCGGTGGAAGTTCCAGCGATAAGAAGGATTGAGGGTGTAGCCCAGGAAGTTGTGCTCGTGGTCCCAGAAGGTCTGTTCAAAAAAGGCCGGGCCATGGGAAAGCAGATGCTCGCCTTCCGGATGGAAGGTGTAATTCGCAAAATTGCTGAAGCGACGATAGTCAACGCGGTTGACGAAACCGGTGTCGGCTTCGAACCCGGGAGAGACGTCGAGAAACAGCGAATTGAATTCCACGTTGCGGGAGCTGCGTTCAACGTAAGCCTGGTAAGCCGGCCCCGCGCGGTGTGTGCCGTCATTGAATCTGGTCTCGCTGGTTACCGCCTGCGCATTCATTTGCCAGTTGCTTCCCATCTTCATCTGTATATCAAAGCCGCCCACGCGGTTGAACCCAACCGAACACTCATGCAATGTGCAGAAGCTGCCGGGATTGGTATGCAGTTCGCGGTCGGTATAGATGAAGCCGATGCTGTTGTTCTTTCCGATTTCGCGATTGAGCCGGAAGATGCTGAAGTACGCGTTGTTTCTAAACAAAGGGTCGCCTTCGAGCACGGTCTTGCCGGGCGCCTGATCGTTAGCCACTAAAGTGCCGATTGCCCATTTATCAAGCTTGCCGGTCAGCCGCACTCCATAAAGAGGATTCACGATGCGGCGGGTAAACACCAGATTCAGCGGCGTGGAAAAATAGCTGGCGTTCTCCTGGAAAAAAGGCCGCTTTTCGGGGAAGAAGACCTCGAAGCGCTGGTTTACTGTGACCTGCGGGTCATCGGATTCGACCTGCCCGAAATCGGGATTGACGGTGGTGTCCAGCACCAGGCTATCTTTAATAACAATCTTGGAATCAAGACCGGCTTTCGGTTCCACATGTTTGCCGGTGAAGCGCTCCCCTGCGGGATTGCGGTCGTCAAGGCCGCGAAATGCCCGCACGGCTGTATACGGGATGAACTGCATGTTTCTGCCCGGCGAGATGCCTTCGAAGCCCTGAATCTTGGCAGCCTGACGCAACGTGCCCTGAATGCGGCTGGTATTTTGCGGGTAATAAGCGCGTTCGCCGTTGCGGGCAATCACGCGGGCCAGCATCACACCCCAGATCTGAGGCGATCTTTGAGAAAAGCGCAGGGACTTGAAAGGAATTTCAAACCACACCATGTAGCCGTGGCTGGTCACTTTGGCGTCAGTATGCCAGAGGGTGTCAAAGGATGTATCGAAACCCTGATTTTCGGTCAGCAGGAAGTCCTGCTGGATGCCATAAGCATTGCTGTAGAAGCCGTAGGCATGGCGTTGATCGTTAAAGGTATCGAGCAACATGCCGACCTGGTCGTCATCATCGATCAATTCACGGCGCAGCATGCGGGCGCGTATCTTCTGCGGCTCGGTGTCGAAAGCCAGAAAGATGATGTAAATGTTCCTGTTGGTATAACCCAGGTAGGCTTCCGTTCGCTGCGAACACAGCGTGCCGTCACGCGGATCACGTTGCACAAACTTGTCGACTTTCAGCATCCTGCGGGCAAGCTGGGTGGCAGGCTCCATGCCTTCAAAGTCGGTCAGTCTTGGCGATGTTTCCAGCTTAGGGATATCCGGGGAGCCGATCTCAGCCGCAAGCACCGGCCGTTCCTTGACTGCAACCGGCTGCTGGGCCGCCACGGCGGCGCACAACAACAGGATCACCGAAACAAAACATCGCAGCGAAAGCAACTTGTTCTCCCGCAGGGCAAGAAATGGCAGGGCACACCAGAGGCTCAAACTTAGACTCCGTCATCCTAAAAACGTTAGAGAGAGTTGTAGCCATGATAATCGGAATTCACGAACAATTCATTATGGAGATTACTGATGTACCCAGCGAACAAGTCTATGGATCGCAGCGCCCGCGGCTGCGCGGGAAAATCTGTCTATTGAGGATCAAAAAAGGTCCGGCTGGCGTCCGTAGCGGATATTGAAATGGTCATAAGCCAGCCTGGTCGCGACACGCCCCCGTGGCGTCCGGTCAAGGAACCCGATCTGGATGAGAAATGGTTCATAGATTTCTTCGAGCGCATCCGGTTCTTCAGCCAGTGCGGCAGCCAGGGTGCTGAGGCCGACAGGGCCGCCATTGTATTTCTGGATAATCGTCAGCAACAGCCGGCGATCGATCTCATCAAAGCCGTGCTTGTCTACCTCCAGCATCTCCAGTGCAGCCTGGGCGGTGGCCTTGTCAATGCGCCCGGCGCCGCGAACCTGGGCAAAATCACGCACGCGCCGCAGCAGGCGGTTGGCAATGCGCGGAGTGCCACGCGCCCGGCCTGCCAACTCGCTGGCGCCTGCATCGTCAATCTCAACGCCCAAAATCTCCGCCGAGCGCTCGATGACGAACTTCAATTCTTCCTCGCTGTAGAACTCAAGGCGCAGCAGAATGCCGAAACGGGAGCGCAGCGGCGCCGAGAGCAGCCCGGCACGAGTGGTGGCGGCGACGAACGTGAATGGACGCACATCAATGGTATGGGTACGCGCCGATGGTCCCTGCCCGATGATGATATCGAGCTTGTAATCTTCGAGCGCTGAATAAAGGATTTCCTCCAGCGCCGCCTGGAGGCGGTGAACCTCGTCTACAAACAGTACCTGTTTGTCGCTCAGGTTGGTGAGAATGGCGGTGAGATCACCCTTGATCTGGATGGCTGGCCCGGCAGTCTGCTGGTAGGCCACGCCCATCTCGTTGGCGATGATGGTGGCCAGCGTTGTCTTCCCCAATCCGGGTGGGCCATATAGCAGCACATGGTCGAGGGCTTCGCCGCGTGATTTGGCCGCCTCAACCGCCACCTGCAGATTGTCTTTTACTTTTTTCTGCCCAATAAATTCCCGCAGGAACCGGGGACGAAGTTTCAACTCAAACGAAGCATCATCTTCCGCCTGCACAGCAGAGACAAGGCGGTCATCGGGAACGGGTTTTTGGTTGGGACCAGGCACTTGGGCGATGGTAAAGCGAAGGGGCAAGGGGACGCAAGACGCCGGAATGGGCTACTGTTTCTTGGCCACGCTCAGATCCTCAAGATTCCTGGCTTTGGTCCTGACCTCTTCAGCATTTGGCGCATTGGGCGAGATGGCAAGGAAGTCGCGCATTTCCTGGGCTGCGGCCGCATAGTCCTGTTTGCGGGTAAATATCTCTCCCAGCAACAGACAAACTTCAGGATGGTGGTGGTTGGTGTCCAGAGTTTTGTATTTGCGCGCGCTCTCCTCCGCGAAATTAAATTTGCCCATGTTGTAATTGGAAACCGCGTTGTAGAAGTATGCCGCCGGGAAGGCGAGCGCGTTAAGCTTGCTGACGTGGCTGGTAAACTGTGCGGCGTCCTGCCATCTTTTTTCCTGCATGGCCACCAGTCCCAGTCCAAATGACGGGTTTACGAATTGCGGATCGGCAGCCAGGGAGTGGTTGTAATCCTTGATCGCTTCCTCAAGACGGTTCTGCTGCTGGTGGACGTCACCCAGCAACGACCACGCCGCAGCGAAGTTCGGGTAGATCTGGACGGCCTTGTTGAGTTCTTTTTCAGCATCGGCAAATTTGTCCCGGGCGAATGCCTTTTCAGCTTTTTCGTAGGCAGACCTGGCATCTTTCGGGGCATTCATAGTGGTCATGCTGATGGTGGCGCCCTGCACGTTGTCCATGCGCTTGAGAAAAATCGTGCCTACGTCGTAGTTCCAGGAATTACCCTGGAGCTTAAGCATGACGGTTGTAGATTGAAACCCGGGCAGCACCGCGCGAAATTCGCAGCTCTGCGAAAGCATGCGGCGCCCATCCTGGCTCATCCTGGAATTGCTCTGCCGGTCACCCGGTAATGTGACCTCACTCTCACTCGCATCCTGAAAGCCGGGATTCTGGCCAAGCTGAAACTGGAATTGCCCCTTGGAATCGGTGTAGCCCTCGCGGTGGGCTGTGCCACTGCACACCCGCTCGATGACTACAGGCTCAGGGAGTGCGCCTCCCCCATCGAGCACTACTTTTCCAAAAATAAATGTCGGCTGCAGCGAAGAATCCGGATTCGGATTGCGCGGCTGAGGCGTGCTTGGCCCGGTGGTAGTCTTGTTGCCGCCCGTTCCCCCGCCGCCGGTCCGCTGCAGGGCGGAAGTGGTTTGCAGGAAAACAAAAACTGCGGTCACCGCGAGAAACCTAAAGCGAGAGGAGATACGCATCACACTGCCCTCCATGAAAAACGCTCGATATCAGGGCCAAGACCACCCAGAGCCTCTGGGCTGATTAGAGGAATGTTACGCCTGCCAGGTGGTTCGTGTCGCCGGTAATTTTGAATGGCAAAATCTTTTACCGCAGAGCGCGCAGAGAACGCAGAGGACAACAAGAGAGAGGCTGCGGAGTCTCTGATCCGCAGCCCGCATTCATCTCACTGGTACGTGATATTCCATTTATCTACCCAGGTTGAGTAGGGTACACCGCTGAAGTTGCCGTCCAACTGCATGGACGCGTTGAATTCATGGGCCTTGGTGCTGCCCAGATTCTGTGCACCCAACGTCTGGTTCACCACTACATGGGTATTGTTGACGTAAAAATCCACGTAATGCACGTGGGAGAGGTCGGGCCGCGTGAAGTTGAACACAAAATGATTGAATGACGGCCCGTTCGGATTGGTATTGGAGAAGCGCACGCAGCCGGCCCCGGTTGAGACCCAGCTATCAGTAGCGCCATCCCAGATTCTCCACAGCCTGGTATTGCCGAAGTCGCACTGGAAGCTGTAGATGAATTTTGTATAGGTTCCGCTGGGGCAGGCACCCGAGGTGCAGAATGTCTGGTTTACGGTGAATTCCAGCGCCTGGCTGTTGTTAATGCCGGCGCTGTCCATGCCTACATATAAATCGAGAGAAATATTGGTGGCGTTGTCTGTGCCGGAATTGGGCACTCCGTAGGAAGCGAGCTGGTTCCAGAACAACGCATTGCTGTAACAATTTGAAGAGCAGCCGTTCATGGCCAGATCAAAACGCAACGAGCTGCCGTCAATGGTGTAATTAAAAGGAGCGCTTTCAGTGATGTTGGCCACTCCTGCGGTGGAATTACCGTTTCCTCCGGAACAGCCGGGATCAGTGCAATGTTGCCAGTCTAACCTGCTGGTGTCATCGATATTTGGAAGGGTCGTTTGGGCGTGAACAGCTAGTGGCGCGAGCAGCAGCGCCACCGCGCACACAAGTAGGAATCGAGACATGGCTTACCTCATTTATTTGGAAGTTGGCGCCGATTTGGCCTAATTATCCAATTGAGAAGCAATTTGCAGGCCACAGCCATTCAGTCACAGACCGGAGCACACCGGAGAAGAACAGTTCCACAAAGAAGCAGCGTGTGAGTATTGGTGTGCATTTCGCGAACGACGATTCAAGCTTTAACCACAGCGTGGCGGAGCCGCACCCAAAACCCTTACCACAAAGGACATAGAGGTTTCACAAAGGGCACGGAGGAAAGCTGTTGGAGATCTGGGAAGTAAGCCACAAATGACGCGAATCAGAAGATTGGCGAAGCGCAGAAAAAGACCCGGAAGTTCTTCGCGGCTCGAGACGAATTTGATCGTTAATACGAATTTGATCGTTAATAATGGAGAGGACGCAGAGGACGCAGAGAAAATAGAGCGGGTTTGGCGGTTAGAGCCGTTACGCTACCTCGCGGAAGGTCTTTTCCGTCAGTGAAGCCACGCGGATGGTTGGCTGATGCAGCTTATGGATGAGGTAGAGCGGACGGCGGCGGACTTCGTCGTAAATTCTGCCGATATATTCGCCCAGCAGTCCAATACAGATCAGCTGGACACCGCCCAGGAATAGAATGCTCAGCACGGTTCCGGCATTGTTCACAATGCCATGGCCGGCAATGGCGGCAACCAGCAGTCCCAGCCCAACCAGCAGCGCGGCGGTCACAATCAATCCACCGAGTGCCAGCCCTACACGCAGCGGCTTGTAGCTGAAGCTGAAAATGGCATCCATCGCATACTTGAAGAGCTTGAGCAAAGTTTGCTTCGGCTCTCCGGCAGCCCGGTCGGCGCGGTCATAGTAGACAACCGCGGTGGGGAATCCTACCCAGGAGCGCAAACCGGGAAGATAGCGGTTTCCTTCCTGAAGATTGTTGATGGCATCTGCAGCCTGGCGATCAAGCAGGCCGAAGATTCCGGCATTCAGGGGAATGGGGAAATCAGAGATGAATCCCAGAATCTTGTAGAACAGCGGAAAGAGTCTGCCTCTCAGCCCTTTTTCTGCGCGGCTGGTGCGCTCGGCAATCACAACCTTAGCTCCGGTTTTCCACGCAGTAACCATGCGCGGCAAGACTTCAGGCGGGTCCTGGAAGTCGCCATCCATCAGGATGACCGCCTCACCCTTCGCCGTGGCAAGCCCGGCAGTCAGCGCGGGCTGGTGGCCAAAGTTGCGTGAAAATTCGACGACGGTGACATGCGGATCGCGCTGCTGGATGTCAAGCAGCAATGAGAGCGACGAATCACGGCTGCCGTCATTGACAAAAACAATTTCCCAGTCTTCCTGGATGCTTTCCATCACTGCTGAAACAGCAGCATGGAATGCGGAGATGTTTTCTTCCTCGTTGTAGATGGGTACGACTACGGAGATCATCAGGGAACCCTTTTGAAAGAGTTAACGCGGGACCGGCCAATTGCGGCCGGTCCCGGATCGTTATGCGACCTTGTTGCCCGGCTCGCTCAATTCGGTCTTGAGTTCAGTCGTGCGGGGCACGGAGCGGCGCTCGCCCACTACGTCCGGACGGCCCACGCTGTAGTAATTCATGCCGGCGGCGGCCATGACTGAAGGTTTGAAGAGGTTGCGGCCGTCAATCACAATGGGATAACGCAATGCCTTCTTCATCTGGGCCACATCGAGGGCGGCAAAGTCTTCCCACTCGGTCAGAATGAGGCAGGCATCGGCGCCCTGAATGGCTTCATAAGGATCGTTAGCAAACTTGATGGCATCCGGAGGAAGCTCTTCGGCAGCGCGTTCCATGGCAGCCGGATCATACGCCGTGATCGAGCAGCCTTCCTTCAGCAGTGTCTTCATGATCGAGATGGCAGGCGATTCGCGGATATCATCCGTACCGTTCTTGAACGCCAGGCCAAGCACACCCAGCTTCTTGCCTTTGAGCGTCCACAGGGCCTTGCGGATTTTCCGCAGGAAGCGGTTACGCTGCTCTTCATTTACTTTCACGGTCTCATCGAGCAGTCCAAACTGGTAGCCATTTTCGCGGGCCACGGAGCGGAAGGCCAGCAGGTCTTTGGGAAAACACGATCCGCCGTAGCCCACGCCGGGATAGAGGAAGCGGCGTCCGATACGGGAATCGCTGCCAATGCCTTCACAGACCTGTTCAACATCTGCACCCACCGCTTCACACACACAGGCCACCGCATTGACAAACGAGATCTTCATCGCCAGGAAAGCGTTGGAAGCATGTTTGATCAGCTCGGCGCTCTTGGCGCTGGTGCGGATCAGGCGCGCCTTGAATGGTCCGGCCAGCGGACCGGGGATAATATCTCTCTTGTCGTAGTAGCTGCCATCCACCAGGGGCTTATAGGCCTGTTCCAGCACGGCGGCGCAACGGTCAGCATCCGCGCCAATTACGATGCGGTCCGGATAAAGGAAATCGGCAACGGCAGTACCTTCGCGCAGGAACTCGGGGTTTGAAGCTACGTCAAACAGCTCTGCGGGAGCGCCATTGAGCAGCATGATCTTGCGGATCCAGCTATTGGTGTAAACCGGAACAGTGCTCTTCTCCACCACAACCTTATAGTCATCGATGGCAGTGGCAATGCCGCGGGCCACCGACTCGACATAGGAGAGATCAGCATCGCCATCTTCCTTGGGCGGCGTACCTACCGCGATAAAGATTGCCTGGCTGCGGCGCACAGCGTCATGCAGATCGTCAGTAAAGGCGAGACGCTTGCCCCGGTGCCGCTGGAGCAATTCGGGAAGAAATTTTTCATGGATTGGGCACTCACCCTTTTTGAGGGCGGCCAGTTTCCGTTCATCGTTGTCCACCAAAATTACGTTGTGGCCCAGCTCGGCGAAACATGCGCCCGCTACCAGACCCACATAACCTGATCCAACTACCGCAATATTCATGCTTCGGTCCCCAGTTAAAAATTTGAAAGATTGCATTCCTGAGGGCAATCTCAGGAGAGAGCAGCTAACGAAGTGTAGATGTCAGAACTGCTGGTAAGGATGTCAGCAGAGTTCCATTTTATCCGCATAAATACTGGCGAATCATAGTCTTGCCTTACGAGAGAATACTCTTAGAGCGGCAACGCCCCGGCCCTCACATACATCTCAGAACCATAATAGCCGCAGCTCCGCTCGATACTCAGAAGCAGCGCGCGAGATATCCCAGGTGTGCGCGTCAGCATGAAAACCATGACTCTCAAACCGTACTTCTTCATTATTTCTCTGCTTGCGCTGTTGTCGCTGTGTGGATGTGGCGGAACGGCGAATCCTGCGCCCACAACCGGCGGCAATGGGAACGGTGGAGGACAGAGCCCGAATCCACCCACCCTGCAAACGGCCGTGAACCACATCATTCATGATGCAGGAAAACCGTTCTTTCGATGCGTACTTCGGAAAGATCAATGATTTTCGCGCCAACCAGGGACTGGGCCGCGATCTGGATGCCCTGGATACGGCGTTCAGTAATCCCGCGGACGATGGCGACAATATTTCCAATTACCACCTGGTGACCAGTTGCCTTTACAACACCAGCGCTGCATGGCTGGTGAGCCATGGTGACGCAAACCGCTTCAGCCCGTCTGACGGCAATCCCATCCTGATCAATGGATACATGCATACCGCATCCGGAATTGCGCAGCAGCCTGCGCCGGATGGAAATCCCGACACCAAGGGCGTGCGCTCCATGGGCTTCTATAGCGGCGCTGACCTGCCCGGACCCTATTTTTATGCCACGCAGTTTGCAACTTCAGACCGCTGGTACTCACCGGCCCCGGTGCAGACGGAGGTTGTGCGGCTCTATTCCATGGCGGCAACCTCGCAGGGATTTGCCAAGCCACCTCAGGCCAGCAATGCCACGCTGAGTGCCACCACCATTTTCCAGCTTCTGGATAACGCGAATATTTCCTGGAAGATTTACTCCGTAGATAAAGACCCGAATACGGGAAGACTGATCACCTTCCTGAACTTCTTCCAGCCTTATGGCTCAAGCAAGCAGGACCACGTCTTTCCTATCTCGCAATACTTCACTGACGTGGCCGCCGGAACATTGCCGCAGTTTGCCTACATCGAGCCCGGTTTCCTTTCCGGGCGCGACGAGCACCCTGGCGGTACCAATAACATTCAGACCGGCGCACAATTCATGCAGTCTATTCTGAATGCCTTCATCAACAGCCCTTCTTACAATGATTCGATTTTTATTGAGACCTTTGATGAAGGCGGCGGCCTCTTTGATCACGTTGGCCCGATGATAGATGGCCAGCCCATTCAGGAACTGACAGCGGGAGCCAGCGGACAGACTGTAACCACGGGGAAATATTCAACCGATGTGACGGCGCAGCATGTGCCCAGCCCGGATGGCATTCCGCCGCGTGATCTCACGGCCAGCGATCCTCAGGGCAACTTCACCCGTACCGGCTTCCGGGTACCGCTGATGATTGTGTCGCCATTCGCCAAGCCGCACTTCGTTTCTCATACGCCCATGGATTTCACCGCAGTGCTCAGGCTGGTGGAGAAACGTTTCAACCTGCCCAACCTGACACAGCGTGACGCAGCCCAACCGGACATGACGGAGTTCTTTGATTTCACCGGCCCCAACAAGACAGTTCCAGCAGCGCCAACGCAAGGTGTAAACATGGTATGCGACCCGAGCAAAGCATCGGCGACCAAAGGTACGACGTTTACGCCGCCGCAGTAAAGAAGTCGAATGAGCGAGGAAGGCAACACTCATCAGAAGGACACAGCAGCAGGGGCTAAAGCCCAATGTCACTTACATTGCATATTCGACATGAATTTAAGAGAATTTTCGCATGGGCGGGCGACAGCGGGGCAGATTCCTCCACCCTACTCACGCGCTGAAGAAAACGCGCGTTTTCCTGCTCTTGCTGGAAATGGCGTGTCATTTTTTATGATTGATATGCAGCCGGGCGCGCTTAGAGTTCCCCACTGGCACCCGACTTCTTTGACGCAGTGCCTGTCGAAGGCGCGCATACCCATGATGTGTCATTCAGCTTTGACGTGACTGCCGCCCTGCCTCGGCCGAAACTCGCGAATGAACCAGTGGTAACCGTGGCACTAGTCAACCAGTCGGACGCTGAGGCCAAACCGTTTGTGGGCAGTATTGCTCTGGTCAGAGAGTGAATCGCGCCCCGTAAGTGGAGTAACTTATCGAGTGTTTCCGCTTTCCTGCCCGGATTTGATAAACAAGTCCGGGCATTTTCACGATTGTGCCCGGTTACCGTTCTTTTGGCGCACAAGAATGATTTTGTTCAACATCATCTGTAGCAGTCATTCCAATTTCCATTGGAGATGTTCTTCCCAGAAATGATATCTGCCTGAAGTCACAACACCGAAATCCGATGAAGCGCTACCGGGCTGCGAGGGAAAATCTTTGCCACCGAATCTCGTAGCATCACTCACCTCTTAAGGATTCAACTTAAAAGCCGATAGTTGCAACAGTTCAGATTCAGCAAGTAGTTCAAATTCAGGAAAGCGACAGTACTTATGTATTCCTATGTAGCTATAAGGACTGCTGGTTGGCTGTGGGTTGCAACCGCGCTGCTATCGATTTTGTATTTGACGGAAATCAGGACACACGCCCAGGCTTTACAGGTACTCTCCCTGGCTCCCGATGCGAACGTGCCTCAGACGGCGCATCGGGACCTGAAGCTTTCAAAGCAGGAGCGCAAGCGTTTGAAGTATGACGTAAGCAGGATTGGCACACGCGACTTAGGCAAAGGCATGAACTTCTATAGCATCGAAAGCGAGCGCGCCATGGGCCGCGAACTGGCCGATGAAATTGAAGAACAGGCCAAGACCGTCGATGATCCTTTGCTTCAGAATTATGTCGACCAGCTATGCCGCCGACTGGTGAACCATTCGGATGCAGTTTTTCCTTTCACGGTAAAAATCCTTCAAAACGACGAGATCAACGCCTTCGCACTTCCGGGCGGCTACCTATACGTGAATAGCGGGCTGATTCTCTCGGCAGACAATGAGGCCGAGCTGGCGGCAGTGATGGCGCATGAGGTTGCCCACGTAGCCGCGCGACATGCCAGCAGGAATGCGACCAAGTCGCAAATCTGGAACCTGGCTTCCATTCCGCTGGTTTTCGTAAACGGGCCGGCAGGCATGGCAATGCAGCAGCTCAAGGGAATCGCTGTGCCGCTCACCTTCCTGAAATTCAGCCGGGACGCTGAGCGAGAGGCAGACCTGCTCGGTCTTCAGTATCAATATGCGGCCGGCTACGACCCTGAAGCATTTGTGAGCTTCTTCGAAAAGCTGAGCATGAAAGGCCGCACGCCGGGATTTGTGGCCAAGGCGTTCTCTACGCACCCAATGAATGAAGAACGCATGCGCAGCGCCCGGCATGAGATTGACACCATGCTGCCGTCCCGCGACCAATACGTGGTTTCAAGCAACGAATTCGACGAGGCCAAGTCCCGCCTGGCAACAATCCTCTCCGGCAAACCCGCTGTCGATGACCATGGCGACAAGCCCATTCTGGTGCGCGCCGCCAAAAGCCTCACCGCTGATGACCCTGATCAGCACAACTGAAGTTGTGGCCTGATATAAACCGTTTGTGCATGGTTAGTCCAACCCGTCAGGATTGAGGCTGAACGGCTTCTGAAGCAATCCAGGTGCTACTAAAGTTTTGGCGAAGTTGTCCGAACATGTTTGCGTGGGAAGGAAAGAGAGGAGCTGTGAATGGCTGCTTGTAGTTCCTCCCACCTGAAAGCTTTCTCACAAAGGGGCCTTTTGTAATCCCGCGGAAGATGATTGGAGAAAGCACAGAAGCTTACGTTTCGGTGGAGAGGATTTATGTCATCCAGAAGCAGCTTCCGTCAAAAAATGGTGCTTGCCGTTATGGTCGTCAGGCATGGGGGACACGAAAAGCAACTGGCACACACGATGGACCTGACTGAGGTCTCGGCAAGGCTTGGAGGGATCGTTTCACCACTTGAACCAGGTGAAATCATCGAAATAGAACGGGGAGCAGTCAAGGCCGAGTTCAGGGTGGTGTGGATGGGAGATCCGCGAAGCGCTTTAGCACATCAAGCGGGTATCCACATTGTGCGTCCCCAAAAATTCACGTGGAATATTGAATTGAAAACGGACCAGGTCGAAGTTCCTGTAGACATTGACCATCTCAGGCACTTCGAGCGGCTTCCCCTGCAGGAGCAAGCACGGGAAGAAAGGCGGTGGCACCAAAGATATGTCTGCTCCGGGACCGCCGCTATCAAAACAGACGGCGCCTCTTTTGAGATCTTCGGAGAGGTAAAAGATATATCTGAAGGAGGCATTTACGTCGAGGTGGCTGCCCCCCTGCCTGTCAACTCCAAAGTGAACCTGAAGTTATGTATCGAAAATATCTCATTCACGGCAACCGGGGTGGTACGAACGAGCTATCCACTGTTGGGAATGGGCATCCACTTTCAAGATGTGACACGAGAAAGCCTGGAGAAACTAGCGGTTGTGGTGGAACGGGCTAAACGAAGACGGCCGCAAGAACAATGCACAAACCCAGAATTGCTCCAGATGGAGCAAAGCTCTTCAGAAGAAGCTGATCAGGAGGCCGTCATACATGAGTGGAGCCCGAATCCTGAAGGCGATTGCGCGCCCATATCTGTTTTGACCGCAGCTTCCCAGGAGATACTGAGCGATTTTGACCGGTGGCGGCGTGCCTCCTCACCAGCCGAAGTTGCCAAGCTCAGATTGGCTATCGATCAGCTACATGAGAAGCTCGACGCGGCTACCTGAAATGCGCGTGCAGG
>Ga0066662_10000838_pt1 | contig 13792 bp, 9 predicted proteins | sample GraSoiAngelo_111_FD_133939 | JGI IMG/M metagenome (GOLD analysis project Ga0066662, IMG submission 133939) | Grasslands soil microbial communities from the Angelo Coastal Reserve, California, USA - 14_0903_12_40cm | ecosystem: Environmental > Terrestrial > Soil > Grasslands | place: USA... | reverse complement strand
TGGTCGAGCCTTCAGGGCCGTGAGTATACGGCGCGGCGCTTCGCGCCGCCGCGCCATCCCGTGACTCTACCGCCTTGCGCGGCGGCTCCGGTGATTCGCACCCGCCGCGCCGGACTCGCTTGATAGTGCCCGGACGGTCAGTCTCACCTGAGGCTCAGCGCATTCTCCGCGAGGGTGGTTTGCCCCGCCGTCGTCAGCCTGACCGAGTAGGAGTTGGCAGGCGTGCCCCGCATCTGAAACGTCGCCTCCAGCGACCCGTTATGTGGCGCGATGCGGACTCTGTCGGCCACAACAGGGGCCGCCCCTTGGCCGGCGGGGATCAATTCGACGCGCGTGTCCGGGCCGAAGCCGACGCCGGTGATTTGCAAGGTGACGGCGCCGCGCTGTAGCAACAACGCCTTGCGCGTGATTTCCTTTGGCGTGACCTGGGCTATGCGCGGCTTCGGCAGTATCTCGACAAAGATACTGGCCGCGTATTTATCGTAGGTCGGGTCGAGAATGGCTTGCGGCCCGGCCCCGTTGAGTTTGAAGCGACGCACGCCGCTGCTGCTCGTCACCTCGGCGAGCCCTGACATCCGCCCTTCGGCGTTAACCATGAAAGTTAGCCGGACATCGGATATTCCCCGCAGCCGGGTCAGGTCGACTTGGTCGAGGATGATCTCTTGCCATGGCCACTGCCCGTCCTTCATGGAAACGGCTTCGAGCGTGATGCGGTCTCTGCGCACCGAGAGTTTCCCGGCGGGGCGGCGCGCGCCGACATCCGTGAGACCGAGCGTGAAGGTCTCGTAGCCCTGCAGGGCCGCCGCGTGGACGCGCGCCGAAAAGAGCAGGTCGCCGAACATTTCCTTACCCGAAAAAGTCGAGTTGCCTTGGTAAGTCCGCTTGTCGGCGAAGGCCGTCGAGGCGCCCGTGGCCTTGACCGGGATGGAGAACAGGGCGCCGAAGGAGGCCCCGAATGCGTCCGTGTAGACTTCCGGGGCCTCGCCGCCACGCGCGGCGGTGGGGAGCCCGGCGGAAAGCGCCGCCCTGGCGGTTCCCGAACTTCGCAACGGCACGAGCGAAGTCGTCTTCAGGACGAGCGCCCCGTTCTGCACATCGGCAGCAGTGATATTGCCGTAGCGGACCTGATACTCGGTCTGCGCCGCGGCGAGACCCGGCCCTGCGTTGAGCGTGGCCCGGAATCTTCCCGACTCTTTGAAGTTGTCTTTGGCGATCAGCCTGTTCTTCGCGGCCAGAGAGATCTCTCCGATTTCCAGTTGGAAAGGCGAAGGTTCCATGGCCGCTTCCGCCGTTCGCGTTTGTGGTTGCGACGGCGTTTCGGCGGTAGGTGCCGACACCGCGGCCCCTTGTTGCGCTAGGCCGTCCGTCACAAAGCATCCGAGAACCAGCGTCAGAATTAGCGTCCACCTCTTTAACAGTTCCATGACGACCTCCTCCTGGGAGAAAGCGAGTTGCGATTCGCCGGGCGGCACGACACGCCGCCCGGAAGCCCGTTTCACCGGCACGATTGATTGCCGTTTGCGCTGCACCCTGCCCCGCTGCGGCTCCACGATAACGGCACAGAACGAAGAGGGCGCGGCCCCGCTGCCCTCGCAGGTGGCTGGCGGCCTCAGCGAGAAGAAGTCTTGACCGACGCCGCCGGCTCCCTAATCGTCAACTGCTGGTCGGGCGCGACGTTCTTTAGGTTCTGTCGTGTGCCGCTCGGCCAACGAATTTCCAACGAGTCAACCCGGCTGTGATCCCCTAGCCCGAACTGTACGACGCGCGAGCTTTGTGCGGAGAAGCCGTTGCCGCCGTCCACCTCTCTGATCTGGCTGAGGCCGCCAGCGACGGCGGTCAGGCGACTCCCGATGGCGTCGCGGTTGCTGCGCGTACCGATAAGGCGGACTTGCAGCCAGTGGCGCGAAGCGCCGACCTCATTGCGGTACAGCAAGGACGCCTGACCGCAGTTTGTCACGAAGATGTCCAGGTCGCCGTCCCCGTCGAAGTCGGCGAGTGCGATGCCGCGCCCGTCGCCCGTATCCGCCACGCCCGCCGCCTCGGCCATCTCCTGAAAGCCAGCCCCGGTATTTTTGAACAGCCGGTGCTTCTCGCGGGCGCTGATCGAGAAGCCGCGCATGTCAGGCCAGGCGCTGACGTCCGAGATGTCTGAGGTGGATAAGCGACCGAAGAATTCGCCGAGCCGGCTGCCGGCGAAAAGGTCGACCGGCCCGTCCGTGATGTAGCCGTTGACGTTGTAAATATCCAGCAGCCCGTCATTATCGAAATCAAAGAACTTGGCACCCCAGGCCCACCCGCCGTCCGCGCAGTTGTTCTCCTGCGCCGCGTTCACGAAGGTGCCTTCGCCCATGTTGTGCCATAGCATGTTGCCTTGCCGGATGTACCGATTGGTAATGTTGGTCACATAGATGTCCATGTATCCGTCGTTATCGTAGTCACCGAAGTCTACGTTCATCCCGGCATCGAAGTCGCCGCCCGTGCTCTGCCGCGTGATATTCGTGAAGGTCCCGTCGCCGTTGTTCCTGTAGACCAAGTCCTCGCCGTAGTCGTCGGCGACGTAGATGTCCTGATCGCCGTCGTTATCAATGTCGGCGCAGCCTATATCGAGCGTCCAACCCTTGCTTAACAAACCTGACTCGGCGGTAACGTCCGTGAAAGTGTTGTTGCCGTTATTCCGGTAGAGTACGAGTCCGCCGCCGTTACGCGCCTTGATGAAATTTTCGGGCAGGATTCTGGTTGAAGGGATGTTCCACAGGTCGACGTTTCTCTCGAAGTAATGGCCCACCAGGAGGTCGAGAAGCCCGTCATTGTTATAGTCTATAAAGACGGCGCACGAGGCGTTGCCCCAAGCCTTCAGCCCCGCCTCCTTCGTGATGTCTGTGAACCGCCCCCCGTCGTTTCGGAAGAGCCTGCTTTCTCCGTAGCAGGCGATGAAGAGGTCCTGATCGCCGTCGTTATCTATATCACCGAAGATAGGGTCTACGGAGACGCCCTCCGCGTTGTTGACATAGGCCACGCCCAGCTGCGCCGCCACATCGGTGAAAGTCATGTCGCCGTTGTTGCGATAGAGCGCGTTGGGCGCTCCGCTGCTTGAGTTCACCACGTAGAGGTCGGGCCGCCCGTCGCCGTTGTAATCGCCCACGGCCACGCCGGCGTTGAGCGAAGTGATCCAGGGCATGACCTTCGCGAGCCGCTGATCGAAGACCGGCTTTTGGTGGACATGCCGCACCCCGGCCTGTGCAGCGATCTCGGTGAACATGGGTTTAGCACCCCCCGCCGGGAAAGCGGAAGAGGGCCGCGCCCATAAGGTGCAGAGCGTCATGACCGCCAGCCACATCTTTAGCGAGAAAAGCTCCACCGGTTCTTCGACCTCCGGACCGGCCCATCGTGTCTGCCGCAACAGGTAATGAAAGGCGCGGCATCAATGTCGGCGCCTCTCCGGTGATTAAGCTCGAGGCTGTCTCGCCCTGCCGCCGGTCCCGGGCCGGTGGGATACCCGCCCCACCTGGTAGAAACGGCAGAAGTCCGTCAGGGAACAGGCGGCACAAACCGGCTGCGACCTGCGGCACAATTCTTGGCCGTGTCGGCGCAGCAACTGGTGCGCCCGGATGAGCCAGCCGTAGTCGTCCCGCAAGTAATCCCGTATGGCGTCTTGCGCTGAGCGGTAAGTAGCCGCGTAGTTCTTGCGCTCCTCCCCGAAGCCGAGTCGGACCAACACGCGCAGCCCGTTGGAGTCCAAGGCCAAGACCCGGTGGCTGCGAGAGAAGAGTAAAATCTTTTCCGCGCCCGGATCGCCGATAGCCGGGAACAGCTTCAGCGACTTCCTGGCCTGCGCCAGCGGCTGCTTCAGCGCCCAGCGCAGGTCGCCCTCGAACTCCTCAAGGGCGATGCGCGCGATGAGTTGTAGCCGTTGCGCCCGCTGCCGCGCGTTGATGCCGCCTAGCCGTGCTACTTCTAGGAGCGCCGCGTCGGGCGCTGAGAGAATGCTCTCGGGTGTCGTGCCGATCCGCTCCCGCAGGGCCTCGAAAGCCTTCTCACGTTGCTCGTCGCCGACGAGATAGGCGACGTTCTCCAAAAGTATTAACTCCAGCGGGTCTACGACGGCGGGCGGTGCCGGACGCCCGTAGACGGCTTTGAGCCGCGCGATGACCTCCTCTAATACGTTCCTGCTCTTCGGCATCGTCTCGCTCTCAGTCTCGACCGGCGGCGCACTACCGTCGCTTTTCTGAGAGGGAGATGGGGAGGTCGTCCGGGTCTACGCAGATAGCCAAACGCCCTGCCCCTTCGCGCTGAGCGGGCGGCGCGGTGAAGCGGACGCCCCGCGCGGTCAAAGCCTTGAAAGCATCCTCCAGATCGTCCACCATGAACCCTAAGGAGCAGGTGCCGGGCCGGGCCCCTCCCGGCTGCTCGGCGGGTGACGCGCCCTGTGTCGCGTCCGCGGCGTGCAGCGCGAGTGTCGTCGCGCCGGTCTGGAATTCCGTCCACTGCGGCGACTCAAACTTTAACGGCAGCCCCAGCCCGTCGTGGTAGAATTCGATGGAGCGAGGCATGTTCGAAACCATCACGATGACGTAATCGATCTTCCCTAACATCTCCCGTACCTGTTCACGCACCTGAATGTTTTTGGCAGCGCCCGCAACGAGGCACTAGCCCGCCGGGGGCGGTCGCGGGCGGCCCCCTTCGCAGAGGCCGACTTCAACGCGCCGCCCGAGCCGTGAACCCGGACGGGTGAGCCGAATTCACCCATCCATGATGAGAAATAGCACGATTCTTCTCGCGTTCATGACCGCCCACTCATCATACCCGCCCCAGCGGCCATACTTCGGGCGTAAGGCTTCAACTGCTCTCTCCGCGACACGCTCGACGTAGAGATCGAATAACTCCCTCACGTCTGCGCTCCCTTGATGTTCTTCGACCATCTCCTCGTAGCTCATCTCCTGCCGGAGCTTGCGGGCTTCCGCGATGAGGTCGTCGAAGTAAGCGATATACCGGTCGACCCACTGTTTTGCCCCGGGCGGGCCGTGACCGTAGAGCAGAATCTTGAAATCGACCTCCCTCAGCCGGCGCAAGGTGTCGAGGTATTTTCTGATGTCGGTTCCGGGCAGGTCTCTGAAAGGCACGCTGCCCGGGTAGACCATGTCGACCATCATGAGAATCTTTTCCGCCGGCAGATAAATAGCGATGTTGGAGTTCGAGTGGTTCTCCCCGAAATACAACAGGCGCACCTCCTTGCCGCCCAGCTTCAGCTCGTAGCGGTCTTTGAAGGTTATCTGCGGTGTGACGATGGCGGGATTCCCCCTGGCGAGGATGTTGACGCGCGCATTCTCCTGCGCAATGAACTGCGCCGTGGACGCGAAGACGGCCCCGCCCGCGATATGATCGGTGTGGTCGTGGCTGTAGATCACGTAGCGCACCGGCTTATCCGTGAGGCTCTCGATGGCCTGAAGGTACAGCCCGGCCACTTTGGGAGAGATCGGGTCGGTCGCGATGACCCCCCCCGATGTCACTATGAAGAGGCTGCTATAAAAATAGGCGCTGAAGAGGTAAACACCGTCGGCCAGCCGCGTGACGGTGTAGGGCTTGGCAGGCCGCTGCGCCTGCGCGCTAACTGAGCAAACGCATAACGACAGGGCTAGCAGCGCGGCTCTCATGGCTTCTCGATCTCAAGCTCGCTCGTCGCGATAGTAATGTCCGGGATGTCCCACCCTTTGGCGTCCGCTAGCGGCTTGAAGGCGCGCCGGTAGATTAACCGCACCCTGATGGATAAACGACCGGACTCTTTCGGCACGCTGAAGACGTAACTGGATAGGTCGCTGGCGTTGGCCGGGATTCGGTTGTCGGATAAGATGCGGTTGCGCCGCCAGAAGGGGGACGGGAACTCCGCCGCCGTCGTGTTGTTAACGACGTGCGTCGGCGTCGCATACTCGTTGAGCGTCAAAAGGATTTTGGCGAACCCTTTACCCGGCTGGCCCGCCAGGTCGCCGCCCCAGGCGGGCACGGACTCGCCCGCCATAAACCGCAGGGACTGCTCCTGCCCGCCGGCGGCGGAGACGGCAAGGATCATGTTGCGCATCGGCTGGCCGGTCGGCACGTCGTGGCCGGCGCCGACGTTGGTGATCTTGACCGTGACGGTCAGCAATCGATCTTGTACCCGCGCCGACGCCTCCATCGCGACGGCGTTGCGCAGGAATTCCGACGGATCTTCTCCCATCATCCGGTGAGAGGCGATAGTCGCAGGGGGGCGAATCTTCCCCCCTTTCTCGGGGTCGGCGAAGAAATCAAACTTCCCGGTCGTCTGCATGTGGCAGGTCTGACACTGTACGCCGAGCCTGCTATACGAACTCTTCCCCCACTCGGTGAAAGTCTCGTAGACGGGGACTCCCCAGAAGCTCCCGTCGTGGCAGGCGGCGCAGAACCGACTGCTTTTGAATAAAGGCGAATGGGAAAAGTCAGGGACCTCGTTGAGAAAGGTGGCGTCATCGAAAGGGCCGAAGAGAAGCTTTGCGCTGGCGGGCGGTCGCAGGAATATGACTTCGGCGGCGTTAGGTTGATTGAGGTCCGGCCTGACCTCCTCAATCTTGTGGCACAAGTCGCACGAGACGCCCATACCTTCCACGCCCCGTATGTCACTCAGGTCCATGTGCTGAGCCAGCGAGGCGACGGGCGCATGACAGGTCGCGCAATTGCCCTGATCTGACCAGTCGAGCCGGTATCCCGGCCCCACGCCGGGCCGACCCCGCACGTCCGTCCCGCTATACATCGTCTGGACCAAAGGGTTGGTCGTCGAACGGGCGTGCGCGTCCTGCGTCCACTCGCGGTAGATTCTGCTGTGACAGTTGCCGCAGTTATCCTGGCTCTTGAGGTCAGGCGTCGGGTCTTGCCACTGATAGCCTTTATTATCGTCCTTCGGAATCTCCTGTAAGTTAATAAGCAAATGCTGGTCAGGCTTGAGCAGGCGGGCGCGGTTCGTGTAGTAGCCGATCTTGCCCGCGGTCACGTACAGGGAGGGGTTGAAGGCGGGAACGGACAAAGTGAAGAGGCCGCGCTCGTCCGTCAGGGTGGATTGCTCCGCCCCTTGGAGCCTGACAATGGCCCCGGCGACCGGGTGCCCGCTGCACGTTACCTCGCCGCTGATTCTTTGCCCCGCCGCTAGGACGGAGCCGAGGTAAGCGCTTACGGCCAGCACCAGACCTAACGCCAGGGCGCAAGCTTTATAGACCCGCGCGCCGGGAGGACTTGTCCACATCGAAGCACTGCCCATCGGATTCTCCGTGTCACTCGCTCAACGCTCGCCCCCGCCCGTGCGGCGCGATCTGCGCCCGTTTTAAGATTGCTCCTCGAACTTACCCTGGCCCTCGCGGGGAGACTTAGCGCCCCTGATTGATAAAGAGTGTGAAGCGGCCCTTATTCGCCTCACCTGTGATCAAATCGATCGCGCCGTCACCACTGAAATCGGCTGCTACGGGAATTTCCGGCTGCGCGAGGCCAATGACCGGACCCTTCTTAAACTTACCGCCGCCCTCATTGAGTAAGACCACGACGCTTTCCTCCGTGCTGGTCAGCAAGTCTGGCAGGCCGTCCCCGTTAATGTCGGCCAAGGTAGCCCCGGTGGGGTGATTGCCGACGGCGATGTAGTGAGGTTTGCGGAACGACCAGTCGCCGCTGTTGAGGAACACGGCGATGTCGCCGGAGGCGAAATTGGCGGTCAGGATGTCGGGGAGTCCGTCCTGGTTAACGTCGCGGGCGATTACCGTCCTCGCACCCGAAGCCAGCAGATTGAGTTCGGCCTTATTGAGGAAACTTCCATCGCCCTGGTTCCTGAACAGCGTGATGGTGTCTGAATTGGCGTTGAGCGTGAGGATATCCTCTAGGCCGTCGCCGTCAAGGTCGGCGCTGGCGATGCGGGCCGGCACATGATCGAGCGCCATCTTCGCCGGCGCGCCGAACTTCCGCGCACCCCGGTTGAACAGCAGCGTAACATCCTTTCCAATCTTGCTCGCCGTGGCGAGGTCGAGCAACCCGTCGTTGTTGAAGTCAGCGACGGCGACGCTGACAGGCTGGGATTTCAGTGGGAGGAGATATGGCTTGGAGAAATTCCTGTTGCCCTCGTTGTAAAAGACAGACAGGTTCGAGGTGAGGCGATTGACGACGACGATGTCGAGCCGTCCGTCCTGGTCAAGGTCGGCGACGACCGCCTCGCACGGGTCGAAGCCCCCGGTGGCGAGCCGCACTGGCTCGGACGACAGCCCCTGCGGCCCGTTGAAGTAGATCGCCACGTCTTCGCCCCCGTTTTCCAGGGAGATCAAATCCACCCTGCCGTCGTGGTCTAGATCGGCGGCGGCAGCCGTGTGGGCGGGGCGCGGTTGCCGCAGTTCGCCCGCCGCCTTGAAGGAGCCGTAGCCCGTCTCCGGCTGCACGTCGAAAGACGAGACGTACTCCGTCTTCATCCTCAGACCTTCGACCGACTTAACGCCGTCGCTGATGATTATTTTGACTTGTTCACCGGGCAGAAAACGGGGCGCTGGTGAAGCCTGGCTGCTATCGCCGGCGGCGGGCGTCTGCGGCTGGATGTCGAGGGTGTGTGTCTCGGCGCGATATGAAAGGCGGGCTTCACGAACTCCCGACTGGCTGCCATATAGCAGTACAGTCTTCGCCGATAGGGTGCGTTCGTCAACCGAAGTGTTCCACTTAACACTGATCGAGGTGAGCAGGTTCCCTCCGTGCAGAGTGACTTTGGCGGTCGCCGAGGGGCTGACCCGCTCGACCCTCGGCACGCGAATTCCGTTGAGCATCACCGAAATGTTGTTGCTCCCCGAGTTGGCCGTCACCAAGTCCATGCGCCCGTCGTTATTTAGGTCCGCGACGACGATGGCGATGGGGTACAGCCCATAAGCTGGGAAGTCGGTCGCTTTACCGAAGGTCCCGTCCCCCTTGTTCAAGAGGACAGAGACGGTGTTGGCGCTCTGGTTGGCGGTGGCGATGTCTGGGTATCCGTCGCCGTTGATGTCAGCCGCCACCACCCCTTGCGGCAGCTTAACGGGGTAGTTGACCGCCGGATTAAACGTGCCGTCGCCCTTATTGATGAGCACGGACACGGTGTCCGATCCGCCGTTGCCCACGATTAAGTCCGGAAGTTTATCGCCGTTGAGATCTGCCGCGTACAAGATCTGGCTCAGCGAGTCGGTCGGGTACGAAACCGGCTCGGCGAAAACAGCATCCCCTTTGTTGAGGAGCACCGTCACATTTGCTGAGTAGATGTTACCGGTCGCTAAATCCATCTTCCCGTCACCGTTGAAGTCGGCGGCGACCAGCGAGTAGGGAACGACGCATTTACATCTGTAGGTGCTTTGGTGCTCGAACACGCCGTTGCCACGGTTGAGGTAGATGGCGATGTCGTCGTGCCCGATATTGCAGACAGCGATGTCCGGCCTGCCGTCGTTATTAAAATCGGCGATGACCGGGAACATCGGCCCCGGCTCGCCCTTGATGTTGACCGCGTCCTGAAAGGTGCCGTCTCCCTTGTTATAAAAGATGGAGAGATTGACGGAGAACATGTTCCCCACAACCAAGTCTGCGGCTCCGTCGCCGTTGAGGTCGCCGGCTGCCAGGGCGTAGGGCGTGTAACCATGCGTGGGATAGTTGACCCCGTCGCTGTACGTGCCGTTGCCCTTGTTCAGGTACACGGTCACGTCATGGGAGACGGTGTTGGAGGCGGCGAGGTCGAGGAAGCCGTCCTTGTTGAGATCAACGGCCACGACGTAGTAAGGGCTGATCCCGGCGGGTAAATTGAAAGCCTCGCTGAAGTCGAGGGGGATAAGGGCGCGCGGAAGCGCGGGCGCATCTTCTGCGCTGCTGGCGGCGGGCGCTGGGGCGGCCACCAAGGATGCGATCACAATGAGTAGCAAGGCGGCGGATTTCATGGACTCGTCTCCCTCTCCGATGACCCCAGAGGCGGGCCGCGAATTTTCAACGCTTGATTAGGTAGCGCAAGGGGATCGCCCGTCCTGCCCTAAGCGCGCACAGGTAAGTCGGCGGCAGACCTCGCGGGAACAGTTACGCGTCCGGCTCGACCGGGCCAACCAGCGCGGTCCGGACCTGAGAGAGGCCGCCCCGCAGGCAGGTGCGCGACTCTGTCAACGTCCTGCTCAGTGCGTGTGCGTCGTCCTTTGCACTTGTCTGCCGGTGGCCTCTTTGGCCGGCAGGTTGAGCAAAACCGAGAGATCGAACGAATACCGGTTGGCGATAACCATGTCCAAAGCCCCGTCGCCGTTGAAGTCGGCGACGACCGGGGAGGTGGGGTTTTTGCCGACGGGGATCGTCTCCGCTTTTCTGAACGTCCCGTCGCCGTTATTCATCATAACTACGACTGTCCCGCCGTCGAGGGTGAGCGCGACATCTACCAGCCCGTCGTGGTTGAAGTCGCCGAAGACTTTGTCGGTAGGCGTCGGGCCGACGGGCGTGTTCGGCTGTTGCTTGAAGTTGTCGCCGCCGTTGTTGAGAAAGACGGTCATGTCGTCGGAGGCGGTGTTGATGGTGACGATGTCGGTCCGGCCATCGCCGTTTATGTCGATCGGCTCCTGGGTTAAGGCCTTGGCTAACAGCAGCGGAAATTCTTCGGGCCGCCGGAAAGTTCCGTCGCCGTTGTTCAGCAGGATGGTCCCGCGGTCGGACTCCAGGTTGGTCATGACCAAGTCGGGCACGCCGTCGCCGTTCACGTCACGGCTGGAGATATCGTAGGGAGAGGGGGCCACCGCGTAACTGATGTACTTACCGAAGTCGCCCCTGCCGTCGTTCATGAAGACGAGAACCGCCGGAAAGCCTTTGGTCACCACCGCGATGTCTATCGCCCCGTCACCGTTAAAGTCGCCCGTCGTGACGCCCATCGGGCCGGCCCCGGCGGGGAGCTTGACCGGCTCCTTGAATTTCCCCTTACCCTGGTTATAGAAGATGCTCATGTCGGAAGAGAAGGTGTTGACGACGGCGATATCTATATTCCCGTCGCGGTTGAAGTCCGCGAGCGCCAAGTCCCAGGGGCCGTAGCCGCCGGTGCGTATGAAGAGGTGATCGTTGAAAGTGGCGTCGCCCTTGTTGAAGTGGACGCGCAGCCCGTCCACCTCACGGCATAGGGCGACGATGTCCACCGTGCCGTTATTATCGAGGTCGGCGGCCCTCAACTTGCCGGGGATTTTGTCGCAGGAGATGCGCTGCGTCTCCACGAAGTTGCCGTCCCCTTTGGTTGGCTCGATGAGAAAGGCCTGGGTGAAGGGCTGGCTCATCGGCAGGCCGGAGAGGGAACGGATCTTGTCCGTAAACATGACCGTCACCCACTCCCCCGGCTGGAATGCCAGCGAGCCTTCGGGTTTGACAGAGACGCTGTGATTCGCCGCGCCGTAAGAGATTTCGGCTTTGTGAAACCCCGACTGACTTCCGTATAAGAGGATTGAGTCATCATTCAAAGTTTTCTCGTCGAGCGCCGTGTTGAACAGCGCGACCGGCTCCTTGCTCAAGGCCCCGTTGGCAGCCGTGACCCTCTCCATGAGGGTGGGCGTGACCTTTTCGATGCGCGGAACGCGGGTGCCATGTAAGAGGATCGAGACGTTGTTGGAGCCGGCGTTGGCCGTCGCGATATCGGCCTTCCCGTCCCGGTTAAAGTCGGCGGTCGTCACGGATGCCACGTGCTCCCCGTTGACCGGCAAGCGAACTGCGTCCGCAAAGAGGCCGTCGCCTTTGCCCAGCAAGACCGCGACGGAATTGTTATCCAATTCGGCCACGACCAAGTCGGGCTGGCGATCTCCGTCCACGTCCGCGACGCTGACGCTACTGGGGTTCTTCACCGTGTAGTCGCCCGCGTGCTTGAAGAGGCCCTTCCCCTGACCCAACAGAACTGAGACGGTGTTCGAGTCGCCGTTGGCCGTCACCAGGTCGGGCACTCCGTCGTGATTGAGATCAGCCGCGCAGAGCGCCTGCGGGCCGAGGGCGGTGTCAACTGTCTGTGCGGGCGAAAAGCCATCCCGCCCGTGATTAAGAAAGACGGAGACGTTGTTCGACGCGCCGTTAGCGACGGCGATATCGTTCTGCCCGTCCTGATTAAAATCAGCGATCACCAGGGCACGCGCCGAGCCGGCACTCAGCGGCAGAGAGAGGTCTTTGTTAAATCGCCGATCACCGTGATTGAAGAAGATGTCAACGCTATTCTCCCCCATGTTGACGGTGGCGATCTCGTCCAGGCCGTCGCCGTTGAGGTCTCCGCAGGCGACGGAGATCGGCCCGCGGTCCGCCTTCACAGTGACGGGCGGCCCGAACCCCCCGTGACCGTCGTTGAAGAAGATGGAGATGTCGGAAGACATTAAATTGGCCGTTACCAGATCGGGGAGCTTGTCGCTGTTAAGCCTGCCGACGGCGACAGCGTAAGGCGACGGCCCGCCCAAGTCGTACCGGTGCGGTGTCTGGAAAGTGCCGTTCCCTCTTCCGCTCAGGATTGTAACGCTGTGGTCCGAGGGGTTGGCCGTGATAAGGTCGAGCTGGCCGTCCAAATTCATATCACTGACGGCCACTTGGCTGGGACCGGGATCGGTAGTTACATTGATAACGTCCGAGTAATCTAGGCCCGGTGCCGCCGAAGTGACGACCGTCCGACAAAGCAAGCTGGAGAACAGCAGACAGGCGACGCCAGCTATAACCACTGTGCTCGTAACAACCCGATTCCTGGTGGTCTTTGACATGGTCAAGCTCCTTTTAGCCGGGACGGCCATTTCCGATCACGACGGCGCGTTAGTCTGTCATGGGCGGGAGGGCGTGTGATTTCCAGCTCACCTTATGCTCGTAAGGGGAAGCCGTTGACTAAGCTCACGACCCACCCGCGAAGGCGAAGGGTGCGGCATTTCAGCTCGCCCCTCGGGCGGAGCGGGCACTGCGCCTTCCGTAAGTCCAATGGAGATGCCTAAGCTATCTCCTGCGCGCGGCACCTTAAGTCCTTCGTAGCACCTTCTTTAGAAAAAGCCGCGTTATAAAGAGGAATTCGGGCGCGCCGCCGCCCGTGACATAGGTATTAGGCTATAAGATAAGCCAGCCCGGCGAAATATCTAGCGTCCCCGGTTTAGGCGCGCATCAGTTAGCAGCAAGCCCAAATAAGGGCTAAAGACCGGATCAGCACGAACGGTCGAAGAGGTAAGCTACCGAAACGGCTATTTCAGGGCAAGAGAAAACTGTTAGCCGATCTGGCTATTTGTTGGCCGGTTTGGCTAACCTGGATTGAGCAGAAATGGAGCGGATGCGGCACTGCATGGGGGTAACCCCAAAGAACCTCTTGAAATCTCTCACGAAGTGACTCCCATCGCTTATTCCGACCACATTCATGATTTGCTTCACGTTGAGAAACGTGCTCTCGGTCAGCTCTTTGGCCTTATTCATCTTCAGGAATTTTATGTATTGCGCGGGGCTGATCCCCATTTCTGCCTTGAAAACATGTCGCAGCCGCGAGGTCGAAAGGTTCACGGCCTGGGCCAGTTCGATAAGGCTTAACTCTTTATCGGAACCTGCTTTCATGATATTGATGACGGCTTGTACCCTTTGATCCATAGTCCCCCCTCAGGAAGATGGTGGTCCAAACGTCAGGCGAGCTATTGCAGGTTACGTAAGAATTTGTGAGACGCGACTATAAACAGACAACGGCACGCGTCATCCTTCCCTAAGCTGAATCGCTGTGAACGGTCTACCGCTCATCAGCATCTTTGCAACTAGGCGCGGTCGAGTGAGAACAGAGTCACAACATATTGGGGCAACAAGGCTCAGT
>Ga0066662_10000836_pt1 | contig 13820 bp, 8 predicted proteins | sample GraSoiAngelo_111_FD_133939 | JGI IMG/M metagenome (GOLD analysis project Ga0066662, IMG submission 133939) | Grasslands soil microbial communities from the Angelo Coastal Reserve, California, USA - 14_0903_12_40cm | ecosystem: Environmental > Terrestrial > Soil > Grasslands | place: USA... | reverse complement strand
TGGTGAAGGTGGCCGCATCGACCCAGCTGCCCCCGGTCATGGTCTGGAACGTGCCGTGGCTGACGTTCGAAACTGTGAAGGTGAAACTCGTGCTGTCGGGATCGCTGAGGGCGATGTTGGCGCCGCTTAGCACGGCGGCGCCGCCCTCCTGGATCGCAAGCGTCGCGCGCGTCACCACCGGCGCATCGTTGACGGCCGCGATGTTGAGGTTCGCGGTTGAGCTTGCCGACAGCGTCCCATCCGAGACCGTATAGTTGAACACCACCGGCCCGTTGTAGTTGGCCGCCGGCGTGTAACTGAACGTTCCATCATGGTTATCGATGACCGTTCCGCCGCCGCTGCCGACGCTCAGGCCGGTGATCGACAGCGCAGGTCCGTCGATATCGACGACACCGGCGAGCAGCGCGGCGGCGGTGATGGTGGAGGCGGTATCCTCGGTGCCGGCTCCGAGATTGACCGGGCTCGCGACCGGCGCGGCATCCGCCACCGGCAGGGGCGCCTGGTCGACGTCGTAGATGCTGACCTTGACGGGGATTTCCGTCGTGCTGCGGTCCGAGTGAAGCGTGATCTTGAAATTGCGAACCGCAATATCGCCGGGCTGCAGCGAGGCAAAATCGGATCGCGCTTCGCTGAAACTCCAGTGGATGTCGCCATTGGAATCGAACGATGCCGTGACCCTGGAGTCGGACGACCCGAGCGTCAGTCCGGCGTGGTCGCCGGTGAGCCTGATGACGCCACTGGCGGTGAGCGTCGTTGGCGAATTCCGGCCCTCCAGAATGATCGCGCTGTGGCCCGAACTCGGATCGACGACGAATATGTCGCCGGCGCCGTTGGTGTCGCCGGTCGAGAAATTGGAGGCACGGCTGCCGAATGCGATGAACTGTCCGCCGGCGCTGATGGTTGCGCCAAGGTCCGACGCGGCGTCGCCCTGGGTTCCATCGTCGAGCACCGAAACAAGCTTGTAGACCGGATGGGACGGATCGGTGACGTCGACAACGTAGACGTCGGCGAAATTGTTGCTGTCGTCACCCGTCAGCCTCGCATCGCTGGCGAAAATGATGAAATGGCCGTCCGGGCTGATCACCGGGTTGTAGCTGGCAGCGCCGTTTTCGGTGTGGAAGACCACCTCGCCGGTGCGCAAATCGGCGAGATAGATTTCCGAATGCCCGCCCGGCGCGTCGCTTTGGTAGACGATATAGTGTCCGTCGGCACTGAATGAGGCCGCGCTGCTGCCGACGTCGGTGTTGGTGCTTGCGATCGACCTGAACGTGGCGGTCGACAGGTCATAGGTGAACAATTGCCCGGCTCCGCCGGGCGACGACTGGTCGGAACTCCAGAATGCGACGATATGTCCATCGGCGCTGATCGCCGGCTTCCACAGGGCTCCGGTTATGCCGAGCGCGGCGACGGTGACGTCTGCGAGCAGATGTCCCTGCTGATCGTAGAGCGCGATGCTGCCGCCCTGCTCGATTACGATCCTGCCGCCGTCACCGCTGATCGCGGGCTGACCACCCGATGCAAGCCGGGTGATGTGGCCAAAATGTCCGGCATCGGAGGCATCGTTGTTGTAGATGAAAACGAAGGATTGCGTGCCGTCGGATCCCTGGTAGACGATGAAATGACCATCCGCGCTGATGGTCGGCGAACCATAGGTGAATCCGTCTGCCGGGGCCGCGATGGTTCTGGTCGTCCCTGCCTGCCGGTCGAACAGGTAGATCGCCCCATCGGGGTCGTAGGTCACGAACTGCCCGTCGGCGCTCATCACCGGGCCGAAATGATCGCCGGCGCCCGATGAAATGCGGGAAACCGGCGAAGGGGTGATTACGAAGGGTATCGACGTCGCGGCAACCTCGATGACTTGACCGGGAGCATCGCCGAGATTGACGACGACCTTGGTCGTCGTGCCCGCTCCATCGCTTGTCGGCTTCGGCGCCGCGACATCGTCCGCAGCGCCGCCTTTCGCATCCTTGGCGCCTCCGATCGGCTCGTTGTATTTCGTCACCGAGGAATCGATCGGGCTGATCGTGCTGCCCGCAAATTTTGTGAGCGGCTGCTGGTCGTTGTCGCCACGCCTGCCGTCGGTCGGCGCCGGCGTGTCCGGTCTTATCTGCTTGCCGATGTCGTAGGTGCTGAGCAGCTGCTGAAACGCGTTGAACTCGGCGAGCACCTGCGCGACGGTCTTGTTGCTTTCCTGGGCGATCACCTCGAAGCTGGCGGTCGGCGTCAGCGTCAGCACCGAGCCATTGCTGGTCACCGTCCCGATCCGCTCGCCCCGGGCGTTGAGAACCTCCACCGAATGAAGCTGTCCGTCGCGCTGGTTGACCACCGAAACCGATACCGTGCCGTCCACCGCCGAGATGTCGAGAATGACGGCGGTACCGCGGATGCCCATGGTCGCGACCGGCGTCGAGACTTTCATGTCGCCGGTCTTGGCGACCTGGCCGGCCACGAAGCTCGCGGCACCCTGCACCAGCGTGAACAGCGAGGTATTCGACGTGCTGGTCGCATCATAGGTCAGATCGTTCATCATCAACCGCGCATTGGCTGACATGTTGAACGTGGTGCCGTCGATCATGACGAGGCCCAGCGTCGAGCCGCTGCCGGTCTGCACGACGTCGTTCTGATAGACCACATCGCCGTTATTCAAATCGATGGTTACGCCGTTGCGGACGATGCTGGCGCTGCCCGTCATCTTGACGACGTGACCGATCACCTTGGCGGCAGCTGTGCTGCCTGCCGCCTGCGCGTATTGAACGTGACCGCTCAATGCATTGATGACGTGGGGATCAAGCCTGGCGCCTTCAGGCGATACCAGTGCGGGGCGCGTATCCCCGTGGAAGTAATTCGGCACGACCACGCGATGGAGCTGGTCCGAAACGATCAGGTCGGCTCCTGAACGCTGAAAATCTCCCGAGAACAGCAGGTGTGCATCCGGAATCGTGACGGCATCGGCGAATGCATCGCCGTGGGCGTTGAAGCCCGCTAAATTGCTGGACCCGGATGTGCCGGCAAAATTCACTTCGACACCGCGATATGGTTAATATTGCAATAAACTATTCAGCAGGATCGCTCCTTATCACCGCGAAGCGCGGTGGGAAAGCCTCACGATGCGTGGCTAATTTTTGAGCAAGACACGCAACAGGTGCGGCACCGGCAACGAGTCAATCGGAACAAGAATTTCGCGGCCCTCGCGACGCCGAGCCGAATTGCTGTAGACCTTTGGCGTTGCATTCGGTGCATTGCCGTGAAGCACCGCGATATCGATCTGTCGTTTGCGGGTACACATCGCTCTCACCTCACAAGGACTGCAGCGGTTTGGAAATGCTGATTGCATTTCCAGCGGCGGGAGTTTCAGCCACGCGGCGGCGCTTGACTGTGAAATGGTTCACATTCACCACTCAGTGATCGATTGTCGGCTCACGCCGGATACTTCTCGTCGCGGGCAACGTCAGAAATCCCGGCTGCTCGTCTGCCGACGTCATCGCCAAGCTGAAGGACATCGTGTTCAACGGCCGCTAACGCATCGCGCCAGGTCGGACTTCACCGGCTAGCTGACGGAGGCCGACGTCGTAGCGGCGTTCTGCTCTGCGCTGCGTTGCTCGACTGAAAGGCGATCGCAGCCGTCATCCCCGTGCGACGCTTTGACCCTGCCCATTCGATCCTGCCACTCTTGCAACTGCGAATTAGTCGCAACTATAGTTGCAAATCGGACGCCTTCGCTCGCGTTGTGCGATGGCGTCGGTCGGAGCGGTTGTTTTCCGGCATGGTCGAAGGTTAGTTCGGTGCCTGCGGGCCCGAGCGCCGCACCGAGGTGGGGGCCTCCATTGAACAGCACGCGACCGCCGAGCGCGACAGTCGCCCTGACCCGCGTCTTGGGGCTGGCGCTGGCGATGTTGCCGCTCCAGACGCGGGCCGCCGACATCCCGCTCAAAGCCCCGCGGCCGCAGCCCGTGTTGGATTGGACCGGCCCGTATTTCGGCGCCCATACCGGGTTTGGCCGCGGCTTTTCCAATGCGGCGCTGGCCGATCCTGCCACCATCGCTATCGGCAACGCCTTTGGCGGGCCGGTCGGCGGCCTGCAGGCCGGCCATAATTTCCAGCTGCCGTCTAAGATCGTGCTTGGACTGGAGGTCGACGCCACCTTTCCGAATTACATCCACGGCAATTCGGTGATCTCGATGCTGGCCACCGCGAGATCCTGGGTGTTCGACCAGATGGATTTTGTCGGCAGCCTGCGCGGCCGTGCCGGCTATGCCGCGGGCCCATGGCTGTTCTATGCCACCGGGGGCCTCGCCTTTGCGGGCGAGCGCTTTCTCAACATGCCGGCTGACGGCAACGACGAGAAACGATTGAATATGCGGCTCGGCTGGATCGCCGGCGCCGGCGCCGAACTTGCCATCGCGCCGCATTGGAGCCTGCGGCTGGAATATCTCTACAGCCAGTACCAGAACGCCAGCGTGCAGTTCGCCTCCGGCCCGGTTTCCGCCTCGTCGTTGAACTTCCAGCAGCTCCGCTTAGGCCTCAACCGCAAGATCGACTGGCCGACGGGCGCCGATCCCTTGCCGGCGTTGGTCGATCCGGAATCCGAGCGCTGGGAGATCCACGGCCAGACCACCTATCTGCCGCAAGGCTATCCGGGATTTCGCGCAGCCTATACCGGCCCGAACAGCTTGACGCCCGCGCCGCAGGCGAAAGCCACCTGGAGCAACAGCCTCTTCCTCAACACCCGGCTGTGGGAGGACGGCGAGCTCTACTACAACCCCGAACTGCTGCAAGGATTTGGCCTGAACGACACTGTCGGAGCCGGCGGCTTCCCGAACGGCGAGGCGCAAAAGTCCAACTTCCCCTACCCGCATTACAACACCTCGCGGCTGTTCCTGCGCCAGACCTTCGGCTTCGGCGGCGAGCAGGAGGAGCTCGCCAGCGGCCCGTTTCAGTTGAAGAACAAGGCAGACGTTTCGCGGCTGACAGTGCAGGCCGGCAAGTTCTCGATCGTCGATTTCTTCGACCAGAACAGTTACGCCCGCGACCCGCGGAAGGATTTCATGAACTGGTCGATCTGGTCTTCCGGGGCATTCGACTACGCCGCCGATCGCCTGGGGCTTACCTATGGCGCCGCCGCCGAGTTCAACCAGAAGCAATGGGCGTTGCGCGCCGGCTATTTCCTCATCGACAACGTTTCGAACTCCAACAATTTCGACACGCACGTGTTTCAGCGCGGCGGCTATGTCGCCGAACTGGAGACGCGCTGGTCGCTCTTCTCGCTGCCTGGCAAGCTGCGCACCATCGGCTGGCTCAACAGCGCCTATTCCGGGAGCTATCGCGACGCGTTGAACAACCCGGCATTGATGCTGGACATCTCGCAGACCCGGGCGGGCCGCATCAAATACGGCTACGTGCTCAATCTCGAACAGGCCCTGAGCGACGACATCGGCCTGTTCGGGCGCTGGAGCTGGAACGACGGCAAGACCGAGATCATGGCGTTCACCGACATCGACTCCAGCCTTGCCGGCGGCCTCTCCATCAAGGGCACGCGCTGGGGCCGCCCGGACGACGTAATCGGGATTGCCGGCGTCATCAACGCACTGTCAAAAGACCACCGCGACTTCATTGCCGCCGGCGGCTTAGGCGTGCTGGTCGGCGACGGCGCGCTGAACTATCGCCGCGAGCGCATCCTCGAGACCTACTATGCCTACGCGCTCAACAAGCAGCTGACGCTGACGGCCGACTACCAGCTGATGGTCAACCCCGCCTACAACGCCGACCGCGGCCCGGTGTCGATCTTCTCCGGCCGGTTTCACGGGGAGTTTTAGCTGACTGTCGTCCCCGCGAAGGCGGGGAGGACAGACTAAGCCGGCGAGAACGAGTCCGCGCGCGCCATGGCCCAGGCGTCCTTGAAGCGGATGTCCTCGGTGCCGTCGAGGAGTTCGCCCGGGCGGAGCGAGGGATAGAGCTGCGCCAGCGACTTCACCTCGGTGGCGGAGACGCGCTGGCTGAAATGAATCGGCCGGATTTCCTGCGGATGATCGAGGCCCGCGGCGGCGATCAGTTCCGCCAGCGCGTGCAGCGTGGCGTGGTGGTAGTTGTAGACGCGCTCGGTCTTGTGGGGCACCACCAGCGCGCGGTTGCGCGAGGGGTCCTGCGTGGTGACGCCGGTCGGGCAGCGGTCGGTATGGCAGCTCAGCGACTGGATGCAGCCGAGCGCGAACATGAAGCCGCGCGCCGAGTTGCACCAGTCGGCGCCCAAAGCCATCGCGCGGGCGATATCGAAGGCGGTGGCGATCTTGCCGGAGGCGCCGATCTTGATGCGATCGCGCGCGCCGATCCCGACCAGCGCGTTGTGCACGAAATTGACGCCCTCGCGCATCGGCATGCCCAAGTGGTCCATGAATTCCAACGGCGCCGCGCCGGTGCCGCCCTCGTTGCCGTCGACCACGATGAAGTCCGGATAGATGCCGCTCTCGAGCATCGCCTTGCAGATCGCGAGGAATTCCCATTTGTGGCCGACGCACAGCTTGAAGCCGGCCGGCTTGCCGCCGGATAGCCGGCGCATCTCGGCGATGAAGGCCATCATCTGAAGGGGCGTGGAGAACGCCTTGTGATAGGGCGGCGAGATGCAGTCCTCGCCCATGCTGACCCCGCGGATCAGTGAAATCTCCTCCGACACTTTTGCCGCGGGCAGCACGCCGCCATGGCCGGGCTTGGCGCCCTGGCTGACCTTGAGCTCGACCATCTTGATCTGGTCGTGGGCGGCGACGCGGGCAAATTCGTCCGCATTGAAGGTCCCATCGGCGCGGTTGCGGCAGCCGAAATAGCCGGAGCCGATCTCCCAGATGATGTCGCCGCCGTTCTCGCGGTGATAGGGGCTGACGCCGCCTTCACCGGTGTCATGGGCGAAGCCGCCTTTCTTGGCGCCGGCGTTCAGCGCCCGCACCGCATTCGGGCTCAGCGCGCCGAAGCTCATGGCCGAGATGTTGAAGACGGACGCCGAATAGGGTTTTGCGCAGTCCGGCCCGCCGATCGCGATGCGGAATTGTTCTGATGCATGCGGCCGCGGCGCCATCGAATGATGCATCCATTCGTAGCCCTCGGCGTAGATGTTCTCCTGGGTGCCGAAGGGGCGCTTGTCGAGCACCATCTTGGCGCGCTGATAGACCACCGCGCGGGTGTCGCGGCTGAACGGCATGCCGTCCTTCTCGCTCTCGAAGAAATACTGCCGCATCTCGGGGCGGATTTCCTCGAGCAGGAAGCGGATATGCGCCGAGATTGGATAATTGCGCAGGACGGCGTGGTTCTCCTGCAACAGGTCGCGAAAGCCGAGTATGGACAGCGCGCCGAAGATGACGATCGGCACGATCACGATCTTGATCACCTTGTGGTCAACGATGCCGATCCCGGTGAGCAGCACGGTCACCACGCAGCAGATCGTCAGCACGATGAAGCGCGGCGAGAACGGCGTCAGCAGCGTTTCCCAGGTGTTACCCATTCGCGTATCCCCCGTTTGCCCGCAGATTCTTTTGCTGCAGTCTACATCATCCGATTGAGATGTTACGGGAAAATGGCGGGTGGCGTTACCGGTAGCGGCGGTTTTTTCGCATTGCAACGGCGCTGGAATAGCGGCCGTTCCCCCGGAAGCAGCGCAGCGCGTAGCTCTTGCGGTGCGCTGCAGAGCCGGGGCCGCACAAAGCAACTCTCTCGTCATGCGCGGGCTTGACCCGCGCATCCATCCTTACACACGAATCTTTCGAAGAAGATGGATTGCCCGGTCAGGCCCGGTGAGGCCCGGTAATGACGAATCGTCGTTGACGGTCCCGGCTCTGCGCAAGCGTAAAGGACGCTGCAGCGCGTCCGGTGGACCCTCACCGCTCTACGAAGGCCTTTTCGATCACGAAATGACCGGGGTCGCTGTGGTTCCCTTCGCTAAATCCCCGCGCCTCGAACATCGCGCGCAGTTCTTCCAGCATCGCCGGGCTGCCGCACATCATGATGCGGTCGGTGTCGCGGCTAAGCGGCTGCTCGCCGATGTCGTCGAACAATTGCTGCGAGGTGATGAGGTCGGTGATGCGGCCGCGGTTTCGGAACGGCTCGCGCGTCACGGTCGGATAATAGACCAGCTTCTCGGCAAGCAGCGGCCCGAACAGCTCGTCATCGCGGAGCTTCGCCACCAGCTCCTCGCCATACGCGAGCTCGGAGACCTGGCGGCAGCCATGCACCAGCACGATGCGCTCGAATCGTTCGTAGACGTCGGGGTCCTTGATCACGCTCGCGAACGGCGCAAGCCCGGTGCCGGTCGACAGCAGCAACAGCCGCTCGCCTTCGAGCAGGTTGTCGGCGATCAAGGTGCCGGTCGCCTTGCGCCCGACCAGGATGGTGTCGCCTTCCTGAATCTTCTGCAGCCGCGACGTCAGCGGCCCGTCGGCGACCTTGATGGAGAAGAATTCCAGCTCCTCCTCGTGATTGGCGCTCGCCATGCTGTAGGCGCGCAGCAGCGGACGGCCCTCGACTTCGAGGCCGATCATCGCGAACTGCCCGTTCTGAAAACGAAAGCCGGAATTGCGAGTGGCGCGGAAGCTGAACAGCGTGTCGGTCCAATGCCGGACGGAAAGAACTTTCTCTCTATGGAAGGCACTCATGCGTTTCGTTTTTCCGTTGGCAGCTTTCGTGAAACAGCGGCGCTGTATACCGCTGAAGCGACAAGAAACGCCTGCTATCGTTGGATATTTGAGGCCTTCCATGCACGCGAAAGCCCGACATAGTCAAGCCGCGCAGGCGCGCAATCGCGTGAAGCGCATGGCACCCGATTTGTTTCCGAGGCAGAGGCAAGGCGCGCGAAATTAACTTGCCGGTGGCCGCTCCGGCGCGGCGTTTCGTTGCGCAATCATCCGGCCCGCGGCGTTATTGCGACGGCGATGACGCGGGCTCGCCCAGCGCAACGTCGTCAAGCTCCACCGTCTCGCCCCTGGAAGCTTGCGGCGCGGCAGCGACTGCGGGATCGATGATCGCGGCCCAGTGCAGCGGCGCCTTGGCATGGTTGCGCAACAGTGCGTGGTGAACGAAGCGCCCTTCGGTGCTGCAGGCATGCAGCGCCGCGACCATCACGTCCACGGTACTGCGGCCAAGCGCGTAGGGCAGGAAGATCTGCTCGATGGTGACCGGGCAGCCGTCGCGGTCGGTGACAGCGACGATGCAGTAGACCGGCAGCTTGGTCCAGACGCAGGCGTCCCAGATCGGCTTGATCGCCGCCGCCATGTTCGAGTCTAGGCACTCGCTCAACAGCCGCGACGTCATCATCGCGTCGTGAACCTGCTCGAGCCGCGGACCGGCCTGCCGGCACAGATAGGCAAGCTTGCCGCCCTCGCGCTTGACCTGGCTGATCGACAGGTCGGGCAGGTCGCCGGCGCGCTCGTTCGGCACGAAATCCTTGAACTGCGGCAGTTCGCCGGTTCCACGCGCGCGCTGCCAATCCCTCACCAGGCTGACATGCCGGATCGACCTGATAATGCTGACATGCGCTCTTTGAAACTGCATCGAACCGATCAATCCGGGCCGCCACAACGAACGCAATCAAACCAAGTCAAACGGGATTAGCCAGTCAAAAAACCGCGAATTCGTGATTCGCAGTGACATTAGCTAACACAAAAATAACCGCAGCGTCGCCTTGGGAAAGTAAACTTAAGGATGACAGCCTATCCGCCGCGAGCCGTCGGCATCGGGGATGCCATTGGTCGGGTCGATGACGTTGTCGATTGGACTTTCGGCAGCATCGTTTTTGGCGTTCAAACGCAATAGTGCGTGCCGTCGTTCCGGGGCGCGCGTTTTCGCGCGAACCCGGAATCCAGAAGCGCATTACAACGGCGCTGGATTCGGGGTTCGAGGCTTCGCCTCCACCCGGAATGACGGGTCGGGCTAATTCGTCCCGCCGGGCGAATCGTCCATTGCCTTGAAGGCTTCCTCGAGCTGCGGCGAGATCGCGACGTTGAGCCTTTCGCCGGTCGGCAGCCGCGATACAAACCACTTGTTGTAGAGCGGGATCAGGTCGCGGCTCGAGCCAAGCCTGCGGAAGGCGCGTTCCACCACCGCGGCCAATTGCGGCTCGCCCTTGCGGAACATGATGCCATAGGGGTCGTAGGACAGATAGTCGCCGACCACCTTGAAGCGGTCCTGCGCCTTGTGACGCGCGATCAACCCGTGGAGCAATATGTCGTCGGTCGCGAACGCGTCGGCCTTGCTATCCGCCAGCATCTGGTAGGACTGCTCGTGGTCGGGCGACGCCACGATATTTAGCCCGAGCGAAAACTTCTTGTCCACCGAATGCATCGCCTGTTCGTTGGTGGTGCCCTTGGTAACCGCCACGGTCTTGCCCTGCAAATCCTTCGGCGCGGCAATGGTCGAGGCCTTCGGCACCATCAGCTTGGTGCCGGCGACGAACATCAAGGGCGAGAACGCGACCTGCTTGGCGCGCTCGGCATTCGCCGTGGTCGAGCCGCATTCGAGGTGGACCTTGTTCTGCAGCACCGCGGCGATGCGATCATCCGAGGTAACCTTGACGTACTCGATCCGCAGGTTCGCATCGTCGACCTCGATGCCGATCTCTTCGACGATCGCCTCGCATAGCTCCAGGCTATAGCCGATCGGCCGGTTCGACGGATCCATGAAGGAGAACGGCGGCGAGCTTTCGCGGTAGCCGAGCCGCACCGCATGCGCCTGCTTGATCGCAGCAAGGGTCGGGCTCAGCCCCTCGCCGGCGGCGGTCTGCGCCGCGGCGCCGGGCTCCAGCAGCAGGCCCGCGAGCAGCAGGGCTGCTGCCCGCATCGCGCTATCGAGGGGGCTGCGCATGGTCGCCTCCTATGCCGGGACTTCGCCCGGAACCATGTCGGGCGGAACGACGTCGGCCGGTCCAAGCGCGTGCTCGGGCGCGAGTTCGCCTTCCCATTTCGCCACCACCGCGGTGGCGAGCGAATTGCCGATCACGTTGGTCGCGCTGCGGCCCATGTCGAGGAAAGTGTCGATGCCCATGATCATCAACAGCCCGGCCTCCGGAATGCCGAACTGGCTCAGCGTGGACGCGATCACCACCAGCGAAGCGCGCGGCACGCCGGCTACGCCCTTGGAGGTGATCATCAGCGTCGCCAGCATGGCCAGCTGCGTGCCGAGCGACATCGGGATCGCGTAGGTTTGCGCGATGAAGATGCTGGCAAAGGTGCAGTACATCATGGTGCCGTCGAGGTTGAACGAATAGCCGAGCGGCAGTACGAAGCTCGAGATGCGCGAGGAGGCGCCGAACCGGTTCAGCCCCTCCAGCGTCTTCGGGTACGCCGCTTCCGAGCTCGCGGTCGAGAACGCGATCATTAAGGGCTCGCGGATCAGCCGCAGCAGGTGGCTGTAGCGCGGTCCGATCACGATGAAGCCGACGACGACCAGGATGCCCCACAGGATCGCCAGCGCCAGATAGAAGCCGCCCATGAACTGGATCAGCTTCCACAACACGCCGAGACCGTTCTTCGAGACCGTCGCCATGATCGCGGCCCAAACCGCGATCGGTGCGAACAGCATCACATAGCCGGTCACCTTCAGCATGATGTGGGCGAGGTCGTCGATCATGGCCATGATCGGCTTGGCGCGCTCCGGCATCGAGCCGAGCGCCACGGCGAAGAACACCGCGAACACCACGATCTGCAGGATCTCGTTCTGCGCCATGGCGTCCGCGATCGAGGTCGGGATCAGATGGGTAAGGAATTTCTCGATCGAGAAGGCCGAGACCGGAAGGCCGGTGGACTGGCCGGCTGCCGGCAGCGTGCCCGGGAAGTTGGCGCCGGGCTGCAGCAGGTTGACCATCACGAGGCCAAGCAGCAGCGAGACGAAGGAGGCGCTGACGAACCAGCCCATGGTCTTGGCGAAGATGCGCCCCAGCCGCGCGCCGCTGCCCATATGCGCGATGCCGCCGACCAGCGTGGCGAACACCAGCGGCGCGATGATCATCTTGATCAGGCGCAGGAACAGCATCGCGATCAGGTTGACGTCGGCGGCGATCTCGACGCGCTGGTCGGGCAAGTAATTGAAGACCGCCGTCCCCATCACGATGCCGAGCGCCATCGCGATCAGGATAAATTGCGTAAACCTGCTGGACATCTGCGACCCCCCGCGTTTTTCCGGCTGCCGCGAGTGTGGCAGGTTTTGAGGTGCGCGCAACAAGCTTCGCTGGCATGCCAGTGCTCCACCCCATACTCCGCGTCATTGCGAGGAGCCCTTGCGACGACGCAATCGAGTCCTTGCTTTGTTGCCGCTGGATTGCTTCGCTGGCGCTCGCAACGACGAGCAGGGGAGAGACACCATGAGCGACGCCGTCAACCGTCAGGTCCTGCTGGTTGAGAAACCCTCCGGCAAGCTCGGGCCAGAGCATTTCCGCATGGCGCAAGGCGCGGTGCCCGAGCCGAAGGATGGCGAGGCGCTGCTGCGGGTGCGCTATATCTCGCTGGACGCCGCGAACCGCGCCTGGATGCATGGCGCGACCTACCGCGCCGCGGTAGAGGCCAATACCGTAATGGCCGGCGGCGGCATCGCCGAAGTGGTGTCGTCAAAGGCGCCGGGACTGGCCCCGGGCGACCTCGTGTTCGGCGATACCGGCTGGCAGGATTTTGCCGCGGTGCCGGCGGGGCACCTGAGCAAGATGCCACGCATGGAGCCGCTGACGCATCTGCTCAGCGTCTATGGCATCGCAGGGCTGACCGCCTATTTCGGCCTGCTCGACGTCGGCAAGCCAAAAGCCGGCGAGACCGTGGTAGTGTCGGCGGCGGCCGGGTCGGTCGGCTCGATCGTCGGCCAGATCGCCAAGATCAAGGGCTGCCATGTGGTCGGCATCGCAGGCGGCAAGGACAAGTGCGCTTGGCTCACCTCCGAGCTCGGCTTCGACGCCGCGGTAGACTACAAGGACGGCGCGACCTTCAAGGCGCTGAAGGCGGCGGCGCCGAAAGGCATCGATGTCTATTTCGACAATGTCGGCGGCGATATCCTGGAAGCCTGTCTCGCGCAAATGAGCAATTCCGGCCGCATCGCCTGCTGCGGCGCGATCTCCCAATACGACGGCGTGCCCTCCGCGCACGGGCCGCGCGGCGTGCCCGGCCTGATCGTGGTGAAGCGGCTGGTGATGCAGGGCTTCATCGTGATGGACTACATGGACCAGCGCGACCGCGCGCTCGCCGACCTGCAATCCTGGGTGAAAGCGGGCAAGCTGAAAGTGCAGGAAGACGTCATCGAAGGCCTTGAGAACACCCCCCAGGCGTTGATCGGCCTGCTCGCCGGCGAAAACCGCGGCAAGCGCATGGTGAAGGTGTAACCGTGTCCCGGAACCAGAACCGCAACCCGCAGTTCCCGTATCATGAAGGTGATCTTCCTCGACATCGACGGCGTGCTGAACTGCAACAAGACCCCCAACCCCCGCGGCTTTCCATACATCGTCGACAAGAAGCTGCTCGCGCGCTTCAAAAAGCTGCTGCAGCGGACCGGCGCCAAGGTGGTGCTGTCCTCGACCTGGCGCTGCGACCCCGTCGGGCTGTTCGCTGCCAGGCACTACGGAGTGCCGTTCGTCGGCACCTGTCCCGACAAGCCGAAAAAGTCGCGCCGCGGCGAGCTGCTGGCGTGGCTGAAGGCGCATCCCAAAGTGACGCGCTTCATCGTGCTCGACGACGAGGACGACGATCTCGACGATCTTCCGCTGTTCCAGCCCTCGGCGTCGACGGGCCTCACCATGGAGATCGTCAACGCCGCGGAAAAATACCTCACCGGCAAGACCGACGAGGACATGCGAGCCACCGCGCTCGTGC
>Ga0066662_10000834_pt1 | contig 13826 bp, 12 predicted proteins | sample GraSoiAngelo_111_FD_133939 | JGI IMG/M metagenome (GOLD analysis project Ga0066662, IMG submission 133939) | Grasslands soil microbial communities from the Angelo Coastal Reserve, California, USA - 14_0903_12_40cm | ecosystem: Environmental > Terrestrial > Soil > Grasslands | place: USA... | reverse complement strand
TCGTCGACCACGTCGGCGATCGCGACGCGGAAGGCGACCGCATCAGGGGCGACCATCAGCTCGCGAAACAGCGACATGAGAACGTCCCCCTCGACCAGCCGCTCCCTGAGCAGCACCGCGATCACGGCCAGCGGAATCGCGAGGTTGGCGGCGATCACCAGCCACCCGAGCGCGGCGGTCGCCGCCGCGTGTGGAACCGCGGCGGAAAGGCCGGCGTAGGCGGCGAGGGCGGCGGAGTAGAGAACGCCTGCGGTGGTCCCCATCAGCAGCTTGCGGCGTCGCACCCGGCTCGCGCTCCGGTACTGCACGGCCAGGCTCCCGATGACACCACCGAGACCTCCCATCAACACGAGGAACACGAGGCTGCTCAGCCACGACGCGATCGTGGCCTGCTGGCTGACGGCGAACGCGTTCGGCGGGCATCGGTCACCGCATGCCGCGAGCGGGCCCCCAACCTGGAACTCCCGGCTGAGCAGCAGGGCCGGAACCCACAGCACGAAGACGGCGCAGCCGAGGACAGCCATCAGCACGCGGTTTCGGCGAAGCACGAGGCGGCCGTCGGGAAACGCCAGGGCGGCATAGACGAGTCCCAGCTCGGCGAATGGTACGAGCATGCGCCCGGTCGAGTAGAGCCACGGCTGCGAAGACCCGTTCAGCGCAACCAGCCCGAACAGCAGACCGACGATCGCCAGCACACGCCCGAACCTGGCCGTCGCCGGCTGCCGCATGGCAAGGAGCGCCGCCAGCCCGAATGTCGCCACGTATGCCAGCCGCGGGGTCACCGCCTGCAGCGGATGGCCTCGATCCCACCCGACCGCGGCCGTCACGCCCACGGCCAGGGCCATCGCCAGCACACCCGCTGCGAGGGCGACCTGCTCCCGCCGCCCGGGATCGCTCGATCGCCGCATCGCCGGCCGGCTGGAAACCTGTTCAGGAGTCGGCACGACAGCGGAGGTCGAGACGGCGGCCTCGCTCATCGCGCAGCCGGAGCCCCGCGAGGCCGCTCGCGTGACACGGTCGTCTTCAGGGACATATTCATGCGTGGGCCGGACATTTGCGAAGCCATGCGTGCCACCTCCTTTGGAGGGACCGTGATCGTCGACCATCCGCGAGCTCCCGCCATCAGCGCCACGTCTGACGTCGGGTTCGGGAAACTCCCCATACCAGGCCCGTGCAGTCCGACAGGTGCCATCGCGGTCCCCGCTCTATCCCCGCACCCCCTCTGGTAGAGGAGCACCACACCGTACCATCTGCGTCACGAATGTTGCAAGCGGCTGCCCCACAGTGGCGCGGGATGGACACGGCATACCCGGTCGGGGCGTCGGGAGCGGCGCGCTGGGACGCGGGAGGACTCCAGGTGGCGCCTGCGAATCCGACGCGATGGCACATGAGACGCGCATCGAGCGTCGGCTCGACCGGCTCGTCGCCCGCGCCGTGAACCCGCGGCGGGCAGCGGTCGTGATCGCCGGGGTCACGACGACGCTCACACTGGCGGCAGGTGCTGCGATGAGCTTCGTCGACCGCCAGGGCTTCCCCACGGTTGGCACAGGCCTGTGGTGGGCCGTTCAGACCGTGACCACCGTCGGCTACGGCGATCACGTCCCCACGACGACCACGGGCCAGATCCTCGCCGCGATCGTCATGCTGCTCGGGATCGGGTTCGTGACGGTCATCACCGCGTCCATCACCGGCGCCTTCGTCGCGCAGGCCCACTATGACCGGGACGTCGAGGGCGACGGCGCGCCTTCTGCGGAGCAGCTCCAGGACATCGTCACCCGCCTGGAGCGGATCGAGGCACGGCTGACCCGCCCGGTCTGACCGGCCTCGTCAGCCGTCAGCCCGGTTGGCTCGACGGCCGCGCCGTTGGCGTCAGAACGGCGCGGGGATGTTCGGCCGCGACGACTCCGGCTCGGCGTACCCTCCGTCGTGCGGTGGCTCGGGCATGGTTGCGTCCAGCGGTGCCAGCGGCTCGTAGGGGATCTGGCCGAGCAGGTGGGTGATGATGTTGAGCCGGCCGCGCTTCTTGTCGTCGTTGTCGACGATGTGCCAGGGCGCCCACGTCGAGCTGGTGGCGGCGATCATGGTGTCGCGCGCGCGGAGGTAGTCGAACCGCCGGCGGTAGGACTTCAGGTCTGTCGGCGACAGCTTCCAGACCTTTCGCGGGTCGTCGATCCGGCTCTCGAGCCTGCGCGTCTGCTCTTCGCTGCTGACGTTGAGGAAGTACTTGATCAGGATGATGCCGTCGTGCACCATCGCCTTCTCGACGAACGGCACCAGCTCGAGGAACCGCCGGGTGTCCTCGGTGGAGCAGTAGCCCATGACGGGCTCGACGCCCGCCCGGTTGTACCAGCTGCGGTCGAAGATGACGACCTCGCCGGCCGAGGGGAAGTGGGCGATGTATCGCTGGATGTACATCTGCGACTTGGTGCGGGCGTCCGGTGCGGGCAGTGCGATGTGCTTGAACACGCGAGGGCTGGTCCGCTCCGTGATCCGGCGGATCGTGCCACCCTTGCCCGCGGAGTCCACGCCCTCGAACACGATGCAGACCCGTGCGCCGGTCGCCTTGACCCACTCCTGCATCGCCACCAGCTCGCCCTGAAGCACCCTCATCTGGCGTTCGTACGCCTTCCGCTTCATCTTGCGCTTGACCTTCCCGGCCGCGTCGGCCTGGGCGTGATCGCCATGGTGCTTGCTCATCTCTCACACCTCCGGAATGGGGCCCGCCGTGGTTTCCGACGATGGCCCGTTGCGGTCATGGGGTCAGCGGCGTCCACGTCGCGCCGGTTTGCTGCTGGTACGCGGCGATGGCGCTTGCCAGCGTGGGGTAGAAGTGGGCCGGGTCGATCGTGCGCGTCAGCTCGTAGCGCTCCACCTTGGCGCGGACGGGATCCTTCATCTCGGCGAACACGAGCGAGATCTGCCGCGCGTTGAGCGCCTCGTCCAGGTCTTCCAGCATGTCGGCCGCTGTTGGGTCGATGTCGGTTATGGGTTCGGCCGCGACGAGGATCCACGTGGGCGGGGGATCGCTCGCCGCCAGCTGCGTGATCTGCTCGCGGAAGGTGCGGGTGTTGGCGAAGAACAGGGGCGCGTCGAACCGGAACATGACCAGCCCGGGAAGCACCTCGGCCTCGGGGTGGCTGGAGACGTCGTGATATCCGGGCATGTCCGGCACACGACCCAGCACGGCGTGGTAGGGCAGCCAGGAGCGCCGGAACATGTTGAGCACGGAGAGCGCGACGGCGACCACGATTCCCGGGAGCACGCCCAGGAACGCGACGCCGAGGAACGCGGCGATCGAGAGCGCGCAGTCCGAGCGGCTCTGCTTCCAGAGCCTGACGGTGCCCGGGACGTCGGCGAGTGAGAGCGATGCGGCGATGACCACGGCGGCGAGCGTGGGCTGGGGGAGGTTGCGGAACAGGCCCGGGACGAAGAGCAGCATCGTCACGATCGTGATCGCACCGACCAGTCCGGTGACCTGCGTCTTTGCCCCTGCCTGCTCGGCCACCGCCGTTCGGGACCCGCTCGTGCTCACCGGGAAGCCCTGGAACAGGCCGGCGCCGAGGTTCGCCGCACCGATCCCGATCATCTCCCGGTTTCCGTCCACCTCCTCGCCGCTGCGCCCGGCGAAGGCCGATGAGGTGGCGATCGTGTCGGCGAGCGAGACGAGCGCGATCCCGAACGCGCCGGCGATCAGCGTCGGCAGGTCCGAGCCCTGCACGTCGGGGATGGTCAGCGGCGGGAAGCCCTGGGGGAGCGTGCCCACCAGCGAGACGCCGTGCTGCTCGAGGTCGAACACCGCAGCGGCAGCGATCGAGACCACCACCGCCACGAGCACCGCCGGCACGCGGGGGAGCACACGCTGCAGGATGCCGATCACCGCCAGCCCGAGCAGCCCGACGGCCAGCGCGGCGGGCACCGTCTCGCCGGCGCGAAGGCCGTCGATGAACGCACGCGTCTCGTCCACCAGGCCGCTTGCGTCCACCGAGAAGCCGAACAGCTTCGGGAGCTGTCCAACGAGGATCGTGACCGCAAGGCCGTTCATGTACCCGATCATTGTCGGTTTGGACAACAGGTCAGCGACGAACCCCAGCTTCGCGAACCCCCCGGCGATCATGATCCCGCCCACGATCAGGGCCAGCATCGATGCCAGGGCCACCGCCCGTTCCGGGTCGCCGTTCGCGGCCACGAGCGGCGCGATGGTCGCGGCGATCATCGGCCCCAGGGAGGAGTCCGGTCCCAGGACCAGGATCCTCGACGGGCCGAACAACGCGTAGCCCACCAGGCAGAGGATCGATGTGTAGAGCCCCGTGATCGCCGGCAGGCCGGCGAGCTCCGCGTAGGCCATGCCCTGCGGGACGAGCAGGGTCGTGAGCACCAGGCCCGCGACCAGGTCCTTCGGCAGCCATTCCCGCCGATAGCCCGTGAGCATGCGGAGCCCGGAGGGGCGGGGGAACGACCGCGGACGCTTCAGCCCGGCGGCGTCAGCCACTCATATCACCGGCCGTCCACCCGAGGCCCGCGGCAGCTGCGATGCAGAACGCAGCCTGCTGGGCCGCCGTCCTCACAGCGGCCGTCTCGTCTGATCTTCGACCTTGCATCTTCCTGTACCTCCGGCTGGCCCAGTGGCTCGAACCACCGTTACGCGGTTGGCGCGGCTGCTCTGTCTCCGGCGCATCCAGAGGCGCGCCGGGTCGGGCTAGGGATGGCCCTCCGGGTGCCCGTGCTCTCTCAGGTGCTGAGTGGCGGAGGCGATGCGGATCTGCAGGTCGGTCGGCGGGTGGGCCTGGGCCGGCGTTCCGTTTCCCTGGGCCGCCAGCGTCGCGCGCTCCTCGGCCGCGGCCACCAACCCGGAGAGGTCCGGGGCCGGTCGCGGCTCTGCGCCGGTCAGGAGCTCGCCGAGATCGTTCGCCTGCGCGGCGCGCGTGCCCACATATTGGGGGTGGGCGACGTTCAGCCATCTGTGGTGCTTGGTACGACCGAGCGCGTCGGCGCAGAAGCGCAGGAGGATGGTCTTCATGATCGAGGTGTGATCGAACAGCGTGCTCGCGACGAACCGCCTCGGGGCCCACGGCGACACGATCAGCGCCGGGATGCGGACGCCGTAGCGCCCGAACATCTCGGGATCGTCGTCCGGTGCCTCCGGGGGCGTCACATGATCGAAGAATCCGCCATGCTCGTCGTAGAAGATGATCAGGAGCGTCTTCTCCCACAGCGGCCCGGTGGCGAGGGCGTGATACACGGCGAGGACGAGATCCTGCCCGTCCCGGATGTCTCCCGGCGCGTGATCGTCGTTCGCATTGAACCCGAGCATGTTGCCGTTCGTGAAGGCGGGATCGATCCATGAGACCGACGGCAGGTTCCCCTGGGCGGCATCCTCGAGGAAGCTCGCCGCCTTCAGGCCGACGCGGAACTCGATCCTCGACTTCCAGTTCAGCCCGGTCTTGCTGAAGTGCGCGTAGCGGTCATGGTGGCCGAGCTTATAGTGCGCGTCGGCGAAGCGCAGGGTGCCAGGGTCGAAGGAGTACCAGCGCCACGAGACATGGTGGGCATCCAGGTGGCGAACGAACGACGGCTGGTTGTAGATCGGCGGCATGTTGATCGGCAGGTCATCGCGGCTGCGGGCGGCGCGGCCGCACAGCGCGTAGAGCCGGTTCGGCCACGTCGCTCCCGGGACCGAGCTGAACCAGCGATCGCACACCACGAACTCCTCGGCAAGGTGGTCGTACACGGGAACCTCCGCCGCGCCGTAATGGCCCATGACCGCTCCCGGGTCCATGTCCTCGACGCCGCGCGCGTCGATGGTTGCGGCGTAGCTGGAGACGAACCCGTCCATCCCGCCGTCACCGACCTGCTCGTCGACGGCATCGGCAGAGTGGTCCGGATCCACCGGGATGGCCGTGTCGTGCAGGTGGTGCACGGGATAGCTGTGGCCCTGATGCTCGTTGGAGAGGTCCGCCCGCAGCCCGTCGACATCGGCACGGCCATCCAGCGAGAGGTAGCCGAGCATGTGGTCGAACGACCGGTTCTCCATCATCAGGACGACGATGTGGTCGACCTTGTCGAGGTTTCCTGGTGGGTCATTGTCGGGCATGTCGGTTCGCTACCGCCCGGGTTGTGGTGTGGAGCTCGAGAATGTGGCGACCGCAGATGGAGATGGATTCGACCGCCAGGTCAGCTCCAGGTCGAGCTCGGTTCGGTCCTCCTGTATCTCGAACTCCACCCTGAGGTTGATCCGATCTGGAACGTGAGCGACGAACCGCAGATCGCCCCGTTCGATCCGGAGGTCATTGCCTGCACCGAGCTCATCGGCGATCGCGTGCAGCCGGGCGGCCGCTTCCTCCCGGGACAGTGTCAGCGTCTCCCTAAGCTCCATCAGCTCCATCAGTGGCTCCGTCGTTGCGCGGTGCAGCGTGGGTTCCGCCACGCCCCGGTCCCTCAGATGCCGAGGATTGCCTTCTTCTTCGCCTCGAACTCCTCCGGGGTGATGACGCCTTGGTCGCGGAGCTTTGCCAGCTGCTGCAGCTCCGTCATGTAGTCCGGCTCTGCCTCGGCCGCCGGCGACTGCTCCTGCGGCTCAGGGGCCTGCTCTTCAGGCTGCTGATCCGCTGCCTTCTTCTCGGCCGAGCGCTCGCCGGCCTTCTTCCCGACGTATGCGGCTCCGCCCACCATGGCGGCTCGTCTCAATGCTCTCCTCGGCATGCCCGTTCCCTTCTGTCGTGGCTACCGGCTCCTGGGTGGTGCCGGTTCGCCAATCCGCGATCTTCCAAGTCGTGCTCCCGCTAGACCGGCACCTCGTCCCTCACCGCCGGCGAAAGGATCGCGTGCGAGAGCATGCCCCCTGATACGACCCGGGCGTCGAACCCCTCCTGCAGCAGCATTCGGGTGGCGTAGTAGGCGCGCTGGCCGGAGCGGCACACGACGTCGATCTCGCGGTCCCGCGGTAGCTCGTCGAGGCGCGACCGTAGCTGGCCGAGCGGGATGTTGACCGCCTCTGGCACGTGCTCGACGGCAAGCTCGATCTCCTCGCGGACGTCGAGGAGAAACCCGGCACCCTCAGCGTCCCAGTGCGTCACCGGCATGTCGCCGCGGAGCACGGCGGCTGCCACCATGCCGGCAAAGTCGACCGGATCCTTGGCGCTGCCGAAAGGCGGCGCGTAGCAGAGCTCGCTCTCCTCGAGGTCGTACACCGTCGCCCGCATCTGGATCGCCAGTGCGAGCACGCTGATCCGCTTGTCGACGCCGTCCTCGCCAACGGCCTGCGCGCCCAGCAGGCGACCATCCGACCTCCGGAAGAGGACCTTCATTGCGATCGGATGTGCACCCGGGTAGTAGCCCGCGTGCGACATCGGGTAGATGTAGATCTTCTCGAAGTCCTCGCCCAGCCGCCGAAGCGTCTTCTCGTTCGCGCCCGTCCATGCAACCGCTGAGCCGAACAGCCCGATCACCGACGTGCCCTGAGTGCCGCGGAAGCACGAGTCGGGGCGCCCCGCGATGACGTTGGCCGCGATGCGAGCCTGGCGGTTTGCCGGGCCGGCGAGCGCAATCAGGCTCGGCTGGCCCGTGACGAAGTCAAGCACCTCGACGGCATCGCCGACCGCGAAGATGTCCGGATCGCTCGTTCGCATCTGATCGTCCACCCGGATGCCGCCCAGTTCCCCGATCTCGATGCCGGCCGACTTGGCGAGCGTCGTGTCCGGTCGCACCCCGAGCGCGAGGATGACGAGGTCCGCCTGGTACTCGCCTCCGGATTCGGTCGACACGGTGAGCGTGCCTCCGTCGCACTGCTCGAAGCCGGCCACGCCGTCGTTCAGCACGACGTGCACACCGTGGTTCACCAGGTAGTCCTCGACGATCCGGCCGTACTCCGGATCGAGCGGCGCAAGCACCTGATCGGCCTTCTCGACCACCGTGACGTCGAATCCGCGGCGGACCAGATTCTCCGCCATCTCGAGACCGATGAATCCAGCACCGATGACGACCGCCCGCTTCGGCGGCCGCGCCGTCTGAAACCCCGAGTACCTCTCCATCCCGGCGAGGAAGCTTGTCCCACGCTCGATCCATTCACGGATCTCCCGCGCGTCGGGCACCGTCCTCACGGGAAAGATGCCGGGCAGGTCGATCCCCGGCAGCGGCGGGCGATTCGAAGGGGCGCCGGGCGACAGCACGAGCTTGTCGTAGGACTCGGTGGTCACCTCGCCGGTACGCACGTCGCGTAGCTGCACCGTCTTGTCGGCTGACGAGATCCGTACCGCCTCGCAGCCGATTCTGCAGTCGACCGCGAACTGCTCCCGGAACACCCGCTCGTTCGCCACCAGCAGGTCCGACTCATGCTCGATGACGCCGCCGACGTGATAGGGCAGTCCGCAGTTCGCGAAGGAAACGTACGGTCCCCGCTCCACCATCACGATCTCGGCGTGCTCGTCGAGCCGGCGGAGACGGGCGGCGCACGAAGCTCCGCCGGCGACACCACCCACGATTATGACCTTCATGGTGTGCTCCTTCGTATGACGCCGCTCTGCAGGCGTCGGGATCGCGCGGTCCAGGCAGGATCCCAACGATGCCGCTGCGCGGCAATACCGCAGGCATGCCTCTCGCCGTGGCGCGTGCCCCTACAAATCGCCCTCCGAGCGGGTGCCCTACTCGGCGGGCCTCGAGTCGGCCCGCCTGAGCAACTCGATGCTCACGAGCGCCACCCACGCGGGGAAGATCAGGATGAAGGCCCTGTAGTACGAAACGCTCAGCAGGAGTACAACAGCGATCACATATCCAACGTAGACGAGCCAGCGCGGAAGTGTCCCGGTGCGAAGCCCGATCGTTGAGCTCACGATCATGAACACGCCCGCCGCGCGTATTGCGTAGACGTAGAGCAACGTGTACGCCAGGCCACGGGCGAAGACGAAGACGTCCGGGCGCGGCGGCGGCGAATGCTGGAAGTGAACCGCCGCCAGCGACGCGCCCGCGGCGGCAGCGCCCGCGTACAGCATCGCGACGAACAGGAGGCCACTGCCCAGAAACACGGTGGCAAAGAACCGATCCTCGCTCGCGCCGATCCGCGCGCGGACGGCGGCGATGAACCACAGGAATGCGATCCCGGCGAAGGGAACGAGATACAGGCCGACGAGCCCCAGTCGCTCGGCGTTTCCGTGCAGGTACCACGCGGCGATCTGCGCCGACGTACTGCCGTTGGCGGGTTGCGGATACAGCAACACCACCGAAGAGACGAACAGGAGCGCAAAGACGAGTCCGGCCACTCCCGCGGCGGCGGGCGCCCCGAGGCTCTGCTCTGCCCGGACGATCTCCACCTTCCGGGCTTCGTCGCGGCTCTCGACGCTACCGGTCACCGTTGGTACCTCCGGCCGCCCCGCCACGCGTGGGTACGACGGTCCGGATTCATCGGGCGCCGGTCATCCGGCAACCCCATCCCACCACGCGCGGATCGGTCGGAAGGGGTCAGCCGGCCGGCCGGTGGCGTTCGTCGGGAGCCGATAGACCACCCCGGCCTCGGGCGCGCCGCCTCGCTCGGCATCGGTCCATCCCTCCGTCGCCGTGGTGACGTAGAGCTGGTTCATCCCGGGTCCCCCGAAGGCGCAGCACGTGCACTGCTCGGCCGGCAGCGTCAGGACCTGGCGCAGCTCGCCGTCAGGTGAATAGCGATGCACGCGGGCGCCGCCGTACACCGCCACCCAGAGATCGCCGTCGCTGTCCACGGTCAGGCCGTCCGGTGCCCCCACCTCCTCGGGAACCGTGACGAGCACCCGGCCCTCCGAGATCGTGCCGTGCTCGCCGTCGAACCGGAACGCGCGGATCAGACGGGGGCCGCTGTCGACCAGGTAGAGCGTCCCGCCGTCGGGGCTCCAGCCGAGCCCGTTCGAGATCGTGAGGCCGTCGAGCATCAGCTTCACGTGCCCGTCGCGATCGAGCCGGTAGAGCGCCCCGCCCCCCGCGTGGTGGTCGTCGGCGAGCGTGCCGCCCCAGAACCGCCCCTGAGGGTCGCACGCGCCGTCGTTCATGCGGGTCCCGGCCGGCGAGACATGGGTGATCGTACGCCGCTTTCCGGTTGGAGCGAGGTACACGAACGACCGCCCCGCGCCGAGAACCCAGCCGTCATCCCCTTCGATGGGCGCGAGCATTCCGACCGTCCCCGGGATCTCGTAGACGCGGACCGGGTGGAGGTCGCCCGCAGCGTCCACCGTGTCGCGGTAGACGCGACCGGCGAGGATGTCCACACGGAGCAGTTCGTTGCGGCGAGCGTCCCACCGCACGCCCTCGCCGAGGTGGGTCTGCTCCGTCGTGCACGGAACGACCGCGTCTTCTCCCGGGGGGCGGCGCGCCATGGTCATGCGTCACTCACCCTCGTTACCCTTTAGCGTCGCCATGGTCTCCTCGCCGCGTTCGATGGTGCCGGGACAGGCGCGCCGCCTCCGGCGGCACAGATCTTCCGTGGCTACACACAACACCGACAGGCTTTCACCCGTTGCGTTTCGCAGCAATGGCGCTGGCATGCATCTTGGAGTGGCGCCGGCGCCAGTGGGCTATCGACGCCTATACGACGTCCATATGGTGCCGCGGCAGGCGGTGGTCGTCAGTCGTCCTGCGCGTCGGCGAGGAATACGAGCGCTGCGAACACGCGGCGATGGACGGCGGCCTCGTCGGGCATGCTGAGCTTCCGGAAGATCGAGTTGATGTGCTTCTCGACCGCGCCCTTGGAAAGGAACAGCGCTGACCCGATGGACGCGTTGGATTGTCCCTCGGCAATCAGCGACAGTACCTCTCGTTCACGCGGGGTCAGTTCGGAGATCCGCGAATCCGGATGATCCGCGTGACCCATGACGAGCGTCCGCACAACGGCCGGGTCGACGACGGTGCCGCCGGCTGCCACGGTTATCACGGCTCCAGCCAGCTGCGACCGCGTGGCGACGTGATCCTTGAGGAGGTAGGCTCGCCCGCCCGAGCCACCTTCGAACAGGCGAAGGGCGATGTCCGGGCTGGTGAACTGGCTGAGCAGCACGACGCCAACCTGCGGAGACGACTCGCGAAGTTCCACGGCCAGCCGCACCCCCTCGTCTTCGAACGTCGGTGGCATCCGGATGTCCGTCACCAGCACGTCCGGGTGCTCATGCTCGATCGCGTCGACGACGCCCTGGTAGCTGTCTGCTGCGCCGACAACCTCGATCCCCTCGCCGGCGTCTGCTCCTATGTCGAGCACGCGCTCCAGGCCCTCACGGACGATCAGGTTGTCCTCCCCGATGACGACGCGAATCATCGCCGGGCCGCCTGCCCGAGGACCGCGTCGAACGCTCGACGGTGGCGTCGTGTGCCCATCACCCGCGGCCATTCTCGCACAGGCTGCAGGTGGGAGACCGGGCTGAAGCCGAACGCCTGGTGCGGCAGGCCGCGACCATCCGGCTTTGGATCTGCACCCACCGGGGACTTCACCCAGGTCTGACGGCCGATCACGAAGCGCTCCTGTATCTGCGGCTTCCCGAACGGCGGAGACCGCTGAGCGCGAAATACGCCGGTGGCCATCGGCCGTATCCTTGCCAGGCCGAACGGGTGATCATCCACTCCGCAGGACCCGGCGTTCCATGTGCGGTTCGGTGGTATCCGTGCCTACGCAGGCACCGCGGCCTGCGTCATCTCACGGATCTGCTCGTCGGTCATGTCACGGCGAAGCGTCTGACGGCCGTCCGTACCGACGGCGCTGACCAGTTGTTCGGCAGTTGGCTTCTCGGCCACGAGTATCAGGGCCGACGTGTTGTGAGGCAGCGCATCCTTGATCTCGTCAACTATCGGGTCAAACGGTCCCGCCTCGCCGGTTGCGCCGAGCATCCCGCCGCTGATGGCTCCCATGGTGCCCCAGAAGATCAGGCCCAGCGGGCCGGCGATCATCCCCAGCAGCAGCCCGGTTCCCCCGCCGATTGCCATTCCGGCGCCGACGTGATCCTCGTCGCCGTAGTCCGGGCTGGTTGCCTTCAGCGAGAACCGGCCGCCCCGATGCCGCTCGAGCACCGCGACCTCCTCCAGCCATGCATCCTGCCGCGTGGCCCGCAGCTCGCTGAGCTCCTGCTCCGCCGTGTGCGCACCGTCGAACACCACAGCCACCATCTCGATTGACATCGTTGCTCCTTGGGTTGGGACCAACGGCCGGCCACGGCGCGATGCCGGACCAGGCCATTCATCAGCCGAGACAGCGTGATCCGTGCCGGCAGCTGCCACAAGACCGCCGGCATGCCTCTTGCGGTGGTGCGCACGCCACCGTGTCGCCACGGGCCGTTCGGGATCGCCTCGCTCAAATGGCGCCAGCACCACTCTGCACTCACATGCCGGCCGTATTGCGGGCCGTATGAGTCGCTGGGATTCTCCGGTGGCGTCCGGGAGCAGTGAAACCGGGCCTGTGAACCCGAACGCCCGACGAAGGAGCCTCCAGTGCGCCACCACCTGATCGGCTGTCCCGCGACCGCCCCGGCGTCATGAGCGTCACCCGCGCGGCCCCGAAGAAGCGCGCTGACCGGCAGCCCAAGTCGAAGAGCGCCGCCGCCCCGTCGCCGTTCCCCCCAATCGCGGAATACGCGTTCCTCTCCAACTGCCATACCGGTGCGCTGGTGGCCCCCGACGGCGCAATCGACTGGCTCTGCGTTCCTTCGTTCGATGCGCCGAGCGTGTTCGGCAGCCTGCTCGACCGGCAGGCGGGGTACTTCCGGTTCGGCGCGTTCGGCATCAACCATCCCTCCGACAGGGTGTATGAGCCCGGGACGAATGTCCTCGTGACGACATGGAAGACCCCGTCGGGGTGGATCCGTGTGGTGGACGCGCTGACGATGGGGCCGCGAGACCATCAGGACGAGATCACGCCTCACAGCCGGCCGCCGGCCGATGAGGACGCCGACCACATGCTCGTGCGCACGGTCGAATGCCTGGGCGGGCGCGTCGAGGTCGAGCTGATCTGCGAGCCGGCGTTCGATTACGGTCGAGATCCGGCGGAGTGGACCGTGCAGCATGGTGACAGTCACACCGCCGACGCGCGGGGGGACGGGCTCACGCTCCGCCTGACGTCGGACCTCGACCTCGGTATCGAGGACAACCGCGTGCGTGCACGGCACCACCTGGTGGAGGGCGACCGTGCGTACTGCGCGATCTCCTGGGCGGAGGGCCTGGCCGCGCCGGCAACCGTGGACGAAGCGTTTGCGCGGGTCACCGCCACGACGCGCTTCTGGCGCGAGTGGCTGGATGCAGCCCGTATACCCGACCATCGATTCCGCGACCCGGTCCAGCGAGCCGCACTGACGATCAAGGGCCTCACGTACATGCCGACCGGTGCGACGGTGGCGGCGCTGACCACGTCGCTCCCGGAGACCCCGGGCGGAGAGCGTAACTGGGACTACCGCTACACCTGGATGCGCGACACGACGTTCACGCTGCAGGCGCTGCATCTGCTCAACCTCGACTGGGAAGCCGACGAGTTCATGCAGTTCATCGCCGATGTCGAGCCGACCGAGGACGGATCGCTGCAGATCATGTCCGGCATCGACGGGCGGCGCGACCTGACCGAGACCGTCCGGGAGGAGCTCTCCGGCTACGCCGGCGCGCGCCCGGTGCGGATCGGCAACGGCGCCTTCGATCAGCGCCAGAACGACGTGTTCGGGGCTGTGCTGGACTCGATCCTGCTGCACACCCGCCGCAGCGAGCGCCTTCCCCGGCGGCTGTGGCCGATCGTCGAGTCCCAGGCGGAATGCGCCATGCGGGCGTGGCGCGAACCCGACCAGGGGATCTGGGAGGCGCGCGGGAAGCCGAGGCACTACGTCTCGTCGAAGCTGATGTGCTGGGTC
>Ga0066662_10000832_pt1 | contig 13836 bp, 12 predicted proteins | sample GraSoiAngelo_111_FD_133939 | JGI IMG/M metagenome (GOLD analysis project Ga0066662, IMG submission 133939) | Grasslands soil microbial communities from the Angelo Coastal Reserve, California, USA - 14_0903_12_40cm | ecosystem: Environmental > Terrestrial > Soil > Grasslands | place: USA... | reverse complement strand
CTTTAAACATGCCTGGCAAACAGGCAGGTTCGAGATGTTGAGCAGCGAGGATTGGCAGATACGGCAATCAGAAGGAAAGAAAACCGCAAAGAGGCTCTCTGCCGCGGTTTTTAGCGTCCGTTGAGCCCGGTTTAGGTCACCGCTACTGCTGAAGACGATCCTCCTTGCAGGGAACCGTTGTGGATAGCTGGGTTCAGTATAAGCCGTGTTGTACATCAGGTGCAACGAGGAATCACCGGATCGGGTGGTCGCCGTGATCTGCAGATCGGGTGATCGGAATCTTTGTTGGCTTCAGATATTCCGATCTACCGATCTCCCGGTCTCCCGATCACCCGATTTGTGTAAAATCCCGTCACGTGCTAACTTGCGGCAATTCAATGCGCTAACCATCGGAGGACGCTGTGGCCGAAACCATCGAAGCGAATGCAGCAGCAACACCAGAAACTAAATTTCAGCCGTATGTATCGCCAGGAGAAACTCGGCCCGAATTCACGCCACGCGCCATCATTTTTGGCGGGCTTTTCGGCATTTTATTTGGCGCGGTTACGGTTTATGTAGGCCTGCGGGCCGGACTGACTGTCTCCGCTTCGATACCGATCGCGGTGCTCTCCATCAGCGTTCTGCGGGCTTTGGGCAAGGCCAGCATTCTCGAAAACAATATCGTACAGACGGCAGGGTCAGCCGGGGAGTCGGTCGCTGGCGGCGTCATCTTCACGCTTCCCGCGCTTATCTTTCTGGGATATTCCCTGGGTGACTCCTATTGGCGCATCACTTTGCTGGCCCTGATCGGCGGGTGGCTGGGCGTGCTTTTCATGATCCCGCTGCGTCGCCAGCTCATTGTGAAAGAACATGGAAACCTTCTTTACCCGGAGGGCACTGCCTGCGCGGATGTCTTAATTGCTGGTGATCGCGGCGGTTCTTTTGCAGGCCGCGTCTTTGCCGGCCTCGGATTGGGAGCGCTGTACACAGTGTTTCAGAACGAAAACCTGTTTTCGGCGTGGCCAAGTACTCCGACTTACACACCAGGCTGGTTTTCGGGTTCATCGATACGCGCCAATACAACTTCTGAATATTTAGGCGTTGGGTACATCATTGGGCCGCGCATTGCCGGTGTGATCTTTTCCGGGGGCGTCTTCGCATGGCTGGTGGTAATGCCTGCCATTAAGTTTTTTGGCTCCCACGTGGCTGGCCCTCTCTTTCCCGGAACCATACCCATTTCTGAAATGGGGCCTGACCAGATTTACCGCGCTTACATCCGTCCGATGGGCGCCGGGGCGGTGGCTGCTGCCGGTCTCATTACTCTGGTAAGGACCATTCCAACCATCATTAATGCTTTGCGTGCGGGGGTAAAGGATTTGGCTGCCGGGGCCGCAACAGCTGCCAGCCAGCGGCGTACGGACCGCGACCTGAACCTGAAATGGGCCCTTGCGGGTTCGCTGGTACTTATGATCATCATGTGGGCTATGCTCACGTTCTATCCGGTACCCGGAGCGCCCACCTCGGCTTTGAATAATATTTTTGCGGCAATCCTGGTGGTGATCTTCGGTTTCCTGTTTGTCACGGTTTCTTCGCGCATCACCGGCCTGATCGGAAGTTCGTCGAATCCTATCTCCGGCATGGCTATTGCAACCCTCATGGCCACGTGCGCTATGTTCCTGGTCATGGGCTGGACGGCAGGCCCGTTCGCAGCTCTCGCCATCAGCATTGGTGGCGTGGTTTGTATCGCTTCTGCGAATGCCGGCAATACCTCGCAGGATTTGAAGACCGGGTTTCTGGTGGGCGCTACGCCGGCGCGGCAGCAGATGGCGCTGATGGTGGGCGTGACGGTTTCGGTATTTGTCATCGGCGGCACGCTGATCAGCATGAACCGCGGGCTCGAAGAGTTTCGTCCAGCCAGCATTGCTTTGGATGTCAACAATCTTCCTGCCGGAGTGAGCCAGGATACCAATACGCAGTTCAGCCGCACCCAGATCACAGTCACAACACCGGCCGGAGCGGAAAATAAAACAGCTACGACAAAACAACAATCTGTAAGCGGCATGGTGCTCTATAACGCCATCAACTCCCCAGCGGTGCCTAACGGAAAGTATTTCTACAATGCGCAGACCGGTAAGCTCGAGATTCAATGGATTCAGGGCATCGGCAGCGACCGCGCCGCCGCGCCGCAGGCGCAACTCATGGCGACGGTCATCAATGGAATTCTTACCCGGAAGCTGCCATGGGGATTGATCCTGCTGGGGGTGTTCCTGGTGGTTGCGGTCGAATTGCTGGGCATACGCTCACTGTCTTTTGCGGTGGGCTTTTATCTTTCGATTGCTACTACCCTGGCGATCTTCTGCGGAGGCGTGGTGCGCTGGCTGGTGGAACGGCAGGCGGCCAAGGCAGGGGAAAAGGTGGAAGAGAGCGAGATCAGCCCCGGCTCGCTTTATGCCAGCGGCTTAATTGCGGCTGGCGGCATCGTTGGCCTGATTGGAATCGCCATCAAATTGATGGAAAAAGCCGGGTGGCTGAAAGAAGGCGCAATTGCCTGGGGCGCAAAGATAGAGTTCCTGCAGAATGCCAACTGGCTTGCTGTAGTCACATTCGCATTGCTGGCATTCTCGTTGTATCACTTCGCGCGCAAGCCGCTGGATAGCGACAAACGGTAAATCTTTTTTACCGCAACGCGGCAGGCCGCAACCAAAACGAGAATCTTTATGGAGCGCAGCCGCCCTCGGCTGCGGCGGATAAATCTTTCGTGAGTCGAGAAGGATTTGACGAATAGTAATACAAAGGGCATATAAGGAACACCAAGGAAAGGCAGGCAAGATACATTGACTTCGTGTTCCTTCGTGTCCTTTGTGGTTGCTGGTTTTCTGCATGTCTATTCATGACAATGTGGCGGGTATTCGCGAGCGGATTGCCAAAGCTGCGGCTCGCGCCGGGCGCAGTGTGGATTCCATTACCCTGATGGGCGTAAGCAAGACCGTGGAACCGGAGCGCATACGGCAGGCCTACGAAGCGGGGATTCGCGTGTTCGGCGAGAACAAGGTACAGGAGTTTGGCGGAAAAGCGGGGCTCCTGGCTGATCTTACCGAAGCTCAATGGCACCTGATCGGACACTTGCAGAGCAACAAAGTCAAAAAAGCTGTTGAGCTGTTTCAAGCAGTGGATTCGGTCGATTCCTTGCGGCTGGCGGAGAAGCTGAATCAAGCGGCTGAGCAGATGAACAAAATTTTGCCGGTGCTGATCGAAGTTAACGTCGGCAGTGAAGAGAACAAGAGCGGCCTTGCGCCGGACTCCTCAGGATTGGAAGAACTCCTTTCCGGCGTGCAGAGTCTCAAGAACCTGCGGGTGCGCGGATTGATGACCATCCCGCCATTCACCGAAGACCCGGAAGGCGCCCGGCCTTATTTCCGCCAGTTGCGTGAATTGCGCGAGAAGATTGCCGCCCGGAAATTACCCTGCATCGAGATGGATGTGCTTTCCATGGGCATGTCTCATGATTTCGAAGTGGCCATTGAGGAAGGCTCAACCTGCGTGCGCGTGGGAACGGCCATCTTCGGGTCTCGGCCTTATCCCTCAAAATGATTCCTATCCGTGAAACTTCTGCGGGTGTGAGTTTCAGCGTGAAGGTGCAGCCACGTGCCCGCAAGAATGGCATTACCGGCACAGTGGGTGACGCGCTGAAGCTGGCCTTGACCGCGCCCCCGGTGGAGGGCAGGGCCAACCAGGCGGTCATCGAATTCTTTGCAGATTTTTTCCAAATTGCGCGTTCCTCCGTTACCATAGCGAGCGGTGAATCCAGCCGATTCAAGGTCATTCGCGTGAGCGGAATATCCGCCGGGCAGGTTCACCAGTGTCTTGTACGTCATATAGCCGAGTGATCAAGGAGAAACGATTTGGCCTTCTCTGAGCGTTTGCAGGAAATCCGGACCGGTTTTGAGCGGCCCTTCTGGGTCGCCAATATCAGCGAGCTTTTCGAGCGGCTGTCCTACTACGCCGTCTTCGCTTCACTGGCGCTCTACCTGAAAGAGAACCTGCAGTTTCCCGTGGAACGGGCCACCGGCTTAACCAGCATATTCGGAGCAGCGGTATGGTTCCTGGCAGCCGTGGGCGGTACCATGGCGGACCGGCTGGGATTTCGCCGGGCTTTATCCCTGGCTTATCTGATCCTGAGCTGTGCTTATTTCATGGTTGGATCTATCACAGCACCATGGTTGGCGCCGGTGCGCAACGTGGTACCGCTCACGATTCTGGCTACCTTCATATTGCTGCTGCCGGCGCTGGGCGTGGCGCTTGTAAAGCCCAGTGTGGTAGGGACCACGGCGCGGGCTTCGAAGGAAAATGTCAGGTCGATCGGTTATTCGATTTACTACACCATTGTGAACATTGGTGGCGCAGCCGGTCCCTATCTTGCCGGATGGATACAAGATCGCATGCGCGCAGAGATTGTTTTTCGGATGGCGGCGGCCTGCGTCTTTGTCATGTTTTTCTTTGTATTGCTGTTTTTCAGGGAGCCGAAACGTTCCAGTGATGAACGGCCTCCAACTTTCGCGCAGGCTGCAAGGAATTTCTGGACGGTGGTGACAAACCCCAAGTTTATGCTGTTCCTGCTGATCTTTTCCGGTTACTGGGTGATGTACTGGCAGGAATTCATTACGCTGCCGATCTACATACATGATTACATCAATCCCAATGCTAATACTGCAAAAATACTAGCTACCGGGCCCGTGGTGGTCATTGTGTTCACGATGGCAGTGAGTGTAATCATGCGCAAGCTGCCTGCATTTCATGCCATTGTTCTTGGATCACTCATTTCCAGCCTCGGATGGGTGTTTCTGATACTTCAGCCCACAGTAAAGATGGCAATTGCGACGCTGATTGCCATTGCCATTGGCGAGATTATCCAGTCACCCCGCTACTACGAATATATTTCGCGCCTCGCCCCGGCAGACCAGCAGGGTACCTATCTGGGATTTGCGTTTTTGCCCATCGGAATCGGATCGCTTATTGCAGGTCCGGTTGCCGGAAAGCTTCTTCATCATTACGGTGAAGTTACGCATCAACCGGTGCGCGTGTGGTGGATCATTACCGGCATCGGCCTGGTGACCACGCTACTGCTTTGGGTCTATGACAGGACCTTGAAGCCAACTGAGGTGACGGAAACAGCAAAAACCGGGTCTTCACCGCAGAAGCCGCGGAGCGCGCAGAGATCATAGAACCTGACTCCGCCCTTGCAAGACAGATATAATGGAGCTTCAAACCATGGACATTGCCGCAATCCAATCAGCCCTGCGGGAGCGCAGCTTTGACTGCTGGCTTTTCTACGATCATCATCACCGCGATCCCATCGGCTACAAGGTACTGGGCCTCTCAGAGCACCAAATGGTGACCCGGCGCTGGTTTTACCTGATTCCGCAGAATGGCGAGCCCACCAAGCTGGTCCACCGCATCGAGGCCGGACATCTCGATTCGCTGCCCGGCAGCAAGCGTGAATACTCCTCATGGCGGGAGCTTTGGGACCATCTCAAAGCCATGCTCGGGCCACATAAGACGGTGGCCATGCAGTATTCGCCCAACAACCTGATTCCTTATATCGGGCTGGTGGACGCAGGCACGGTCGAACTGGTGCGCAGCTTTGGCAAGGAGATTGTCAGCTCCGGCGACCTGGTAGCCCGCTTTGAGGCGGCATGGAATGACGAGCAGATCAAGAGCCATTTTGAGGCGCGCGATGCGATCGACCGCATTACCGAAGAGGCTTTCAAAGAGATTGGGCGGCGCACCGGCAACGGCGGCACTCACGAATACGAGATCCAGCAGTGGATTGCCGAGGCCTTCCGCCGCGAAAACCTGGTAACGGAAGACCTGCCCATTGTGGGAGCGAATGTCAACAGCGGCAATCCGCATTACGAGCCGAAGGCAGAGACTTCAGCGCCGATCAGGAAGGGCGACCTTATCCTGTTGGATATCTGGGCCAAGAAGAACACGCCCAACGCCGTCTACTACGACATCACTTGGATGGGCGTGATCGGCACTCCTTCAGAAAAGCAGGTGAAGATTTTCAACATCGTGCGCGATGCCCGGGACGCCGGTGTAAAGAAAGTGCAGGAGGCATTCTCTGCAAAACGTAAGATTGCCGGGTGGGAGGTCGATGAGGCCACGCGGGGGCATATCGCATCTGCCGGACTGGCCCAGTACTTTACCCACCGCACCGGGCACTCCATTGGCGTGAATGTGCACGGTAACGGCGCTAACATGGACAACCTTGAAACCAAGGACGACCGCGAGATTATCCCTAATACCTGTTTTTCTATCGAGCCGGGAATCTACCTGCCCGGCGAGTTTGGCGTGCGCAGTGAAGTGAACGTCCTCACCAGAAACGGCTCAGCCGAGGTGACAGGTAAAATTCAACAGGAACTGGTTCGAATTTAATGGCAAATAGCGAAGTGACTACAAGTGAAGTACGGCCCAAGGCGGCCGCGCAGCCGTTCACAGCGATGGCGGCAATTGCACCTCTCGTTGGCTGGCTCATTCCCGGCGGCGGGCACCTCATTCAGCGCCGCTGGATACGCGGCCTGCTGTTGCTGATATCTATTCTGGCGATGTTTGAAATCGGCCTGGCGATGAACGGCAAAGTGTACCAGCCGAACACCGGCGACCTGCTCGACATGCTTGGATTCGTGGGTGACGTGGGCGCAGGCGGACTGTATTTTCTGGCGCGGATGATGAACTGGGGAACCAATGCCATTGCAGTGGCGGTGGCGGATTATGGAACCAAGTTCATCGTGGTTTCCGGACTGCTGAATGTAATGGCAATGGTGGACGCCTATCACATCGCGATTGGAAAAAAACAATGATCCTGGCCTTGCAACTCTCTCATTTCAGCGCCGCAGTGGTGTTTGCTTTCTTTGCGTCGATTGTCTTCGGTATAACTCAACGCAGTGAGTCGCGGGATATGCTCCGCTACGCTGGATATTGCTTCATGGTGTTTGTGGTGGGCATGTGGCTTGCGGCATGGGTGATGTGGCTGTTGCATCACTGACCAGTCAGCCGTCAGTATTCCAGCGCTCAGCAAAAGAAGCCGCGAATGACGCGAATCTAACGAATTACGCGAATTCCAGAAGAGCTATTCAGCAGATTAAAGGGCCGGCTATTTGCATTTCCGCCGTAATCACGGGACGAAGGCAGAAAGTCGGAGAACAGCAAAGCCAACAGTTTGTGCAGCCTTGCTTAGCCGCTGATCTCCACAAATAAAGCATCTTTTAGAAGGTCGTTGCTGACACCACATCATCGCTGCTGCCATTTGTAAACTGTCAGCAGCACGTAGATCATGTTTATCCAGCACGAGGATAGCTAATTCTCGTAAGTGATCACTCGGCAGAATTTCTTTCCAGCCACTGCTGAGAACTGAAAGTCGAGCTAAGGCTCGTTTTCTCTCGACATCCGTTAGCTTGCCCGTTCGATCCAGCCTCGCAATTGCGCTGTGCACTTCAACCTTGCTTCCCCACCATGTAACCGGAGCAAGTTTACGAAGAAAAGATCGGGCCTGTCCGGTGGTTGGCTCATAGAGGCATAATGGAACGAGCGCGCTGGCATCCCAGAATGCTGTTTCTTTTGTCACAGTCCTTCGTCGCGATCGGCTAACAGCGCTTTCGTACCCTCGCCTGATGACATTTTTCCTGTAGGGATTTTGAATAATGTGTCTAAATCAATTGGAGTCTCTGGAATGCGCATTATGCCGGCGGCCACCAGCAATGCTTCTTCATCAGTAAGATTGTCTGCCGAAAAAGGCACTAGTTTGGCAACGGGCAGATTACGATCCCGGATGATGATTTCTTCACCATCCTTCGCAAATGTCACGTATTTGCTGAGCTGATTTTTGAGTTCTGCAATATTGACGCTGCGCATGAGCTTTGTCCTTCATGGCTATTATAGCCATAAATACCAGGAATAGCATGTGCGCCTTAATTACTCCGCGATTTGGGCGATTTTGCTGATGTCTTCGCCGTGGACCAGCAGAAATTCGCCTTTTGATCCGGCCAGGCGGCGCTCGCGATAGGGACGGTATTCCTCGCTGTCATAAAAAGCTTTGGCTGCTTCTTTCGATGGCCATTCCAGCAGCAGGCAAATCTGCGGGACCGGGCGCTCGCCTTCCCATTTCTCCACGTTGGAAGTGCGGGCCAAGTAGCGGCCACCATGAGATTCCACCATTTTAGTGACGTTCTTCACGTAATCGCGCACCCAGCTCTGGTCGGTGATCTCGATTTCTGCGACCGAATAGAATTTCATCGATTGTGTCCTCAAGATATTTGCTAAGGGAGAAATATGTCGCCGGCTTCGCTGGCTTGTTTTGCTCACGTGCGACTACGTCCTTCTACGCGATCCAGCACAAAGCGGTCCAGCGCCAGCAGCAGCTCTTCACGGTTGGAATACGGGCCAGGCAGATAGCCTTTTGAAGAGATGCCTTGCTGTGCCATATCGGAGAGTTCCCAGTCCTGCTGGTTGGTGATATCCCAGAATTCGATGGCATCGTTGGGATTGAATCCCGGCCTGGCGATTTCATCCGGATGGAAATGCCATTCGCAGATGATCTCCGTCTGGTCCACGGCATGGGGCCACATGGTGAAAGTCAGCATGTAGTCAGGATGCAGGTTCAAAAAGAAATTGGGCAGCAGGCAGTAGTAATAGACGTGGCGCTGGTCGTCACTGCTCAGGCCCGGCAGCGCACAGCGGCTGGTATTGCCATCCATGGTGAGGCTCTTCACGCCGTCGCGCAGGTCCATGCGTCCGCCGAGATAGGTGGGTTGCGGCGGCTCGTTGGCTCCGCTCATGTAATGCGATTGTTTCTGCAAGAGAGGATGAACAATGGGGCAGTGCAGGCATTCCGAGTAGTTCTGGATAATCAGCTTCCAGTTGGCCTGCAGATGATAGACGCGGCGCTCCACCATATGCAGTTCTTCCATTCGCCAGGGACGAAATTTCCGATCGAGCCCGGCGAGATGTTCAGGGAAGGGGACTGGATGCGCGGAGAGGTTGATGAAGATGTGGCCATCCCAGACCTCAGCGGCCACGCGATTGAGCGGATAATCGGCCTCGCAGAAGCCCTCAACTTTTTCCATGTGCGGGGCGCGAAGCAGGGAACCATCGAGCTTGTAAGTCCAGGCATGATAACCGCACTGGATGCTGCCGCTGAACGTGCCTGATTCCTGCTTGCACAACAAAGTCCCACGGTGGCGGCAGACATTATGAAAAGCGCGGACGGCACCCTGCTCATCACGCACGATGATCACACTGGCGTTGGCCACGCGGCGGATGAAGTAGTCGCCGGGATGGGGAATCTGGTGGACGCGTCCGGCGCACAGCCACATGTCGAAGTGAATGGCTTCCATCTCGCGCTGGAAGTGCGCAGGATCGGTGTAATACCGCTGCGGTAGCGTCATGGCTTCCGAAGCGGCTAACGCCGGCCTGCTGTTTGCGTATGTGGCGGACATGGGGGCCTCCTGATTCATTTACCGCGAAGGGCGCAAAGGAACCAATCTATTTTCTCAAGTTTTTCAAAATTTCTCTGGCGGCATTTGCTCCGGAGCCGCCAGTCAGCCCTGCGCCCGGATGCGTTCCCGAGCCGCAGAGATAAAGATTCTGTATAGGAGTGCGATAGCGCGCCCAATCGAGCAGCGGACGCATGGTAAAGAACTGGTCCAGCGCCAGCTCGCCATGGAAGATGTGTCCGCCGGTGAGGCCGTAAGTTTCTTCGAGGTCTTTGGGTGTGATGATCTGGCCATCAATGATTAATCCCCGCAGGTCAGGTGCATACTCGCTCAGGGTATTCACCACGGTGTTGCCAAAGTGGTCGCGCTGGCTGTCCCAGTCAGTGCCCTTCAACTGAAAGGGTGCGTACTGCACATAAATGGACATCACGTGTTTGCCTTGCGGCGCGAGTGAGGGATCGGTGAGCGAAGGAATGGCCACTTCGAGATACGGATGCTGAGAAAAGTTGCCGTACTTCGATTCATCGAAGGCCCGTTCCAGGTAATCGATCTCAGGGCCAATATGAATGCGTCCACGCATAGCGTCACGATTGCCGTTGCTCAAAGCTTTGAATTTCGGCAATGCCGAGAGCGCCAGGTTCATCTTGGCGACGGTTCCAGGCATACGGTAATGCTGGAGCTTCAGCACGAAGTCAGGCGTGAGATGCGTGGGATCAACCAGCTTCAACAATGTACGCTTGGGATCGGCGTTGGAGATTACTGCCCTGGCGCTGATCTCTTCGCCATTGGCCAGCACCACGCCATTGGCTATGCCATCTTTGACCCGCACCTGGGCAACACCTACGCCGGTGCGAATCTCCGCGCCCGCTTTCTTTGCCGCTGCCGCCATGGCCTGCGTGACTGCGCCGATTCCGCCGGAGACAAACCACGATGAACCGGCCGGATGCGCATCACCTGCGCTCCGCAGCAGCAACACCAGGCTGCTGCCTGCCGACCATGGGCCAAAAAACGTTCCGAAGATTCCGCGGGCGGCAACTATAGCGCGCAGCAGTTCGGTCTCGAAGAACTCCGCCACCAGGTCGGCCACCGCCATTGGTCCCCAGCGCAGCACGCGGTAAAGATCCTTCTTGCCCAGTTTTCGCAGCGCGCGTCCGGTCTGCAGCATGCTCCACAGGTCGCCCTTGCTGGGATCGTCAATATCAGGTGGCGTGAGCTTCAGCGCCTCGCCAATGACGCGGCCGATCTTCTCGAGTGACTGCTGAAAATCCGGCCAGGCAGCCGCGTCTTTTTGCGAGAATCTGGCGATCTCCTGGGCCGAGCGTTTCGCGTCGTTATAGAGAGACAGGGCGCGTCCGTCAGGAGCAAGCGCTACAGCACTTACATCCGGGGTGATGAACTTGAGGCCGTGCTGCTCCAGTTCCATATCGCGGACGATCTCCGGACGTAGTGGCCCCACTGCATGGGAAAGTATGGAGCACAGGAAGCCGGGATGGAACTCTTCCGTGATCGCCGCTCCGCCAACGATGTTGCGGCGCTCCAGCACCAGCGGTTTGAAGCCGGCTTTGGCAAGGTAGAAGGCCGTGACCAGCCCGTTATGTCCCCCGCCGATGATGATGACATCGCGAGCTTCGGCCACGGGGCTACGCGCTCCCCTTCATGTCTTTGAGAATCTCCAGCGCGGCCAGCCGTCCCGGTGCTCCCATGATACCGCCACCCGGATGCGTGGCTGAACCGCACATATAGAGATTTTTGATAGGAGTGCGGAACTGCGCGTATCCCGGCACCGGGCGCAGGAAGAATAGTTGCTCCAGGGAAAGCTCACCCTGGAAGATATTGCCCTCGCTCAAGCCAAAGTCGCGTTCCAGATCGAGCGGCGTGAGCACCTGCTTGTCGATGATGATGTCTTTGATGTTGGGCGCGTATTCGGCCAGCGTATCAATCACGTTGTTGCCGAAGGCTTCGCGCTGCTCGTCCCAATTCAGCCCCGGACGCAGCTTGTAAGGCGCGTATTGCACGAAGCAGGAGAGCACGTGTTTTCCCGGAGGCGCTACCGAGGGATCGGTGAGCGAGGGAATCACCATGTCAATGTAAGGATGGCGGGAGAAGTTGCCGTACTTGGCGTCGTCGTAAGCTTTCTCCATGTACTCGACGCTGGGCGAAATCGAAATCGCGCCGCGCAGGTGCGCACCGGGTCCGGGCAGGCACTTGAAATCAGGCAGGGCATCGAGCGCTATGTTCACCTTGCCTGACGAGCCACGAAACTTGTAGCGGCGAACGTCGGCGAGAAACTCGTCTGGAAGCTGGCCTTCTTCCATGAAGCGCAGGAAGGTAAGCCGGGGATCAACGCTGGATGAAACCACATCGGCGTAAATCTCATCGCCGTTTTCCAGCACCACACCCTGGGCGCGGCCATTCCTGGCAATGATGCGCGCAATCGGCGACTTGGTGCGAATCTCCGCACCGGCTTCGCGGGCGGCTTCGGCAATGGCGTTAGAGATGGCTCCAGTGCCGCCACGCGCGAATCCCCAGGAGCGGAATGCGCCGTCAATCTCTCCCATGTAGTGGTGCAGCAGCACGTAAGCGGTTCCCGGCGAGCGCACGCCGAGGAATGTGCCGATGATTCCCGAGGCAGACATGGTGGCCTTGAGCACGTCGGTCTCGAACCACTGGTCAAGAAAATCGACCGCGCTCATGGTCATTAACTGCACCTGGTTGTATTTGTCTTCGCTGCTAAGGCCCTGGAAGCGGCGCCCGATGAACAGCAGCTTCATCAACTCGCGCGGATTCAGCGTGTTGGGATCGGGCGGCACCATGCCCAGGATGGGCTTGACGAAGCGGCACATGGCCTGCATGGCCTTGCCGAATTCCTCGTAGGCTTCAGCATCGAGCTTGGAATGTCGGGCAATCTCGCGCCGCGTTTTGCCATGGTCATTTACGCGCCACAGGTAATCGCCATTGGGCATGGGCGTGAAGGTGCCGTCCAGGGGAAGGATTTCCAGGCCGTGGCGGGGAAGGTCGAGATCGCGGATGATCTCCGGCCGCAGCAGCGAGACCACGTAAGAGCAGACAGAGAATTTGAAGCCGGGAAAGACCTCCTCGGTCACGGCGGCCCCGCCCAGCACGTGGCGGCGCTCCAGTACTACAACTTTCTTGCCGGCACGCGCAAGATAGGCGGCATTGGTGAGCCCGTTGTGCCCGCCGCCAATCACGATTGCGTCATATTTCGATCTCGCGCCGTTGGTAGAAGCCATAGAAAAGCTGTGCTTGCAAATGATTTCAGACGAACAGGAGTTGATTTCTCATTCTACTAAACATCGGCATTATCAGCGTTCATCAGCGGCCAAAACGGGTTTTTCACCACGTATAATCAAACGTCATCTACACTTTTGCTGAGGAATCACTGTGCCGGTTGGAACTGCTTTCCACGAACGAACTTTTGCCCTCTGCCAGAGCCTGAACTACCGCGAATGGTCGGGGTATTACACGGTCAGCGTCTATGAGATGCATCATGAGCACGAGTACAACGCCATCCGCAACGCCAGCGCGCTCATCGATATCACGCCGCTCTACAAGTACATGATTACCGGCAAAGATGCCACGCGGCTGGTGAACCGCGTGATCACCCGCGACATCAACAAGGTGAAACCCGGACAGGTGATTTACTGCTGCTGGTGCGATGAGCAGGGCATGGTGATCGACGACGGCACCATCACCCGGCTCGAAGAAAACAAATACCGCTGGACGGCCGCCGATCCCAGCCTGCGCTGGTTCCGCCAGAACGGCCTCAATATGGATGTGCAGATCGAGGACATCTCCGAGCAGGTGGCGGCGCTCGCCCTCCAGGGGCCAACTTCGGGCAAGCTGCTCAAGAGCATTGCCGAGGCCGATATTGCCAACCTCAAATATTTCCGCATGACCAGCGGCAGGATTGCAGGCGTTCCCGTGGACATCTCGCGCACTGGCTATACCGGCGACCTTGGCTATGAAATCTGGGTGCCTTGGGAAAGCGCAGTCAAGGTATGGGACGCGCTCATGGAAAGCGGCAAGCGCTTCGATATTCATGCGGCCGGCATGCTGGCCCTGGATGTGGCCCGCGTGGAGGCCGGACTGCTGCTGATCGAGGTGGATTACATCAGCAGTAAGAAAGCGCTGATTCCTTCACAGAAGTATTCCCCGTATGAGCTGGGCTTCGGACGCATGGTGCACCTCGACAAAGAAAACTTCGTGGGACGATCCGCTCTGGTGCAGCAAAACAAGAATGGCGTGTCGCGTCAGCTTGTGGGGCTGGAAGTGGACTGGACCGAAGTGGAAGCCGGTTACGAAGAGTTTGGGCTCACCCCGGTGGCTCCGGCGCAGGCTTCGCGCG
>Ga0066662_10000831_pt1 | contig 13841 bp, 12 predicted proteins | sample GraSoiAngelo_111_FD_133939 | JGI IMG/M metagenome (GOLD analysis project Ga0066662, IMG submission 133939) | Grasslands soil microbial communities from the Angelo Coastal Reserve, California, USA - 14_0903_12_40cm | ecosystem: Environmental > Terrestrial > Soil > Grasslands | place: USA... | reverse complement strand
CTAGCTCAGGGACTAAGTGCTGAATGCTGAGTGCTGATCAAAAGATACAATGTAAACTCACATTCGGCTTTCACTTTCCGCCTTGATGCCTGACAATAGCAAAGGAATTTTATGGCCTCGGTACCCGTATCCACAGCAACCGCTTCTCCATCTATCATCGAGCATCCGCTGCGCAACCCTCATTATCGTCTGTGGTTGGTCGGCGGCACCATATCGCTTCTCGGTGATCAGTTCTACCTGGTAGCCCTTCCCTGGCTGATTTTGCAGCAGACGGGTTCGGCTGTGGCCATGGGTGCAGTCATGATGGCGGGCTCTGTTCCCCGTGCTCTTCTCATGCTCATGGGCGGAGTCGTCAGCGATCGCATATCGGCGCGCAAGATCATGATGACCACCGCCACCGCGCGCACAATTTGTGTGGCCATAATTGGAATTCTCCTCTGGTACCGCATTCTTCACATGGGGGAACTCTACGCTTTGGCAGTTATTTTTGGCGTGGCCGATGCATTTGCCGCTCCCGCAGGATCAGCCTACGTGCCATTCCTCTTAAAGCCTGAGCAACTGGTGGCGGCTTCCTCGATTGGCCAAAGCACAGCACAATTAACCAGCATTATCGGCCCGATTCCCGCAGGATTTGTGATCAAGACCCTGGGCGTGGCCTGGGCCTTCTTCGTGGATGCAGTCAGCTTCCTGTTTATCATCGGCGCGCTATGGAAACTACCCGACCCACCCAAACATGAGGCTGCCAAAAAAGCTGTATTACCCGCGATTGCCGAGGGTATTGCCTACGTGGGCAGAGATGTGCCTCTTCGTTCGTTGATGCTGCTGGCCATGATGATGAACTTCTGCTTTACCGGGCCGGTGGGGATTGGGCTCACCTATCTGACAAAGATCCGCTTCGGTTCACCGGCTGTCCTGGGGACTTTATTGTCGGCGGTGGCAGCGGGGAGTCTACTGGGAGCGCTGCTGGCTGGTGTGTGGAAGATTCACAGGCGCGGCCTCCTGATTCTTTTTGTCGCCGCGGGCTTGGCTCCTTGCCTGACATTGATTGGATTTATAGATAAAGTGTGGCCCCTTGCAGGGGTGCTATTCACGATCGGCGCTATGGCGGCGTTGATGAACGTCCACATCGGCGCCTGGGTGATGCAGCGAATCGATGCAGCGGTGCGCGGACGCGTGGCAAGTGTGCTCATGCTTGCCACCTTCGGAATCATGCCTATCTCTTTTGCCGTTGCCGGATTCCTGATTGCATGGAACCTGAAGTTCACGTTCCTGATCGCCGGTCTGGCCATGTTGATAACTGCTGCCGGCGCTTCATTGCAGAAGCCGGTCCGAGAGATTCAATAAACAGGCAATCCGAAATGAATCATTGGCGGTGCAAACCAAGTGGCACTGCCTCTGGTATAGCCGCTCCTCAGCGAAGCCGACTGAAATTAATCGTGCCAATTAAGCTCTTTACTTCTTCTCCGACCATCTCGCATGAGCGTGCGTCAGCCTGCCTAAAAAAATTAACGAGTTTCTTGAGATATGCTCATTGAATTCTACGCAAAGGGCTCATAAAATCCATTCTATAGTCGAAAGTGAAGAAAACTAGTTTTGACGAAAAGCTGTGAAGGAGCCTTCAGCATGGTTCATAGTGTTCTTGATTCGCTTAAAAATAATCCTTTGAGAAAAACCCTCATCCATCATCCTTTTTTTGAAGCAGTCCGGTCTGGCGCGTTGAATCGCAAAGATGTTGCGGTTTTCTTAGGCCAATGGTGGCACCCTCTACATTATTTCCCTGACTTTCTCTCCAGAAGCATTTCCGTTGTTCCCAACCTTGAGACGAAAACCGCGATTTGCGCCATTTTGTCCGAGGAACTTGGCGAAGGCAACCCCGACAAAGCCCATGAGCGCATTTATGTTGAGACCATGACGGCTGCCGGCTTCTCTCGGGAAGAAGTGACGGAAGCTCCACCCCTTAGTTCTACCCGCGACCTTGTAAAAGGGTACGAACGCGCCTCCACTGCGCAAACCAGTGCGCTGGGCTTCATGTATGGAACCGAGGTGGCTGATCTGGCAATGGTTTCCGGAATCGGCGTGGCCGTGCGGAAGGTAAGTGGCATAAAGAATCTTCCATGGGTGGACATTCACGTCCTGCAGGAGCCACATCATGTCGAGCAGGCCAGCGGAGCTCTGGAACCGGAGCTTTCAGCCGAACAGTATGAGAGTGTCGTCGCCAGTGTCGAAGAAATGTGGCGGCTTTGGATTGCCTTCTTTTCTGAACTAAACCAGGTATTCGATCCTGAGCAGCACATGGAGGCAAGCGTCACCTAAGCTGCAGCAGTATCAGCAGTTCAGATTATGGTCCAGGATGGGATCGAACCGGCGACCGTCCCGGAAAACCAGGACGCGCTCTCTTCAACGAGCTGCATGATTCCAGGAAGGTTTATTCTAAAACACCTAACTGACATTACCATCCGGAACCCAAACCTGCGAAAGAAATTCTTACTTTTGCATGGGAGGGCACTGTAATGAAATCGCTCCGTTTACCCTTTTTCTCGTGTATTGCTATTCGTCAAACTCTTCCCACTCACGAAAGATTTATCCCTGCAGCCGGGGGCGGCTACGCTCCATTTAATTTTTCGGTTGATTGGGCTCTGCCGCGCTGTGTTTGAAAAGATTTTGCTTTTTGTTGCGGCCCGGTTTGCGCTGTGGGAAATTTCAAATATTTTCAGGACCAGGCTGAAGATTGCTTCTCAGGGTTTGAGTAGGCTTCCGCCCCGTTTGACCCATATCTGGCTCAAAGAAAAATGTTTTGACGCAAGCCGTAACTCATGTGCGCAAATACGGCGCCCATGATGTGACGGCTTTTTTGTTATATATCTGGGGGAAAAGATCAGGCGTATCATTATCAGAATCCTTAAGCAGAGTAAAGAAAATCAAATTCTAACCACAGAGGCACGGAGACACAGAGAACGGAGGAGAAAAAGAAAATTAAGTACAAGCAAATGCGTGCCTACGAAGTTTTTTCGCGGCTTGGCTCGATCTAAGTTGTTGCAGGACAGATTATCTACAGAGTTGGAATCAGGGCGGGCAGATTTACCAGAGAGAGCGCCGAGGGAATCACAAGGATTTAGATACCGGAACTACCGAGAGAAAAAGCTAAGAGCCAAAAACCCAAATTACGGGGTGAATTTTATTAGCTTCTGCATTAGTAAGTGTGCTACGGTTGCTCTATCTATTTGAGGAGACCGTAGACATGACGCGTGAAAAATCCAGAGAACTCATCACAATCATTTTGCTTGCCGGCCTGGTCCTTTGCGGACGGATGGAGGCAGGAACCGTCAATGGACAGATCCAGATTGCCTCGAGCGGCAAAGGCGTAGCCAACGGCGTGCTTACCTTTACACTGTCGCAGCCAGCAGTGGTGTCCGGCACGGCAACCATCGTTACTACGCCGGTAAACTGCTATACAGATGCCCTTGGGAATGTTGTGGGACTGCCGAACCCGCAGGTCCTCCCGGTGCTTTCAAACAATCCAGGCAGCGGAAGCCTGCCGAGCGGGAGCTATTACGTCCGGTATACCTGGGCCAACAGCTCAGGTGAGAGCGTCGCCAGTCCGGAAGCGCAAAGAGTCACCACGCAGACGGGAACGCTCATCGTGCAGACGCCAGCCAATCCTCCGGGCAATGCTACGCAGTGGAAAATCTATATAGGCACGGCTGCGGGCGCGGAGACGCTGCAGGCAACGCAAAATGCGCCATTCAGCAATTATTCGCAATCTACCCCAGTGGTGAGCGGCACGAGCCTGCCAGGCACGAACAGCAGTGTGTGCAGCCTGCGATTCAACGACGAATTGCAGCCCAGCTATACGGGATACGTGGTGAACCTGACTACCGCCAGCGGCGCAGGCGTGCCCGGATTTCCGCAAAAGTGGTATCTATCGGGCGGGGCCGCAGGCACGGTGAATGTAAGCTCAGGAACGCCGCTGTATTCAGGAGTAGTGGCGTATCCACAGGCGGTGGTGACAGCACCGGCGGCCAATGGACAGCAGAGCATTAATGGACCGTTGAATTTGAACGGATTTGGACTGACCGCGGGAACGGTCAGAGCTGCCAGCCTCCAGGCCACCGGCCCAAATCCCTGGTGGGACGTTTGTCAGAATGGGCTGGCCTGTGATGGAACAACGGATGACACAGCCGCTTTCAATTCCCTGCTGACGACTGCATGCACCGGGGGCGGTGGAACGCTTTGGATCCCGCCGGCAAAGACGGTGCGCTTTGCGTCAGCTCCGAATCATATCCCCTGCGGACTCACTCTCGCCGGGGCTTACAGTAGGGGCTCGGCATTCGGTTTTGGATCATTCATCAAGTGCGACTATACCGAATCCACTGCCACTAACGCTTGTCTCTGGTGGGACGGAGCCAACGCCGCGACTCAAGGCAATGGCGGCGGAATACGTGGAATCAATATTCAAAAAGGCGATGGGAAGACTGGGGGGGCGGCGGTCAAGATCAGCGGAACCGACTGCACAGCCAGGGCAGGAAATTTTCATCTCAGTGGGGTCAGAATATCGCAAGGCACAGGAACATGGGCCTACGATACCTATGTTGATGGAAGCGCTTGCGCTACCGCAGGCACACAGGGCAGCCGCGATAATTACTTCTCCGACTTTGACGTTTTCGGTGGCACGACCGAAGCCATCCATCTTGACAATTGCGCTCATTGCTATTTTGATGGGCTGGAAACTTCCCCATCCGGCGCCAATGGCAGTGTAAACATCACCGGAGCGGGTGCGGGTACAGCAGCCAGCACCGATGTCTTGATCACTGCATCACAGATTGGCGGGAATCTTACATATGGATTCTCCAGTAGTCTTGCCTGCTCAGCCTGCAATGTCACAGGCACGGTATCTATCAGCGCCAACAATCTCAGTTCAACATTTGACGGAATCGCCGGAGCGGTGAGCAACAGCGGCGGCACGGCCATCTACGCCACTAATCAGGTGAGCGTCCAAGGGCCAATCAGCGCCACTGGCACTATCCAGACCACTAATGGGCACATAGTTTCGGGCGCAGATGTAGGATCACCGATAGCGGGCGACATTGTGACTGACCTTGCCGGGTTCTTCGGCGTGTCGGGAAGAATCTTCTTTGGTCACAACGGCAATGATATTTTGAGCAACGGTACACTGGGCAATTTTACCTTCACGTCCTCAGCCACTAATCCCACTATTCGATTGGGTGGGAACACCGCCTCTTTCCCCTCTTGGAAGCGCAATGGGGCTGCGTGGAATGCTCGCTTAGCGGACGACAGCGCTGATGCTAATGTGACCGCTGGGGCTTTCACTGCGGCGACTTACACTACTGCCACCAACTGCGCTTCATCTGGCGGAGCCTGCGGCTCGGCGGCGGCGGGCCGGGTCACAATCGCGGCTGCGGCTACGACTGTAACCGTAGCAACGACAGCAGTCACAGCCAACAGTGAAATCTTAATGCAGGAAGATTCGACGCTGGGGACCGCTCTTAGCGTGACCTGCAACGCCACCACCGGCAGGACCTACACCGTGACCACGCGCACGGCAGGCACTTCATTCATCGTAACCGCTAGCGCAGCCCCGGCAGTTAACCCAGCGTGTTTGAGTTACAAGATTGTGAACTGATTCACTTGGTCAAGGCAGCCGCAATGCGCTCAAACGGATAATTCGCGGAGCAATGGAATATGCCGCCCGGCACGGTCTCATTCACCGTCCAAACCAGTGCTACGCACATTGCCGATTACATGTACCTGGTGGACACACAATCGCGGATGCGATGGTATAGCTTGATATTACGCGACTCAGGCGGCATACAGCAGCCCGTCTACTCGGTTACCAATTTTACTGGAGAGCATCCCGGATTCGATCCTTCAAGCATTATCGCAATTCGTTACGGCCAATATGCAATGAACCCCGGAAACATGTTAACCATGTGTGCTCCAGTATTCGAGACGGGCGTGATCGACCACTGTGAGGTGGCTGGAAATTAGGCTCTGGATTTGGTTTCTTCGGGCGTGATCACCGTCTCATCTGATTCTGTGAACGGCAAGAGCATTCTCGCAAACGTCACCGCAACCAACGAAGGACAAGCAGATATTGCGATTCTTGGGGCCGCCAGCCACATTTATTGGGACTTAAGCGCCAAACAATATATCGGGTTTGATTTTAAGGACAAAAATGCAACTGTCATCCACTATTTCCTCATGTATGACAAGAAGCGTAATTACCGCGAGTGGCTGTTCACGAACCCCGATCCTGGAAATTGGATTAAGGTGTCAGCCGACTTGCGGGACACGTCCTATTACGAATCTGCTCCAATAGATCTCAGCAACATTGAGCAGTTTGAGGTGGGAGTTTTCGGTGGCCCGGCAAATGCACAATACACGTTCCAGATAGACGAAGTTACCGTGAGATAAGGCTGCCGTCTAGGGTGTCTCACCTAGAACTCTTGGGACAGGTGTTCCGGTTTATGAGTTTTTCATCGCTTGAGACCAGACGTATGTTACTCTCTCAAAAAGCCTCATTGCGACAGCACCCGACAAGATTCCAGTCGGGAGTTCGTGCAGCATGTTACCAATTGGATGCTATTTAACTCACTCGATTTTTTCATTTTTCTAGCGGTTGTCCTGCCTCTGTACTTCGTGTTGCCGGTGCGTGGGCGACAAGCCCTGATGGTGGCTGCGAGCTTCTATTTCTACATGTATTGGAACATGAAGTACTCGCTCATCCTGGTATTTTTCATATTTCTTGATTTCAGCGCCGGCTACTACATCGGCCATGCTCCCACTCCAGCCAAAAAGAAGATCGGGCTGATTACCAGTTTGACGTGCAACCTGGGGGTGCTCGCGCTTTTCAAGTACTACGGTTTTTTTGCTATTAATCTCCAGCATCTCGGGATCATCGACTCAGTGCCAACACTGGGCTTGCTCCTTCCGTTGGGCATCTCTTTTCATACGTTTCAGACGATGAGCTATACAATTGATGTCTACCGTGGTGTGATTGAACCGGAAGTAGATTTGTTGCGATTCGCGATGTTTGTCTCTTTTTTTCCGCAACTGGTTGCCGGGCCGATCGAACGGGCGCGGGAACTGTTACCGCAGATTCGGGAAAAATATCCTCTGGCGTGGGAAAACATCGTCGTGGGCGGACGGCAGATGCTGGATGGGTTCGTAAAAAAAGTCGTTTTGGCAGACAATTTAGCGCCCTGGGTAAATCAAGTGTATGGCTCGCCAGGCAATTTCTCCGGTGGCAGTTGCCTGGTAGCCACATACATGTTTGCATGGCAGATCTTTTTTGATTTCAGCGGATACAGCGACATTGCTATAGGCATCGCCCGTGTTATGGGCTTCCGGTTCACACAAAACTTCAATGCTCCCTATATCTCCACGACAATTCAGGAGTTCTGGCGGCGATGGCATATTTCACTCTCCAGTTGGTTGCGTGATTATCTTTACATTTCGCTGGGCGGAAACCGACGCGGAGAAATACGGACCTACATCAATCTCCTGCTGACGATGCTGCTCGGCGGCCTCTGGCATGGAGCTTCATGGAACTTTGTAATCTGGGGGGGGCTTCATGGCTCATGGCTGGCGATGGAGCGGCTCCTGACTCGTTCTCATAAGACCATAACTGAAGCAATACCAGGAGTTTTCGCCCAAACAGTGGTGCGAACGTTAAAGTGCGCTGCGGTATTTCACGGCGTGTGCCTTACATGGGTTTTCTTCCGTGCGCGAACACTGCATGACGCGATGGTCCTCATTCGCCAGATTTCACTGTGGCATTCAGGAGATACTTTTTTTCACGATTTCGCATGGTACAAATGCCTATTGACCATCTGGGTCGGCGTTGTTTACTTTACACTTACTCGTTACGTGAAGAAGGTGCCGCTAATGAGCCTAGCGTGGGCTACCGCCACTCTGGGCGTGTTGATCATCATTTTGCTGGGAGCTGAAAGTCAGGAGTTTATTTATTTTGTCTTCTAGTACTGCTCTCTCCCCAAGGCCCGGCTTAGTACAGCGGCCAGAACCAGTTCCCAGAGCGTACTGGATATCGCTCGCGCTGTGGATTGCGTTCACGGCAACCATCGTGACCATAGTGGGGGTCCTGCTGCGACTTGCGACCGACAAGTATGATTTCTCTGAACCGAAGCTCAGAGAAAGCATGGCATTCACGGGCAAACATCTCGACGTGGCGTTCTTTGGCGATTCGCTCACGCTTGAGGGAGTCAATCCAGACGTTGTAGACCGCAAGCTGAATATAGAGAGCTATAATTTTGCACTTGGCGGTGCGTCAATACTGGAAAGCGAGATGCAGCTTCGTTATTTTCTAAGGCACAACCCTAAACCGCATCTTGTGGCGTTGGGAGTTTATTTGAATGTGCCGAACAAGCCGGCGGGAGTACGTCCCACATTGTACTTTGGGTTACCCGATGACCTAAGAACAGTTTTTCGCGATGAACTCTTCAGTCATGAAAGCGTGAAGATCGACCGAAGCTTCAAGTTATTCAACTCCATACCTGCTTATCGCTATCGAAACACAATTGATTTACTGCTCAAAAGCCTGCTGTCCCATGATGATCAGCGCCCTTCTTTTGTCAAGGGACAGGCCCGGGTATCATTTTCCCGAGACCCGCTTCTGGGTCGCAAGCATGAGTCCGTGTTCAAGGCAGATGAACTGGAATCTTTTATGGATTTTTGTGAAAAGGAACGAATTCCCGTTCTCCTTTTTGAGCCACCCAACCATCCAGGGTATTCAGAACTCACCGTTAACAGGGCAGAAATTCTCGAGAAAGTCTCTCGGCTCGCCATGAAGTATCCGCATGCGCGCTTTGTTTCCTTTAATGGAACTTTCGCTCTCGGGCAAGCGGAATGGGTGAATTTGAACCACCTGAACATCTACGGCTCCGCCACATTCAGTGACCTCCTCAGTACTGCCCTTGTCTCAGATTTCTCAAGCAGATAATCTCATTCTCACTGTTACTTAATATCATCGACCGCAACACACTGGACCGTGCCAGTTGATATTTTGGGCAAATCATTTCCGATTGTCACGGTAATTCCAAATGCACTTTGATGCGTGCTTACGATGTGCGGCTGGCCCGTCACATCGCTCAGGGTACATGTCAATGTGTACTTCGAGTCTGTAAATGGAGTAGGCCAACGGAGTTCCCTGCTCGTGCATGTATCAGCTACGTCAGGCTTAGTGGAACAGCCAAGAGGTATTCTCATGTGTTTTATGGATAAATTGCTTAACGATTTCTGTACCCGCAATTGTGGCACCGAAAAACTACTTGTTCCACCTCCAATCCGCTCGATTACAGTATTAGTGCCTTCATCCAAGGAGCCAATGCCACTCTGATCAGTTCCCTGAATGTAGTTGTTCTGCACGCCTTTGTAGACATGCCATGCCTGCCCCTGTGCACCCTGATCGCTTACGAGACCAAAAATCATATTGAAATTGGCTGGGGAATGCTGCTCGTCTCCTATGATTAGAAGCGTGTTCTCACCGATAAAACCCGAGGCTGACCCGCTTAACCCAAATATCTTGTTTTCGGTAGCAGCCCTGGAAATCTCCATTCCAATGCGGCAGTGATGGACAGTAATGGCTACGAACGCGTTGTCATTTGCTCCATTAGAGAGGAAACCCGGCGCGTCGCTTAGCTTCACTCCAGTATCAAGATTCATTGCCGTAAGCATTTCAATCAAATTCCAATACATTGCGCGAGTGGTGGTGGATTCAAAGAGCAATCCGACTTGTCCTGATATCGGCCGAGGTTGCTGAACCCCTTGCACAAAAACATGATGAATCTCGTTCCATTTATTGTCTGCTGTGGTATTCCGGAACATTATTGCCCGGGCAGGCCCCTTTCCGGTCAATACCACCTGACAGTTCCTCAGTGTGGCGTGAGAAACAGAATCGAAAACAATTGCAGATTCTGAGCCTTCATATATCAGTGCGGTAGTGAAGGGACTCGCACATTCTAAGGTTGAGCCACTCCTCATATGGATGCTCCGGGCCCCAAGATGATAAATTCCCGATGCGATAAATACGTGATCTGTTCCGGGATCGCTCAGCGCCGGTTGGATCTCGTCTACGTTTTCAATCACACGCAGGTAGTGTTGGTTTACGGCAGCCGAGCAGCAGGTCCAGGTGGAACAGAGGAGTGAGAAAACCAAGAATCGACGGAGCATAGGACACTCTTTCTCGACGACGAAAATATCTGGAATACTTAACCATAGCTAACACACCTGTTGCTGTTTTGCATTCATAAACTTTTCGATCCAAAGCTCCAGGGTCAATATCTGCCAAATCGGGTAGCTCCAATCCTTCGTACCAGCACTCTGCTCGCTCAACAGTTTATCGACAGAGGATGGATTGAAGATTCCATGACGTTTTAGTCTATCCCGGGACAATATATCCCGCAGAAATGTCTTAAGATCATTGCCAAGCCACATGTCTATAGGAGCAGTGAAGCCAGCTTTTCGCTGCAGCATGACCTCAGAAGGAATCATGTCTCGCAGCGCGCGCCGATAAATGTATTTCGTCGTAGCGCCCTTCAATTTCAAATGTGGCGGCACGTTGGAAGCGATCCATTGCGCAAATTCCCAATCGAGGAAAGGAACTCGAGTTTCCACCGATGATGCCATGCTGGTCTTGTCTGCAACCATCAGATTCAGACTTACCATAAAAGTCTTGGTGTCAACATAAAGCATCTGATTGAGGAAATCAGCGTGAGCAACCCGGCTAAAATACCGATAGTGCTCGCAAAAAGGGTCAAACTGTTCAATGCCGGAACAAAAATCCTGCGTGCAAAGCTCACGCACTTGGCAAAAATCCAAATATCGGCTGTTGGCCAGGAAGCGTTCACGCGAGGGAAGCGAGCCACTCATCACCATTTTCTTTAATAATCGAACATAACCTTTTGCCGCAGTACCTCTGAATGTGGGAAGGGCCCTGACAACAGGTTCAACACAGTGAGTCCTGAGAACTGTGGGGATTTGCTTGTAATAAAGCGAAAGCTGATGCGCCCGGTATTTTCTGTAGCCAGCAAAGATTTCATCGCCGCCGGTTCCCGAGAGTAAAACTGTAACCTGCTTGCGAGCTTCCTTGCAGACCAAGTAAGAGATTAATATCTGAGGGTCGGCAGTGGGTTCATCCATATGAAAGACCAATTTTGGAAGAAGATCTATAACATCCGGCTTCACGATAATTTCGGTATGCTGGCACCCAAGAGTCGCGGCAGTACGCCGGGCCACCGAAATATCGTCAATCATCACCTCGCCGCGAACATAATCCGGAGGAAACCCGATGGTGAAGGTGCGCACCGAAGCAGATGTTTCGTGCGTGATAGCACTGACGATGCCGGTGGAGTCTAATCCAGAACTCAGAAACGCACCCAGCGGCACGTCACTGATAAGCTGAGACTTCACGGTTTTAAGAAAGCGACGGCGCACTTCTTCAGTCAGATCTTCTTCTGGGATCTCAGGGTATTCACCAGCAACTGGGAACTGCAAATCCCAATATTGAGTCACCGAAAACGTTCCATTTTTCCACGTCGCAAAATGACCTGCAGGTAATTTCAGCACTGATTCAAATGCCGTGTGGGGATCAGGAATCCAGAGCATAGAAAGATACTGATAAATAGCGTCCCTGTTGAATTCAGGATCAAAATCAGGAAGTGCATATAGAGCTTTTATTTCCGAAGCAAAGCACAACCGAGAGCCACGCACGCAATAATAAAGGGGCTTTACGCCGAAATGATCGCGGGCGAGAAACAGGGTTTCATTCAAAGAATCCCAAATTGCAAATGCAAAAATGCCATTGAGACGCTGAAGACACTCCGCGCCATAGTGCTGGTATGCATACAGTACGGTTTCAGTATCGGAACCAGATCGGAAGATACAACCTGTAGCCTCAAGTTCTTTTCGCAAGCGGGAGTGGTTGTAACATTCTCCGTTATAAACAATCGTAAAACGGCCGTCCGGAGTGCTCATGGGCATATGTCCGCTTGAGGACAGGTCCAGAATTGCCAGTCTTTGTGACACAAGGCCAATCCAGTCGCCTCTGGCGGTCGTTGTGTACCAGATTCCAGAGTCATCCGGGCCGCGATGCGCCTGTATGTCTCCCATTGAGCAAAGACTTTCGGCGTTCCCCCAATTCACTGCACCTGCAATTCCACACATACATTTATTCCCTGGCAAACGTTTCCAGTTGTTTCTTCGATGGCGTCAGTGCCACAGCCACGGCCAATAATACTCCCAACAAATAATTGTGCTGGATCGTTCGAAATCCTGCGAACAGCAATGAATACACCGACAGGCTCAAAATGCAGGCATGGCAGGCGGCCAGAGCCGATTTGGCAGGTGGGCTAGCCAGTCCCGCGCGCCGCAAAAGCTTGATCCAATTCAAAATAATAAAAACATAAATCGCAATTCCTACGAGGCCCGTAGTCATTGCTGTATAAATCACTTGGTTATGCACGTAACCAGCCGTGATCGTCTCATCGAACTCGGTACGTTCCAACTGGAATCCAATTCCCTTTCCTATGACCGGACTTTTTCCAAATTCCGAAAGAGCGGTCTTCCATTCCTCCAGACGAGTGCTGGTAGTGCCAGTATCTGCGATGCGCGCAGAGAGGATGTCAGTAAAACTATCCACCTCGTTATGCATAAAAGAGAATATCAAAATGACACCGAGGAGCATCCCTGAGATCGCCAGTCCTACTGACCTGCGTAGAACATTTGGATGCGATGGCCCCTGCAAAAGTGCAACTACCATAGCAAAGCCGCAGAAGAGAGCAATCATTTGCGCTTTTGTGAAAGTGAATATAATAGCGGCGACGAAAAATGCGATCAACGCCGTCCATCCCAGTTGTGTGGACAATTTCGGCGCAGACAAGAAACTGGAGAAAGCTATATTTGCGCCTAGAACAATAAAGGGAAATGCAAGAGGATGATAAAACCAAGTAACCCGTGCGCTCGTCATGGCATAAATCATCCACGATAGGCTTGCAAAACCGACGGCGGTAATCAGGGTGCAGCGCAGAACTCTTTCCGCATCCACTGCTGTTGGTCGGAGCCTCCACACAACAAAAAAGATGCACAGGTACCAGAAGGGTAAAAAACCTTTCACAAAAAAATAAAAGCGTTCACTGAGATGTCCTTGATTGAAAATTAAGGACAGCGGTAAGCCGAGAAAGCACACGACCAACCAAAGTTTCAGCCCTGTAGATAATCGACGATAAGTATGATCATGCTCAATTGGCGGCATTCTCCGGCACGCGCTCACAAACCATACGAACAGAATGATTGATGAGCACGCTGCGAATGCATAAAACACATATTCAAAAGCAGGCACTGGATAAAGAGGAGCAAACAAAAAAAGAATGATGAGGTGCGCCACCCCCTTGCGCGGCTGTCGAATCCAGTTGATACTAATCGTCAGAAGTACAACCGCCGCCCCAACTAGCAATCCTGGGTGAGAAATGATGTCGAGTCGCATTACTGGGCACCTCGCACAAGTGTAGCCTGATCACGAGCGTTGGCCACCGGCAAGGCTCTATTCGGTCTTAGAACACTCAACACTTCATACATTTCTGGTTTGCATACCACTGCCGCTAAAACGATATAGCTGGCAAAGCCCAGAAGCAGCATCAGGATCATCGGAGCGACAATGTGCAGTGAAAGCAGATAGCAGCGTAGCAGATACACCGCGGCAAATCCGGCCAGAGATGCGCCCAGAGATTTACCTGCGCTTATGAACAAATTAGAGATTGATAGCCGCAGTACATGAAGGTTCAATACCAGCATAAGTATTCCTGCTGCTG
>Ga0066662_10000829_pt1 | contig 13848 bp, 18 predicted proteins | sample GraSoiAngelo_111_FD_133939 | JGI IMG/M metagenome (GOLD analysis project Ga0066662, IMG submission 133939) | Grasslands soil microbial communities from the Angelo Coastal Reserve, California, USA - 14_0903_12_40cm | ecosystem: Environmental > Terrestrial > Soil > Grasslands | place: USA... | reverse complement strand
GCTCGGTGTTGTCGAGGTCATCGCGGATGGCCTCAGCCACACCGGGGTACTGCACCTTGACAGCGACTTCGGTGCCGTCGGACAGGCGGGCGGCGTGCACCTGTCCGATGGACGCCGCCGCGAGCGGCACCGGTTCGAAGCTCGCGAACAACTCCTCGGGTGGGTGGCCCAGATCGGCCTCGATCACGGCGGCCGTTAGGTCGTAGTCCATCGGCTCGGCGTCGGCTTGCAGGGAGGCGAACGCCTGTTGGTAAATCGCCTGGTATTCGTCGGGCACGAGACCAGCCGTGTCGACGAAGGACAGGATCTGCCCTGCCTTCATCAATACGCCCTTGGATTGGGACAGAAAGGTGGCGTACCGCTCTGCGTTGCGGAGGTGGAACTCGACACTCGTTCCGCGCTGACCCTGGAGGCGACGCTTAAGGATGTCAGTGACGGCGCTGCCCGTCGTCTGGGCGGCCATCGCCGCGAGCGGAGCAGTGCGACGGACCCTGCCCGTCGGGATCTTTTGGCTCCCTCGCTGACGATCCGACATAGCGACCTCACTTGCTGCTGAGTTCTCCTCAGTGTTTACTGAGGCGATGCCTTCCCGGTCAAGTCCGCTGGCGCCGACGCGTGACCGCCTCCTCGACGAGGCAATGCGTCTCTTCGGTGAGCGGGGCTACGAGGCCACGAGCGTCGCCGACATTGAGCGCGCCGCTGGCCTGACACCGGGAGCCGGCGGCCTCTTCCACCACTTCCGTTCCAAAGAAGCGCTCCTCCGCGAGGGCATCGAGCGCCACGTCGCCCGCCTGGAAGCGCTCCGCCAGATACGGGGTGTCGTGCCGCCGCTGGGCGATGTGCGCGCCGAGCTCACATTGCTGGCGCGCTATGTCTTCGCCGAGATGGCGGAAGAGCGGGAACTGCTCCGCGTCCTCTTCACCGAGGCCCGGCAACGGCCGGAGATCGTCGCCGAGGCTGTCGACCGCATCGTGCGATCGAGCTTCCGCGAGTTCGCACAGTGGCTCGCACGCGTCGTCGGCGACCTACCAAACCGCGACGCAGTCGCGGCCGTGGCTCTGGGCGCCCTTGCGTATAACCGGGCAGCCGAGGCACTTATCGACGAGCCGCTTGTCGACGTAGATGAAGAGACGTTCATCGCCACGTGGGTCAACATGGTGGTCGCGTACCTCGGACCGCTGACATGAACGGCGCGCCATTGGACTGCTCCAGCTGGCGACGCCATGGTGTCGGAGGCGACACTCCGACACTCAAGCCCGGCATGACCCACTAGGGGTACGAGGCGGGCGCACCCTCTCGATCCAGTCGTGCCACGACGTCGTCCGGTCTACGCCTGCCGGCCTCGCGCTAATCATCGGTCCGAGCGCATGCCACCCCGGCGTAGTTGTTGACCGTCGATGAACGCGAAGAGGGGGCGCGCCACATTGCTATAGACCCACCCGACAGCCCATGGCGGGAGGTATCGATGACGCTCCTCAAGATCAACGCGCGCTCGCGGATGAGCCTTCACGAGTCTGAGGACGACATCCATCGCAACGTTGGGGTGTCCGCCTTCGGAGGGCTCTTCAGTATGAAGTTCGATCGTGGTGAGGTACTTGGTGCTCTTGTAGCCATACTGGCTTGGGCTGATGAGCCGTATCGGACCACCGTGGTACGCGCCCAGCGGCTCGCCGTCCAAGTGATCCGCGAGCAGCACGTCGTCTCGAAGGGCATCCTCTAGCAGCAGTACAGACCGCCAGCCATCCTTCCCGATGAATCGGAGATGGCTTATGCCCTCAGGGGCGACTGGTTGGACGAGTTCTTCGTAAAGGGCGCGGAAAGGCACTCCCCCCCAGCGGAGCCCTCGAGCCGTCCATCCGGCAACGCAATGGAAGTCTGCGACGATCTCCTGTCGCCGCATTCCCGCGAGCGAGTCCAGCGAGACGTCTAGCGGTCGAGTCACGGAGCCACGAACTGCGATCGCCCGGAACCTCGAAACATCATCGAGAATTGGCCCCGAGAAGTGCGGGAACACGTCGAGCTCGCGCTGACCAGGCGGAAGGTCTCTTGCCGCCGCGCCAGGCCACAGGTCTCGCACTCGTACATGCGGTCGTCGCTCAGCCATCGTTGCCACGCGCTGTCCCGCTGCCGCGAGCGGAGAGCAGCCGAATCGGTGCAATGAGTAGACGGTTAAGGGGACGCACAAGCCAGCCCGGCACGTGCGGCGTGCGTTCCTCTTCCCAAACCCGCGCCCGCGGATGTGGTGCGATCGGCGGGAGCTGCAGTCCGATCCTGACGAAGAGAGGCGCGCCTGGGTAGTCGAGCCGGGGCTCGCGGGTGTGGAGCTCGATGCGACACAGATGCTTCGCGTTGACATAGCCGTAGTGACTGGGGCTGACCAGCCGAGCGGGCGCGCCGTGATCACCGTCCAGGGGACGGCCATTTAGCTGGTCAGCGATTAGGACGTCGTCGGCTAGGGCGTCTTCGATCGACATCATTGAGCGGAACTCGTCCAGGCCGACGAAGAGAACGTGGGTCACGGAGACGTCCGACAGGAGGTGGGGCTCGATGCGTAGTCGATAGAGAGTCTCGAAAGGGACCCCCTCCCAATCGAGATCCGTCGCCGACCACCCGGCCACGCAGTGAAAGTCCGCTGTGAGGACGCGCCGCGGAAGTACGGCAAGGTCCGAGACCGCGATTGCGAACCGTTCGGTGACGGCGCCCGCGACATCGAATACCGGATCCCGAGGCACGCTCGGCGGCGGTCGATGGAGGTGGGTGCCGAATCGGGGGAAGCCCTCTATGCGACGCTGACCCGGGGGAAGTGTCTGTCCAGCGCTCATCTCTGTGCCCCACCTTCCTATCGCACCACGCCGACTAACGGTCTGTCACCGACCGACAGTCAGTCTCTAGGCTGAGCGTTATGGCTGTCAAGACGCTCAGAGACCCCCGGGCGCGTCTTGTCCTCCCCGAGCGGCGCGCTATCGCCGGTCGCCCTTGGCCCCCTTCGGCTCGACAGTGATGCAAGTGGGGTGTCGATGGCTGAAATCGCAACTCCACCTGCGACAGGTCGGCTACGGCAAAGTCGGCGTCCTCGGCAAGGTCGGTCGGACGGTTCGTAGTCGCGATTGCAACTGCACGACAGCCGGCTGCACGCCGCTGCGGTGAGCCCGGGACCGCCTCGCGGAGCGGCTGATCGTCGCATCGGGGTCGGCAACATAGAGGTACATCTTGAACCGAGGGCCATCTCCCATCCGGAGGCCGTACCGGTCAGATGCCCACTGAATAGTTGTGACCGCGAGCTCCGCCGAGGAATCACTGCGCAGCCCGACGTACCCGGGCTCACCTCCGGAAGATCTCGGTAATGACGTCGAAATCCCAACAGTTCCCAGAACCTCGCTGATCGCTCGACGTCGACGGAATAGGCAACAGGAAGGCTCTCGAGACCATTGCCGGAGGCTATGGATTCCGACGCGGGCGCGGGCGCGGCCGCAATGTCGCCGGCAACGCTTGGCTTCAACGCAGGCGCGGCTTCGCAATAGCGTGGCCGCATTGAAGCGTGCGGTTCCTCCCCCGGCGGCCGACGAGCTTTCGCTGCTGAGGGCGTTCCTCGACTTTCAGCGAGCGACCCTTCGTTGGAAAGCACACGGCGTCTCTGACACGGACGCGAGGCGTGCCTTGCTGCCGACGTCACGGTTACTCACTCTGGCTGGGCTAATTCGACACTTAACTGCCGTCGAGCGAGGTTGGTTTCGAATCGTCCTCGTAGGTGAGTCAATTAGGGATCTAGGTGGTGGCGACGATCCGAAAGCGATGCGAGTCAGCGACTCGGACCGATTGTCTGACCTCATCGCGGCCTACGAGGTCGAGTGCGCCGAAGCGGACAAGGTGATCGCATCGATGGATCTCGACGATGTGGCGCGCATGCCCGGACACGCGGAGACGTTGCGTTGGGTGATGCTGCACATGATCGAGGAAACGGCTCGTCATAACGGTCACGCCGATCTCTTGCGGGAGAGCATCGACGGCGCCACGGGCGAGTAGTTTCACGCGCGCGCCGTCCGACACGTGCTCAGACGAGAGCGCCGGAGCGGACGGTCGACTGCGGCTGGCACGCTTCCCGACGTTCGCAACGAACGTAGAAGTTAGGAATGCTCTGCTGATAACCATCCGTCACTCAAGGACGAGGCTGGGATCGGCAGCATTGGACATCGAGAGCGGCGCGCGCGAGCAGCTGGACGCTGTCGCGTTCCTAGCGTTGGAGCGGGATGACCTGCGCGCCCGGCTCGCGAATACAGAGACAGGCCTTGACGCAGCCTGTATCGCTGCACGCGAGGCAGGGGCCACCTGGGACGAGATCGCCGCGCGAGTCGGTATGTCGCGTCAGGCGGTGCAGAAGCGAATCGCCGCGCGCTGAGTCTTCGATGTCGACGAAGGCGAACAAGAGCGGGATCACGCACGTCGAGGATATGGCTCCAACGCCTCCATGCCGGATGTCACCTCGCCCCAGCGATCAGGTCCAGAACGCGTCGTGCCCCGCCTGATCCTCGTGAAACTCCCACACCTCTGTGAACCGTCCGTCAGAGATGTGGACGACGAGGACGACGTTCTGGTCCAACACCCTGTCGTCGCGCTCGGCGTGATTGTGGTGCAAGCCAACCGTGTGGTCCTCGCCGCCGACGACATCGTGCAGGCTGAGCTCGAGCGTTCCGCTCGACCGTCCAACGAGCTCGCCGAAATAATCGAACACTTCTGTCCGACCCCGCTTGATACCAGACAGACCTCCCTGTCCAGCCACATGCCAGACCGCATCCTCGGCAAACATGTCCATCAACGCGGCGAGGTCCCCTGTCGTGAACGCCTCGTACGCACGACGAACCTTCGTCACGTTCTCTCCTACGAGCACCGCTAAGTCACTTCCTTGATATTGAGCAACTCGGCCGCTACGGTTTCCGTAGCAGGCTAGCGAGACGAAAGTCGAAGCGTCAAAAGGATGACGACACCGAGGCCGCGTAGCCGAGTCCGTGGCTCAACCACCGGTCGTCCGATCATGGCGTTGCTCGACCTGCTCGGGCGAAGATGGGCGCTCCGCATTCTGTGGGAGCTCCGACAAGAGGCGCTCAATTTTCGTGAGCTCCGTCGTCGATGCGATTCGATGTCGCCGACAGTCTTGAACGACCGGCTTCGGGAGCTGCGCGAGGCGGGAGTCGTCGAACTAATGCCAGAGGCCGGATACCGCTTGACTTCAGAAGGCCGGAAGCTCACGGCGGCTCTCGCGCCACTCAACGGGTGGGCGCGCCGTTGGGCCAGGCGAGAAGCGAAGGCGTCGGCATTGTGCTGACGCCTTCGCTGATTCCTCGAATGGTTCGACCAACGGCGCTACGGCCCGTTCGGACGCGGTCTGCAGGCAAGCCCGTCGGGGATGATGAGTGGTGTGTCGAAGGCGACGTCATGCGCAGGGCGCGGCACGGCAATGGAGCTTCACCGCGTATGGCACGCAGCGACAAGCACCTGCAGGCGTCCGACGATGCGCGTCTGCCGTGACAACCGTTCAAAGCATTGGGCGCGGTACTGGTCGAGTGAGCCAGGGTCGAGGCTCCCGAGAACCCGGCGGTAACCGTGCGACCAACCGGCCCTCCACCACTCATCGGTGTTACGCAATTCGAGCGGGAATATCTCTGTGTCGAGGTGGTCGATCTGAAAGTTCGCTGACTGCAGAGCGTCTGCAAGCGCGTCCTCATCGGGGAACCGCGGATATCCGAGTCGCGCGCCGATTCGCACGAGTAGATCTTCGTGCCACTGCCATTCGGCGTCGCCTTGAAACCACCACGTGTCACAGACGCATAAGGCACATCGCCCGTCATCCGTAAGGACGCGTTCGAATTCAAGTAGAGCGCGCTCCGGATGCTCGAAGTAGCCCAACGCAAAGCTTGAGACGACCACGTCGAACGTCGCCCCCGCGAAGGCAGCAACTCGCCATCGGCACGTGCCAGAGCGGTCCGCACCTCGTGACGCATTGATGCAGCCCGAGCTTCGAGAAGCATCTCGTGAGTGATGTCGACGCCGAACGCGGTCGTCGTCGGGCCGACGGTCGCCGCGGCTGGACAGAGCGCCGCGCCCGTACCGCAGCCGACATCAAGTACAGACTCAGCCCTGTCAACGTGAGCAACGTCGATGACGCGGCCGCCGAAGTAACTGAAGAACTCCGGGCCCACACGGCCATATGTTGAAGCAGCGGCCCCGAACGCAGCGGCCACCTCCCGTTCGTCAACTCACATGGCCATTCTGAATCCTGCGTGCGGCACGTTTGCAATGCTGTCGCTCTGCTCGGTGGGAGGCCGACGCGAACGTGCATCGTGTCGAAGCCGACACTCCGACACATAAGTCGGCTGCCACGGCGCTTCCCGTCGACGCCCGGCAACGCTGATAAGACGGTCGCCTGTAGGCGGTGTTGTGCGCCACGGCGTCCCGCCATCGCCCGCTCGAATACGTTCGAGCCATGGAACGTCGCGTTGAGCTGCGAGAGCTCCTCGTGGGAATCGAGGGTCTTGCCTTGCTTCGCAATCTCTATGACTCCTCAGAGGAAGAGGCGCTGGCCCGCCTCTCAGAGGTGCGCCGCCTCCTAGACGACGACGCTTACGCAGCAACCGAGGAGACGAGCGAGGCAGGCCCTCGGGCCGGCTATCGCGTCTGGTCGGAGCGCTACGACGAGCCTGGCGACCCGATAATCGAGCTTGAGGAACCAGTTGTCTGGTCGCTCCTCGACGAACTGCCCCCAGGCCGAGCGTTGGACGCCGGGTGCGGGACCGGACGGCATGCTCGTCACCTGGTGGAGCTCGGACACGATGTCATGGGTGTGGACCTCACCCCCGAGATGCTCGCCCGGGCCCGAGTCGCAGCACCCACGGCACACTTCCTCGAGGCGGACCTCTGTCAGATTCCGGCTCAGGATGGGGCGTTCGACGTCGTCGTGTGCGGCCTGGCCCTGGCCCATCTCGCACATCTTGATCGCGCGTTGGCTGAGCTCGGTCGTGTCGTGAAGGAGGGTGGCCGCCTCGTCGTGTCGGTGCTTCACCCCTTCCAGGCGTTCTTGAGTTGGCATGCACCTTTCGAGGATGAACACGGTCGCCGCCGATTTATCCGGGAGCACCCCCACACCCATGGCCACTACCTCCGAGCGATGCAGTCCGCCGGCCTGTCGATCATGGCGTGCTCAGAGCCGACCCTCTCTGCCAACGGGATTCGGGCCAAGCGCCGGGCGTTTCGCCATGTTCCCGAGGCGACGCTCGCCGCTTACATGGGTTTGCCAGCTGTTCTCGTGTGGTGTGCCAACAAGGATCAACGGCAAGTCCCCCGCTCCCCATAACCCATAGGTCCGGCACGGAAGCGACGGGCGTCGACCGCCGTCCCGAGCCTGCCTATCGATGGCCCTAAGGGAGTACCCCCGAGCATCGTCAGCGCTCGCTCGAGGTGGGCCGGGCGCTCCTCCTCACAGGACACCCAACGCTCAGCGCTCAGCGGCTCGCCGGTGTCGAAGCCGCCGCTCCGACACCGAGCCGTGAGGTGGCTGTCGGATAGCACGCGCGCGACCGCCATCGCCGTGCGTACGTCGAGGTTTGCAAGGTCACCTGGAGGTACGCGCACTCACCCGCTCCACTGGGCGCGCCCTACCCTGCCGATCATGGACAGGTGCGCCGAGTGCGGGTTCGAGTACGACGAAACGCAATCGTCCGCTGCGGCCTCCACAATCATTGAAGGGGTTGGTGGCATCGCATCGACTCTGACGGACGGGGCGAGGGACCTCCGTGCCAGAAAACAACCGCATACGTGGTCACCGCTTGAGTACGGATGCCATGTGCGAGACGTCCTCCTCGTTCAGCGGGAGCGGGTACTCGCTGCTCGCCGGACCAATCGGCCGTCCTTCGAACCGATGGGTCGCGACGAGCGGGTCGAGCACGACGGGTACAAGGATCAGGACCCAACAGACGTGGCGCGTGAACTCCGGGACGCAGCTCGACTCTTCGCAAATGTGCTTCAGCGACTAGCGCCAGAGGACTGGAGTCGCACCGTCGTCTACAGCTACCCCAAGCCGTGGGAGCGATCGCTCCGCTGGGTGGCTGTACATACTGTGCATGAAGTACGCCACCACACACTCGACGTGAACCGCCAACTGGCGTGAACAGTCGGGCGCTCCGACGTGTGGCGGAACCGGGATCCGTGAGGCGAGGGATCGGTAGCGGAGCTGACCTCTCGATCGTCCAGCCGGCCACCCGGTGAACGAGACAGCCCCCACCGTTTGATCGTGGAGGAGAGCGGCGACGCTCAGGGATGAAGTCCTTGGATGAGGCGGAGCATCGTGTCGCGCGTGGCGTCCCTCACGCCGCTCGGGCTCTCGGCTCGGGCGATAGACAACGCGCTCGCCGTCAGGGCTCCGTAGATGGCCGTGCTCAACGCATCGAGGTCATCGATGTCTACGAGGCTGTCGTCGCGCAGCGCGCCAAGGACTCCCTTGAGCAACCCGGCGACGTGCGCCTCTCCGTGTTCCCACCACCGCACGAACCCGAGTGCACCCGGTCCCTCTTGAAAACAGATCTTCTGGTAGGTGGTGTCAAGGCATCGGTCCAGGAAGGCGTCCAGCCCGGCAACGGCCGCGTCCCACGTTGTGTGCGCGGTTCGGGATCGTTCGACAATGGCTTGCATCGTCTCCGTGTCCAAGCGTTCGAGGACGGCCTGAAAGAGCGCCTGCTTGTTGGCGAAGTGGTGATACACGGCACCCTTAGTCAGCCGTGCGTCCGCAGCCACCTGCTCGAGCGACGTTGCCACAAAGCCATTCGCCGAGAACAGCTGGGTGGCGCTCTCGAGCAATGCCTGCCTCGTCGACTCTGCGTACTCCTCACGTCGCGATCGCGGCTGGTCGTTCACTGGCTTTGCCTACTCCAAGTATGCCACATACCTACTGGACGATGACAAGCTACTTAACACATACTAGATACTTGAAGTAGGTCAGTGACGGTATTGCGGGAAAGCGAGCTAGCTGTGACTCGGAGGGCGCTGAGATTCGATTCAGTATCGGTACAGGTGTCGGCACCACCAGAGCGCGTCTACGAGCTCGTCGCCGACGTGACTCGGATGGGCGAGTGGAGTCCGGAGTGCTACCGATGCGAATGGCTCGAGGGCGCCACAGAGCCAACCGTCGGTGCGCGGTTTAAAGCGCACAACAAACGAAGGCTCCTGCGCTGGTCGAACTCGCCAACGGTCGTCGTGGCAGACGAAGGACGCGAGTTTGGCTTCTCCCGAACAATGCTTGGCGCCGGTGAGTACGTGTGGCGATACCGCTTTGAGCCGAGCCCTGACGGCGGCACTCAAGTCACGGAATCCTACGAAGCGGTAAGACCTGAGCGGTGGCTGAACTCTGCGTTTGCGAATCTGTTCACTCCCGGCGACGAAGCAAGTCACCTTCGCAGCGCCATGGCGGTGACGCTGGGGCGCATCAAGGGGGCCGCTGAGGGCCAGCCGCTCCCGCCGGACGTCCGCTGACGGCGCCGCATAGCGCCGTCCGCGATCGGACACGTGTGTCGTGCGGCTTGCCAATCGTAGAACCGACGCGGTCGGCTCCTCGGGCCGAGAACGATCGCCGGAAAGACTGACCTCATCGTGCAGGTCAGACAACGAAGCTGGGCCCGTTTACGCGAGGATCGGCCTGCGCGGATCGGAGCCCGAAACTTGCAAATTCTCGGAGATGTCAACTGGAGGCTGACTACGAGTGCGCTCCTCGCTGATGGGTTCGTCCGCGTTGAGCGCGCTTTGGCTGGCGACATCTGCCGTGACTTGGCCGCCGCCGCGCCCACCACGTGGGAGGCCGAGCCCGACGTCATCGGAACCGTCCGCCAGCGCGCAATGTCGACGGGGCTGTACTTCGACAGAGCTGCCGGTCCCGTCCGACAAGTGGGCTCGGTCATCTGCGACTCGTTGTCGGCGGCGATCCCGTCCGACATCGTGAGCCCCCCTCTGTTCAACGAGGTCCGATGGAGTAAGTCCGAGGCCGGTTCGGGTTACTCCATCACAGCGCATCGAGACCCCCCGCTCTGCGGCGGAGTCATTGCCATCGTGACGCTCTTCGGGCAGGCCGTTTTCCGGGTGCACCGAGGTGCAGGGAAAGCCGAGTGGAAGACCGCGGACGGAGACTTGGTGATTCTGCGGGGCAACGGGTGGCCCACCGACAGCGATACGTGTCCAGTGCACGAGGCCGAGTTGCCCGACACAGGCGAGCGCGTGATCCTCACGTTCCGACACAACGCAGGCGGCCCGGGCGCCAACTACTTCACAGAGATCAGCTAAGCGCCCCAGTACCTAGGCCTCCGACGACTGGCGGGCGGCGTCCCGCGCCCCGCTGCACGGCCCCGGAGCCGGTGCGCGCGGGCTTGCGGCGGCGGACAGGTGGATGAGCCTGGCGATGATGCCGCTAGTGAAAAGCGCTGGAGACTCCCGGCAACGAGGCCGTTCTCGCTGCCCGAAGGTGTGAGGCCGTCGCTGGTGGGCAGCCGAGGAGGCATCGGTCTAGGCCGTGGACGGTGGCCGGGGTGCTGCGTGTGCTGCACTCGGGCAGAGGCGCCGACGAGCTCAGGCGCAATCAGCACCATCGAGGGCGCCGAATGGGACCACCTCTAAGCGGACGTGCGAGGAGGCCCGACGTGTCGAAGTCGACGCTCCGACATGTGGACTCGCGAATGAGGTCGCGGGGTGGTGCGACGATTCCTACGAACCCGGGTGACCCGAGACATCCCGTCGAGACCCAAGCTCCTCAGTTACGGCGAGGTCCCCAGGTCAGACGATGCAGGGCCGCCAAGACTGCCGGGGCTGTCCCACGCAACGTATGCAGCACACGTGGTTAGCGGCGCCTCGACGACTGTCACTCGGAAATGCATGTCGCAGACCTGGACGAGCAAACGCTCCGGCCGTGCCTTACTTGAGAGTTAGCAACAGCACGTTGCGGTACGCAACGGCTGTAGCCGCGCCATGCGGCCGACGACGGGCGCCTCGTCGCGCTTAACCTGCGTTGACTCCCAGCGTGGAGGTGCTTCCCGTGGGTCGCGGGGTCTATGTGGACAGCGCAGTGCGCCACTTCATCGATGTGGTTCGAGCTGCGCGCGATCCGGAGTCCGCCGTCATGGATGCCTTGTTGCTGAAGGGCCTCGTCGTCGATGAGATGACGTATGTGGCCGGGATCGAGGTGAAGATCAGTCTCATGCCACCAGACGGCCCATGGGCACGACTGCTCATTGGACGATTCTCGCTCTCCTGCGAACTCCTGCAGGTCGGTCAGCTTGCCGACCTTCGTTCGACTCACCGTGAGGTTGACGACCGCGGTGTGGTGCCGAATCCCGCTGCGTGGCGATGCGGTACCGCTGCAGCACCGGCATGGAACCTGTGGAACGTCCGCGTGCGAGAGATGAAGCCATTCGGACGGCACTTCATGACGACCTAAGCCGTCGGGGCGCTTACTCCCGTCGTCGCTCGCTCGTGGCGACGCTGACCTCGCCAGGCGCGTCAGCACGACCGCGCGTTCTCGCTGGATTCACTTTGACAGTCGCAAGGACGTCATGTCCGTCGATGACGACAAAATCGTCACCCTCGACGGTTAGGTCGAAGCCGCCGTGCCGCGGAAAGAGCACCGTGTCACCAATCTCGACAACCTCATGGATCGACCAATCTTCGAACGCCTCGCCAACGCCCACGGCAATGACCTCTCCATGGGAGAACTGTTTCCTGCCGGCGTCAGACATGACGACACCGCCGCTTTCTTCGTCGATCGGCCTGAGGACGATCCCCCCGCGCATATCGGACTCAGACAGCTGAGCCGTGATCGTGCGCGCGACCAGCGACGCGTCGGCGCCTGTTTGACTATCAAGTGGGACAGGCGATCCCAGGTCTGTTGGCTGTTCGAGGCCTGCATCCCACTCCGTGGCAGGCGTCAGGACCGCTGCCGGGACGTTTCGAACGGTGACGAGGACTGTCTCGCCGTCCGCCACACGGTCTATGACGGCGCTCGGGTTGCCGCGCTCCAACTCCCTTGCGCTCACAGATCGCGATCGGTCGTCCAGATCGATTCCAAGACGAAGGGCGGCGGCAGCGTTCGTCGGCTGGAACACGCCGACGACAGAGCCGTGCCGTGTCACGGGGACGGGCTGGCCCGATCGAACGACCCGCAGGACAGCGCCTGCACGCGATCCCAGCTCTGTCACTGAGACGGACCCCGCAACTGCACCGTCGTACGTCATCAGACCACCTCCAGTACCATTCTACCGACAATTGTCGGCAGTTCGCTCGGGAACCTGAGGAGGAAGCACATCTGCCCGTCTGCCCCCTCGGTGACCTGACTCCTCCCGGGCCGGCGCTGTGCCCGGACCGCGACCGAGCCTGATCTCGATCTTGCTCCGTGCTGACCACGGCGCTATTCTACCGACAAATGTCGGAAGTTTCAAGTGCGGACGGGGGAGGGATCGACCTGCCTCCCATCGAGAGTTACGCCCGTGCCGCTGACGCCATGCGCGATACGACAAAGTGGCTCGCGGCGCTCATCCCGGGCGCGGGCCTCGCCGTCGTCGTCATCGACCTGGTTCCGAAACTTGCCCAGGTGACAGGCGCGCACTTGGCAGTACCACTCCTTCTCACTGCGGCGGCCACCGCAGCAGCGGCGTGCATTGTGTGGCTGGCGGTCGGCGTCTTCGCCGTGGAGGTTCCTGGATGGGGCGAAGCGGTACGGAGGGTCGGCCAGGGGGCAAACGGTCCCGTCGGCCCCGAGGCCGCAAGTCTCGCGGCTCAGCTCGACGCCGATGGGGTCCTCCTTCTCTACGGCTACGACGACTCGAGCACGTTCTTTCGCGAGTGGACCGGGACGCAGCGCGCCGAACCAACAGTCCGAACGGTGCGCGCCGGGCAGCTCGTCGTCGACTACGCGTCGTTCAGGTCGGTGCGCGCACGCTTTGTACAGTTTGCGAGATGGGGCGCGGCGGCCCTTATCGCTGGGGCAGTAGCGATCGGCGGCGCGGAATACGCGGTCGCGCATTCACCGATGCCCGCCACGGGCGCAGCCGTGACGACGCCCGTCCAGATCCAGCTGTATCCGACGACGAATCGCCAGGCAATGCTCTCGCGGAGGCTGCGCTGCAAGTCCCCGACCCCGCTTGACGGGTGGGCCGTCGGCGGGCGGACCGACGAACCATTGGTGGTGATCGACACCCGGACATGCTCGGTCGTCACGCTTCGATGGCGGCGGGACTGGGGCCCCGTCGTCCCTGTACGAAGTGGGAACACCCGGCGCGAGCGCGGCCCATGACCCAGCTGGCAGGACGAATCCGGTGGCCGAACGGGCACACGCACGCATCTCTGCCCCCCGCCAAGTGGGTCATTCACGGTAGAGGTCCCGCAGACGCACATACACCGGCGACGTCGCCAACAGCCGGCTGAGGACATCGCCATAGTGCGTCCACAACACCTCAGGTGCCCCGTGAAACCGCCCGTGCATGATGTCGTTTCGGAGTCCGCCGCTCTGCTTTACGAACGACAACGGGTCGATGAGCCGGTGCACGCGGATCCGCCAGTCCTCGCCCATAGCGGCGACCGCAGGATCCGGATCGTGGCCGTGGCTCACCCAGGCCGAGGCGACGTCGAAGACCTCACGGAGCGAGTACTGGCGCGGGTCCTTCGCCTCGGAGAGGCCGACGCCTGAGGCGATGGTCCTTACCTCTCGATGCCACTCGCCTCCGAGAGCGCTTGTCCACTCATCGATCCAGAACCGCCGAAGGAGCTCCTCGAGGTGGTTGACCCAATGGGATTTCTCACCAAAGAGTTGGATATCCCGCTCGATGC
>Ga0066662_10000827_pt1 | contig 13857 bp, 11 predicted proteins | sample GraSoiAngelo_111_FD_133939 | JGI IMG/M metagenome (GOLD analysis project Ga0066662, IMG submission 133939) | Grasslands soil microbial communities from the Angelo Coastal Reserve, California, USA - 14_0903_12_40cm | ecosystem: Environmental > Terrestrial > Soil > Grasslands | place: USA... | reverse complement strand
TCCATGCCTTTGGATATACGGTTTGCCTGTGGATGCCGGCAGTGCATAGCACCGGCGTGGTGTTCCATCCAAATCCGCTGGACGCCAAAGTGATCAGCGATCTTGTAGGGAAATACCGGATCACCTTCCTGATATCCACGCCGACATTCCTTCAAGCATATATGCGGCGCTGCCTGCCGGAAGACTTCGGCAGCCTTCGTGTTGTGCTGGTGGGAGCTGAGAAGTTGCCCGAGCGTATCGCCCTCGCGTTTGAAGACACATTTGGCATTCGTCCCCTGGAAGGATATGGCGCGACAGAATGCTCGCCGGTGATTGCCGTCAACGGCACGGACTATCGCGCACCGGGCTTCCGGCAGATTGCTTCACGGCGCGGAACCATTGGGCAGCCGCTGCCGGGAGTGAGCGTGCGCATCGTGCATCCTGAGACCTTCGAACCGCTTCCCTTGAACCAGCCGGGAATGCTGCTGGTAAAAGGGCCGAATGTGATGAAGGGATATCTGGGGCGTCCGGAAAAAACCACCGAGGTTTTGCGCGATGGCTGGTACGTAACCGGCGATATCACCACCATGGAAGAAGATGGTTTCCTCACCATCACCGACCGCCTCACGCGTTTCAGCAAGATCGGCGGCGAGATGGTGCCTCACATCAAGCTTGAAGAAAAGCTGCACGAGCTTGCTGAAGCCCCCGAGCAGGTGTTCAGCGTGACTGCTGTGCCGGACGAAAAGAAAGGCGAGCGGCTGGTGGTGCTGCATGTACTCTCACCCGAACAACTCGCTCCAGTGCTGGAAAAGCTGGCGCAGGTGGATCTGCCCGCATTGTGGAAGCCCCGCAGTAATCAGTTTTATCAGGTGAGCGCGCTGCCCTACCTGGGTACCGGGAAACTTGACCTGCGCGCGCTCAAGTCCAAGGCAATGGAGCTGGCCGGAGACCTTCGCCTGGAGCCTACTTCGACTTAGCCGACGTCCCTGTATAGCTCACCCGCCAAATTGAGTTTGACCCGTCATCGCTGACATACAGAGCGCCGTCGTTTCCTACAGCCACACCCACAGGACGCCCCCACACCCGGCCCTCCGGCGTCACGAAACCGGTGAGGAAGTCTTCGTACTCCCCTGCTGCCCGCCCATTTTTTAAAGGAACCCGAATCACCTCATAGCCGGTGCGGCGTTTGCGGTTCCAGGATCCGTGTTCAGCCGCAAAAATGTCACCGTGGTACTCCGTCGGAAATTGCTTGCCTTCATAGAAAACCATCTCCAGAGAGGCGAAGTGTGGCTGCAGGAGCACATCTGGAGTAATCACCTTGTTTTTCAGCTCCGCATGCTTGCCCTTATGTTTGGGGTCCTGGTGGCCCCCCATATAGAACCACGGCCAGCCGTAAAACCCGCCATCCTGAATGTGAGTAATGTAATCAGGAACAAGATTGTCGCCCAGTTCATCGCGTTCGTTCACTGATCCCCAAAGCTGTCCGGTTTCCGGCTGGACGGCGATCCCTACGGCATTACGTATTCCGTAAGCATAGATGCGAAAGCCTGAACCATCAGGATTGTATTCAAGAACATCGGCGCGGTGCAGTTCCGCAGGATTGTTATCGGTATCGTCATTGTTGGAGCGGGAACCAACGGAGACGTACATTTTCTTTCCATCCTTGGAGAAGGCAATGTCGCGGGTCCAGTGACCGCCGCCGCGCAGGCGTCCACCGCCCGGAAGCTCAGCCACAATCACCTGCTGATTGCCCCGGGCCTTGAGGTCGCCATTCTGGTACGGAAAGCGCACCACTGAATCAGTGTTGCCAATGTAGACCCATTGCGGATTGGGGCCCAGCGGATAGAAAGCAATTCCAAAAGGCTGATGCAGGCCCTTGGCAAAGACCTCGGTTTTCTGAGCCGTGCCGTCGGCATTCAGGCCTCGCAGTACTTTGATTTGGCCGGCATAGCTCTCAGCCACAAACAGATCGCCGTTGGGAGAGGTACGAATCAGGCGGGGAGTTTGCAGGTTGGAGGAATAGAGCTGCACCTGGAAGCCGGGCAGGGTTTGCGGCATCGCTCCGGATGGCCGTTCCACCACATCAGGGCCGTTATCCACGGATGAGGTTGCAAACGGCTCAGGCAGGTCTGCAACGGTAATCTTGCGAAAGATTCCTGGCTTTTGCTCCGTGTAATCGGCAAAAGCAGCCTTCCCGGTGATCACCTTGCGAGTAGGACCGCCCGCCGACTGGCAAAAGGCAAATGAAACCAGCAATAAAACGGAAAGAGAAAGATGCACCTTCACGGAAACACTCCTGTTTCAGTAAGAAGAGCAGACGGATGATTCTAACTTGGGTTAGAGATCCTGCGCGCGACAGAGGTGCAGGAAATTATTTTCGCGGGTGATTGCCATTCTTAGGAATGGCGTGATTGGATCCGTTGGTGGATGCGCCACCATTGGCTGAAGCTTTCATAGCTTTGGCAGCCGCTGACAGGCTTCCATTGTGGTGGCCATTGCCGTTGTGGCCGTTGGTGTGGACAGCATGGCCATTATGCCCATTGCCGTTGGGACTGATGGCCTGGATATCGTTGCCATTCTGTACAGGAACCTGGCTTTCCGGATCTGCCACAGGTTTGGAAACCACAGCCGTCCGGCCCACGCTGTAATAGCTCAGGCCATGGCCGGCCATCAGTTCAGGATCATAGAGGTTGCGGCCATCAAGGACAATGGGATAACGCAGAAGGGATTTCGCGCGGGCAAGATCAAGGCTGGTGAACTCTTCCCAGTCGGTCAATATGAGCAGAGCATCGGCCTGATGCATGGCTTCGTAAGGCCCATCGGCATAGCTGATGTTTTCGCAGGCGAGCTCAACCTTGGCGCGCTCCATGGCAGCAGGATCATAAGCGGCAATGGAGCATTCCTGGGCCAACAGGGCCTTCACGATGGCTACTGCGGGTGACTCACGGATGTCGTCTGTATCGCCTTTGAATGCCAGCCCCAGAACTGCCAGCCGCTTTCCTTTCAAAGTCCAGAGAGCAGTGCGCACCTTGCGCAAAAATGCCTGGCGCTGGTCCTCGTTGATGCGGATGACCTCGTCGAGCAGTCGAAATTCGTATCCGCACTCCTGCGCCACTGTCTTGAAAGCAGAAACGTCTTTCGGAAAACATGAGCCTCCATAACCGAGGCCGGCCCGCAGGAAACGCGAGCCGATTCGCTTGTCAGCGCCCACTCCGCGGGCAACTTCTTCTATATCGGCTCCCACAAGCTCGCAAACATTGGCGACCGCATTGATGAAGGAAACCCGCATCGCAAGAAAGGCGTTGGAGGCATGTTTGATGAGTTCAGCGCTTCTGGCGCTGGTCTGTATGAATTGCGATACGAGCAGGGATTCTTCCGGACGCGGAATGGCCGTGGGCTCGTTGGCGTAGGTGCCGTCGATCACCGGGCTATAGATTTCGCACATCATTTGCGCCGCCCGCTCAGAACTGCAACCGACGACCACACGATCAGGATAGAGGAAATCGGTAACGGCCGTCCCCTCCCGCAGAAATTCAGGATTGGAAACCACCTCGAACTGGCCTTCAGGAGCGCCGTTCAACAGCATGGCCCGATGCACCCATTCGTTGGTGTATACCGGTACGGTGCTCTTCTCCACCACCAGCTTGAATCCGTTGATCGCCCTGGCAATGTCGCGGGCGACGCATTCCACGTGGGAAAGATCGGCAGCGCCTGCTTCCGTAGTAGGCGTTCCCACGGCGATAAAAACGACTTCACTGGCGCGCACTGCCTCCTGCGTCGAAGTGGTAAAGGTCAGGCGCTCGCCGCAGTGGCGGCTGATAATTTCTGGAAGAAACTTCTCATGAATAGGAACAATGCCGGCCTGCAATGCAGCAACTTTCTGGAGGTCATTGTCAGCACAGATGACCTGATGGCCAATCTCCGCAAAAGATGCAGCGGCCACCAAGCCGACGTACCCCGATCCGACAACTGCAATTTTCATTTGCGTTCCTTTTGCCTGTGAGAATGAATAGCATAGCTAAATTGTTGACCTTACACAATTTCGCCACCGTTACCAAGAGGCCACCCCTTTAGATAACGCACTGCAAGCAGGGTTTTACTTCAATGAACCCCTGGAATCCGGACCGCACAGAAAATCTTTGGACCTCTTCATAAACTAACACATTCTGAACAAGAGAGTTCCCACAGAGCTGCATTCGCAGGCAACAAAAGGTCCAGAGGTACATGTACTTGAGTGAACATGCAAGGAACACTATGCCGAGTACTGCTCGTTTCCAGGCGAATGCGCCGGGATGCGCCACCGAGGAGAGGGTGCGAGAAAGCTTATCGCTGCCATCAGCGTTGACCGGCTCCAATTGCTCACACGCACAGGGTGACGGCTATCACATTAGAAAACTTTGAGATTAGTTGGTCACGACAAAAGACTTCGGCATCAGCAGAAAACGTTCGGTCTTGATTTTGCAGCCCGGGAACATCTTCCGCAGCTTCCGTTTGGAAATCCAGGTCACGTCGTACTCATATTTTTTTCCGGAAAGCCATCCATTCAGCGTGAGATAACGCAGCACCCGGGGTTTCAGCCACGCCACCGGAAGCCAGTGAAGGAAAGGCGCGCTGAGGTGAGGATCGACCGGGAACAGGCGGCTGGGAGTCTGGCAATAAACTTTCTTCCCTACACGCATCATCTCCCGCGCAAACTTGAACTGGTTTTCCTCGCTGCCCACATGTTCAATGGCTGAATTGGAAAACGCCAGGTCGAAAGACTTGTCGGCAAAGGGCATTTCGCAGCCTGACCCGATCACATAATTGAAGCCTTCAGTATCCTGAGGGGCAAAGATATTGATAATGGTGATTCCTTCGGAACGCCCGATGATGGGCCAGGTGTAATGCTCTCCGCCAACATCGAGAATCGTCTGGCATGACTGGTAATCGGAAATGAAATTCTTGAAGCGCCGCTTGCGGAAATATCTCCGGACGGGCATCTGGAATTGAATGGGATGCATGAATCGCAATCATTTTACACGAGACAGCCAGCAAGGCAGCAGTGACTTGCGCCGCACACAATCCGTATACTTGATGCGGTTGATCACTCAATGAATGGAGCACTCGGCTCGCGGCATGAAGATTGCGATTGATGTGCACAGCATAGGCACGCAAGCCGGGGGCAATGAAACGTATTTTCGGCAGCTCCTGCGCGGACTCACTCTCGACAAAAGCGACCACGAGTACACCGTATTCTATATTCATCCGGCTGCCATGGAAGAAACCCGTGGCGACCCGCGGTTCAGGTTTGTGGCTATCCCGAAAACCCCTGTAGTACGAATCGGTCTCACGCTGCCCTGGAAGCTGAGACTGCTTCGTCCTCATATTTTTCACTGCCAGTATATTCAGCCGCCATTTACGGCCTGCAAGACCGTGGTCACCATCCATGATCTGGCGCATGAGCATTACCCCGAGTTTTTTCATCCAGCCGAGGCCATGCGTATGAAAAGGATGGTCCGCTCCACGGCGAAAAAAACCGGCCATATCACCACCGTCTCGGAATTTTCTGCCGCAGATATTGCCAAACGCTTTGGAGTGCCACGGGAAAAGATTTCGGTGAGCTATCTGGCTGCCTCAGAAGAGTTCCATCCGCGGGAAAAAGAATGGTGCCAGGAGCATCTGGCGCGTAAGTATGGACTGAGTTTTCCGTTCATCCTGTATGTAGGGAGAATCCAGGCACGCAAGAACCTGCTCCGGCTGGTGGAAGCATACTCCCATCTGCGAAGACAGGGAGTGAGTGAAAAACTGGTGCTTGCAGGCAAGCAAGACTGGCAGGCAGAAAAATTGCTCGCGAAAATAAAGGAACTGCGCCTGGAAGATTCGGTCGTCTTTACCGGATATATCTCCTGGGACGACCTGCCGGTTTTCTACAATGCCGCCGAGCTTTTTGTCTTCCCTTCCATCTTTGAAGGATTCGGCCTGCCGGTGCTGGAAAGCATGGCCAGTGGCGTGCCAACGATCACCTCTTTTGGTTCTTCCCTGGAAGAAGTTGCCGGTGAAGGAGCTTTGCTCGTTGATCCCCTGGATGTGGGTTCGATTGCCGATGCAATGCAGAAGGTGCTTGGAGATCGTGACTTGCGGGGTCAATTGATTGAGCGCGGATTGCGCCGCAGCGCACAGTTCAGCGTGCAAAAGTTTGCCGGAAAGTTGCTGGAGGTATACAGCACCATGTAGCGAATTAATCACAGAGGGCGCAAGGACCCTAAGAAGCACATGAGGTTCATGTGTAGTCAGTCTTGAGCTCCTGGTGCTCCCCTGAACAGTCTTGCAGGCGACAGATCAGGAAGGAATCGGAGAGGGTCGCAGAGAGGGCAGAGTTGAATTAATTTGTGCGAACGGCGACAAACAGCATATTTCCCGCAAATAAGGTGTGAAACATGACGCGGAACCAGCGGGTCAGCACTCCCCCGCCGACCATAGGATGGTAAGACTGGACCCTGAAACCTGCGCTCTCAATCAGCTTGCGGGCCGTGCTGTAGGTATAAAAACGAAGGTGAGTCATGTCCATGATGCCGGTCGACTCGTATTCAAACTTGCCAAACAGCAGCTTCAGCCGGATGCGCAGATGAGCGATATTGGGCACGCAAACCAGGGCCCTGCCGCCGGGCGGCAGAAGCTCGCGCACCTGCTGCAATACCAGTTCCGGATTCACGAGGTGCTCCAGGACATCGCCGCAGAGAACTGTATCGTAACCAGTTCCAACATGCGCGGGCCAGTCGGGCCGGTTCAGGTCGTAGTTGATGACGTTGTCACACCACTGGCGTGCGCGCTCAGCGGCCTGGGCATCGACCTCAAGGCCGGTAACGTAGCAGCCACGTTCTTTCAGGTGGCGGCTGATGAATCCATCGGCACAGCCCAATTCAAGAATGCGGCGGCCCTTCCCGGCTTCCTCTATGAAGATCAGGTGCCGTCCATAAGGGTTCTTAAGGATGGCTTCATAGTCAGAGCTATATCGAAGAGCGCTAGGTGTGCTAGTCATGAAGTGTTAAGGCTTATTGTAACCTGATGCCCGATTTCCTGTCCCTATTGGCAGTGATTCCCTTGCAGCCGAGGGCACCTCCACTCTATTGTGCGCAACCACGGCGCACAATAAGGGCCCGGCGGCGGTCCATAAGATTCTCTGCAGAAGCTTACTTTGTGAATGCCAGAAAGAGGTGAGGATTCAGTGGCGAGCGATGAAGAAAGGCAATGTCGAAAATGCCCATAGTTTTATTGAGCACGGTCTTCACGGGGCCAAATCTTTCCAATTGAAAATATCCCTTCCAGGTAAGGGTCTGGGCAGCGCGTCCGAAGAGCGACTGCAGTTCCCTGCAGCTCAAGGTCTCATCGCGAAATGGGGAATGGAAGCGCAGCCATGCAGCATGTTCATCCACGGGAAAGTAGCGGTTGGGAGTTGCGATTACCACTAGGCCGCCGGGACGGGTGACTCTCAAAAGTTCGGATGCCGCTGCTGATCTGTCCGGCACAGGAACGTGCTCAATCACCTCAAGACAGACCACGGCATCAAAATGATTGGCTGCAAACGGCAGCGCGTTGGCCATGGCGATCGTGGCCCAAGGCCGGGCTTCATCAGCGGGAGGATAAAGATCGATGCCGAAGGCCTCATATCCCTGCTGCCGCATCTCGATGAGGTCCATGCCGTTGCCACAACCGGCGCTCAGGACCCTGCCGCTTTGAATGCCGCATTGTTTCAGGACAGGAATGGTCCAGTCGCGCGTGCGCCTGCGCGTCTTGGCGCATTGATGTTCTGATAAATAAAGATTGCTGAAGTCACTAAATGGGACTTCGGTCAGCGACATGCGACCCTCTCTTGTTGGTGACCATCATATCGGAGATGGCATCTACTACGACTTCAGCAATTTTGAGCGAGGCAGTGGCCGCGGGAGAAGGCACGTTGCAAACGTGAATCGCCCTGCTGCCGTGGACGAAAAGAAAATCATCCACCAGCTTGCCGTTTTTATCGAGAGCCTGGGCGCGCACACCGGCGCCTGCCGGATGAATGTCTTCCTGGCTGAGTTCCGGCAAAAGTTTGCGTAGAGCTGCCGTGAAAGCAGATTTACTCCATGAGCGATAGAGTTCGCCCATGCCGTTGGCCCAGTACCGGGCAGCCATCTTCCAGAAACCGCCATAGCTTAGACTGGCGAAGCTGTCTTGCAGCGAAAAAGATGTCCTGGTGTAACCTTCGCGCTTCAACGCCAGCACGGCATTGGGGCCCGCTTCGATGCCTCCATGAATACGGCGCGTGAAGTGAACACCCAGGAATGGAAAACGTGGATCGGGCACCGGATAGATCAAGCCACGCACCAGATGATGTTTCTCTGGGGCAATCTCGTAGTATTCACCGCGGAACGGCACTATTCTTACGTTGAGATCGGCGCCGGTCATACGCGCTACGCGGTCACTGTGCAGACCGGCGCAGTTGACCAGATATTTTGTGCGGAACTCTCCGGATAGTGTCTTGAGGATTAATTCCTCCGCAGTATGAGTGATGCTGGCCACTGCCGCATTCAGGCGCACCATGCCTCCGGCGGCGGTGATCAGCCTGGCAAGTTGCTCGGCCACCATCTTGAAATCAGTAATGGCAGTGGTGGGCACATGGAGACCGCACAACCCGGCGGCGTGGGGTTCGATCTCGCGAACAGCGCCTGCATCCGCAAGCCAGCGCAGTCCGGGAACACCGTTGGCCGTGCCGCGCTCGTATAATTCCTGGAGACGGGGAATCTCTTCCGGCTGGGTAGCGACCACTACCTTGCCGCACTGCTCGTAAGGAATCCCATGAGCGCGCACAAATTCCAGCATGGCGGCTGCGCCGTGCACGCACAGACGGGCCTTGAGTGATCCGGGCTTGTAATAGATGCCGGAATGGATCACGCCGCTGTTGTGGCCGGTCTGATGAGCGGCGACCTGGCCTTCTTTTTCGAGGATAAGCAGGCGGCAGTCTGGATTTCTGTGAAGCAGTTCCCTGCCAACCGCCAGTCCGACAATTCCGGCGCCCACAATAGCGATGTCAAAAGTTTCTTGCAAGCAGAGTTCGTCTCAGACGTGGCTCATCATTCTGGTCTGCGCCCTTGCGGCCAGGTAACTCTCCAGCCCTTCACGCCAGTGGGTAAGCAAATTCAATGAGCGGCTCTTCAGCGCGGCATTCTCCAGGACAGAATATTTTGGGCGGGGGACCTTTGCGGGAAACTCTCCGGGACGGGCACGCTCAAGGCGGATTTTTGTGCCGGTAAGCTCAAAAATTGCAGCAGCAAATTCATACCATGAGCAACTGCCTTCGGTGGTGGCATGATATAAGCCGTAGTCTTCCGTCTTGCTCAAAGCGGCTACCTGCCGGGCAATCTGCGCTGTGGGTGTGGGAGAGACAAACTCGTCGTCCACCACCCGAAGCTCTTCGCGCTCTTTGGAAAGCTTGAGCATCAGCTCCACAAAATTCAGTCCGCCTTTCGCGCGGCAGGGATTTGTGCCATAGATGGCCGACACACGCACTACAAAATGGCGAGGATTCACGGTACGAACGAAACATTCGCCGGAAAGCTTGCTATTGCCATAGACGTTGAGCGGCAGGGCGGAATCCTGCTCCACGTAGGGAGTGCGTTTCATGCCATCGAAAACGTAATCGGTGCTGATATGAACCAGCTTCGCGCCGAGTTGATCGGCCACCTGGGCCACATTGCGGGCGCCAATCCCATTCACCGAGAACGCAGTTGCGGGATCTGCTTCGCACTTGTCTACGTGGTGGAAGGCGGCGGTATTGACCACCACCTCAGGCCGGATGTTTTCGAGCGCCTGCTTCACCGAATCGGCAGAGGAGATTTCGATGTCCTGATGACTGAGAGAAGCGACTTCATTGCCTTCAGCGCGAAAGGCTGCCACAACATCCTGCCCTAGCTGCCCATTGCCACCCAGAACCGCAATCTTCATCGCTGCACACCTGTGGCCGCGGTAACCTTGGACGTCCCCGTCTGTTTTTCATCCAGTTCCTTGAAGACCTGAATGTTGTAGTAATTAGGATTGTCCCAGTCACTGCACTTCGACATATTTTCGATCAGGTTGCGCACAATCGACTGCACGCTGTGGTGCGGATGGAAACTGAGGATGTTCTTGGCGCGCTCGATGGAAACTTTGTAATTGCGGATGTCTTTGATTTGTTTGATATCGAGGTCGATCTTGGTTCCCAGTTCGTGCTCGATGGTGAGCGTAACCAGATCGGCAACTTCGCCGACAGTATGGTTTCCAGACGCAATATTGAAGATGCCAGAAAGTCCCTCGCTGGCCTCAATGGCGCGGATGTAAGCCAGCGCCGCATCTTCAATGCTCAGGATCGGCCGCCAGATGGCCGGATTGTTCACCCGGATCACGCCATCTTTCATGGCGCATTTGAACATAGTATTAATGATGAGGTCCAACCTCATCCGCGGGCTGTAGCCGGAGACTGTGCCTTTACGCAGCGCAATCACAGAGAAATTCCTGTCGATGAGTTGCATCACGGCGTGTTCGCCCTGAAGCTTGGAAATCCCATACGGGTAGGAAGAGCTTACGGGACGATCTTCGTCGAAGAGTTCGTTTTCCGTGTATCCATACACCGAACAGGAACTGGCATAGACATAGCGGCGCACGCCCGCCTGCTTGGCGATATAGCAGAGATACGCCGGTGCAGCAGCATTGAAGATGAAGTTCTTGCTGGGAGAAAACTCGGCCATCGGATCGTTCGACAGTCCGGCAAGGAAGATGACCTGCTCATAATCTTTCAGGTCGCTTACCTGAAGATCAAAGAGATCGCGATTGACGATGCCGACGTCGGCGGGAAGAGCATTGCCGAACCAGAAGAGATCAACCACATCCACTTCATAGCCGCGCTCCAGCAGCTTGGGTATCAGAGTTGAGCCAATGTATCCTGCGCCGCCTGCTACAAGGATACGCATCAAGCCTCCTTCGCCGAGAGTTCCGGCTGGTAATGAATGTTGTCGGATAACGGGGAGGCCAGCCACTGAGCCAGGCTCTGAGCCTTTTTGTCTTTCTCTGAAATCACGGCCGTGGCAATATCAATCGGCCACTCGATCCCTATTTCAGGATCGGCAAAATAAATTCCGCTTTCCGCCTGCGAGTTGTAGACACCGGTACACTTGTACTGGACTTCGCAATGATCAGTCAGCGCGCAGAAGCCGCGGGCGAAGCCATAAGGCGCCCAGACCTGCTTCTTGTTCTCAGCGGAGACTTCCATCCCAAACCATTTACCCAGGTTGGGCGAACCCTTGCGTATGTCTACGGCAACCAGGAAAGCAGCGCCATTGGTGACGCGCATCAGTTTGCCCATGGGCGGGTCCCACTGGAAATGAAGTCCGCGTAACACGCCTTTGCTGGATTTGGAATGATTGTCCTGGACGAACTCAGTCGGGAGACCAAGCTCTTTGAACTGATCGGCCCGAAAAGTCTCCATGAAAAAACCTCTGGAATCTCCGAGCACCTGAGGAACCACAACAACGACTTCGTCCAGATGAACCGATTCAATCTTCAGTGGCATTCAAAATTACCCTTTGCCCAAAGGAAATTTGCCCAGATTCCGGCATCAACTCTGGATACAGAGCCAGAATCCTGATCGTTCAAACCCCGATGAACCATCGGCAGGAATTACCTAAATATAACATTAAGCAGGGGTTTTAGCGGTGGGGGAGCATCGAAAGGTACTTTCTATTGGCTTTCTTCCGCTGCCATGGCGTTCTTTGCGGGGAAGAGAGGCAGGGCAATCGCATTCGTTTTCAACGCGGAAAATTGTTGCTAAAAAGAAGGTTCTTACTTGTGTCTTACCAAGGGCATACAATTCAGCCGGCTAAGCAGACAAGCGGCTGCCTGCTTGCCCTTGAACTTTTCTTCGTCCAGAAAAGAGCCTTGAGAAAAATGGAAAGAGTGGACCGCGCATCCAGGCTGGGTAGAGAGCCTCGTAGTAGGTACAGCGCCGGCAGACCTCCGGAAACTCTCCACGCTCATGCTGCTCGATCAATTCCCGCAGCGCCGGGCCCGAAAGAATCTGGGTAAGCGGCTCCTGCTTAAGATCGCCGATGATCAGCGATGCATCCACGTCCCGGCAAGCACACCCGTTGACGCGGCCATCAGCCAGAACTACCGGACTGGTGATCAGCCGGTGACACACACCGCGCTTGACCGGCATTGGTTGTGGCCGTAATCCGGCGTCGGATAAATCTTCATCTTTGATCTTCCCCGCCCAGGAATCGAATTGAGTGACAGATTCGATCGTGATTAAACCCTGGTCGCGAGCCTGGAGAAAATACTCCCAGAGTTCGCCCTTGTTATTCTCCGGCGGCACTCGCAGATTCACCTGGATATTCATTCCTGATCCGGTGCGACGTTTGGTTTCAATCAGTCCCTGGATGGCTGCCACGGCCTCGTTAAACTTATCGATGCCCATGACTTTGTGGTACGTCTCACGATCGAAACCGCCAAAGGAGCAATACACGATAAGCCGTGAACCATAGGCCGCCAGCCGCTGGTGAAACTGGGGTTTCATGAGGACGGCATTCGTATAGAACTGGAAGCGCCGCAGTTCCGGCAGACTGGCGAGGTAATCCAGCCGCTCGAAGATATACTTATCGACAAACGGGTCACCAACAATAGGCGTCAAATCCACACGGCGACCGCCCATACGGACATATTGGGAAACAAAGTTCTTGAATTCGCTGACGGGCATGATCTTCTTAGGGCGTTCCATTTGAGGATAGGCGCAGAAGACGCAGCGCGCATTGCAGATGTTGGTGCCTTCAATGGCCAGGGTTGTAGGCCAGATACTGACGCGAAAAAAACGGTCCACCAGCCGGCTGCGCAGCAGCAGATAATTGATAAATGCTCTCCACATGAAAGAGCGCCGGCGTAAAGCATTTACAACGTTCCAGGGCAACAGGGCCTGAATGGAACGGCGCAGGAAGTCACGCACTTTGTCGTACGGACGGAAGTGCGGAATCTTTACATCTCGCTGCATTTGCATGACGTTAGCTGGTTATTCTGCACATTGTCAACTAAAGCGGGCGCGGCCCCGCCGGGTTGCCGTGCAAAGCATTGTGGAAGATGCCGGCCATCGATTTCGCCCAAGCATCCCAGTTCAGACGTGATTCATAAGCTCTGCGGCCAGCGAGAGCCAGTTCCAGATAACGCGCCGGAGCATCCATGAGCTTCTGGATCACATCGGCATACTCAGCGCCCGAGGCGCCAGGGCGAAGCAGAATGCCATTGTCACCATTTTGTATGGCCAGTCCGCCCAGGTCCGCGGCGATCAGAGGCAAGCCGAAAGCATTCGCCTCAGCGCAGACAATCGGAGAAGCATCACGCCGGGTAGGAAAAATCATGAAATCCGAGTCGAGCATCAACTGCTCCAATTGCCGCCGCTGCTCCGGCACTCTCTTATCCAGCAACGGGATAACTCGGACATGGGGACCACAAGCGCCAGGGGGCGGCTCACATCCCACGACTGTCAGATGAGCGTTGATTCCCCGCGCGCGGAGCACGCGCATTGCTTCCAGCGCGATATCGCCACCTTTGCGCTCCCAATCCACCGCTATGAAGAGCAGTCGCCATTCTCCTGAGCGGGTGCGGTTACGCGCGGCAAGAATATCATCGCGTGCGGGCGCGGACTCCAGGTTAGCTCCCATGAGCACCACGCTGACCTTTCCTTCAGGCAACGCATAGAGACGGATGGCGGAATCAGCGGCCCATTGGGAGGAGAAAACGGCCTTATCAGCCCGCTGCAACGCGCGTCCCTCAACTTCTCTGGTTTGTTTCAGCGACCATGCGGAAAGTCCCATGAGGCTTTCCGAGTAGTTCAGAAATAGT
>Ga0066662_10000823_pt1 | contig 13889 bp, 14 predicted proteins | sample GraSoiAngelo_111_FD_133939 | JGI IMG/M metagenome (GOLD analysis project Ga0066662, IMG submission 133939) | Grasslands soil microbial communities from the Angelo Coastal Reserve, California, USA - 14_0903_12_40cm | ecosystem: Environmental > Terrestrial > Soil > Grasslands | place: USA... | reverse complement strand
TGGATCAGCGGCGGCGCTCCCGCCTCCTCGAGCTTGCGGCGCAGGTAGCCGACGTATACGCGCAGCGCATTCGAGGTCGGCCCGAAGTCATAGCCCCAGACGCGGTCGTAGATCAGGCTGTGCGGGAGCACGCGCCGCGGGTTGAGCATCAGCAGCTCGAGCAGCTGGTACTCGGTGCGGGTCAGCTCGACAAAGCTCTCCCCGACGGTCACGCCGTGCTGCGCGGGATCCAGCTGCAGCTCGCCGAAGCGCAGACCGTCGGGTCCGCCGTCGGCGCCGGAGCGGCGCAGCAGCGCCCGCAGCCGCGCCTTCAGCTCGTCGATGTCGAAGGGCTTGACCAGGTAGTCGTCGGCGCCGGCGTCGAGGCCGCCGATGCGGTCGGCGACGGCGTCGCGGGCGGTGAGCATGAGCACGGGCACGCGATTGCCCTCGCGGCGCAGGGCGCGGCAGACCTCGAGTCCGTCGATGTCGGGCAGGCCCACGTCGAGGACGACCGCGTCGGGGACGCCGGCGTTGACCTCGGCGAGCGCTCCGGCGCCGGTCTCGGTCAGATGGACCTCGTAGCCGGCGAGGCTCAGCGCTCGCCGCAGCACGTCTCTCAGTCCACGGTCGTCATCGACGACGAGCAGTCGCATGCGCACATTGTCGTACCGGGACGGTGATAGCGGGGAGCGTTCCTACGTTCGTCTTAGGCGGCGCCGGATCAGGACTGGCGGTTGGTCACCGGCGCGGCGCTGCTCTGCGTGGAGCTGCTCTGCGCGGGCGCCGCTGCTGTCGTCTCGGACGTGGTCACGGCGGTTGACTTCGTGGAGCCGGCGGCGAGCTGGTCGAAGGGCACGCCCCACACCGCGATGAACAGCGCCAGGACCGTCGCGGTCGTCCGCAGGCGGAGCCGGCGGATCACGCGGCGCCGCGCGTATAGCCGCTGCTTGCGTGAGGGAGCGGGGGTGACATTGGTTTCTCCTTGGGTTTCGGGTTGATAAGAGCCGATCCGAACTTGGCGGCGAGCGCCACCAGCGCTGGCGCGCAACTGAGGCCGATCAACGCGGCCGGATCGGCGTGAGCAGCTTCAAGCAGATCCACCGCTTCACGCTGCTGGTGATCCCGAGCCCGTACGTAGGCGTACGCGGCTCCCAGGCTCGCCGCCTCCCGCCGCTTTTACTTCTCCGCCTCTGCGGCGGTTTGGGCGGCTATCAGGATGTGACAACCGGCCCAGGATCGCGGCGGCGAGGTACGTCCAGAAGCCGGACTTTGTCCCTCTACCGCGGCATACGCTCGGTGGAGGGCCAAAGAGCGGGCAGGCCACCGCAACTGCTCATCACAAGATGACAATTCGCGCCCGTTTCGATTGGTTTACGCGGCAGCGACCGCGGTGAGCAGGTCTCGCAACTCCGCCGCGTTGCGCACGGCGTAATCGCGGTAGCAGTTGTTCATCAGCAGGTGGGTCTCGCGCGCCTGCGCCGCCACCTCGCTGATCGACCGGGCGAGCTCCTCGAGCTCCTGGGTCGAGTAGAGGTAGCGAAACCGCTCGGCCGCCGAGCGCGTAGTGTCCGACCAGGTGCTGTCAGAGCGGCCGTGGAAGCGCATGACGAGCAGCTCCTCGTTGGTCAGCGCCACCAGCCGGGGCAGACCCGAGGCCGCGGGCGCATCGAGCGAGACGAACACGAGGCCTGATTCCTCGAGCATGTCCAGCGTTCGCTCGCGGTCGCGGTCCTCGGCGAGCCACATTGGCGAGCGGAACTCGACGCAGATTCGGTAGTCGGGAAGCCGCTCGCGCAGCGATTCCACCTCGGCGCGGTTATCACGTCGTGGCACGAACCACGGCGGGTACTGGAAGAGCACGGCGCCGAGCTTGTCTGCGTCGTGCAGCGGCCGCAGCGCGGCGTCGAAACGCCGCCAGGCTTCCTCGAGGGCGTCTGGGGGGAGATGGCTGGCGTAGATGTTGCGCTTTGCGGCGTGCTCGGCGGCCACCTGATCGCGCAGGTCCGGCCACGGGCTCTTCGGCTTGGCTGGATGCCCGGTGAGCAGCGAGTAGGCCTTGACGTCGAAGCGAAAGCCTGCGGGCGTGCGCTCGGCCCAGTGCTGCGCCTGCTGCTGCGCCGGCGGTGCGTAATAGGTCGAGTCGATCTCGGTCAGCGGGAAGTGCGACGCATAGAAGCGCAGCCGCTCCTCGGCGGTCATTGTGCGCCGCGGATACCAGTCGGCCTCCGCGACGAGCGTGCGGTCGGTCCACGAACAGCTGCCGGTCAGGACGGGACGGCCGCCGAGCGAGACGTGGGGTCCCAGGACATCGGCGCTCATCAGTCGGCAAACTACCCAGCGTGAAGAAGCAGATCCTCACGGTTGCGCTGGCGCTCAGCGTGGCGATTGCCGGATGCGGCAGCAGCGGACCCAGCCTGAGCGCGTTCAAACGTGGTTTTTCGGCTCAGAAGGCGCAGTTCACACAGCTGGGACGTGACCTCCAGGTCGCCTTCGCCACCGCCCGTGGGAAGTCGACCGGGCAGATCGGGGCCGAGTTCTCGTCGCTCGCGCAGCGGACCTCCCAGCAGGCAGACCAGCTGCGGAAGCTGAATCCTCCGGCCAAATACAAGTCGCAGCGAGACCAGCTCGTCAGCGGCTTTCGCACCATCGCAGCGGACCTCGAGACGATCTCGGTTTCCGCGAAGGCGGGCAACGTTTCCGGCGCGAGCAAGGCGCGGAACAAGCTCCTGCAGGACGCTGCCGGCGTGAGGTCGGTCGATCGCGCGCTGACGGCAAGTCTGGGCTTGCCGCAGACGAGCTAGAAGCGCATGTTCTAACGATTACCGAGGCGCGCCCGACGCCTAGTTGCAGCTGTGGCGCAGCGGGTATGCAAAAAGAGGCATGTTCATCCTGTTCGGCGTCATCGCACTGATCTTCATCATCGCGGCCATACGGGTTGTGCTGCCGGCGATCCAGCGGCACCGGATCGCGTCGGAGCTGCGCCGCGACTGGTGGCCGGCATTCGAGCGCGAGTTTCGGGCCTACGCGAGCGGCTCCTGGGGAGACGCGCGTGAGGCCGAGCAGCACAGCTAGGTTCGTAGTTCGGCGTTACGGGCTGCTGCGCCGCCGCCGCATGTCCTGTAGCGCTTGCGGCGGCTCCCGGCTCAGCAGCCAGGTCCGGTCGGAGTTGCGGCGCACCTGCCCTTGCTCGGCAAGGTCCCGAAGCGCCGCCGAGACCGACGGCCGCGCGGCGCCCACGAGCTCCGCGAGGTCCGCGTGCGAGAGTGGCAGTGGCACGAGCGTGCCCGATGAAGTCACTCGCCCGAAGCGGTCGGCGAAGTGCCACAGCAACACCAGCAAACGCAGGTCCACGTGCTGCAGGCAGTGGACAGCTACGTTGAAAGCCAGCGTATGCGCGCGTTCGGTGGCGCGCTCGACGAATGACTCGATCAGCGCCGGCCAGCGCACGATTGTGGCCAGGAAACGGCGGTCGAGCGACGCCACGCGGGTGGTCTGAAGTACGCGCCAGCTGACCTCGAAGGGCAGCGGAGCGGTGCGGCCGAAGTCATCCCAGGGCCTCAGCACCGCACCCGGGCCAACGAGTTCGCCGCAACTTCGCTCGGCGACGGCGACCTGCCGGATGAGCAGGCCGTCGATCACCAGCAGCCCGAGCAGCCCGTTGCCCTCGAACATATCCGCGGGCGTGTAGACGCCGCGGGGAATCTCCACCACGCGGGCCACCGCGTACCGCCGCGCCACGGCGAGATCCTCCTCGCTCAATGTGGCGGCGAGATCGCGATCCTCATCGAGGATGTGGACGGTGTCTGCGGTCCCCGGTTGACGCGGCACGGGTGCCTGCTACCCGGAGACGGCGACGCGTGACCGCGCGCCGATAGATGCCGGACTGACCGTCCCTGTCGAGTATTCGCCGGCCACGTCCCCCAGCACCGAGATCATCGCCTTGGCCGCGGGCGCCACGCCCGGCTCGGCGCTCGTCGCCGCGACGACCCTGCGCGCTGGACTCCGCGGCGCAAGCTCGCGCACGACGATGCCCGGGTGGACGTGCGTGAGCGCCAGGCGCGGGATCAGGGCCACGCCGACGCCGGCCGCAACAAGTCCCTGCACGGTCTCGTAGTCGTCGCTCTCGAACGTCACGTGAGGCTCGAAACCGGCGGCAACACAGGAGCGGACCACGTGCCGCGCGCAGGGGCTGGAGGCAGAGGTCTGCACCCAATCCTCGTCGCGTAGGTCCGACAGCCTCAGCGCACGCTTGGAGGCGAGTGCGTGGGTGGCGGGCAGCGCGACATGCATCGGGTCCTCGAGCAGCGCCTTATTGCGCAGTCCCAGTCCCGGACGCTCGCCGACGCCGGGGAACTCGAACAGCAGCGCAAGGTCGAACTCACCTCCGCGCAGCCGCGGCGCCACCTCCTCCGGCTCACCTTCGGCGAGGGTGAGCGATACGTCAGGATGGCGATCGCGGAAACGGGCGACCGCGAGCGGCATCAGCGTCGCGCCCGCCGAGGGGAACGAGGCGACTCGGAGCCGGCCGCCTCGCAGCCCGAGGACGGCCGCGAGATCCGACTCCGCCGCTTCCACCTGAGCGAAGATCGACTCGGCATGCTCAACGAGCGTGGATCCCGCCGCCGTGGCGCGAACGCCGCGGCGGTCGCGGATCACCAGCGGCGTGCCGGTCTCAGCCTCCAGACGTGCCACGGCCTGGGAAACAGCCGACTGCGTGTAGGCGAGCGATTCCGCCGCGCCAGAGAACGAGCCACGGGCGACGACCTCCTGCAGGATCCGCAGCCGTCCCAGATGAAGCATTAGCAGTAGTTATACCAGAAATGACGAACTTCATTAGCGCTGATAGCAGGCTGATGCCATGCTGGCGACGAACTACTAGAGAACGGCAACGAGACTGGAGCACCCCATGTCAATCAACGCGATCGTCTCCTACGACGACACCGACAACGACCTCGACGCGCTCGCGCTCGGGCGTGTGCTCTCCGACGTCGGCACCGACCTGACGCTGGCCTACGTTCGGCATACCACGCAGTCAGAACGCTCCCGCGAGGAGCTCGAGGAGCACGAGGCCGAGACGCTGCTCGCCCGTGGCGCTCAGCGCCTGGAGGATGTGGAGGTTGAGCAGCGGGTCGTCGTCAGCGCGTCGACGCCGGAGGGGCTCAAGTGGCTCGCCGAGGACGAGGACGCGGACGTGGTCGTGTTCGGCTCCGACTACCGCACCGCGATCGGGCACGTCAGCCCCGGCCGCTCCGCACAGACGCTGCTCGAAGGCGGCCCGGCCGCCTTGGCAATCGCACCCTCGGGCTATCACGTGGATTCAGCGCCCCGGATCCGGCGAATCGGCCTGCTCGCCGCGCCCGGCGACGACGCCGCGCTAGAGACAGCGCATCATCTCGCCGAGGCGTTCGACGCCACGCTCAGTCGCGACGAGCGCCAGGTGGATCTGCTGGTCGTCGGTTCGCGCTCCGAGGCTCCCGAGGGACGCGTGATGGTGACCGCGCACGCGCAGAAGGCGATCGAGAACGCGGCCTTCCCCGTGCTCGTCGTCGCCCGCGGCGTGCCGCTGCGCTTCCCCACGCCGGTCGCAGCCTGATCGCTGCCGATCCTCGCGCCGCCGGGCCGGTGGCGCGAGGTCGGTGGCGCGAGGTCGGCGGCGCGAGGCCCGCGGCGCGAGGATCTTGGCTTACTTCTTGCAGGGGGTGCTGATCGACTTCGTCCAGGTGCCGTTGGAGAACGTCAGCGTGAGCGTCCCCGTCCAGTGCCCGGTGCAGGTGGAGGGGTTTGTGATCAGCGAATAGCGCACCTTGTGGCGGTGCTTTCTCTTGCCCTTCTTCACCGTGCGCTTCGCGCCCGCGGTGAACTGCAGCTTGTCGAGCGTGACCTGCGTCCCGGCCGGGATGTTCGAGACCGTCGGGAACTGGGTGAACAGCAGCTCCAGCCTCCCGCCGCTGCGGAACAGGCGGCCCACGGAGTGCAGCGTGGACTTGAAGTACGTGTCGGTGCCGACGATCACCACCGAGGCGATGTCGCCGCCCTGTTGCGGCACGCCCAGGTACAGCGTGAAGGTGATGTTGTCGTGCTGCGGCGGGAACGGCGGCAGCGTTCCGGTCGCTTGCGCGGTGCCGGAGCCGATCTTGCTCTGAGAGGGGCAGCTGCCGGAGCTCTCCTGCGAGCTCGAGCACAGCACGCGGACCGACTTCGGGCTCGACTTGAAGCCCTTCTGGGTCACGAACTTGGCTGACTGGGGCTGTCCGCTGAACGAGAACGGGCCCGTTGCCGACACGTTCAGCGTGGAGGCCTTGCCAACCTTGTTGGGGGTCAGCGTGCCGCTGACCGAGCCGGTCGTGGCGGCTGCCGCGCTGCCGGCAAGCGCGAGCGCGAGGACGACTGGGAGTGTTATTCGTGTCTTCACGGCGCGCCAGTATGCCTGATCGATGCGGGCCGGGCGCCAGGCGATGCGTGGGGCGCGCGGGGGGTAAAGATGGATTTGGCCGCATCCTCAGACCAAATCGAGCTTTCCCTCGCGCCCGGTAGTTTGTGGCAGTGCCTCGAATCTGGTTCTGGACACAGGCGGCGATCGTGATCTTCGTGCTTGCCGGCATGATCATCGCGATCACCAAGCTTGCGTAGAGTCCTCGCTGTGTTCGCCTCGATCGTCGTCGGCACCGATGGCTCCGACACGGCGACCAGCGCGGTGCGCTACGCGATCGACCTCGCGCGCGAGCTGGGCGCGCGGCTCCAGATCGTGAGCGCCTATGAGCCGGTGGCCGATCAGCGGCTGCGCAACGAGAAGGTCGAGGTGCCCGAGGACCTGCAGTGGATCGTCAACCCGCGCGAGGACGTGCTCGGTGTGCTCAAGCAGGCGCAGGACGAGGCCGAGGGAGCAGGCGTGCAGCAGGTCGAGACGTTCGCGCGCCAGGGCGACGCCGCGGACGCGATCCTCGACATCGCCGAGGAGCAGCGCTCGGACCTGATCGTCGTCGGCAACCGCGGTATGACTGGTGCCAAGCGCTTCCTGTTGGGGTCGGTTCCGAACAAGGTCTCGCACCACGCTCCCTGTTCGGTGCTGATCGTGCGGACGACGTAGCCCCGGTCACCGGGCGGCGCGCGGAACGGCGGTCGCGCCGCCGGGCGTCGTGGCAGCGCCGACGTCGACGAGCCCATAGCCGTAGTCCCCGTTCGGCTTGCCGGTGCCGAGCGGCTGCGCGGTCGCCTCGAGCCTGGCCAGGATCTGCGACGGCGTGGGATGGCGACCGAGCAGGCGGCTCGCGATCACCATCGCGGCCGCGGCGGCAACGTGCGGCGCCGACATCGAGGTTCCGAACCAGCCGCCCGGTAGCCCGAAGTGCCGCGGATTCGAGGGATCAAAGAAGGTCATCTGGAAGATGTCGGGCAGGGTGCGGTCCGGATGACAGTCCGGGTCGCTGGACAGGGGCATGTCGGCGTCGCCCCCGGGCGCGACCAGATCCAGCCGGGCGCCGCCATTCGAATACGACGCCAGGCAGCGGTCGCTGGTGCTGGCCCCAACCGAGACCACAGCGGGCGCGCGCGCCGGGTAGGCGACCTGCTGAGCGCCCTCGTTGCCCGCGGACGCCACCACGAGCACGCCACGGCGATGCGCGAAGCGAATCGCGGAGAGAATGTTGGGGATGTCCCCGGCGCTCACGTCGAGCGAGAACTCGAGGCTCAGGTTGATGACCTGCGCGCCGTGCGTGGCGGCGTAGCGGATCCCGCGGGAGATCGTGGCGGCGTTGCCGGTCCCGTTCGCGTTGAGGACCCGGACCGGCATGATCGAAGCCCCGTAGGCCAGGCCGGTGACCCCGACGTGGTTGTTCGTCGCCTCGCCGACGATTCCGGCGACGAACGTCCCGTGGCCCTCGCGGTCGAGCGGAAAGGCATTCTTGGCGATGAAGTCGTACGGCTTGACGAAGGTCGTGCCCGCGAAGTCCGGCGAGCGCCTGAACTGGTGCCAGTCCCGGTACGCCACGCCGGTGTCGAGGATCGCCACGACAACGCCGCGGGCCCCAGGACGATGGTCCGCGATCAGGTTTGCCCACGCCACCGGAGCGTTGACGCCCGCGCCGCCCAGGAAGTTCCATTGCAACCGCTCCCAGCCCCGCGGCTGGCCGTTCTTGCCCCGATCGTTTGGGTAAAAGGCGCCGGCGGCGTGGGCGATGTAGTTCGGCACCGCGGCGGCGACGCCCGGCTGGCGACGCAGCAGGACGACCGCCTGCGGCACCGTCAGGTCCCGCGGGAGGGTGACCAGCTGTTCGTCAGGCGCCGGCGAGGATGTGGGATCGATGCGCAGGTCAAAGCGTCGGCTCAGATCCTGGACGGCCGCCTCTGCGCGGGAGGAGTGCGATGCGTAGGTGACGAGCACCTCTCCGGGGACGTATGGGGCGGCGCTGGCGCCGACCGCCATCGGTCCGCTGATGAGGAACACGAGCGTCGCCAGAACGAAGGCGAAGTGGAGGCGGCGGCGTCTGAGCAATGTTTCGATCGGGGGACTTGGCGCCGCCGGATGCGAGGTCTGGCGAATGCTTAAGACATCATCGGATGTCCAAAGTTTCCGTGCGGAAACCGTACCGCGCCTTACCTTCGGCCCTGAGCACCCACTTCTTCCCGCGCGAGGAGTACTTCATGCGGCTCGCCCTGCGCGAGGCGACCCTCGCTGCCGAGCACGACGACATCCCCATCGGCGCCGTGCTGGTCAAGGACGGTGAGGTCATCGGCGCCGGCCACAACGAACGCGAGCTGCGCTCGGACCCCACAGCCCACGCCGAGCTGATCGCGCTGCGCGAAGCGGCCCGCACGCTGCGAAGCTGGCGCGTGCTCGATTCCGTCATGTACATCACCCTCGAGCCGTGCGCGATGTGCGCGGGCGCGATCGTCCTGGCACGCGTACCCCGCGTAGTCTTCGGCGCGCTCGACCCGAAGGCCGGCGCCGCCGGGAGCGTGATGAACGTGCTCGAAGAGCCGCGCCTGAACCATCGCCCCCAGGTTCAGTCAGGGCTGCTCGCCGAGGAATGCGCAGACTTGCTGCGCTCGTTCTTCGCCGGCCGGCGGGGATAGACGCAGGCGCGACGCTGGGGCCGCTACCGGACCCCGCTGAGCCGAGCTACGCGTCGCTAGCTTTATAGACCGCTACACCGGAGAGGTGGCAGAGCGGTTGAATGCGCCGGTCTCGAAAACCGGTATGGGCGGTTTCGTCCATCGAGGGTTCGAATCCCTCCCTCTCCGCTATTCGGCGAATTCAGCCGTTTTTGCCGCTAGTAAGGCATTTCCGACAATAGGCTCGCGGACGAGTGTTCGAGTCTTGTGCGAACTCGCGCCCGCGCCGTCCGCGCGATCCTGCTCCTGGCGAGGAGGAGGACACGACCCCGGCGGAGGTCGTGGACCTGCTTTCAGGACGAAGCGGTACTCCCACCGTTCGTGAAGGTGTGCGCGACGACGTTCCGTGGCCGAGCGGCCGCGGTGTCCTCGTTCCGTCCATCGCGAAGGTGGGCGGCGAGGAATACATGGGCGGCCTCATCGGCTTGGGCGATCAGTTCGTCAGGAGGGCCGAGCGCTGAGTCGCCGAGGAACGCGACTCGGTTGGCGGGATGGAGATACGAGCCAGGTGAAGATGTAGAGCAGGAGCCAAACGAGCGTCCATCGAGAGCGATGAGTCTCATGCCTCCTCCTTTTGTTGCCCGCGCTCGATTTCTGCGCGCGGTTTGATGTGCTCGCCATCCGGGCCCAGCTCAGATCACCGTGCGGCGACATAGGTTCCGCGTGTGACGCCGCCGGGCGAGCTGAGGACATATTTGAGGCGCAGCGTCGAGCGTCCCGGCCGGATCGTTATCGTGATCGTTCGCCGTCGGCGATCAACCTTGTGGCGGGCACCGCCGATCGTGAGCACGGCTGCGGCGGTCGTTGCAACCACGATCCTCAGGTGGCGCGCATGGGACGACACGCGCATCGGAGCGCGGGCGAGCAGGAAGGTCGCCCGCATGGCCAGGACCTTGAAGTGCAACTGTGCCTGCGATGAGCGGCCGCGGCTGTCGGTGGCGACGAGCCGGATCGACGTCGCCCCGGGCGGGAGGCCGTGCACGGCCAGAAGCTCGCCGCGCGCGAGTAGCCGCCGGCCCGCGTACCACTTCAGGTGGCGGCCGGTGAGCGGTTTGTCGGCGTCGTCGAACGCCGTGCCTTGCAGCAGCAGTGTCTGGTCGGCCCTTACACGGCCGCCTCGGCCGTTGGTGGTGATGTGCACGAGCGGTGGCCTCCCGGCGACGGTCAGTGGCCCGGAGATCGCGCTGGCGACGTCGAAGCCGTCGCTGACCCGGACCCGTAGGCGGCCATTGGCCGATCGGCTGAGGAGGCGACTGGAGATACGGACGGAGCTGCCGGTCGCATGGTCCGCCACTACCTTCCAGTGGCGTCCGCCGTCGGCCGAGTAGTCGATGGTGGCGGCCAGGCCATCACCGTCGGCGTCGTGTGCGCTCCAGCGCACCAGCGTCGTGCTTGCCTTCCCCACACGCGACTTGGTACCGGGGCTGACGATCTTCGCGGTGGGAGCTTGCAGGCTGCGGGCCCGACGCGCCAACTCCATTCCCCCGGCGCTGACCACGACGGAGGCGCTGGAGGATGTGAGCGGGAGCGTCGCCTCGAGCAGGAACCCGGAGCGCTGATGATCGGCCTGGATCGTGGTCGTGGCGGGAACGACGCTCGCGAGCGTGTCTCCGGACGCACCACGCAGCTCGATGCGGTAAGGGCTGCCCGGGGTCGGCGAGGCCGCAGTCTGCTGGCCGGACGCGACATCGACGATCGAGGTGTTGCCCGCTGCGTCGACCGTGGCGATCACGCGGACCGGCGTCGCGGCCGCGGCCTTAGCCCTGCGCTCGGCGGCGGCCGGGAGGGCCTGGGCCGGCGGGTGAAAGTCGATCAGCCGCTCCCAATTGCGCACCGAGATCCAGTGGCTCGTCTCCAAGACCGACACAGTCCCGCCACCGCAGTAGGACATGAAGTCGTAGTACTGGGTCCCGGTGGGGTAGCCGGCGACGACGGTTCTCGGCACCGAGCCGGTTTGGAGGATGTTCCAGTTGCGCCGGTCGAGCCCGACTCCGTAGAGCCAGCCCTCGTTGTCGAACGGGGCGCTGGCCGGCCAGGTCTCCCCGACCTGGCCGGTTGCCCTCGAATTGCCGCCGCAGTCCGGGGTCCCGTCCAACGGGTGCGGACCGGTGAAATCCGGAGGGTTCCCCGCCACGGAGCCGGTGTCGGCGTGCACGAGCCCGAGGCCGTGCCCGATCTCGTGCATCACGCTGGTGAGCGGCCGATCGTCGGCCACGATCGAAAGCGGAGACCTGGAGAACGGGCCGAACGCGGGCGGCGCATCGAGAACGCGGAGCGGAGCGGTCACGCCGTTGCCGAGCGGACCGCCGTCGATGAAGACGCCAACCGGGTACTGATCGCTGGCGTAGTGATCGTCGCTCGAGCGGCCGGAGATCAGCGCCAGCGCCGTGAACTGGTTCACCGGCAGCGCGAGCTTCACGCCGAACGGGAGGCTCAGCACCCGGTCGACCGCCAGCGGCGCCTGGTAGGGGAAGATGCGCACGTTGACCGGCAGCACCGTCTGCGCGTCCCCGAACACCTCGGTCTCGCTGAAACGGGGCTGGACATTGCCGACCGTGAGCGGAATCGGGTGGACCGGCACGCTCGCGGTCTGGACGAACGGGACGCCGGAGAGCGTGAACGTGTTCGCCTTGCACGAAGCGCACTGAGCGATGGTGCGCAGCCCCAGTCCCGTCGGCGGGGTGATGACCGCGCGGAAGCTGAGCTGGCGGTGCTCGGTCTCCTGCCACGGAACCAGGAAGTTGTAAGACACGCGCGGGTTGGCGCGGTCGTTCAGGCTCACGCACGGCACGCAGTCTGGAACCGTGAGCGCCGCCGGGGCGCTGTCGGGGCTCAGCAGGGAGATTCGGTTGCCCTGCGAGTCCAGGACCTCGAGGCTGGCCCGAGCGCCCGACAGGCGCGTAAGCATCGCCGGCCCCGTGCGGTGGGTGAGCACGCCGGCGTACACGCGCACGACCGTGAAATGCCCGGCCGCCATCCGCACCCCCTGGTACTGGGCGAGTTGCGGCGCGAACGGGGATCCTCCGCCGCGTCCGGGCAACGTCCCGAGACACCCGGAGCAGCTGCTGGACTGGATCGCCTGGGTGACCTCGATCCCGGTCACGTGGATGTCGACCTGTGGCTGTGCAAGCACGAACGGCGCCGGCCTGAGCGTCTTGGCCGGGCTCCTGGCCCTGGTCGACCCGGCGAAAAAGGCGGAGTTAGACGCCGTGACCATGCACTCGAACAGGTTGCTCGGTGCAAAGCGCCCCGTGGCCAGGCTCCCGTGCGGGGTGAAGGTCTGGCCGGTGGCCACCTGGTCGTCTCGGTAGCCACCGGGGTAGCGGCTGTCGGGTGTCAGCCGAAGCCAGGAGAACTGGTACGGGATCGCGGGATCGCGGCCCTCCCACGTGCCGGGATCGCAGGTGTAGGTGTGCGGGATCGCGACGCAGGCACGGTGCCCGTGCACGACCAGGCACCTGACCGCCTGATCGATCGACGGCAGCGTCAGGTTGCGCGGCGGTGAGGCGGTCGCCGCGATCTGGGCGGTGGAATGTGCGGTTGCGGTGCTGCCGCCGACATCGGTGATCGCGGCGGTGACCGCGTAGCTGCCGGCATCGCTGTAGGTGTGGGTGCCGGTTACGTCGAAGCCGCCACCCTGCGCGGCTGCGACTGTACCCGCGGTGCTGCTGCCGTCGCCCCAGTGGATCTGGGCCGAGAAGTCGTCCGCGCCGGCGCCCGGGTTCGCGTCGTTGACGTGCGCGACGACAGCGGCCAATGACCGCCGTGCCGCGCCGGAGCTATCGAGCCCGGCCGCGGTCAGCGACGCGTCTTGGACGGTGGCTTGGAACGACGCGGTCTGGGTGTCGACCGAGCAGCGGAAGGTTTGCGGCTGGGTGTACCTGTAGGACACCGAGCCGCTGTAGGTGCCCTCCTCGGCGTAGGTGTGGGTTCCCTGGATCCCCGTGCTCCCATCCGACGTCCCCGGCGAGGACGTGCCGTCTCCCCAGCTGATCGTCGCGCTCGCCAGCGGACAGACCAGCCCATCCACCACGTTGCCGGTAAACGATTGCCCCTCCACCGTGGTGATGTTTACCCCGGCGTCCCCGACCGCCCCCGGTGCGATCACCAGCATCCCGAGCATCGCAGCGCACAGCGCGAGCGGGGCGATCCGCGTTGCGGACCGGCGTCGCAGCTGGATGCCGGCGCGGGATGGCTTGTGGCGCGCGAGCGCCGTCAGGTGTTTGATCGTGAGCATCTGTGCCCTCCCGTAGGTGTCCGAGCATCATCACCGGGCCCTCAGCCGCTTCGCATCACGGAGCGCCGGTGAACTTTTCTCACCGGGTCGCCGGGTACTGCGATCCCAGGGCGCCAAACCTCACCGCTGTTCCGTGATGCGAGCAATGCCGCGATCGGCTTTGATCAGCCGATGGCCAACCGCGATCGCCTGCGTTTGATGTTGGAGCTCGAAGTGGGATCTGAGCCGATCGTCGGGAGTGTGCAGGCGCACGGCAGTCGCTTTGACTTCTCCGGTTGGGTCGGCCTGGCGCCGGCGCTCGAGCAGGCGATCAGCGCCGCGCACGGCAGGCCGGACCGCTCAGTCCGGACCGGCGGACACTCAGACGGGCTCGGCCGGCTGCCCTGAGAGCGCCGTCGGCAGCTCGGCGCGGGAATGGACCCCGAGCTTCGAGTACGCGTGCCGTAGATGGCTCTCGACCGTGTTGACGGTCACGAACAGCTGCTGGGCGATCTCGCGGTTCGAGAGCCCGTCCGCGGCGAGTCCAGCAACGCGCTGCTCGCTGGCCGTGAGCGCGTCG
>Ga0066662_10000822_pt1 | contig 13890 bp, 12 predicted proteins | sample GraSoiAngelo_111_FD_133939 | JGI IMG/M metagenome (GOLD analysis project Ga0066662, IMG submission 133939) | Grasslands soil microbial communities from the Angelo Coastal Reserve, California, USA - 14_0903_12_40cm | ecosystem: Environmental > Terrestrial > Soil > Grasslands | place: USA... | reverse complement strand
CGCTGCCGACGTCCGGTTCGGCCCATCGCCGCTGCTGCGTGCCGTGCTGTCGGCGCGACAGCTCGATGCGGATAAGTTGATAGGCCCAGAGAACAATGGGACGATGCGATGGCTGCCGGCGCTACGCGGCCTTGCCGCGGCGATGCCTTCTGCTCCGCTGCCGATGCACCTCGAGGTGAGCGCCGAGCAGATCACGCTGGGCGGCCGCCCGCTGCAGAATGTTGCCGCCGATCTGCATGGAGATACCGCGTCGTGGACGATCGACCGGCTGGAATTCCGCGCGCCCGGGACGACTGGCGTCCTGCTCCGCGGCGAGCTTGCGCAACCGGGTCCCTCCGCAACTTTCAAGGGGACGCTGAATGCGGACTCGTCCGACCCAAGTCTGCTTGCCGGATGGCTGCAGGGCCGCAACGATATCGCCTGGCGCAATCAGAAGCCGTTGCGTCTGAACGCGGTTCTCAACGTGACTGCGGATCGCCTCGCGATCGAAGAAATGAAAGCGGAGATCGAGGGCGGTACGCTGCAAGGGCGCCTCGCCATTTCGGCCGGTGCGGCGGGCGGTTTGCTTGTCGAGGCGGCGTTGAAGGCCGATCGGCTTGATCTCGAGGCGGCAACCGCCTTCATGCGGTCGCTTTCGGGATCGCAGGCGGATTGGCCCGAGGAGATGCGACTCTCGCTCGACGTTGGACTCGCCGTGTTTGCCGGCCAGGAGCTGCGGCCGTTCATTGTCGGGCTGAACTATGCTCCGAAAGGCATCGCGCTCGATCGATTGAAAATCGGCCAGCCGACCGGCGCCATGATGGAAGGCACCGGCAGCTTCGATCGGGTCAATGCCACCGGCAAGCTCGCGCTCAGCGCGTCCACGCCATCATTTGCCCAGTTCTCGAGCTTGATCGCATCGGCTGCTCCGGCGGCAGTGATGGTCCGGCTCGACGCCATGGCGGGGCGTCCGGGTCCGGCCGGTTTCAAGCTGTCGCTCGATCTCGACAAAAATCCGGGCCGCGCTGATCGGGCAGATGCGCGGGCGGTGCTGCAGATCGATGCACCTCAGGTCAAGGGCGCCGTCACGATGACGGCTTCGCCTGCACTCGTTGCGGTGCGCGGACTAGACCTCGATGCACTGGGAAGAAGCGAACTCAGCATCGACTCCAGCCTGTCATCCGAGCAGGGGCGTTCGCTGCTCGCATTGTTGGGGCTGCACGGCGTGATAGCGGCCGGGGAGGGGCCGGCACAGTTCGAGGGCTCGGCGACCGGCGCATGGGATGCGCCGTTGCGGCTGAAAGCGAAGCTCTCTGCCAGGGAACTCGAAGCCGAAGCACAAGGGTCCGCCGAGCCGTGGGCGTCCGAACCGAAGGCGGCCGTCAACCTGACGCTTCGCCGCGCCAATTTCTCTCCGTTGTTCGATCATGATCCGACCGACCCGCTCGTACGGAATGTCAGCCTGTCTTCCCGGGTCGACCTTAGCGGCACGAGGCTGACCTTCGACGACCTGGATGGGACGATCCGCGGCTCGCGGCTGCGCGGTCGGCTTGCCCTGGAGCTTGGCGAGAAGAAAACCGTGGAAGGCGAAGTCGGAATGGACACACTCGATCTGGCGCCGGCGTTCGGAGCTGCGATCGGAGCGAAAGGCCATGACGCCAGCGAGCCACTCGGCCGCGGGCTATTGCAAGGTTGGCAGGGCCGGCTTGCCTTTCAGGCGCTGCGTGGCGTGCTTCCCGGCGGAAGCGAGCTGCGGCCGATCGGTGGCTTCATCAAGGCCGATGGGCAGTCGATCACCTTCGAGAATCTAAAAGGAAGCCTCGGCGGCGGCGAGGCGGCCGCGGAGATCGAGGCGAAACAGACGCCCAAAGGCGTCGCGATCGATGCGCGCCTGCAGTTTTCCGGCGTGGACGGCGGCGCCTTGCGCTACCGCGCGCTCGCAATGCCGGCGGGGCGCGCGTCGATGCAGATGACGCTCGCGACCCAGGGGCGCAGCGCGTCCGCACTGGGCGGCGCCTTGTCGGGTAGCGGCACGTTGAGCCTGGAATCAGCTCGCATCCCAGGTCTCGATGTGCGCGCGTTCGAGGTAGCAATCCAAGCCACCGATAGCGGCCGGGCCACGGATGACATCAAGCTCCGGCGGATCGTCGAGCCCGTGCTGGCGGGCGGCGCGTTGCCCGTCGCCTCAGCTCAGATCCCATTCAATGTCAGGGATGGGCGGTTACGCATCGGCGCGACCACGCTCGAGGCCGAAGGTGCGCGCCTGGTCGTCTCGGGAGGCTATGACATTTCGGCCGACCAAGCCGACATCCGGGCCACCCTTGCCTCGACCACCATCGGCTCGCCAACCAGCCGGCCTGAAATCCAGATCTTTGCCGCGGGTTCGCCCGATGCGCTGGATCGCACCGTGGACGTGGCGGCGCTGTCTTCATGGCTCGCGGTAAGGGCGATCGATCGCGAAACCCGCAGGCTTGACGCCATCGAGCGCGGCGAGGCGCCGCCACCGGCACTGCCGGCCGCGATTGCGCCGTCGGCGACGATCCGGCTACCGCCGGAAAATTCCTCTGAAAAGCTGGTTCCCGATTTGCCTGCCGAAATCCCGCTGCCCGGACGCGATCCCCGACGCGTCCCGCCCAAGCCTAAAGCAAGCACGCTGCCGCTGGCGCCGTCCAGCGCACCGCTCGTCACCCAGCAGGTCGCGCCGCTGCCGCCGCCGATCGAGGTCCGGCCCGCTCCCGGGCCCGCCCTCAAACCGAAGCCGAGGCCGCCGCTCGTCCTCACGCCGCCGCTTCAGACCGCGCCACGAACCAGCTTCTAGCGCAAAGTCAGGCTTGCACTTTGTCGGTGACCTGCGGGGCTGCGCGAGTCCGGAAATAGTCCAGCACGAAGAGCCTGATCGCGGAGGACAAGTTGCCCTGCTGTCGGTTGCTGTCGATCTCGCCCACCAGTTCGGACAGGGTCATGTCGCGAAGGCCCGAGATTTCCTTCATGCCGTTCCAGAACGCCTCTTCCAGGCTGACGCTGGTCTTGTGCCCGGCGACCACGATCGACCGTTTCACCACCGGCGACTTCATGGCGCGTCCTCGCGATCCAGACGATGCTGATCGAGCAAGTCGGCCGCACGCTGGTCGCGCTGCTCGTCGCGTGCCCGTTCCGCCCTCGTCCTGCCAAAGCGCGCCCGGTTGCGGTCGGCCTGCTTGGCCGCGCGATCCCGCTCGGCGCGTTTCTTGTAGTGTTTCAGATTAATGGTTTCCCCCATGACCACCTCCATCATCCGAACGGCTGGGGAGGAACGGCGATCTGTAAATCCTGGCGTGCGCTTCCAATCACTTCAATGTGCATCAAAAAATCCTCGTCGCCTCAGCAAAGGCTCGCCACACATTTCTCGTCTGCGAAAGCGGCAGATGTTTGTGCTTCGCAGAACGCGGGATATCAAGGCTACATAACCAGCCCGAGCCCCGCCAGCATGATTTATATCAAGGCCGGCCACGCGCCTGCTCAACAAATATCGAGCGCGCGGCGCCTCATCCCGGGTGTGTCATCTTGTCCGGCCGCACCAGACGATCGAATTCCGCTGATGTGACAAACCCCTGCGCCACCGCCTCTTCTTTCAATGTGGTGCCCTTGGCATGGGCCGATTTCGCCACCTTCGCGGCGTTGTCGTAGCCGATCTTCGGCGCCAGCGCGGTGACCAGCATCAGTGAGCGCTGCATCAATTCGTCGATGCGCTTCTCATCGGCGCGAATCCCATTGACGCAGTGCTCGGTAAATGAGCGTGCCACATCGGCAAGCAGTTGTATGGAATGCATCATACAATATGCCAGCACCGGCTTGTAGACGTTCAGCTCGAAATGGCCTTGGCTCCCCGCAACGGTGATAGCTGTGTGATTGCCGAACACCTGGCAGCAGACCATCGTCATTGCCTCGCACTGGGTCGGATTGACCTTGCCGGGCATAATCGACGACCCGGGTTCGTTCTCGGGGAGGATCAGTTCGCCGAGTCCCGACCGCGGCCCCGAACCCAGCAAGCGGATGTCGTTGGCGATCTTGAATAGGCCGGTGGCCACCGAGTTGATCGCGCCGTGGACGAAGACGTAGGCATCGTTGGATGCCAGCGCCTCGAACTTGTTGGGGGCGCTGGTAAAGGGCAATTTGGTGATCGCGGCGACCTGTCTCGCGAACAGCTTTGCAAAACGCGGCTTTGAATTAAGCCCTGTACCGACCGCGGTGCCGCCCTGCGCCAGCGGGTAAAGATCCTCCAACGCCGAGCGCAGCCGCGCGATGCCGCTCTCGACCTGCGCGGCATAACCGGAAAATTCCTGGCCAAGCGTCAGCGGGGTGGCGTCCTGAGTGTGGGTGCGGCCGATCTTGACGATCTTTGCGAAGGCTTCTTCTTTTTTCCGCAGGGCCTGGTGAAGCTCGCTCAGCGCCGGCAGCAGATCGCGGACGATCCGCTCCGCCGCGGCAATATGCATCGCGGTCGGAAACGAGTCGTTGGACGACTGACTCATATTGACGTGGTCGTTGGGATGGACCGGCTTCTTGGCGCCGCGATCGCCGCCGAGCAGTTCGTTGGCACGGTTGGCGATCACTTCGTTCAGGTTCATGTTGGTCTGCGTCCCCGAACCGGTTTGCCACACCACCAGCGGAAAATGATCGTCGAGCTTGCCGTCGATGACCTCGCGGGCGGCGCGCGCGATGGCTGCGGCGCGACGTTGGTCGAGCAACCCGAGCTCGCGATTGGTTTCCGCGGCTGCAAGCTTGACGAGGGCCAGCGCGCGGATCAGCGGCATCGGCATGCGATCTTGCCCGATCCGGAAGTTCTGGCGCGAGCGCTCGGTCTGCGCGCCCCAGTAACGGTCGGCGCCTACCTCAATGGGGCCAAAACTGTCGGTTTCGGTGCGCGTGGCGGTCTTGGGAGGGCGCGAAGCCTTGGATGATGCCATGAAGCTGTCCGTTGCAAGTGATCGCGGCTCATATGGGAGCGGTGCGCGCGAAACTTTAGCCGCGGTACAGACCGGGACGGATTATTTCTTGCGGAAGCGATCCAGTCGGACCACCTCGGCGCCTTCGGTCTTGGCCGGTTCGTCCTCCTTCTCAGGCGCGGGGGACGGAGACGGGGGGCTCGGCACGGTCAGAGCCGAGGGAGCCGGGGTCGCAGGGAGGTTGGCGGCGGGCGCTTCCGCCGCGGCTTCGGAAGGATCGAACTGCAGCCCGAACTGAACAGATGGATCGAAAAAGCTCTTGATGGCACTGAACGGAACAACCAGCCGTTCGGGAATGCCGCCGAACGACAGCCCGACCTCGAAGCGATCCTCGGTGACGACGAGATCCCAGAACTGATGCTGCAGGATCACGGTCATCTCTTCGGGATATTGCGCCAGCAGCCGTGGGGACAGCTTTACGCCGTCGGCGGTGGAAACGAACGTGATGAAAAAATGGTGCTCGCCCGGCAACCCGTGCTCCGCGGCATCGGCCAGCACCCGACGCAGCACGCCGCGCAAGGCATCGCGCGCCAGCACATCGTATCGGATATGATCGGTTGCCATCGGTAATCCCGTGCGTTGGTGCCATGCGCATGGCGGCGACCAAGGGAAGCCGACTCGCGCAGCGCCATATGTTACCCCGGCAGCAGGCTTCGGTCAGCAGTGTTCCGGCAAGCGGTCAAATTTCCGCTGAAAATCGGACTGCGGCGCGGCCTTCGAGGGAAAGGTGGAGGCTTCTGTTGCCAGGTGCCTCCGAACCCCGCCAAACGGAGCTTAACCCGTCAGGACTTTAGACTTGGTTTTTCAAACCGCTTACGCGGCCTGAGCAACCGGAGCATAGTTGTCGTTTGCAACTATTGCATAGCCCGATAACGGCGGAACAATACCGGGAAAAAGCGAGCCCTTTACGCCCTCGTCGATCCTGTTTCGCCCCCGCCGAAGCCCGTTTTGGCAATGCCGATGCGGGCTCTGGTGGAGGCGCCGGGTACTGCCCCCGGGTCCGAATGGTTTATTACGACGGCCATTTATTTCCATAGCCGGCGAACCGGCCCTCCCAATATAGGGTGCAAGCGCGGAGGAAAAAAGGGCAATGATTGCGGCATTTAGGCCAGCCGTTGCCGTCGCGGGACCCGGCCCGGCGGAAATCGGCTGGCCGAGCGCCGTCCTTCGTTCTAAATCTCGATCATGCCCCCGGATTCGCAGCCCGCCGCAGTTCCTATAGACGCGACGACCCCGGCCGCGCCCCCGGAGTTGCTGGAGCTGTTCCGGGGGTTCGCCAAAATATTGCTATCAGGCTTTGGCGGCGTGCTGGTTGTCGCGCGCCGCGCCATTGTCGAGAAATACCGCTGGATGACGGCGGACGAGTTCAACGAAACTTACGCGCTATGCCATTTCCTGCCGGGCCCCAACATCTGCAACCTGTCCGTGGTGTTCGGCGCGCGGATCAGAGGCATTCCCGGCAGTTTTGCGGCGTTCACCGGCCTGGTCGGGCCGCCGGTCATTATCGTCTCGGCGCTGGCGATGATCTATGCGCGCTACGGCGAGATTCCCGCGCTGCAACGGACCCTTGCGGGCGTTTCTTGCGCGGCGGTCGGGTTGGTCATGGGCGTCGCCGGCCGGATGATCTGGCCGCTGGTGAAGCGGCGCGAGCCGGTCGCGCTCGGCTTTCTGGTCGCGATATTTGCCGCGATCGGACTGTTGCGCTGGCCGCTCGTGCCCGTTCTTCTTACGGCGATTCCATTGAGCATTGCCGTGACCTGGGCGACGCGGAGGAACGCGGTGTCATGAACGGGGGCCTTGGCGATCTCTGGACGCTTGCCTGGACCTTCGGCTTGCTGTCGCTTTTCGCCATCGGCGGCGCGGCCTCGGCGATTCCGGAGATGCACCGCATCGCCGTCGACCTCCACCACTGGATGACAGATGCGCAATTCGCCGACGCCTTTGCGATCTCGCAGCTGTCGCCGGGCCCCAACATCCTGATCGTTACGCTGATCGGCTACCAAGTCGCGGGCGTTGCCGGCGGGGTGGTGGCGACGGCCGCGATGTGCGGGCCGGCGGCCGTGATGGCCTACAACGTCAGCCGATTCCTGCACCGCTCCAGCCGATCGAAATGGCCGGCTATCCTCCAGGCCGCGCTGGTTCCACTGTCGATCGGGTTGATGACGGCAAGCGCCCTGGTGCTGGCGCAGGCCGCCGACCGAACCTGGCTCGCCGTGGTCCTGACCTTAGCTTCGGCAATTTTGACGCTTGCCACCCGATTGAACCCGCTGTGGCTGTTGCTGGCGGGGGGCTGCCTTGGTTTTGCTGGCGTTGTCTGACGAAAATCGCTAGGCAAGGCCCGGGGCAGGGCAGCATCAGCAGCCATTCGGACAACTTGGGCGAAACGTCCGCTACGGGGAGTGAAATCGATGAGTGACGCGCCGAGCCACGGGCCGGTCAAATCCATCATGCCGAGTTGGGTGCGCGGGCCGCAGGATTTTGTCGGCGGCATCGCGTTGATGGCGATCGCGCTGTTTGCGCTGTGGGCGTCGAGCGACCTGCAGGGCATGCACGGCTTTTCCTTCGGCGCCGGAACCGCCCCGCGGATGTTTGCCGTGCTGCTGCTGCTGCTCGGCGCCGGTGTGGCGCTGATGGGCATCCTGGTCGAGGGCGCACATCTCGCCCAATACCACTGGCGCGGGCCGCTGTTCGTGACGCTCGCAATTCTTTCCTTTGCCTTCACCATTCGTCCGCTGGGTCTGGTGATCTCGGCGATGGCGAGCTTCCTGATCTCGGCGATGGGCACGCCGGAAACGAAGTGGAAGGAGACCATCATCGTCGGCATCTGCCTGACCATCGGCTGCAGCCTGCTTTTCCCCTACGCGTTGGGACTGCCGCTGCAGCTGTTTCCCCGTTTTCTGGTTCAGTGAGGGCGCGATGGCCGACCTTTTTTCCAATCTCGCACTCGGCTTCGGCGTCGCCTTTACGCCTATCAACCTTTTGCTGTGCCTGATCGGTGCCCTCGTTGGCACGTTGGTCGGCGTGCTGCCGGGCATCGGCACCATCGCCACGGTCGCCATGCTGCTGCCGATCACCTTCGGCCTGCCGCCGGTCGGCGCGCTGATCATGCTCGCCGGCATCTATTACGGCGCGCAATATGGCGGCTCCACCACGTCGATCCTGGTCAACATCCCGGGCGAGGCAACCTCGGTGGTCACCACGCTGGACGGTTTCCAGATGGCAAAGCAGGGCCGCGCCGGCCCGGCGCTGGCGATTGCGGCGATCGGATCGTTCTTCGCCGGCTGCGTCGCGACCGTTTTGATCGCGGTGCTCGGCGCGCCGCTGACAAAGCTCGCGCTGGCGTTCGGACCGGCGGAATATTTTTCGCTGATGGTGCTTGGCCTGATCTTTGCCGTGGTGCTGGCGAAGGGGTCTGTGCTGAAGGCCATCGCGATGATCGTGTTCGGCCTGCTGCTGTCGATGGTCGGTTCCGATATCGAGACCGGCGCCTCCCGCATGGCCTTCAACATTCCTGAACTGGCCGATGGCCTAGGCTTCGCCACGGTGGCGATGGGCGTGTTCGGCTTTGCCGAAATCATCCGCAACCTTGATGCCGGCGCGGAGATGGATCGCGATCTGGTGCAGCAGAAGATCACAGGCTTGATGCCGACCAAAAAGGACCTGATCGATTCGGCGCCGGCGATCCTGCGCGGCACCGTACTCGGCTCGATCCTGGGCATCCTGCCTGGCGGCGGCGCGGTGATCGCGTCCTTCGCGGCCTACACGTTCGAGAAAAAAATCGCCAAGGATCCGTCGCGGTTCGGACGCGGCGCGATCGAAGGCGTCGCGGCGCCGGAAAGCGCCAACAACGCGGCGGCGCAGACCTCGTTCATCCCGCTGCTGACGCTCGGCATCCCGCCCAACGCGGTGATGGCGCTGATGGTCGGCGCGATGACGATTCACGGCATCGTGCCGGGTCCGCAGGTGATGCAGAAGCAGCCCGAACTGGTCTGGGGCATGATCGCCTCGATGTGGATCGGCAATTTGATGCTGATCATCATCAACTTGCCTTTGGTCGGCATCTGGGTGCGTCTCTTGCGCGTGCCCTACCGCCTGATGTTCCCCTCCATCGTGATCTTCTGCGCCATCGGCATCTATTCGATCAACAACGCTCCAGTCGACGTCATCCTGGCCGGCGCCTTCGGACTGCTCGGTTACTGGCTGATCAAGCATGATTTCGAGCCGGCGCCGCTGCTGCTCGGTATGGTGCTGGGGCCGCTGATGGAGGAAAATCTCCGCCGCGCGCTGTTGATCTCCCGCGGCGACTGGACGGTGTTCTTGACCCGGCCGCTGTCGGCCGGATTGATGGCGACCGCCGCGTTCCTGCTGGTGCTGGCTTTGCTGCCGTCACTGCGCAAGAAGCGCGACGAGGTGTTCGTGGAATCCGAGAGCTGAAGTGCGGCGTTGCGTCGCGTCCCGAAGCCGAACCGGCTTCGGCACGATGCTGTATGGATGGGTAAGCCCTTTACCCAGGCACTCACAGCACTCCGGAGAATCGAAATGAACTCGTTCAGTCGCACCTTTGCGGCCGTGGCCGCGTTTGGCGCGATCGGTCTCGGCATCGCGCAGGCGCAGGAATATCCGACCCGCACCATCACCATGATCGTGCCGTTCGCGGCCGGCGGGCCAACCGACGTGGTCGCCCGCATCGTCACCGGGCATATGGCGCAGACGCTCGGCCAGAGCATCATCATCGAGAACGTGGTGGGCGCCGGGGGAACCACCGCGACCACGCGCGCGGCGCATGCGGCCAATGACGGCTACACGCTGATTACCGGGCACATGGGCACCCACGCCGCCGCGGTGCCGCTTTATCCGAAGCTTGCCTATCATCCGGAAAAGGATTTTGAGCCCGTCGCCATGCTGGCCGGCACGCCGATTCTGTTCCTCGCCAGAAAGGACTTCCCGGCCAAGGACCTCAAGGAATTCATCGGTTACGTGAAGGCCAACACGGACAAGATGAACATGGCGCATGCCGGGGTCGGCTCGGTGTCCTATTCGGCCTGCGAGCTGTTGAGCTCGGTTCTCGACATCAAACCGGTCGGCGTGCCGTTCAACGGCACCGGACCGGCGATGAACGCGCTGGTCGGCGGGCAGGTCGACTATATGTGCGACCAGATCGTCAACGCGGTGCCGCAGATCAACGGCGGCACCATCAAGGCCTATGCGGTCGCCACACCCGAGCGCAATCCGTCACTGCCGGATCTGCCGACCACGGCTGAGGCCGGCTTGCCGAGCTATCAGGCTTCGGCGTGGAACGCGATCTTCGCGCCGAAAGGCACCCCTGCGCCGATCATGGCCAAATTGAATGCCGCCGTGGCCAAGGCGTTGGACGACGAGAATGTCCGTAAGCGCCTGCTTGACCTGGGGTCCGATATTCCAAAGCCCGAGGCGCGAACGCAGGCAGCACTCGCTGGGCTGGTGAAAAGCGAGATCGCAAAATGGTCCGCGGTGCTGAAGCCGGCGACCAACTGATCCGGAGCGATGATCGGCTGAAGACACTCCGGGTTCCTGCCTTGTAGTTTGGCCGGCAGGTGCCATTTTTCCGGGTATAATCGGGAAGTACCGCCGAATCGGCGCTGTCGGATCGGTGCGGCCGAGGCTAGGTTCGCGCGACCCGGAGCCTGCAAAACCTAAGGCCATGAACCAGTATCACGACCTGCTCGAACGGATCCTCTCGGATGGCGCGGAAAAGCACGACCGCACCGGCACCGGCACGCTTTCGGTGTTCGGGCATCAGATGCGGTTCAACCTCGCCGCCGGATTTCCGATGCTGACGACCAAGCGGCTGCCGCTGAAGGCCATCGTGCACGAGCTGTTGTGGTTCCTCAAAGGCGACACCAACATCAAATACCTCAAAGAGCACGGCGTCTCGATCTGGGACGAATGGGCCGACGCCAACGGCGATCTGGGGCCGGTCTACGGCTCGCAATGGCGGTCGTGGCCGGCTCCCGACGGACGCAGCATCGACCAGATCGCGAACGTGGCCGACATGATCAAACGCAATCCGGACTCTCGCCGCTTGATCGTGACCGCCTGGAATCCGGCCGAGATCGACAAGATGGCCCTGCCGCCCTGCCATTGCCTGTTCCAGTTCTATGTCGCGAATGGCAAGCTGTCGTGCCAGCTGTACCAGCGCTCGGCCGATGTTTTCCTGGGCGTCCCCTTCAACATCGCCTCCTACGCGCTTTTGACGATGATGGTCGCGCAGGTCACCGGCCTGAAGCCTGGCGACTTCGTCCATTCGCTGGGTGACGCGCATCTCTATTCGAACCACCTCGAGCAGGCCCGGCTGCAGCTCACGCGTCCGACCCGGCCGCTGCCCGTGATGAAGATCAACCCGGCGGCGACCGACATCTTCAGTTTCCGCTACGACGATTTCGCGCTCGAAGGCTATGACCCGCACCCGCATATCAGGGCCGAGGTTGCGGTGTAGCGACGAGTGGGTCAGGTCAGGACCCAGGCCACGTTTCAGCCTGGGTATTTCAGGCCCGAATTGCCGACACGCCTAGCAGGCGGATCGTGATTGCGCACCGCACGTGTTATAGCCGACCAACCCGTCACCGCGCGAGAAACTAGATTTTGATCGAAACCGTCCTCATGGTCGCGCTCGCCGAGAACGGTGTGATCGGCTCGAACGGTGCCATTCCGTGGCGCGTGAAATCCGACGTGCTACGCCTCAAGGCCATGACCATGGGCAAGCCCGTCGTCATGGGCCGCAAGACGTTCGAGTCGTTGCCGAGGCCGCTGCCCGGACGTACCAACATCGTTGTCACCCGCGACTCGAACTATCGCGCGGCGGGCGCGGTGGTGACGACATCCTTCGCCGAGGCCCGTGCGGTCGCGCTGGGCGATGCGCTGCGGCGTTTCGCCGCCGAGATCGCCGTCATCGGCGGTGCTGAAATCTACGCGCAATGGATGAACGATGCCGATCGGCTCGAAGTGACCGAGATTCATGCGAGGCCCGACGGCGACACCTACTTTCCGGAGATCGATCCTGCGGCATGGGAAGAAGTCGCGCGCGCCCCTAATTCCGCCGCCGCAGATGAAAGCGCCGACTTTTCCTATGTGACATATCGTCGGCGCAACCCGCATTAACCGCATCCGGCGATCTTTACATTGACAATTACGGCCTGGAGCATAGCTGCTTGCGGGCAACAAGCCGCGTTGTAAGGGCGGGGGCCGTCCCCTATAAAGCCAGGCAGAGTTTGCGGGCAGGGCCGTCGTCCAGGCTCTGCGGAGGGAGACTATCGATGCCGTGGAAGAATCAGGGCGGAGGCCCGTGGGGCTCGGGTCCGAGGGGACCCTGGGGCTCCGGCCCGCAGCCGGTCGGACCACGGCCGCCCGATCTGGAAGACCTGCTCCGCCGCGGGCAGGACAAGCTGCAGCAGATCCTGCCCGGCGGCTATTTCAGCGGCATGGGCATCGCGCTGCTGTTGATCGCGGCGCTGGCGATCTGGGGCCTTTCGGGATTTTTCCGCGTGCAGTCGGAAGAGCTCGGCGTGGTGTTGCGATTTGGCAAGCACGTGCGCACCGTACAGCCGGGCCTGAACTATCACCTGCCTTATCCGATCGAAACCGTGCTGCTGCCGAAGGCGCTGCGCGTCTCCACCATTTCGATCGGCATGACGCTGATCGACGACCCGGCGCGGCGCGGCCGCACCATGCGCGACGTCCCGGAAGAAAGCCTGATGCTGACAGGCGACGAGAACATCGTCGACGTCGACTTCACCGTGCTGTGGCGGATCAAGCCGGACGGGGTCGGCAATTACTTGTTCAACATCCAGAATCCCGAAGGCACCGTGAAAGCGGTGGCCGAAAGCGCGATGCGCGAGGTGATCGGCCGTTCCAACATCCAGCCGATCCTGACCGGCGCCCGCACCACCACCGAGGCTGGTGTACAGGACCTGATGCAGAAGACGCTCGACAGCTACGGATCCGGAATCCAGGTGCAGCAGGTGCAGATGCAGAAGGTCGATCCGCCGGCGCAGGTGATCGACTCGTTCCGCGACGTGCAGGCGGCGCGTGCCGACCTCGAGCGGTTGCAGAACGAGGCGCAGACCTACGCCAATCGCGTCGTGCCAGACGCCCGCGGGCGGGCGGCGCAGATCCTGCAGGTCGCGGAAGGTTACAAGGAGCAGGCGATCGCCGAGGCCAAGGGCCAGAGCGCGCGTTTCCTGAAAGTCTATGACGAATACAAGAAGGCGCCGGACGTGACCCGGCAGCGCATCTATCTCGAGACCATGGAGCGCATCCTCGGCAGCGCCGAGAAGCTCGTCTATGACGGCGGCAACGCGAATTCGCAGGGCGTGGTGCCTTTTCTGCCGCTGAACGAATTGTCGCCGCGCCGGCCGCCGGCATCCGCGGCTCAGCCGCAGACACAAAGCGGAGCTACCCGATGAGGTCAGGCATTTCAGGGATCGTAGCGCTGTTCGTGCTGATCGTGGTGCTCGTGGTCGGCTACAGCGCGGTATTCACGGTCAGCCAGACCGAGCAGGCGCTGGTCGTCAGGCTTGGCGAACCGGTCAAGGTCGTCACCGAGCCTGGATTGAATTTCAAGGCCCCGTTCATCGATACCGTGATCAGCATCGACAAGCGCATCCTCGATCTGGAGAACCCGTCGCAGGAAGTGATCGCGTCCGACCAGAAGCGGCTGGTGGTCGACGCCTTCGCGCGATACCGCATCAAGAACGCGCTGCGTTTCTATCAGAGCATCGGCTCGATCCAGGCCGCCAACATCCAGCTGACCACGCTGCTTAACGCGGCGCTACGGCGGGTGCTCGGCGAGGTGACCTTCATCACCGTAGTGCGCGACGAGCGCGAGACGCTGATGGCGCGCATCCGCGAGCAGCTCGATAAGGAAGCCGACGGCTATGGCATCCAGGTG